>Ga0209163_1000146_pt1 | contig 169992 bp, 141 predicted proteins | sample MTBAKSrepl2MetaG_FD_187457 | JGI IMG/M metagenome (GOLD analysis project Ga0209163, IMG submission 187457) | Enrichment culture microbial communities om Arthur Kill intertidal strait, New Jersey, USA, that are MTBE-degrading - MTBE-AKS2 (Arthur... | ecosystem: Environmental > Aquatic > Marine...
GTGAAGCAAAAACGAGTACGCGGGCAGATTCTCCGGAATTTCGGCCCCTCGTTTGCGCCGGAGTAACCTGTTTCGCTCCCCTGGCGTTTGAACCGTCATTCCCGCGCAGGCGGGAATCCAGTCTTGTCCCCTGGGAATCCGAACGGCTTGGAAATGAAACAACGACGGGCGAATGGTGTTTAAGCGTTCATATTGAACGGGGAGGCTTCACCTCTGGATTCCCGCCTGCGCGGGAATGACGAGAGGGGCTTGGAGGCCAGTGAAAAAGGCCGACGGCAGTTGATAGGGGCATTTTCCGGGCAAGGGATCAAGATGCCGGCGTACCGGGGCTTCCCTTTAAATGAGGGGCAGCGTCTTACATCATCCTCAAACTGACCCACTACCCGCCGCCCGCACGCGTTGACTTTGCCCGGTCCCTGGGCTATACAGGGAAGGGCTTCGAGCCAGATCATCGAGGTGGGATATTCATGTCAACGGTTGTCGTGGTGGGCACCCAATGGGGTGACGAGGGCAAAGGCAAAATCGTGGACCTCCTGACCGAGCAGGCTTCGGCCGTGGTTCGGTTTCAAGGCGGGAACAACGCCGGGCACACGCTGGTCGTGGGTTCGGAGAAATTCATCCTGCATCTCATTCCCTCGGGCATTCTTCATCCCCGCAAACAATGCCTCATCGGCAACGGCGTGGTCGTGGACCCCGAGGTGCTGATCGGGGAAATCGAACGGCTGCGCGAACGCGGGGTCCGCGTGACGCCGAAGAACCTGGCGCTCAGCGAGCGGGCCCATGTGATCCTGCCTTACCACAAGGCTATGGACCTGGCCCGCGAACAGGCCAAGGGCCGCAAGAAGATCGGCACCACCGGCCGGGGCATTGGGCCGTGCTATGAGGACAAGGCCGCCCGCACCGGCATCCGGGTGGCGGACCTGCTGAACCGCAAGGTTTTCCTGGCCCGGGTGCGGGACGTGCTTAAGGAAAAGAATTTCATCCTCGAAAAGTATTACGGCGCCGAGCCGGTCAGTCTCAAGCTGCTGCAGCGGGATTCGCTGCGATGGGCCGAAGTGCTCGGGCCTTTCACGGCCAACGTGGCCGAGATCATCGATCGGGCATTGGACAAGGGGAAATCCCTGCTGTTCGAGGGCGCTCAGGGCACGCACTTGGACCTGGACCACGGCACCTATCCTTTCGTCACCAGCTCGAATCCGGTGGCGGGCACGGTCTGCGCCGGGGCCGGACTGGCTCCGGGGCGGATCGACAAGGTGGTGGGGCTGGTCAAGGCCTATACCACCCGGGTTGGCGGCGGCCCTTTCCTTGCCGAGGAAAAAGGCCCGATCGGCCGTCATCTGCGCAAGATCGGCGGGGAGTATGGCTCGACCACGGGGCGGCCGAGGCGGTGCGGTTGGCTGGACGCGGTCGTGGTCAAGCAGTCCGCCCGGCTGAACGGGCTGAACGCGATCGCCCTGACCAAGCTGGACGTGCTGACCGGGCTCAAAGAAATCAAGGTCTGTACGGCCTACCGTCTGAAGGGCAAAAAGGTGAGCAGCCTGCCGGCCGACGTGAGTGTGCTGGAACAATGCCAGCCGGTTTACCGCGTGCTGCCGGGTTGGTCCGAGGACATTTCCAGGGCGCGAAAGATGGAGGACCTGCCCAAGGCCGCGCAACGCTACGTGGCTTTGATCGAAGAATTGATCCAGGTGCCGGCGGACATCGTTTCCGTGGGCGCGGACCGCGAGGCGACCATATTGCGCCAGCCGTTGTTTTAACCATTTGGCACAGAGGTCACTCTTCTCTTGTAGGGGCACGTTGCAACGTGCCCTTGTTTTTTATGGTAGTGGGTCAATTTAAGGATTCAGTTGTTTCCCTTGCCAAATGCCCCGATTCGACTGCAACCCGTTTTCACCGCCACCCAAGCCCAATTCGTCATTCCCGCGGAAGCGGGAATCCAGGCGTGAAACCTCCCAGCGAGGTGGCGCCTCCCAAAAACCATTTGGCCGCCGTGGTTTTCATTGCGAGGCAGTTCGGACTCCTAGTTGCCCAAGACTGGATTCCCGCCTGCGCGGGAATGACGGTTCAAACGCCAGGGGAGCGAAACAGGTTACTCCGGCGCAAACGAGGGGCCGAATTTCCGGAGAATCTGCCCGCGTACTCGTTTTTGCTTCACGGCGGCCACACAACCCCAGGGGATATAAAAATTCCCAAACTGACCCACTACCTTTTTTATGGCCCCCTTGTCACACCTTTTGAAAATTGTCATACTGCCTAAAGTTTTTTGCGCGGGGTCCAAATTGGACCGCGCGCCGCGTGAGGGGCGATTTTGTGGTATGACGTGATCGTGGTGGGAGCCGGACACGCCGGCTGCGAGGCGGCGCTGGCCGCGGCCCGCATGGGCGCGCGCACGCTGCTGCTGACCATCAACCCGGATCACATCGCGGCCATGAGCTGCAACCCGGCCATCGGCGGGCTGGCCAAGGGCCACCTGGTGCGGGAGATCGACGCCCTGGGCGGCGAAATGGCCCTAAACATCGACGAGACCGGCATCCAGTTCCGGCGGCTGAACACACGCAAAGGCCCGGCTGTGCGGTCCTCTCGCGCCCAGGCCGACATGGAGCTTTACCGCCGGCGCATGAAGCGCGTGCTCGAAGGCCAGCCCGGCCTGGACGTCAAGCAGGCCATGGTGGACCGCGTTCTGGTCCAAGAAGGCGCGGCGGTCGGCGTGGCCAGCGGCGTGGGCCAGCGTTTCGAGGGCCGGGCCGTGATCCTGACCACCGGCACTTTTCTGGGCGGCCTCATCCATATCGGGCTTTCCAATTTCCCGGCCGGCCGCTTGGGCGACCCGCCCTCGCTGGCCCTGTCCCGAAACCTGAGCGAACTGGGTTTCGAAATCGGGCGCCTCAAGACCGGCACCACGCCCCGTCTGGACGGCCGGACCATCGATTACGCCTCACTTGAAATTCAGCCCGGCGACGACCCGCCCCGGCCGTTCTCTTTTCTGACGCGGACGATTGACCGGCCCCAGGTCCCCTGCCACCTGACTCATACCACGGTAAAGACCCACGAGATCATTCGCGGCGCCCTGGACCGTTCGCCTCTGTTCACCGGCGTCATCACCGGCGTCGGCGTCCGCTACTGCCCATCCATCGAGGACAAGGTGCATCGTTTCCCGGAAAAGACGGGCCACCAGGTCTTTATCGAACCCGAGGGCCTGACCACCACCGAGGTCTATCCCAACGGCGTTTCGACCAGCCTGCCCTTTGACGCCCAGGTGGCCATGATTCGGAGCATCCCTGGTCTGGAGCGGGCCGAGATCGTGCGGCCGGGCTACGGCATCGAGTACGACTACGCCGACCCGGTGCAACTCAAGCCCAGCCTCGAAACGAAGCGCGTGCGCGGCCTGTATTTCGCGGGCCAGATCAACGGCACGAGCGGGTACGAGGAGGCGGCGGCCCAGGGGCTCATGGCCGGGGTCAACGCGGTGCTGGCCCAGCGCGGGGGTCCGCCGTTGGTGCTGGACCGCTCCCAGGCTTACATCGGGGTCATGATCGACGATCTGGTCACGCGCGGCACCCAGGAGCCTTACCGCATGTTCACCTCTCGGGCCGAGTACCGGCTGCTGCTCCGGGAGGACAACGCGGACCTGCGCCTGACCGAGATCGGCCGGAACATCGGCCTGGTTTCGGACGAACGGTACGCGGTTTTTTCGGCCAAACGCCTAAGGATCGAGGAGGTCCGGGAGCGGCTGGCGGCCGTCCAGATCGTGCCCGGCTCGGCCGTGGACGAGGTTCTGGCCGGCCTGGGTTCGGCCCCGGTCCGCAAACCTGTCCGTTTGGTCGAGCTGGTCCGGCGGCCAGAGCTCGGTTTGCTCGATCTGGTTCCCCTGGCCCCCTGGCTGGCCGATTTGGACCCCGAGGTGTTGGAGGTGGCCGAGATCGAGGCGCGCTACGAAGGGTATCTCGACCGCCAGGAGGAACAGGTCGCGCGCTTCCGGATGCGCGAGGACGTGCTCCTGCCCGAGGACATGGTTTACGATGGTCTGCCGGGTCTGTCCCGCGAGGTGCAGGAGAAGCTCACCCGGGTGCGGCCCGTTTCCCTGGGCCAGGCCGCCCGCATCTCGGGCATGACCCCGGCGGCCATCGGCGTGCTCGAGGTCTGGTTGAAAAAACGCGCCTCGGCCGACTACATGATGGATTGACATTCTCGGGCGTCGCGCCTACAATTTTGAGCCATAAACCTAAGGAATTTCATTCACGGAAAGGGGGAGGCCATGAAGAAAGCACTCGGTCTTTGGATTTGCGCGGGATTGATTTTGCTGCTGGCTCTTCCGGCCGCGGCCCTGGATTTCGGCGCGCGAGCCGCCTACTGGATTCCGGCTTCGGACGAAGCCACGATCCGGGTGGATAACGGGAGCGAGGGCACCACCTTCGACTTCAAGGACGACCTGGGGGTCGGCAAGTCGGCCTTTCCCTGGGTCGAGGCCTGGTTTGGCCTGGGACGGCATTCGCTCACGCTGGGCTATTTCCAGGTGGAAAACAGCGGCGACGAGACGCTCGGCTCCAGCGCCGATTTTCGCGGTTTCGATTTCTCAAACCGGCACGTGGACTTCGAGTCGCGTTTCCGGTCCACGAATCTGACTTACGGCTATCGTATCCTGGACGCCAGCGTCGTGTTGGCCGGGCTCACCCTGACCGCGTTGTTCGATGTGAGGTATCTCGACATTTACAGCGAAATGGAGGCGACGGCCCTGAGCGTGGACGTGACCCAGCGCGCGATCATCGCCTCGGTGGGGGCCAAGGCCCGTGTTTCGCTTCTGGCCAATCTTATCTGGGGCCGGGCCGTGGTTTTGGTGGAGCCTATCGGCACGCGGAACCTGGGCGACATTATTTTGGAGGTGGGCGTGTCTCCGGTTCCGCTGCTGGACCTGCACCTGGGCTGGCGCACCCTCATGGTCAGGATCGACGAGAACGATTTTGACTTCAATCGGACCTTTCAAGGCCCGTTTCTGGGGGTCAGCCTGAGCTGGTAGGCCCGATTCCAATTATAGTGCTTCGTTGATTTCCGAGCCCCGGTTTGGCGAGCGCATAAGCCCATACCGGGGCTCGATTTTTTTTTGCCCCGTCATACTTTTATTTGGATTTTTGATTTTGGTAACTGTGTCGGAAGGATACCGCGACGTCCGTTTCATCCCTCGCTGAAATGAACCACCACCGCGGTCACGTTGTCCTCTCCGCCGTGCTTCAAGGCGGCCTCGATCAGGCCTTGGACTTTGGACCGGAGCGGCAGGCCTTTCTGCGAGAGGATTTCGGCCATTTCGTCGTCCTCGACCATGTTGGACAGGCCGTCCGAGCCCAGGAGGATCATGTCGCCGGGTTCCAGGGAGTGGTAGCTGATCTCTTCCTGGACCTCTTCGTGCACGCCGAGAGCCCGGGTCAGGACGTTGCTCGGCGCGGAGTACATGGCTTCCTCGGGTGTGAGAACGCCTTTTCTCACCAGCTCCTGAGCCAGAGAATGGTCCTGGGTGAGCTGATCGAGTCGGCCGTCCCGGAGGCGATAGATGCGCGAGTCGCCCACGTGGGCGGTCAGCATGGCTTCGTCGGTTCGGAGCATGGCGGCCACGGTGGTGCCCATGCCCTTGGTGTCCGGGGAGGTTTGGGCGGTTTCGTAGATATTTCGGTTGGCCCGGTGGATCACCTGGTGCAGGAAGTTCACCGGGTCGAACTCCTTGCGACGGCTGAAAAGCCGCCGCCACCAGGAGACCTTGAGACCGATCAAAGGCAGCTTGGCCGCGTCCTCCTTGAGTGCCTTAACCGCCAAAGCGCTGGCCACCTCACCGGCGTTGTGGCCGCCCATGCCGTCGGCCACGACGAAGAGACCCTTTTCCGGTAGGGTTAGGTAAGCGTCCTCGTTGTTGCTTCGAACCAGGCCCGGATCGGATATGGCGGCGAAGTCCAGTTTCATCTTTGCTTCCGGTTTCAGTCTGTCACGTGCCCGTGGGCGCGTCGGACGGGCCGTTTCCCGAAGATGGCTTTCCGCGGCATCCTTCGGCCGGGCCTGGGACCGCTTAGGGTGATTTCAAGCCCTGGCGTCGGGCGGTTTGCCAGGGGGACCGGCCTGGGATTTCAGGTGAAGGCCACCACGGTTTTGCCGATGGTGAAGGTGTCCCCGATTTTCAGGGCGGTTTCCTTATTTGTTTTAGCCGTGTTCAGCTTTATGGATCCCATGGGCCTGAGGTAATGCTTGCCCTCCCGGTGGCTGATGGTCGCCTCGATCTTGGACACGAACAAGCCCGGGATAATGAGGTCACACCCGGAATCTTTGCCGATGGTGATGACGTCTCTTTCAATAACCAGCTCTTTGGTGCTGGCGTTGCCCTTGAGCACGACCAGCTTGCGGGGGCCCGAAGGCGCCGGTGCGGCCTGGCCTTGGGGCGCGGCGAAGGACTGGGCCATTTTTTCCGCGTCCACGACCACGGTGGCCTCCATCTGTCCCATGTCGCCCATCAATTTCTGCACCTCGGACTGCGGGGCGTCCTGGAAGGTGAGGCTGAACTTGGCCACGCCGATATTGTCACCGGGCGAAATCACTTCCGCTTTTTCGATCCGGGTGCCATTGAGAAAAGTGCCATTGGCGCTGCCCAAATCGGACAGGAGATATTCTCCATTAGTGAATTCGATCGTGGCGTGCCGGCGTGAGATGGCGGCGTTGTCGATGGTGATGTCGCAATCCGGGCTCCGGCCGATGACAACCTTGCCTTGGCCCAGGAGAAACTTATCGAGTTCCCTGCCTCGAAGGGATAGAATCAGTCTGGCCATCGCCCATCCTTCACCTCTTGAAGATTTCCTTCGCCCATTCGGCCGAAGCTCGGCCGGACCTCCACGCTCGGGAAGGGTTTCCTGAACGCCTCGGGTCTCCAATGTCCGTACTATCATCAAAAATTAGCACACGGGAAACTAAGATGTCAATACAATTCAGTTTTATCGATGGACTCCGCCTGGGAAACCACGCCGGGCCGCTCGGCCGATCCCGCTCTGATTTTCCTTCAGGGCTTTCAGCTTATTCAAAAGTAATAAAACAACAATTCGATATTTTCGCAAAGGTTTTCATCTTGACATGAACAAAGCAACTTATTAGACTCATTTTCTTCAGACGTCCGGCCGCCAAGGCGGGCGGACCAATCGCTTCGGAGGAGAAATCATGGAATCGCGCATTCACAATTTTAATCCCGGCCCGGCCGCGTTGCCCCTGCCGGTTTTGCAAACCATCCAGGCCGAATTGCTTAACTTTAAAGGAACGGGCATGTCCATTCTCGAGATCAGCCACCGGTCTCCGGCCTTTATCGAGGTCCTGGACGACACCGTGGCCCGGGTCAAACGGCTGATGAAGCTGCCGGACAACATGCACGTTCTCTTTATGCACGGCGGCGCCAGCACCCAATTCGTGATGGTGCCCATGAATTTCCTTCAGGGCGGCGGAGCTGCGGATTACATCAACACCGGCACCTGGTCCAACAAAGCCATCAAGGAGGCCCAGGTCCTGACCCCGAACGTGAAGGTGATCGCCTCGTCCGAAGATCGGGATTTCCGGTATATTCCCAAGGACCTGCCCTTTAGCGACAACGCGGCTTACGTCTATCTGACCTCCAACAACACCATCAAGGGCACCCAGTGGGCCTCCTTCCCGAACTCGGGAAGCGTTCCCATTGTGGCCGACATGTCTTCGGACATTCTGTCCCGGCCCTTTGATCCGGCCCCCTTCGGCCTGATCTTCGCCGGAGCGCAGAAAAACCTCGGACCGGCCGGCGTGACCCTGGTCATCGTTCGTCAGGACATGCTCGACCGCATCCAGGACGGTCTGCCCACCATGTTCGACTACCGCACCCACGTGGACAAGAACTCGAGCTTCAACACCCCGCCGTGCTTCGCCATCTACATTGTCCAACTCGTGCTCAAGTGGCTCGAAGAGGACATGGGCGGGGTCGAGGCCATGGGCCGCGTGAACGACAAGAAGGCCGGCCTGCTCTATGATTTAATGGACCGGACGGACCTTTATCGGCCCACCGCGGACAAAGACAGCCGGTCGAAGATGAACGTCACCTTCCGGCTTAAGACCGAAGACCTCGAGAAAAAATTCATCGCCGAAGCCCAGGCCGCCGGTTTGGGAGGCCTCAAAGGGCACCGCTCCGTGGGCGGTTGCCGGGCTTCGATTTATAACGCCGTCTCCCTCGAATCGGTCAAGGCTCTGGCGGCCTTCATGGAAGAGTTCGCCCAGGCCAACGGATAAGACTTCAAGTGTGATGGATTGGTAACAGAATAAGGAAAGCGAGGCACACGAGATGAAGATTCTCATCAGCGACAAGGCGCATGCCAGCTGCCGGGAGCGGCTCGAAGCGGCCGGGTTCCAGGTGGACGAAAAGCCGGGGCTGTCCCCGGAGGAACGCAAGGCAATTATTTCCGAATACGACGGCATGGTCGTCCGCAGCGCAACCAAGGTCACGGCTGACCTCCTCGAAGCGGCCAAGAACCTCAAGGTGATCGCCCGGGCCGGCAGCGGCGTGGACAACATAGACGTTCCGGCGGCCACGGCCAAAAAAATCGTGGTCATGAATACACCTGGGCAGAATTCGAATGCCGCGGCCGAGCTGGCCGTGGCCATGATCTTTGCCCTGGCCCGTCACGTTCCCCGGGCCTGCGCCTCCCTCAAGGCCTGCCGTTGGGAGAAAAAGGAACTCCAGGGACGCGAGATCATGGGCAAGACTCTGGGCATCGTGGGCTTTGGCAACATCGGCCGCATCGTCGGTGAACTGGGCCGGGGCGTCAAAATGAAAGTCCTGGCCTTCGATCCATACCTCAGCGCCGACAAGATCAGGGAACTGGGTGGAGAGCCGGCCAGTTTTGATGACCTGTTGGCCCAGTCCGACTTCATCACCATTCATGTGCCCAAGAGCAAGGAAACGACGCATCTGTTCAACGCCGAGACCATCGGCCGCATGAAGGACGGCGCCTATCTCATCAACTGCGCCCGGGGAGGCATCGTGGACGAGGATGCCATGTACAACGCCCTGGTTTCGGGCAAACTGGCCGGCGGCGCCTTGGACGTTTTCGAGGCCGAGCCTCCGGGCGAGCATAAGCTCCTGACCCTGGACAATTTCGTCTGCACCCCGCATTTGGGCGCCTCCACCTTCGAGGCCCAGGTCAACGTGGCCGTGGCCGCGGCCGAGCAGATTGCTGCCTATCTGAAAGAGGGCAAAGCGGTCAACGCGATCAACGCCTGATCCGACGGCTGTCGATGCAGGATTCGCGAGGGTATTTTATCCATGTAACATATTAGAAACATGTGCAAATTATAAAATATGGCCGCCCTTTGTTCAGCCCGCTCGGGGTTGGATCAAAGGGCGGCTTCCTTTTTTGGAATTTATTCGCGGCTGATGATTTCGCCAAGGCGATGGATGCGTCGCCTGCTTTGGCCGGGGCCGTTCGGGCGGGGCGGCGCGCATTCACTTGGCTTTCCTCTGAATCCTCTGGGTTTTTAACAACGGCCGCTCCGGTTCATCCGTCTCGCAGTCAGAACCAGCATATCTTTGGCCCCAACGGATGTCTTTGCGATCCATGAGAGTTGCAGCCTTTCGCGACGGGCGCCGGTAATCGCTCGCATGCCATGATTTTTTTCTTGACATTCGTTGACTTCCGCGTTAGCTTTTCACAAATTCTCAAAAAATTAATAGTGTAACCCCAAAAGCGGACGTGAAAGGGGGTGAGGCCCGGCACGGAATCCCGCTAGCTGGAGAATGTGGAAATATGGAATGGAATCGATGGCTTTGGGCATTTAAACCATCAGCAACTTCTGGGAGGAATTCCATGAAAAAGTTTTTGCTGATCGCGCTGGCCGTGGTGTTGGTGGTCGCCTTTACCGCGCCCAGCATGGCCAAGGAAAGCAAGTTCTCCTTTTGGGGCAACTTCTACATGTGGGGCTACAGCCTCAGCAACGTTGGCGGTATCAAGGTTGACGATGACCACAACACCACTTACAATTTTATGTGGATGAAGGCCAAGCTGCAGTTCCGGGCCGCGGTCTCCAAAGTGCTCTACTTCAACGGCACCTTCACCGGTCTGGACAAGATGTGGGGCCGCAATATTCGGTACTATGGCGGAGAATACGCGACCTATGACACCTATAGCGTTCCCAAATATAAGAATAACGAAGCGCTGTGGCGCGAGGCCTACATCACCTGGATCTCCCCCATCGGTTACTTCAAGCTCGGTCAGTACCGGACCGATCCGGACCCGATCCTGGGCAAGCTGGGGACCTCCCCGGTAAGCGCCGACCGCTATTTTGGTCAGACGGACAACGACGTGGCCCGTCTCATCTACGCCGGCACGTTCGTCAAGTGGCATCGCCTGATTCTGCTCTACGAAAAGGTCTATGAGCTGGATAGCCAACTGCCGGGCTTTGGTGTTGATGGCAGTTGGGACTACGACCACGATTACGACGTTTACTACATGCGCAACGATTTCATGTGGAAGGGCGGCGAGTTCCGTCTGGTCACCGAATGGGACCGTTATGGATACTTGGTCTCGGGTTTGGGCTATGAGATCAACGGCAACAAGTATGTCCTGGTGGGCGACCTCCTACAGGAATTCGGTCCTTTCACTATCTGGGTCCAAGTCCGATACCTTTTCGGCAGCCTGAGCTATCCGAATTTTCCGGATGGTTCGACGGACGCCGCCGAGGGTCGTCGTTTCCGTTCTCTCCGCTACGCCGGTACGGTCGAGTACAAGCAGGGCCCCATTCAGGCGGGCGTGGGTTATTACTTCGTGCCTGGTCAGGAACGTAACGATGACGACACCATCGACGCCGACGCGGACATGACCTACAGCGATCCCTACGGCGAGTGGTTCATGCCTTTGTACGCCGCCTTTGGCGAGTACGATGGACTGGTGTGGAACTATAGCCCGTCCACCGGCCTGCAGGAAGGTCTTCGGCTGTTCCTGGTTTGGTTTGACTATCAGCTCACCGAGGCCATTTGGCTGCATTTTGGCGCGGGCTACATGCTGCGTGACATCGAAATAGCCGACATTTCCAAGTACTACGGTTCGGAGTTCGACTTCGGCGTGGCCATTGCCCTGGCGCAGGGCCTGGGCCTAGAGTTCCACTTCGGCTACTTCGCGCCTGGCGACAACATCAAGGACGCTTATATCTACATGTATGGCGGGGATCCGGAAATTGGTCCGCATATCCACGCGGATATCATGATGGTGCTCAAGTACTAGCCTGAGTCCCTTTTTATCAACCCTGGCCCCGGGCTTCGGCCCGGGGCTTTTTTTACTGATTCCATTTTTGCTTATGGGATGCCTCGAATCCGGAAAAGGGACTGGGAATTTTATTCTTAAATATTGATTTCGCCGAGGCCATGGATGCGTCGCCCGTGTTGGGCGCGCTGGTTCTGGCGTGGTATGCTTCGCTCCCTGCCGATCCATGGGTATCCCCCTGGTTTTTTTGCGTCTTTTGTCTTCATGGGGTGATCGCTTCAATTCCTCCGCCCTGCGGCCAGAGCCGGCGCATGTTTGGCCGTAGGGGTTGTCTTTACGGCCCGTAAGACCTTGGCTTACGGCGGTGAACCCCGGAAAAGGCGCGCGGGATATGATTTTCCGCTTGACTTTTATGTTGATTTAATGCTAATTCCTAACAAATTCATTATATAGCCCCCGAGGGGGGCGTGAGAGGAGGTGGGGCCCGGCACAGGATACGGTTGATTGGAAAAAGGGGAAATGTGGAACAAATTTGGGCACTTTGGGCATTTAAACCATCAGCAACTTCTGGGAGGAATTCCATGAAAAAGTTTTTGTTGATCGCGCTGACCGTGGCTTTGGTGGTCGCTTTCGCGGCCCCCAGCATGGCCAAGGAAAGCCAGTTCTCCTTTTGGGGCAACTTTTACATGTGGGGCTACAGCCTCAGCAACGCCGGTGGCATCAAGGTTGACGATGACCACAACACCACTTACAACTTTATGTGGATGAAGGCCAAGCTGCAGTTCCGGGCCGCGGTATCCAAGACGCTCTTCTTCAACGGCACCTTCACCGGTCTGGACAAGATGTGGGGCCGGAATATTCGGTACTATGGCGGAGAATACGCGGTCTACGAGACCTATAGTACCCCCAAATATAAGAATAACGAAGCGCTGTGGCGCGAGGCCTACATCACCTGGATCTCCCCGGTTGGTTATTTCAAGCTCGGTCAGTACCGAACCGATCCGGACCCGATCCTGGGCAAGCTGGGGACCTCCCCGGTGAGCGCCGACCGTTATTGGAACCAGAACGACAACGACGTGGCCCGTCTTATTTACGCCGGCACGTTCGTCAAGTGGCATCGCCTGATCCTGCTCTATGAAAAGGTCTATGAGCTGGACAGCCAGTTGGCGGGTACGGTTGACGGGAGCTGGGATTACGACCACGACTACGACGTTTACTACATGCGCAACGACTTCATGTGGAAGGGCGGCGAGTTCCGTCTGGTCACCGAGTGGGACCGTTATGGATACTTGGTCTCGGGTTTGGGCTATGAGATCAACGGCAACAAATACATCCTGGTCGGTGACGTCCTGCAGGAATTCGGGCCCTTCACCCTCTGGTTGAACGCTCGTTACGTCTTTGGTAGCCTGGAGTATCCCAATTATCCGAGCGGTGACGAGGCTGCCGCCCGACCGGGTCGTCATATGCGGCAACTTTCGTACGCGGGTACGGTCGAGTACAAGCAGGGCCCCATCCAGGCGGGCGTGGGTTACTACTTCCTGCCCGGTCAGGAGCGTAATGACGACGAGACCATCGACGCCGATGCCGACATTACCGCCGCCAGAGACGCGGGCGAGTGGTTCATGCCCTTGTACGCCGCCTTTGGCGAGTACGACGGTCTGTTGTACAACTACAATCCGGACAGTGGGCTGAAGGAAGGTCTGCGCTTGTTCATGGCCTGGTTTGACTATCAGCTCACCGAGGCCATCTGGCTGCACCTCGGCGCCGGCTACATGCTGCGTGACATCGAAATCGCGGACATTTCCCGGTACTATGGTACTGAGTTCGACTTCGGCGTGGCCATTGCTCTGGCGCAGGGTCTGGGCCTGGAGTTCCACTTCGGCTACTTCGCGCCTGGCGACAACATCAAGGACGCTTACATCTACATGTATGGCGGGGATCCGGAAATTGGTCCGCATATCCACGCGGATATCATGATGGTGCTCAAGTACTAGTCTGAGTCCATTTCTATCAACCCTGGCCCCGGGCTTCGGCCCGGGGCTTTTTTTACCGATTCCATTTTTGCTTATGGGATGCCTCGAATCCAGAAAAGGGGCCAGGAACCTCATTTCAAATGTCATGCCGCTTAAGGCGGGAAGGTCCCGATCCATGGCGTGGCTTTTTGGACTTGGCATCTGAAAAAGATTTCTGTCTCTTTTCCCTCGGGACTGCCGCGCCAGGCCCGGACCTCGCTTCCTCCTTGAATCCACCAAAGCGCGTGTGATACAATAGAAAATATTTTGCGGGTGGAAAGTCTGGCCAGCCGGTCCCATAGAAAGCCGGCGGGTCAATTGAAAAAAAGACTGTTGCAAGAGGGAATCCGATCATGGCGGAAGAAGAAGAAAAAGGATTCGTTATCAAGGACCGACGGCGGTTCACGACCGAAGGAGATCCGGTTGGTTCTCCGGAGGTTGAGGAAAAGTCCAAAGCCGAGCCGACCCCGGAACCTAAGGCCGCTCCCCAAAGGGAACGACCGCCTGTCAACGAAAGCGCCCAGGAGGCGGAGGAGCCTCTGCCCGAAGTCACTTTTTCAACCTTTGTTTTTTCCCTGGGCACCTCGGCCTTCCTACACCTGGGAGAGATGCCCGACCCCGAGACCAACCAGAAAACAGTGCGTCTGCCGCTGGCCAAGCAGACCATTGACATCCTGGGTATGCTCGAGGAAAAGACGCGGGGCAATTTGAACGAGGACGAGCAGAACCTTCTGCGCACCCTGCTCTACGAACTCAGGATGAAGTATGTTGCCGCTTCGAAATAGGTTTTGTTTCACATGCTTGATTCCGGTGGGCTCGAATGAGCCGGATCGGATTCGCGGTTTCAGAAGGGCGGGCCGCGCCGGAATTGTGGTCCTGCTCGTGTTCGGTCTGGCCTTGGCGTTCACGGCGGCCGCCCGCCAGGAAGCGGCCGCGGCCAGGATGATACCGGAATCGTTCGCCGAACTGGCCCAGAAAGCCTCCCCCGCGGTGGTTAACGTTTACACCAAGCGGGTGATCCGCGCTCAAACCCGCAGCGGACCTCGGGGGCAGCAGGTGCCCGACGATTTCTTCGATTTGTTCGAGCGCTACTTTGGCCGCCGGTTCCCGATGCCGGACCGGGAGCAACAGTCCCTGGGCTCGGGTTTCATCGTAGAATCGGATGGATACATCATCACCAACAACCACGTGGTCGAACAGGCGGACGAAATCCGGGTCCGCCTTTCCTCGGGCAAGGATTACAAGGCCAAAGTCGTGGGCACGGACCCCAAAACCGACCTGGCCTTGATCAAGATTGTCGTGGACAAGCCGCTGCCGATCCTCAAATTGGGCGATTCGGACAAAGTGCGCGTCGGGGACTGGGTGGTGGCCATCGGCAACCCCTTCGGTCTGGACCACACGGTTACGGCGGGCATCATCAGCGCCAAAGGCCGGATCATCCAGGCCGGACCGTACGATGATTTTCTTCAGACGGACGCCTCCATCAACCCGGGCAACTCCGGCGGACCGTTGCTCGATTTGAACGGCGACGTGGTGGGCATCAACACGGCCATCGCCGCGGCCGGGCAAGGCATCGGTTTTGCCATTCCCACAAACATGGCCCGGGGGATCGTGGTTCAGCTGCGGGAGAAGGGGCGGGTCGTGCGCGGTTGGCTGGGGGTGGTCATTCAGAAGGTGACGCCGAGCCTGGCCGAGTCTTTCCGCCTGGACTCGGCTGAAGGGGCCCTGGTGGCCGACGTGGACCCGGATGGTCCGGCCAGGAAAGCAGGCATCAAGCGCGGCGACGTGATCGTCTCTTTCAACGGGACCCGAATTCGGGAATTTTCCGAACTGCCGGCTGTGGTGGCCAACACGGCCATCGGCAGCACGGCTGACGTGCAGATCATGCGCGCCGGCAAGATGAAAACCATTCGGGTGACCGTGGGCGAGCTGAAGGAAGAGACCGCGGCTGCGGAACCGGCCCGTCAGCAGAGCGACCTGGGCTTGGTCGTGGAGGAGTTGACGCCCGAACTGGCCGACCGGTTTGGGGTGAAGTCCGGGGTGATCATCACCGACATCGCGGACGGGTCTGCGGCGGACGAGGCCGGACTCAGGCCCGGGGACCTGATCGTGCAGATCAACAACCAGGACGTGCCCAACCTGGATAAATATCGAGCTGTTACACGGGACCTGAAGCGAAAAGACTTGGTCCTTTTCCTGGTCAAGCGGAGCGGCAACACCCTGTTCTTCACCTTGAAGGCGGATTGACCGCGCCGGGTCCGGCCGGCCGCGCTTCATGAGCGCATCTCGTTTACATCTGTCGGCCCCGGCCAAGCTGAACCTGCACCTGTCCGTGGTGGGGAGGCGGCCGGACGACGGCTACCATCTGCTGGATGGGGTCATGGTCAAGCTGGACCTGGCCGACGGGCTGACCCTGACTTTAAAGGCCGCTCCCGGTCTCGAACTGGTTGTCTCCGGTTATCCGGCGCCGATCGACGACCGGAACCTGGTCCTCAAGGCCGCCAAGGCCTTTTACGCGGTTTCGGGAATCGAGCCTCAAACGGCCTTTACTTTGGAAAAGCGCATCCCGGTGGCCGCCGGCCTGGGTGGAGGCAGTTCGGACGCGGCGGCCGCGCTGAAAGGATTGAACGCGCTGCACGGTTCACCTTTGGGCGAGGAGGCCCTGGCCAGGTTGGGTCTTGATCTCGGGGCGGACGTGCCCTTCTTTCTGTCGCCCATGGTCACGGCTCGGGCGCGGGGTATTGGCGAGGTGCTTTCCCCGGGCCCGGAGGTTCCGGCGAGTTGGTTTTATTTATTAGTCAATCCCGGGTGGGCTCTGTCAACGGCCTGGGTTTTCAAAAACTTGAGATTAGGGTTGACAATATCCCCGAAAGGGCATATAAGCTTTCCGTTGAATGCGAGTTCTTTCACAATTGACCGGCTGTTGCACAACGATCTGGAATCAGTCGTACTGCCGCGGTTTCCCGAGGTAGGGGTGATTCGGGAGCAGCTCAAGGCCCGCGGGGCTGCGGGCGTGCTCATGACCGGGAGCGGGCCGACGGTATTTGGGATTTTCACCAGTCGCCAAGCCTTGCGACGTGCCGGGGTTTTTTTGAAAGAATTCAGCAATGGGAAATGGGTCGTATTTGAGGCCCAAAAACTAGAACAGCCCCAGCCTGGAGCGTAAGCGGCAGGAGAGAGCGGCGGCCTGCTTTTCGCGATACGGTGGCATCCAGCACGTTCCGATCAGATCGAGGGACGCGCGCGCCGGATGCGCGGTGCCTTTCACTGGGGTGTCGTCAAGCGGTAAGACACAGGTCTTTGGAACCTGCATTCGGAGGTTCGAATCCTCCCACCCCAGCCAAAAATTAAACAGAAGCCCTGACTCAATCCATGCGTAACGATCTTATTATTATTGCCGGTTCTTCCAATCCGGCCCTGGCCAAGGCTATATGCGAATACCTCGCCCTGCCTCTGGGCCTGGTTCACTTGCGTCGTTTCGCCGACGGCGAGATTCTGGTCGAACTGGGCGAGAACGTGCGCGGCCGCGATATCTTCGTCATCCAATCCACCTGCCGTCCGGTGAACGAGCACATCATGGAAATGCTCATCCTCCTGGACGGACTCAAAAGAGCCTCGGCCCGCCGTATCACAGCGGTCTTCCCCTATTACGGTTACGCTCGGCAGGATCGCAAGGTTCAGCCCCGGGTGCCGATCAGCGCCAAACTCGTGGCCGATCTGGTCACCGTGGCCGGGGCCGGCCGGATTCTGTCCGTGGACCTGCATGCCGGCCAGATTCAGGGCTTCTTCAACATCCCGGTGGATCATCTTTTCGCCGCCCCGGTCATTTTGAACTACATCCGGGAACGGCGTCTGAAAGACATGGTCATTGTCTCCCCGGACGCCGGCGGCGTCGAACGGGCGCGGGCCTATGCCAAGCGGCTCGATTGTTCCATCGCCATCGTCGATAAACGGCGCGTCGGCCCGAACGAGGTCGAGGTCTCGAACATCGTGGGCGAGGTGGAGGGCAAGACCGCCGTGTTGGTGGATGATATGATCGACACGGCCGGCAGCCTGACCGGAGCCGCCAATGTCTGCGCCCAGAAAGGCGCCCGGTCCGTGATCGCCTGCGCCACCCATTCGGTTTTATCGGCCAATGCGGTGGAAAAAATAGAAAAGTCACCCCTCGAATATGTGGTAGTAACCAATACCGTTCCTCTATCGGAAGAAGCGAAAGAAAGCCCCAAAATCCGGACGGTGTCCGTGGCCGAGCTGTTGGGGGAGGCCATCCGGCGCATACACCAGGAAGATTCCGTCAGCTCGCTGTTCGTCTAGCCGGCCTGGTCGAAGTCGCCCGATAGAATCAGCAAGGAGAAAGCAAGCATGGAAGTTCGTACGGATGTCATGGCCACCCCACGGCCGGAGCGGGGCAAGGAGTCGGCCCGTCGTCTTCGCCGCCAAGGGGTCATACCGGCCGTTTTTTACGGCCCGGGCCGGGAGGCCATGGCCATCAGCGTGAATCGGGCCGATCTCAAGGGGGCCATGATGGCCAGCGCCAGCGGTCAGGTCCTCATTCAACTCACCCTTCAGGACAATGGCGCGACCACCAAGGTGGTGGCCATGATCAAGGATTATCAGATCGATCCGGTGCGCCGCGATCTGTTGCACGCCGACTTTTACGTCGTGGACATGTCCAAGCCCCTGGAAGTCGAGGTGGGCGTGCATCTGATCGGCCGGCCCGCGGGCGCGGAGCGTGGCGGTATCTTGCAGGAGGTCCGGCGCGAAGTGCTGGTCTCGGCCCTGCCTCAAAACTTGCCTCAGCACATTGAAGTGGACGTGAGCGAATTGGGTTTGGGCGATTCCCTCAACGTGAGCGACCTGACGGTTCCCGAAGGCGTCGAGATTCTCACGGACCCCTCCTACACCATCGCCGCGGTGGTGGCGCCTCGCGGTCTAACGGATGCGGCGGCCGAGGAAGAGCTGGCCGAAGGCGAAGCGGCCGAGGGCGAAGAAGCTGGAGAAGGGGCGGAATCCTCGGACGAGGAAGATTGATAAACAAGGGCTCGGCTTGGGCGTTTCCGGGGAGGTCCCGTGCACTTGGTGATCGGCTTGGGCAACCCGGGTTCGCGCTATGAAGGCACGCGACACAACGTCGGGTTTCGGGTGGTGGACCTTCTGGCCGCGAGGCACGGTCTGACGCTCGGCAGGCAGCGTTTTCAAAGCCGTTTCGCCCAAGGCTTCATCGGCGGAGTCCAGGCCGTACTGGCTCAGCCTCAGACTTACATGAATCTGAGCGGAGAGGCGGTTCGGCAGATCGTGGCCTATTTCGGAGTGGGGTTGTCCGAGCTACTGGTGGTGCACGACGATCTGTACCTGGATGTGGGCCGGTTGAAGATTGTGACCGGGGGCGGGAACGGCGGTCACAAGGGGGTGGGCTCCCTGATCGAATGTTTGAAGGACGGGGGTTTTGCCCGGATTAAAGTCGGTATCGGCCTTCCGGATGCCCATATGGCCAAGGAAGCGTTCGTACTGAGTCGGTTTCAAGTGGAAGAGGAAGTGATTGTCGAGCGCGCGGTGGAGCAGGCGGCCGACGCGGCGGAAATGGTTCTCAGCCAGGGCCTGGCCCGCGCTCAAACACGGTTCAATCGAAAAGGGTTGGAAAACTAAAGAGGAGGTGGATTGATGGATGGTATCATGTCCTGGACCAAGGTCGCCCCGTTTCTGGGCATCATAGGGCTGGTCGTGGCCTTCATGATTTACCTCTGGCTCAAGCGTCAACCGAACGGCAACGAGAAGATGCAAGAGCTGGAGACGATGATTCATGATGGGGCCATGGCCTTCTTGAAGAAGGAGTACACGTACCTGGCCATCTTTGTCGCCGCGGTTTTCATATTGTTGGCCGTGGGCGTGGATTGGCGTACGGCGGTGGCCTTCTTCACCGGCGCCTGCTGTTCGATCGCGGCCGGGCTGATGGGTATGAGTTCGGCCACGCGCGGCAACTCTCGTACGGCGGCGGCGGCCAATACGAGCGGCCAGGCGGCGGCTTTGAACGTGTCCTACTTCTCCGGCTCGGTCATGGGTCTGTCCGTGGCTTCGCTGGGGCTCTTGGGCGTGGGCTTCTGGTTTTACATTTACGGCGGCGATCCAACCACGGCCAAGTACATCAACGGCTTCGCCATGGGCGCCAGCTCGATCGCCCTGTTCGCCCGCGTGGGCGGCGGCATTTACACCAAGGCCGCTGACGTCGGCGCCGACCTGGTGGGCAAGGTCGAAGCGGGTATCCCCGAAGACGACCCGCGCAACCCGGGCGTCATCGCGGACAACGTCGGCGACAACGTGGGCGACATCGCCGGTATGGGCGCGGACATTTTCGAGTCCTATGTCGGTTCGATCATCGCCACCATCGCCATCGGCGCGACCATGATCATCACCCCCGAGTTCATCGCCAAGTACTCCATCTTCAACGGCGTGGACGAAGGCCTGATCCGGATGCGCTACATGAGCATGCCGCTTCTGGTGGTCATGGGCGGTTTGGTGAGTTCCTTCGTCGGCGTCTTCTCCATCCGGGCCTTGAAAAGCCTCGGACCGGCCGCGGCTTTGAGATACACCACTTTCATCGCCGGCGGCATCTTCCTGATCATCACTTTCCTCATCACCCTGGCCCTTCGGCTGCCTTTGGGCGTCTTCTGGGCCGTGGCCGCCGGCTTGTTTGTCGGCATAGCCATCGGGCTTCTGGCCGAGTACTACACCTCGGGACCCCCGGTCCGCAAGATCGCCGGCCAGTCCGAAACCGGCCCGGCCACGGTCATTATCTCCGGTTTGGCCGTGGGCATGGAGTCCACCTGGATGCCAATCCTGGGCATCTGTATCGCCATATACATCGGCTTTAACACGGCCGGCGTGTACGGCATCGGCATCGCGGCCGTGGGCATGCTGGCCACCGTCGGCGCGACCATGACCGTGGACGCTTACGGCCCCATCGCGGACAACGCCGGCGGTATCTCGGAAATGGCCGGCCTGGGTCCTGAAACCCGGAAGATCACGGACGAGCTGGACGCCCTGGGCAACACCACCGCGGCCATCGGCAAAGGCTTCGCCATCGGCTCAGCCGTGTTGACGGCCCTGGCCCTGTTCGTGGCTTACTCGCAAGCGGCCAAGCTGAGCGTGATTGACATCACCCATCCCATGGTCGTGATCGGCGTCTTGATCGGCGGCATCATACCCATGCTGGCCGCGGCCCTGACCATGACCTCGGTCGGCCGGGCCGCCTTCGCCATGGTCGAGGAAATCCGGCGGCAGTTCCGCGAGATTCCGGGCCTGCTGGAAGGCAAGCCGGACGCCAAGCCCGATCCCAAGACCTGCGTCTCCATCGCCACGACTTCCGCGCTCAAGGAAATGATCCTGCCCGGCCTGATCGCCGTGCTGTCTCCGGTCGTGGTCGGCCTGTTCCTGGGCAAGGAAGCCTTGGGCGGCATGCTCCTCGGAGCCACCACCATGGGCGCTTTCCTGGCCCTGTTCATGGCCAACGCCGGCGGCGCCTGGGACAACGCCAAGAAGTACATCGAGAAAGGCAACCTGGGCGGCAAGGGCTCCAACAACCACAAGGCGGCCGTGGTCGGCGACACCGTGGGCGACCCCTTCAAGGACACCTCGGGCCCGGCGATGAATATTCTCATCAAGCTCATGTCCATCGTCTCCCTGGTTATCGCCCCCTTGCTGGCCAATTTCACCGGCATTCTCCTCATGTAACCCCACACCCTCCGGCGGGCCGCGTTCCGTCGGGGGAGTTCAAAATCGGCGACCGGCCCGACCTCGGGCCGGTCGTTTCGTTTTGGTCGTTTGGATTCATTTGACTCTCCGTTTAAAAAAAGATATAATGTTTTTTTGTGGTTCCAGACCGGACGCAGGAGGAACACCGGCTGGCCGAGGAGAAGGTCCATGTTCAAAATGGGAGACTTGGCCGTTTATCCCGCCCATGGCGTCGGGAAGATTGAGGCAATTGAAAAAAAGGAGATTTCGGGTCTGAGGCAGAGTTTTTATGTGATGCGCATTCTGGACAACGACATGATTATCATGATCCCCACCCAGAACGCGGCCCTGGTCGGCCTTCGTCAGATCATCGATTCCAAGGCCGTGCCCGAAATTTACAGCATCTTGAAGGATCGGAAAGCCGTTATCAAGACCAACTCCTGGAGCCGGCGATACCGCGAATACATGGACAAGATCAAGACCGGGTCGGTTTTCGAAGTGGCCGTGGTTTTACGGGAATTGACCTGTCGCCGCGCCCATAAAGAACTGTCTTTCGCCGAAAGAAAACTCCTGGACACCGCCCGCAGCCTGCTGGTCCGGGAGATCGCCGTGGTCAAGGACATGGCCGAAAGCGCCATTGAGCAAGAGATCGTCGGCTGCCTCGATGCGGCCGCCTCGTAACCCGGAGGTTCGGACCCCGCAAACGCGTGCCCGAGCATCACTCCTATTCGGTTCCGGCTGAGGGCCGTGGCCTGCGGCTGGACCGATTTCTGACCGACCTCCCCCTTAAGCTTTCCCGCTCTCAACTGAAAAGGCTGATCGACGACGGTTTCGTCCAAGTGGACGGCCTTCCGGCCAAAGCGGGTTTGAGATTGAAACCGGGGCAGGCGGTGGGGATCGTTCTGCCCGATCCCGAGCCGTCGCGACTCGAACCCGAGGCCGGGGTGTGTTTCGGTATTTTGTATCAGGACGCGGACTTGATCGTGGTGGACAAGCCGGCCGGTCTGGTGGTGCACCCGGCCGCCGGCCACCGAACAGGCACCCTGGTCCATGGCCTGTTGTCCGCCTGCCCGGACCTGGCCGGGATCGGGGGCGAGGTGCGACCGGGTATTGTTCATCGCTTGGACAAGGACACGTCCGGGGTCATGATCGTGGCCAAGACCGACGGCGCACACCAGAACCTGGCGGCCCAGTTCAAGGAAGGCCGCATTCTGAAGCGGTACCTCGGGCTCTGCCGTGGTCGGCCCCCGGCCGAACGGGGCGAGGTCGAGGCGGCCATTGGGCGGCATCCGGTCCGGCGCAAACAGATGTCCATCCGGTCCCGCAGCGGCCGGCCGGCCGTGACCCGATACGAGGTTGTGCAGCGATTCGGTCTGGGGGTAAGTCTGCTGCGGCTGCGCCTTTTGACCGGGCGAACCCATCAGATTCGGGTGCACCTGGCCTCCATCGGCTGTCCCATCCTGGGCGACCCGGTGTACGGCCGGGGCATGGGCGGTCTCAAGGATGATGGGCGGCTGCTCAAGGGCCTGGTCTCGCGTCAGATGCTCCACGCCCAGACCATCGGCTTTCGTCACCCGGTCAGCGGGGAAGAGATGGTTTTCACCGCCCCGGTCCCCCGGGACATGGCCCGGGTGCTGGAGGCGCTTGAACAAAACGAGGCCGACCGCCGCCGGAAATAGACCCTTGACAACCCCGTGAGGATGACTTATCCTTGAAGCAGTCTTCGGAAAGTTTCTGGTGCCTTATCTCCCGGAGGACCAGTACCACTCCAAGCCCATACGACTTAGGACCTCTCAATAGATCGCGTGACAATTTCACCCGATCCCGGACCATCCCCCAGCGACGGTCGCGTAGCGGCCGATAAAAAATAGGTCCACATGAATTTTAAAGAGGGCCTTGCACCCGGAGGCAGCGACGGGTCAACGACGGGCGGTTTTCGGGAACCACCTTCCGCAAGACAGGGGCCTAAAACGGTCCGACCACCTCGCCGGCGAGCATCCAAACGACGGCAAAAAGGACACATGGAGGAAGCAAGAGGGCCGCGCCCGGCCTGAACCATTCGTGACAGGTTTCTGGTTTTCCACACGAATTTAATCATTACGAAATATATCGCCTATTGGAAACAAACTGTGGACGTACTCCCTTGATGTCTATCCGCAAGGAATGGCGTCCAGATCGACACACCTGAAGCATCCCCGATCCATAGGGAAAGGAACGACACGGAACATGAATTTGGCTGAATTAAAAACGAAAAAAATATCGGATTTGACCGCCCTGGCCAAGGATTACAGCATCGAAGGGGCCACCGGGCTGCGCAAGCAGGAGCTGATTTTCTCCATTCTCCAGGCCGAAACCGAAAAAAACGGCTTGATCTACGGCGGCGGCGTGCTCGAAACCCTGCCGGACGGTTTCGGATTCTTGCGCGCCCCGGAATCCAATTACCTGCCCGGACCCGATGACATCTATGTCTCCCCGAGCCAGATCAAACGCTTCAACCTGCGCACCGGAGACACCGTCACCGGCCAGATCCGCCCGCCCAAAGAGAGCGAACGCTACTACGCCCTGCTCAAGGTGGACAGTTGCAATTTCGAGGACCCGGAGGTGGCCCGGGACAAGATTATTTTCGACAACCTGACGCCCCTCTACCCCGACCGGCGCATCCACCTCGAAACCGAGTCCTCGAACTACAGCATGCGTATCATGGACCTGCTCACCCCCCTGGGCATGGGCCAGCGCGGACTCATCGTGGCCGCTCCCCGCACCGGCAAGACCATGCTCCTGCAGAATATCGCCAACAGCATCACCGTCAACAACAAGAACATGATCCTCATTGTCCTTCTCATCGACGAACGGCCTGAAGAGGTGACCGACATGCAGCGCTCGGTCAAGGGCGAGGTCATCAGCTCGACTTTTGACGAGCCGGCTCAGCGCCACGTGCAGGTCTCGGAGATGGTCCTCGAAAAGGCCAAGCGCCTGGTCGAACATAAGAAAGACGTGGTCATTCTGCTCGACAGCATCACCCGCCTGGCCCGGGCCTACAACGCGGTGGTGCCGCCCTCGGGCAAGATTTTGTCCGGCGGCGTGGACTCGAACGCCCTGCACCGGCCCAAACGCTTCTTCGGCGCGGCCCGCAACATCGAGGAGGGCGGGTCCCTGACCATCGTGGCCACGGCTTTGATCGAGACCGGCTCCCGCATGGACGAGGTCATCTTCGAGGAGTTCAAGGGCACCGGCAACATGGAACTCCACCTGGACCGGAAGCTCGCCGACCGCCGCATCTTCCCGGCCATGGACATCAACCGCTCCGGCACCCGCAAGGAAGAGCTGCTCCTGACCGAGGAGGAGCTGAACCGGGTTTGGGTCCTGCGCAAGGTGATCTCCCCCCTGACGCCCATCGACAGCATGGAGTTCCTGGTGGACAAGATGCGCAGCACCAAGAGCAACAGCGATTTCCTCAACTCCATGAACAGCTAGGGGCCGTTGGATCGGCGAGGGTCGTTCGGCCCGGAGGGGCGTTTTTGAGTCGGCGGCCAGGGCCGGGTCACACGGGAAAAGTACTTGAAATCTTCAAAAAAATGTGCAAACTAGAAAATTTGCAAGTATCAAGTAAAGCGGAGATGGATATGAAAAAGGACATTCACCCCGAATATAAAGTCGTCAAGGCCAGTTGCGCCTGCGGCAACGAGTTCGAAACCGGCTCCACGGTCGATAACATCCGCGTGGAAATCTGCGCCGCCTGTCACCCCTTCTTCACCGGCAAGCAGAAGCTGGTGGACACCGCGGGCCGCGTGGAGCGCTTCCAGCGCAAATACGCGGGCGTCGAGATGCAGACCGGCAAAAAGAAAAGCGCCTCCCCGGAAGATATCGAACCGGCCCCGGAAGCGGACAACGGATGATCCAACCGCTTTCCGCGAAGCACGAGTAGAATCCGTCCATGCACGGAGGACGCATCAACGTCGGCGGACAGGCCGTCCTGGAAGGGGTCATGATGCGATCCCCGTCGGCCCTGGCCGTGGCCGTGCGTAAGGCCAACGGCGAAGTCGCCATCAAAGAGAGCCCCTGGCATTCTATCACGGAGCGTTTTCCGATCCTGGGGCTGCCCTTTTTCCGCGGCAGCGTCGTCCTGCTCGAATCCCTGATCAACGGTCTGGACGCGCTCAGCTTTTCCGCCAACCAGGCCCTGGAGGACGAGACCGAGGAACAGATGGGGGCCTGGGCCATCGGCCTGACCATCGTCGCTTCCTTGGGCCTGGGCATGCTCCTATTCGTGGCCGTTCCCCACTACCTGAGCCTGCTTATCGGCCGGCTGAGCGGCCACCCCATCGGCGTGACCTCCTTTCTCTTTCATCTGATGGACGGCGCGATCAAGCTGGCCCTTTTTCTCGGGTACATCTGGCTGATTTCCAGGATCAAGGAGATCGGGCGGCTGTTCGAGTACCACGGGGCCGAGCACAAGTCGATCTACGCTTATGAGGCCGGTCAGGAACTGACCGTCGAAAACGCCCGGGCTCACACGACCCTGCACCCGCGATGCGGCACGGCCTTTATTATCGTGGTCCTGTTGATCAGCATCGTGTTCTTCACCGCGATCTTTCCCCTGCTGGGCGCCCGCGGTCAGGGCTGGGTCGTTCAACTCGCCTACATCGCCGTCAAGATCGCTCTGATGTTTCCCATCGCCGGCCTGGCCTATGAACTGAACCGGTACGCCAGCCGGCACATGGACAGCCTGCTGCTCCGGGCGGCCGTGGCGCCCGGCCTTTGGGTGCAGCGGCTGACCACGCGCGAACCTTCGGACGATCAGATCGAGATCGCCCTGATCGCGCTCAAGAAAACCCTGTCCATGGAAGCGGCCCGCGAGGCCGGCGGAACCCCGTAATGTTCGAGGACCTCAAAGACGTCGAAGACAAATTCGACCGGATCGAATTGGACCTGTCCCGGCCGGAACTGATCCAGGACCGGGAGCGGTATCAGAAGACCCTGCGCCAGCACGCCGAACTGAGCCGGGTGGTCGCCGCCTATCGGCTGCTCAAAAAGCTCAAGGCCGACCAGGATGAAGCCCAGGACCTTTTGGGCGACCCGGACGCAGGCATGCGCGAGATGGCCCAGACCGAACTCGGCGAACTCGAAGAGGCGATCGAATCGGCCGAGCAGGACCTCAAGCTGCTGCTGCTGCCCAAGGACCCCAACGACGAGAAGAATATTCTGCTGGAGATTCGGGCCGGCACCGGCGGGGAGGAAGCCGCCCTGTTCGCGGCCGACCTGTTCCGTATGTACAGCCGCTACGCCGAAAGCAAGCGGTGGCGGGTCGAGATCATGAGCATGCACCCGACCGGCACGGGCGGCTTCAAGGAAATCATCGCCCTGATCGAGGGCGACCGGGTATATAGCCAGCTCAAGTACGAAAGCGGCGTGCACCGGGTGCAACGCGTGCCCACGACCGAATCCCAAGGCCGCATCCACACCTCGGCCGTGACCGTGGCTATATTGCCCGAGGCCGAGGACGTCGAGGTCGAGATTCGACCCGAGGACCTGAAGGTGGATGTCTATCGCTCCTCCGGTCCGGGCGGTCAGAGCGTGAATACGACCGATTCGGCCGTGCGCATCACCCATCTGCCCTCCGGCCTGGTGGTCACCTGCCAGGACGAAAAATCCCAGCACAAGAACAAGGCCAAGGCCCTCAAAGTCTTGCGGGCCCGGTTGCTGGACATCATGCAGGAGGAGCAGCAGGACCGGATTTCCGAGAATCGGCGCGGCCAGGTGGGCAGCGGCGACCGTAGCGAGCGGATTCGGACCTACAATTTTCCCCAAGGCCGGATGACCGACCACCGCATCGGCCTGACCATGTACCGCCTCCCTGAAATCCTGGAAGGGGACATTCAGGAGGTGGTGGACGCCTTGACCACCTACTACCAAGCCGAGGCCTTGAAAGCGCTTTGACCCGGTCGGCCGCCTCCGAAGCCCCCGCCACCTGGACCCCCATCCGTCTTCTGCGCTGGACCGCCGATTATCTGACCGGCAAGGGCATCGAACGCGCCCGCCTGGACGCCGAGGTGTTGCTGGCCGACCTGTTGAGCATGGAGCGGGTCGGGCTCTACCTCAACTTCGACCGCCCGCTCGAAAAGCACGAACTGGCCGCTTTTCGGGAGCGCGTCGTCCGGCGGGCCGCTCATGAGCCGGTGGCCTACATCACGGGCCGCCGCGAATTCTACGGCCTGGACCTGGCCGTGGACCCGAGGGTGCTCATCCCCAGACCCGAGACCGAACTTTTGGTGGACTTGGCCCTGGTTCATTTAAAGGACCGCCCGCCGGAAGCGCGGGACGGCCAACAAGGCGAGGGCCTGGTGGACCTAGGCACCGGCTCGGGCGCCATGGCTTTGGCTTTGGCCCACGAGCGCCCCGAGGCCCGGGTGTGGGCCCTGGACGTTTCCGGGGAGGCGCTTGAAGCGGCCCGGACCAACGCCAGCCGGCTGGGCCTTGAGACCCGCATCGAGTTTTTGCAGGGCGACCTGCTGGCGCCGCTGGCCGGTCTGGGGCAAAGTTTCGATCTCATTCTGGCCAACCTGCCCTATGTTCCCCGGTCCGCCTTTAATGACATGCCGGCGGACGTCAAGGACTTCGAACCGCATCTGGCCCTGGACGGCGGGGAAGAGGGCCTGGATTTCATCCTCCCAACCATCAGCCAGGCCCTGTCCTTGCTCGCTCCGGGCGGGGCCCTCATCCTGGAAATCTGGCCGCCAACGGCCGAGGCAATCCTGGCGCGGGCCAAGGCCGAGGGATACGGGACGGCCAGCGTGCACCAGGATTTGGCCGGCCTTGACCGGGCCGTGGTCCTGGTCCGGGATTAGGAGACCGATATGGACAAAATCCTCATCGAAGGCGGACAGCGTCTCGAAGGCGAGGTTACGATCAGCGGGGCCAAGAACGCGGCCCTGCCCATCATGGCCGCCACCATTTTGGCCGAGGGCGTGACCCGCCTGACCAATCTCCCGGACAACCGCGACATCCGCACCATTTCGGCGCTGTTGGGCAAACTGGGGGCGCGGGTCGAGCTGGCCGCGGGCCGGGCGGAAATGAACACGGACAGCATCGACACCCTGAAGGCGCCCTACGACCTGGTCCGCACCATGCGGGCCTCGGTGCTGGTGCTCGGGCCGTTGTTGGCCCGCCACGGCCGGGCCGAGGTTTCGCTGCCGGGCGGCTGCGCCATCGGCGCGCGGCCCATCGACCTGCACCTCAAGGGCCTGACCGCCATGGGCGCCGAAATCGATCTCGCCCACGGCTACGTGAACGCCCAGGCCCCACGCGGCCTCACGGGCGCGGACATCTTTCTGGACCTGCCCACGGTAACCGGCACGGAAAACCTGGTCATGGCCGCCTGCCTGGCCAAGGGGGAAACCGTGATCCGCAACGCGGCCCGGGAGCCCGAGGTGGTGGACCTGGCCCGGTTCCTTCAGGCCATGGGCGGCCGGATCGAAGGGGCCGGTACGGACGCGATCCGCGTCGAGGGCGTCCCCTCGCTTGACGGGGCCCCGTACAGCGTCATGAGCGATCGCATCGAGGCCGGGACGTACATGGCCGCGGCCGGCATCACCGGCGGCCGGATCACCTTGAAGCAGGCCCCGCTGGCCCACCTGACTTCGGTCATGCGCAAGCTCGAACAGGTCGGTATTACCTTCGAGGCCCAGGGCGAGGAAACGGTCACGGCCGTTGGCTCGGCGGATATCCGGTCGGCGGACATGACCACCGAGCCGTACCCCGGCTTTCCCACGGACATGCAGGCCCAGTTCATGGCTTTGATGTGCCTGGGCCAAGGCCTGTCGGTCATCACCGAGACGATCTTCGAAAACCGCTTCATCCACGCCCAGGAACTCGAACGCATGGGGGCCAACATTCGGCTGAGCGGGAACACGGCCATCATCGAGGGCATGGAGTATCTGTCCGGCGCGCCGGTCATGGCCAGCGATTTGCGCGCCAGCGCCAGTTTGGTGTTGGCCGGCTTGGCCGCGCGGGGGCAGACCGAGATTTCCCGGGTCTATCATCTGGATCGGGGATACGAGCGGATCGAGGAAAAGCTGTCGGCTATAGGAGCTCGTATCCGGCGGATCAAGGACTAACGGCGTCAGGAAGCGGCAATCTCGCGCGGGGGCGGGTTTCAAACCCACTCCCGATTCCGCGCTACGGCCTGAGGTCTGCCGTAGGGGCGAGGCATGCCTCGCCCGCAATCCATCGACGGGGCAACGAAACGGGCGACGCATGCGTCGCCCCTACAGAAAAATCGAGGTGGACCCGGCTGCAGGGGTCGCTCGGGAACGACCCCTACGATTTTTCACGCAACGCCAAGCAAAGTCCCTAGACGTCAGGCCGTCCGCTCGGCCCGCGCCGTAGGTGGTAGCGCCACCACAGCCTGAAGACGTTGCGGAAGCGGTACAGGGCCTCGCGGGTCAGGTTGAATTTGCTGGTCCGATAATCTTCGCAGTACACCGGGATTTCCACGGCCCGGCCTTCCTGAGCCAAGGCGTGGTATAGGATATCCAGCACGTAGGATGTACCGTGGTCGATCCGGTCCAAATGGGCCAGCACCACCTCCCGGCGGTAGGCCTTGGCCGCGATCGAGTAATCCTCGAAAGGCAGCCCCAACAGGAACCGCACGGTCAGGATGAAGGCCGTGCTGCCGGCCTTGCGCCAAAACGACCTTTTCTGGTTGCCCATCTTTTTGGACCCGACCACGATCCAGTAATCGTCCAGCAGATCGAGCGCCCGGGCGATGAAGCCCAGGTCGATGGACAGGTCCATGTCCACGGATACGATCCGGTCGTGACGCGCGGCCAAAACCCCCATGGCAAAGGCGCGGCCCACGCCCTTTTCCGGAATCTCGAAAAACCGGACCGCTCCGTGCTCCTCGGCCAGCTTCTGCCCCAGCGCGCAGGTACGGTCCGTGGACCCGTTGCTGATGATGAGCACCTCGTACGGCCGCCCCAGCGTCTCCAACGCGGCCAGCAGCGCGGCGGTGTTGGCCGCGATGATGTCCGCTTCGTTCAGGACCGGGATGATCACGCTTAGGCCGCTCATCCGATGAACTCCCAAAACAGCTTCAGCCGCTGCCAGGTCTGCCCAATCGATCCCTGGGCCAGGTGGGATCGAAGATAGGCCGGCCGGAGGTAGAAGCTCAGAAAGGCCCGCCTCACCGAGCGGCCGAGCCGGACCATGGCCTCGGGACCGCCCAGGCAGGCGGGAAACGGTTCTTCGCCGGCGAAGCCGTCGGCGATGCCCGTGCCGGGGTAGGGCGCGGCCACGTGGAACGAGGCATAGGTCGGGTTCAGCCGCCGGGCCAGAGACACCGTGGCCCTGCGGTCTGCTGCGGTCTCGCCCGGCAGACCGAACAGGAAAAAGCAGGCCGTCTCCAGGCCGATCCGGCGGCAGAGGTCCATGGCCTTTTGAATCTGCGCCAGGCCGATTTTTTTGTTCATGGCTTCGAGAAGCCGCTTCGAGCCGGTCTCCACGCCGAAGTGGATCAAGTCGCAGCCCGCGGCCTTCATGGCGCGTAAAAGCTCCTCGTCCACCGCGTCCGCCCGGGTCTGGCAGCACCAGCGGAAAGAACGCTTCCGGCTTTTCAGCTCGCGGCACAGGGCCAGGGTTTGCTCCCGGTGGAGGGTGAATTCAAGGTCGATGAAATAGACGCTCTCGGCTCCGCGCCGGTCCACAGCCTCCTCCACCTCGGCCAGCACCCGCGCCAGGGACTTGGTTCGGATACCCTTACCGTACATGGTTTTCAGGCAGAAGCGACAGGAAAACGGGCAGCCCCGCGAGGTTTCGAGCAGGGCCAGGCGCGGGCCGAGCAGTTCGTAGCCATACCCCGATAGATCGATCAGATCATAGGCCGGGGCGGGCAGGTCGTCCAAGGAGACAGGCGCCGCGTCCGGTTCGTGAATCACCGTGCCTCCCTCGAAATAGGAGCAGCCCGCAATACCCTGGGGCCGCCCATTAGCCCGCACCAGGTCTGGAAAAACCGATTCGGGTTCCCCACGAATCAAGGCCAATGCCCCGCTCTCCTTTAGCATGTATTCCGGCCGTAGCGTGCCGTGGGCGCCGGCCAGGATCAGCCGGTCCCGTGGCAGGGCGCGGGCGAGCGGCCACAATCCGTCGAGAGTAAGGTCCGGGCATTGCCAACGATCCAGGGGGCTGGTCTGAAGCAGAATAAGATCGGCCCGGTCGGCTTCGCGTTGGATGGCCGGCAGCGGCGCACGCGCGGCCCGGGCGTCGATCAGCCGCACCGCGTGGCCGTCCTCCCGGAGCAGGGCGGCCGTGGTGAGCAGGTCCAGGGGCGGCCAGGCCCGGCGGTGGCGTCTGGCCGCCCGCGCTGCCGCGCACGGATCGGGGTTGAGGAGCAGCACGTTCATGGCCGATCCCCTTGGCCGGACGACATCTTTTGCAGGGCCTGGCGGGCATGGTCGCTCCAGGGCGTGCCCGCGCCGGCCCGCATGGCTGCTTCAAACGCTTGCCGGGCTGCGTCCGGTCGTTTTCGGCGGATGTGGACCAGGCCGATGTGGTAAAGGGCCTCGGCCAAAAGCCGGCTTTCCGGGTAGTCTTGCGCGAGGCGGTTCCAAGTCTTGAGCGCCTCGTCATAGCGGCCGATCTTGTAGTCGCACAGGGCCAGGTGGTGCAGGGTCGTGTCGATCACGGGCGAGAGAGGCCAGCGCCTCGCCGCGACCGCGAAAACGGTTTTGGCCCGGTCATATCGTTCGGCCTGGAAATAGCCAAGCCCCCGATGAAAGGCCACGGTGGCGTCGCCGGGCCGAAGCCCAAAGGCCGCCCCCACCACGGCCCCGGCGATCAGGACCGCCCCCACGATCCGCAGCCGGCCGTGCGTTCGCGGTGAAGGTTGCTCCGCTTGAGACGCGGCAGGGGCGCGGATGGCTCGTCGTTGGGTAAAACCTATTCCGATGGCCAGCAGCAGTCCCATGGCGGTCATGGCCAGGCCCAGCCATTCCGGCCAGCGCCGCTCAAAGGTCAGCACCACCCGGCTTTGGGTGGGAAAGACGAGCATGAAGGACGGGCTGGCCCGCCAGACCCGCTCCGCGCCCTGCACCCGCCAGTTTGGGTTGTACGAGACGCGAATCCAGAGCGGCGCGCCGGGCGCGGCCCCGTCGATCCGGATGGCGTCTTCGGTCACGGTCTCGGTGATCTCAGGCCCGGCGGGCAGCGGTTTTTCAGGCAGGTTTTCAATCTGCGAGCGGGTCAGGCCGGTGGGGAACGCGGCCGCGAAGCGGTCTCGATCCTCCGGCCGTATCTTATCGGCGAAAACCAAGGGAACTTCGGGGTTGCCGAAGCGGAAGGCTTTAAATGCCTGACCGGCCGGGTCCTTGGTCTGGACCAGGACCGGGGCAAAGCGGGGTTGGACCACGTAACGGTTTTGATTTTGGGTCACGTCGAACACGGCGAAGGGTTCGAAGGCGTTCACCAGTTTGAGGCCCGGGGTGCGTTCGGCCGCGGTCTTTGTTTCGGGCGTGACCGTGATGAAGCGGTTTACGTTGAAAAGCGCCAGGTGGGGCAGGGCCTTGGCCAGGTCGAAACGGCTGTAATTGTAGCCGGGCAGAGGCGCGGAATAGACCTGGGAAATCTCGGACTGGATGTAGAAGATGAAGGGCGACGAAGGGCTGGATTGGAGGTAGAGCCCTTCCAGGGTGGACCGGCCCGAAAACAGGGGCAGGTTCTCGAAGGCCCGGATGGTGCCCGCCTCCTCGGCCAGCTTGGCGTGTTCGTACACCACCCGGGGGTCGGCGGCCGAGCCGGCCAGGGAGTCGTTCACGGCCTTGAAGGCCGGCCAGAGCGGTTTGTTCTCATAGCCCGTGTAGTTCCAGTGAATCCAGCGGCTGGTCATGGATTCGTGCCCGGCAACCCAGAGCAGGGCGAAGACGGCCAGGGTCAAGGCGGCCAGGTTTTTGAGGCGCAGGCGGGCCAGCAGCCGGGCCGAGCCGGCCGCGGCCAGGAGCAGGAGCAGGATTTGGCCGAAGGGCGCGAAGCGGATATCGACCCCGCCGATGATCGGGGCGATCAGAAACAGTCCGGCGCTGACGGCCAGCAAATAAAGGAGGAATTCCACCCGGGAGTCCGGCGCGGCCTTGGACCGGAAAAAGCCGACCGCGCCTAGCGCGGCACCGGCCAGTCCCAGGCCAAGAAAAGGCCACAGAATGGCCGGCAGCACCTGGGAAAAACCGTCGATGATCCAGGTGTGGTTAAAGGCCGTGGTCGAGGGCAGGAAGGTCAGAAGCGGCACGAACCAGAAGCCCAGGACCAGGAAGGCCAGCACGTGGACCTTCAGCAGGTACTTCAAGCGGCTCCATCGATCGCTGCCGGTCAGGAGAAAAAATCCGGTCCCGGCCACGGCAAAGAGCAGGGCATAGGCGTGGGCCAGGCCGACCAGGACCAGCAGCAGGCCGTTTGTCATTGGGCCGCGCCCGGTCTCGATGCCTCGCCACATCCGGCCCAGAAAGACCAGGGCCAGGCAAAGCCCCAGCCCATAAGCGAATTCGCCGGCCAGGGTCGAGGGCAGGTTGCCGCCCCACATGGTGTTGGCTTCCATGAACAGGAACGGCAGCATGAACACGGCCGCCAACGCGGGGGTGGGCCGGCGGAAGCCCAGCCGCAAAACGAAATACGCGGCCGCGGCCGGTAGCCCGAACACCCCGGCCACGCTGACCAGCTTGAAGGCCACGGTCAGGGGCATGACCAGGCTCAGCCCGGCCATGAGCAGGAAGGCCAGGGGGAAGTAAAGTTGGAAGAGGGGGAAGCCGGCCAGGTTGCCGGACTGCCAACCCACGATCCGGAGGTGGGGCAGGAGGTGATCCTTCATCCACACGGCCGACAGGCAGTGGCTGGCCGTGTCGCCGCCCGTGGTCAGGGTATCGCTCAGCAGCAGTTCGGGCCGGAGATAGCTCAGGAGGAAAAGGTACACGAACACAAAAAGGCCGACCCGGCCGAGGCTGCCCAGGTCCATGTCCTGGAAACGGCCGAGGCTCAAGGTTCAGCCCTCTCGCCGCGTCCGAACGGCCAGGAGAATTTCGAGCAGGATGACCACCAGGGCCAGGGCCACCCCCAGGCCGATGAAGAGCCAAGGCCGCGCTTTGAACGGCGGAGGCAGGACCCGGACGGTGACCATGCCTTCGGAAACCATGGCGTGGTGGAGGCCGTCGCCCTCGTAGTCCAGGATGGCCAGGATGGGGTAGGAGGACCCTTCGGTGGCGTAGAGATTACCCAGAGTGAAAGTCAGGTTGGTTTTTTGTTGGGGCTTGAGGCTCGTTTCCTGTTCCAGAGGTTGGGCCTCCAGTTCCCGGGGCAGGGCCAGGCGCACGCGCACTTGGTGGGGTTTCTGGTCCCGGTTGACCACCTGGACCTTGAACCGGACCTGGTCGGACAACAGGGTGTCCTTGAAGGAGAGCAGCACGTCGGGGAAGGCGCCTTCCTGATAGACAAAGGAGGCGTGAGCCATGCTGGAGAAGGGGTGGCCGTTGGCGTCGCGGAAATCCACGCGCAGGGGCACGATGTAGGCGCCGGGCCGGCCCGGCATTCGGGCCAGGCGGATGGCCGTGGTGCGGGTCTCGCCCGGTGCGAGGGGAGACTGGACCCCGGACGTTTGGCTCGTCCCCAAAAAGAGCGCGTGGACCTCGATACCGAAGGCCGTTTCCCGCCCCAAGTTGGTCGTGGTCGTCTGAATGACCACGCCGTCTTCCCCGACGACCGAATTGGCGTGGGTCTCGAGGGCGATGGAACCGGCCTGGGCCACGGCCGGGATCAGGACGGCCAGCAGGCAGAGGATCGGCAGATAACGAGGCACTTCGGTCGCTCCGTAAGGGATGTCCCTTTCTATCACAGGCGCGGGGAAACATCAAAGCGGGTCTCCCCTGAGCGTGCGATAGAATAAGGAGAATGAACTGTAAGCGATGATCGCCCGGCGCGTAGAAAAAGGTGCTTAATCCTTTTCCTCCTACCTAGGTCGTCTCACCCTGTTTTAATCGCACGCTCGCCTTGCCTCCGCGCCTTGACAAGAATCCAGGTCTTTTGCTACCCTAAATTCATCTCGGGTAGGAATCGAACGCCTCCTTCACACCGCTTCGGGGATAGGTCTTTTGAATGAATTGTAAATTCATTATTGTCACGGGTGGGGTGCTTTCATCGTTGGGAAAGGGTCTCGCCGCGGCCAGCATTGGTGCGCTTTTGGAGAGCCGAGGGCTGACGGTGACCCTCCAGAAGCTGGACCCTTACATCAACGTGGATCCGGGCACGATGAACCCCTTTCAGCACGGGGAGGTGTACGTCACGGACGACGGCACCGAAACCGACCTGGATCTGGGTCACTACGAGCGTTACACCAACGCCAAGCTGGGCAAGAAGAACAATTTCACCTCGGGCAGCATCTACTACTCGGTCATCCGCAAGGAGCGGCGCGGGGATTACCTGGGCGGCACGGTCCAGGTCATCCCCCACGTGACGGACGAGATCAAGAACAATATCCGTAACGTGGCCGACGGAGTGGACGTGGCCATCATCGAGATCGGGGGCACGGTCGGGGACATCGAGAGCCTGCCCTTTCTCGAAGCCATCCGCCAGCTTCGCCTGGACCTGGGCCGGGAGAACGTGATTTACATTCACGTGACCCTGGTGCCGTTCATCCGGGCCTCCGGGGAGATCAAGACCAAGCCCACCCAGCATTCGGTGGCCACGCTGCGGGGCATCGGCATCCAGCCGGACATCCTGCTCTGCCGGACCGAAAAGCCGCTGAACAAGGCGCTCAAGGAGAAGCTTTCCCTCTTCTGCAACGTCACCACCGACGCGGTCATCACGGCCATCGACGTGGCCAACATCTATGAGTGCCCGCTCCGCTTTCACGACGAGGGGCTGGACGAAAAGATCGTGCAGCTTCTCGGCATCTGGACCCGGGCGCCGCGTCTCGAAGCCTGGGAAAAGCTGATCGAACGCATCCGTAATCCCAAGGGCGAAGTGACCATCGCCATCGTGGGCAAGTACATCGATCTCAGGGAATCCTACAAGAGCCTGAACGAGGCCCTGTTTCACGGCGGGGTGGCCAACAACGTCAAGGTGAATCTGAAATTCGTGGATTCGGAGGAAGTGGAGGCGCAAGGGGCGGAGTCCTTCGTGTCCGACGTGGACGGCATTCTGGTGCCCGGCGGGTTCGGTTCCCGGGGCGTCGAGGGCAAGATCGCCGCGGTGCGGTATGCCCGGGAGCACAAGGTGCCTTACTTCGGCATCTGCCTGGGCATGCACATGCAGGTCATCGAGTTCGCCCGCAACGTGGCCGGTCTGGCCGGGGCCAACAGCACCGAGATGGACACGGACACGCCGCACCCGGTCATCTACCTCATGAGCGAATGGTTCGACTACCGGACCAAGCAGATCGAGCACCGCGACGTGCACTCGGAAAAGGGCGGCACCATGCGGCTGGGCGCCTATCCCTGCCATTTGGCCGCCGGGTCCAAGGCCTATGAGGCCTACAAGCAGGCCGACATCATGGAGCGCCACCGGCACCGCTACGAGTTCAACAACCAGTTCCGGGAGACCTTCGCCGAAAAAGGCATGATCTATTCGGGCATGTCCCCCAACGGCGAACTGGTCGAGATCGTGGAACTGGCCGACCACCCCTGGTTCCTGGGCTGCCAGTTCCACCCGGAGTTCAAGTCCCGTCCCATGGCTCCGCACCCCCTCTTTCGCGATTTCATCAAAGCCTCGTTCAAACACAAGGAGCAGCGCGGCCAATCATGACCCGCACGATACGCATCGGCGACCTGGCCGTGGGCCCGGGCCAGCCGCTGCTGGTGGTGGCCGGCCCCTGCGTTTTGGAGGAGGAGGGGCTGGTCCTCAACCTGGCCCGGTTCCTCAAGGCCGAGGCCGAGAAAGCCGGCCTTTCCTATGTCTTCAAGGCCAGCTATGACAAGGCCAACCGTTCCAGCCTGTCGTCCTTTCGGGGGCCGGGCCTGGAAAAAGGTCTGGCCCTGCTGGCCCGCGTGCAGAGGGAGGTCGGGGTTCCGGTCCTGAGCGACGTGCACTCGGTGGCCGAGGTCGAGGCGGCGGCCGAGGTGCTGGACGTGCTCCAGATTCCGGCCTTTTTATGCCGTCAGACTGATCTCTTGGTGGCCGCGGCCCGGACCGGCCGGCCGATCAATCTTAAAAAGGGCCAGTTCATGGCCCCGGACGACATGATCCACGCCGCGGAAAAGATCACGGCCCAGGGCAACGAAAACGTATTCATCACCGAGCGGGGCACGACCTTCGGCTACCATAACCTGGTGGTGGACATGCGGGGCTTGCCCCTCATGCGCAGCCTGGGCTTACCCGTGATTTTCGACGCCACCCACAGCGTGCAACTGCCGGGCGGCGCGGGCGGGTCTTCGGGCGGCCAGGCCGAGTTCGCCGCGCCGCTGGCCCGGGCGGCCGTGGCCGCCGGCGTGGACGGGGTCTTCATGGAGGTGCATCCCCACCCGGCCACGGCCCTGTGCGACGGTCCCAATTCCCTGCCCCAGGACCGCTTCCCCGGACTGATCCGTCTCCTGAGAGACATCGATCTCCTGGTCCGGCAGGTCAAAGACCCCCAGGGAGGCCCCTCGTGAAACCGCTGGCCGAACGCATACGGGACGTGAAGCTGGTCATTTTCGACGTGGATGGCGTCTTGACCGACGGCCGCATCGTTCTGGACGACGACGGCGTGGAGAGCAAATTTTTCGACGTCAAGGACGGTTCGGGCGTCAAATGGATGATCCGGACCGGATTGGACGTGGCCTTTCTGACCGGCCGGGAGAGCCAGGTGGTGAAGTTTCGCGCCGAAGAGCTGGGCGTCACCCGCGTTCACCAGGGGGCCAAGGTCAAGCTCGACGTTTACGAGCGGATTCTGGCCGAGACCGGTCTTGGCGACGGGGCTGTGGCCTATACCGGGGACGACCTCATCGACCTGCCGGTCATGCGGCGGGTGGGGCTGGCCCTGGCCCCGGCCGACGCCCGGCCCGAGGTCAGGGACGCAGCGCATTATGTCTGCCGGCACGGCGGCGGCCGGGGGGCGGTCCGGGAGATCGTGGAACTCATTCTCAAGGGCCAGGGACTCTGGGATCAGGTCACGGCCCGCTATTTTTCATAGGTGTTTCCTCCAGGCTAAAATCCCGAATTCTTCGGAAACGGGGGCGTTCTCGGCCCTTGTCCGTGCCAATTTCCCGTGCGTCCATGGACCAATTCGGCATACTTATTGCTTTACAGGCCGAGGCTTCCCTGGTATGATTTGAAGTGTTTGAATCTGGCGCGAAAAGGGCGTAAAGAAAGAGCCATGCTGCCTCGACGCCGATATAAATTTTTGCTCCTGGCCTCCCTGGTCATCCTGGGGGCGGTGAGCATCGGTCTGTTTCTGCGCGGCCGGGAAATGATCAGCGGACCCACGCGGGCCTTGAGCGGCCTGCCGACCCACGTGGACATGCACCTGTCCGGGGTCAACTACACGGAGATGAAGAGCGGCCGCAAGGCCTGGACCCTCAAGGCGGACAGCCTCCGTTATTCCCGCTCCAGTCAGCTCCTGCACTTCGACCGGGTGGCCCTGTCCTTTTTCAGCCGTTCCGATCGCCAGGTGGAAGTGACCGGCCTGGAAGCGAATTACGATCGGAAGACCAAACGGGTGCGTCTCAGCGGGCACGTGCGCATCGAGGACCTGGCCGGGTACCGATTTACGGCCAACGAACTCACGTACCAGGTGGATACCAAGAAGATTTTTATCCCGGGTCCTTTCCTGATTTCGGGACCGACCATGACCCTGCGCGGCCAGAATCTGACCGTGGACATCGACGCCCGTTGGCTGCGGGTGGACGGGCAGGCGCGCATCCGGTTCGAGACGCGTCCGCCGGCGCGGGGTTCGGCATGACGAAACCGGCCGCGGTTTTTTTCATCCTGGTCCTGGCCCTGGGCGGGGCCTGTCTGGCCGAGACCCCGGCGGACAATCCCGCGCCCGCATCGGCTCCCCAAACCACCGCGCCCGCGACGCTCAAGCCCGGTACGATCGATATTGCCAGCGACCACCTCGAAGTGGACGACCAACGGAAACTCATCTTTCTCAAAGGCGGCGTGGCCGTCCGTTGGGAAGGGCGGGTGTTGACCTGCGACGAAGCCGAGGTCGCCTACCGGGCGCGGACCGTGCGCGCCAGAAGCGGCGCGGTCCGAACCGCGAGCGACCCGGCATCGGCCCGGAAGGACGACCCGGACGTGCAACACGAGATCGTCAGCATCCAGGCCCGCGGCCATGTCAAGGTGACCCTGGATAACCGGGTCCTGCTCTCGGACGTGGCCGTGTACGACGCCCAGGCCCGGGTGATCACCTTGAGCGGCAACCCCCGCGTCTGGCGGGGCAAGGATTTCCTGTCCGGGGAGCGCATCAAGGTGTTTCTGGACGAAGACCGCAGCGTGGTCGAGGGCGGATCCGGAGAAAGGGTCAAGCTGCGGCTGCACCAGTCCACATCCGAGAACAAACCGGCCAAAACCGGGCCGGCCGCCGAGGGCGCGGAGCAATGATCAGCCAGACGCCGGATACGGACACGAGCGTCCGGGAAGGTCTTGTGGCCGAGCCGAGCCGGGAGGGTCTTTGCGGGGTGAATCTGGTCAAGGCCTACGGCCGGCGGCGCGTGGTGGACCGCGTCTCCTTTCACGTGGACCCGGGCCAGATCGTGGGCCTTTTGGGGCCGAACGGCGCGGGCAAGACCACCACCTTTTACATGGTGGTGGGGCTGGTTCACGCGGACGGGGGCCAGGTCTTTTTGGGCGATCGGGACGTGACCCGCATGCCCATGTATCGTCGGGCGCGCACGGGCATCTCCTACCTGCCCCAGGAGCCGAGCATCTTCCGCAAGCTGACCGTGGAGGAGAACATCCTGGCCATCCTTGAAACCATGGGCCTGTCCAAGTCGGCCAAGCGTCAGCGGTTGAACGAGCTGCTGGCCGAATTGGGTATCGAGCATCTGGCCCGGTCCAAGGCCTACGCCCTGTCCGGCGGGGAGCGCCGCCGGGTCGAGATCAGCCGGGCCCTGGCCACCCGGCCGTCCTTTCTCCTGTTGGACGAGCCTTTCGCCGGCATCGATCCCTTGATCGTCATCGACCTCCAAAGCATCATCCTGCGGCTCAAGGAGCACCGGATCGGTATTCTCATTTCGGATCACAACGTGCGGGAGACCCTGGGCGTGTGCGACCGGGCCTATATCCTCAACGAGGGCGTGGTCATCGAGGAAGGTCCGCCGCAAAAGATCGCCGCGAGCGACATTGCCCGCAAATTCTATTTGGGAGACAATTTCACCCTGTGACGCCTGTCCGGGAGTGACGCGCTAACAATGGCCCTGCAACTGAGACAAAGCCTGAAGCTCAGCCAGCAACTGGTGATGACGCCCCAGCTGCAGCAGGCCATCAAGATGCTTCAGCTCTCCCGTCTCGAACTCATCGACACCATCAGCGAGGAACTCGAACAGAACCCCATCCTGGAAGCCACGACCGAGGAGGAACTGTCTCGAACCGAGACATCGCCCGAGGCCGAGGCCGAGGACAAGCCCCAAATTCCGGAAGCGGAAAACGATTTCAACGAGGTCAAGGTCGAGGACACGGCCCGGGAGGACATCGACTGGGAGACCTACCTCGGCGAGTACAGTTCATCCGCCTCCACGCCTTCCTCCATGCGCGAAATTCCGGAGGAGACCAACTACGACAATTTCATTTCCGCCGCGACGTCCCTGACCGACCACCTGACCTGGCAGTGGCGCATGAACGTGCTCTCCCCGCTCGAAGACCGCGTCGGCGCCCAGATCATCGGCAACCTGAACCCGGACGGTTATCTGACAGCCACGGTCGAGGAGATCGCCGCTCTGGAGAGCGCGACCCCGGCCGAGGTGGAGGCGGTCCTGGCCCGCGTCCAGGACCTGGATCCGGCCGGCGTGGCGGCCCGGGATTTGAAGGAATGTCTCCTCATCCAGCTCAGCCGGCTGGCGGCCGACACGACCTTGCCCGAGAGGATCGTCTCCGACTTTCTGCCCGAACTCGAAAAAAAGAATTACCCCCAGATCGTGCGGGCCCTCAAGACCACCAAGGAGGCCGTCTTCGCCGCCATCGAGGTCATCCTCAGCCTCGAACCTCGCCCCGGACGTGCCTTTTCCACCGAAGAACCCCAGTACATCACCCCGGACGTCTATATCTACAAGATCGGCGACGACTACGTCATCACCCTCAACGAGGACGGCATGCCCCGCCTGCGGGTCAACAGCTACTACCAAAAGTTGCTCTCCAACCAGCAGCCCGCCTCGAACCAGGAGGCCAAGGAGTACATCCAGGGCAAACTCCGGGCCGCGGTCTGGCTGATCCGCAGCATTCACCAGCGGCAGCGCACCATCTACCGGGTGACCGAGTCCATCATCAAGTTTCAGCGGGAGTTTCTGGACAAGGGCGTGGCCTATCTGAAACCCTTGGTCCTGCGCGACGTGGCCGATGACGTGGGCATGCACGAATCGACCATCAGCCGCGTCACCAGCAACAAGTACGCCCACACCCCCCAGGGCATCTTCGAACTCAAGTTCTTCTTCAATAGCTCGATCAACCGTTTCGACGGCGAATCCCTGGCTTCGGAGAGCGTCAAGGAGCGCATCCGTCTCATCATCGCCGCCGAGGATGCCCGCCGGCCCCTGTCCGACCAGCGCATCGTCGAGATTCTGCGCGGTTCGAACATCGACATCGCCCGGCGTACCGTGGCCAAGTATCGGGAAATGTTGGGTATTCTTTCTTCAAGCAAGAGGAAAAAACATTTTTAAGTCGCCGCGCGCGGCTTCGATTCGACCCCTCAGGAGGTTGACAACATGCAGTTTTCCGTTACCTTTCGTCACATGGAGCCTTCGGAAGCGCTTAAAGAGTATGCCGCTGAAAAATTGACCCGGCTGGAAAAATACTTCGACGCGGTCATCGAGGCGCAGGTGGTGCTTTCCGTGGAGAAATTCCGGCACATCGCGGACGTGACCGTGACGTGTGACGGCGTCAAGATAAAAGGGCAGGAACAAACCGAGGACATGTATTCGGCCATCGACATGGTCATGGACAAGATGGAGCGGCAGGCCAAACGGTACCGGGAGCGCATCCGGGAACGCAAGACCAGCAAGCGGGATACGATCCGCACCGCGGGCGCTCCGGCCGAAGATGAAGGCGGCGCAAGCGAGGAAGCCGAGGCCGGCCCGAAGATCATTCGGTCTCAACAGAACTTCGCCAAACCCATGGACCTGGACGAGGCCCTGATGCAGATCGAGCTGTCCAAAGAGCGGTTCCTGGTGTACACCGACGCCGAATCGCAGGAACTTAACGTTTTGTATGCCCGACCGGACGGACATTTTGAATTGATCGAGCCCTTGAAGGAATAGCGGGACAACAAGGTGGTGTATGAGCCATGCGGCTTACCGATCTGCTTAACGAAAAAGCCATCATCTCCGATCTGGCCGGCAGCCACAAGAAAGAAGTCCTGTCTGAACTCTGCCAAGCCGTAGCCCAGGACGAGGGTCTGGACCCGGAGCCTCTTCTCCGGGTACTGCTCGAACGCGAGAAGCTGGGCAGCACCGGCATCGGGGACGGGGTGGCCATTCCCCACGGCAAGAGCGACGACATCGGTTCGATCTTCGTCGCTTTCGGCCGCAGTCGTGACGGCGTGGATTTTGAGTCCATGGATGGGCAGCCGGTCCATCTGTTTTTCCTCATCCTCGCGCCGGGCGACTCCACTGGGGCCCACCTCAAGGTATTGGCCAAGGTCTCCCGCCTGCTCAAGGACGAATCTTTTCGGGACAAGCTCGGGAAGGCGCAGGACAGGAAGGCCATTTACGACCTGATCGCGGCCAAGGATCAGGATTTCTGAGGCCTGTCGCGGCCAAGGCGGGAAAACGGGATGGGGCAAAAACTCGGCCGGATCATTGTCATCTCCGGGCTCTCCGGGTCGGGCAAAACCACCGCCCTGGACGCCCTTGAGGATCAGGGCTTTTTTTGCATCGACAACCTGCCCGTGCCGCTCCTGCCCAAGTTCCTGGCGCTTCATCAGCAGACCAGCCAGGAGTATCTCAAACTGGCCGTGGTCATGGACATGCGGGAGAAGCACTTCATCGACCACTTCGAGGAAATCTTCTCCGCCATCCAGGACGAACACTACGACTTCGATCTCATTTTTCTGGAAGCGGCCCACGAGATCCTGGTCCGGAATTTTTCCACCACCCGCCGGCCTCACCCCCTGGCCCAGCAGGGGAACCTGCTCGAAGCCATCCGCCGGGAAGAGGCCCTCATGGCCCCGGTCAAACGGGCCGCCACGCTGGTGGTGGACACGTCCGAGTTCCACGTGCACCAGCTTCGGGATTACATCGTCCAGAAGTTCGTCAAGAGCCGCGTGGGCTTGAGCTTGGAGTTCCTCTCCTTCGGACACCGGCGCGGCATTCCGCCCGAAGCGGATTTCGTCATCGACGTGCGTTTCTTGAGCAATCCCTTTTACAAAGACGAACTGCGGGACCTGGACGGCCGGGACGAGCGGGTGGCCCGGTTCGTGCTGTCCAGCGACGAGGGCAAGCGGTTCCTGGCCGGTTTGTATGATTTTCTGGCCCCGCTGCTGCCCCTTTATGATACCATGGGTAAATCGTATCTCACGGTGGCCGTGGGCTGCACCGGGGGGCAGCACCGGTCGGTGGCCATCGTCGAAGAGCTGGCCCGGCGGTTCGAGGGTTCGCCCTATCCCGTCACCGTGCGTCATCGGGACATTCAGGTCTAGGCAAGAGGCATGATCGGCACCGTTATCGTCACCCACTGCAAGCTCGGCGCGGAACTGCTCAACACGGCCGAATTCATTCTCGGTCGGATCGAGGGGGTGGCCACGGTCTCGGTGGACGCGCAAACGTCGGCCGAGACCCTGCGGGCCGAGATCGAGGCCGCGATCAAGAAGGTCGATCAGCGGGCAGGCGTGATCATTCTGACGGACATGTTCGGCGGCACTCCTTCCAATCTGAGCCTGTCCTTCCTGGCGCAGGACCGGATCGAAGTGCTGACCGGAGTCAACCTGCCCATGATTATCAAACTGGTCCAATCCCGGGACAAGATGGATCTGGCCGAAATAGCCGAAGCGGTCGGCGCTTACGGCCGCAAGAGCATCAACGTGGCCGGCGCGGTCTTGAGCCGCCGTTCGATCGGCGACTAGGGTCCTTCAGGTCAGGTATGTCGCTCGTTCTGGTCAGAGTGGATTGCCGGTTGATTCACGCGCAGGTCCTCGAAAGCTGGATCCCGGAAACCCAATGCAACAGCCTGGTCGTGGCCAACGACCAGATCATGCGCGACGATCTGAGGCGCAACATCATGAGCCTGTTCGTTCCTCGGGAGGTCGAGGTCGGCTTTTTCCCGGTGGAGGAAGCGGCCCAGGAACTGAACCGCGACCGGTACCTTGACCGGCGCGTGGCTCTTTTGTTGGCCAACTGCCCCGACGCCCTCCGCATCTACCGGGCCGGTTTGAAATTCGAACGGCTCAACTTGGGCAACCTTATCTTCGCCCCGCCCAAAACCCAGGTGACCGGGACGGTCGCCCTGGACAAACAGGATCTGGCCGGGTTGTGCGAACTCGAGGCCGAGGGCGTAAGGATCGATCTGCGCAACCACCCGCACGATATCCCGCCGCCCTTCGCGGAGATATGCGCCGCCTTTCAGCCGTCGGCCTGAATGCCGCGGCCCGATACGGCACAAGCGCGACCCAGCCCATGACTGCTCCCGGCGGACCCCGTTCCCAGGCGTTGATCGAGCAGGCGACCATCCAGCCGATGTGCGCCGAGGACCTGACGGCCGTGCTCGAGATCGAACAGGTCTCGTATCGCGGCCCCTGGACCCGGCTGGGGCTCATTACCGAACTCGAACGGGACGTGGCCTCCTGTCTGGTTTTGCATCTTTCCGGCAAGGTGGCCGGTTATATCGTCAGTTGGCTGATTCGGGGCGAGGTTCATCTGCTCAACGTGGCCGTGCATCCGGCCTGCCGCAATTTGGGCCTGGGCCGGTTGCTGATGGACCACGTGGTGGCCTGGAGCCGGGAGCAGGGCGCCCGCAAGATGTTTTTGGAGGTGCGGGAGTCGAACGCGGCCGCCCGGGCCTTGTACCGGCGTCTCGGTTTTGTCGAGACCGGTCGTCGGAAAAATTATTATGCCGAGGAGCACGAGGACGCCCTGACCATGGCCCGGCGGCTGTGAAACGGAAAAAAGGTTTGACGGCCCTGGCTCGAAAAAATATGATGTCAAAATAAGATGTTGGTTTCCTTATTCCTATTCCAACGAATCCATATATAGGAGGAGACGTATGAGCATTCGAGTAGCGATCAATGGGTTCGGCCGGGTGGGCAGGTTTGTTACCCGCGCTCTGGCCAAGGAAGATAGAGATATCGAACTGGTGGCGGTCAACAGCCGGGCCGATTCCGCGACATTGGCCCATCTCCTGATGTACGATTCGGTGCACAAAACCTTCGATCTGCCGGTGGAGCACGAAGACGACGCTCTGATCATCGACGGAAAGCGCGTGGCCATCTCCCGCGTCACCGACAACCTCGCCGACCTCCCCTGGCGCGACCTGGGCGTGGACATCGCCCTGGAGACCACCGGCAAATACCGCGACATGGCCTCCTGCCAGAAGCACCTGGAGGCCGGGGCGAGCAAGGTCGTCCTCAGCGCGCCGGGCAAGGGCTTGGACGCCACCTTTGTCATGGGCGTCAACCACGAGACGTACGATCCGGCCAAGCACCACATCGTCTCGAACGCCTCCTGCACCACCAACTGCATGGCCCCGGTGGTGGACATCATCCACAAAACCGTGGGCATCGACCACGGCCTCATGAACACCATTCACGCCTATACCATGGACCAGCGCCTTCTGGACGGGTCCCACAAGGACCTGCGCCGGGCGCGGGCCGCGGCCATGTCCATGATCCCCACGACCAGCGGCGCGGCCCGCACCACGGGCGAGGTCATCCCCGCGCTCAAGGGCAAGCTGGACGGCTTGGCCATCCGCGTGCCCACGCCCAATGTCTCCATCCTGGATTTCTCGGCCGAACTTACCCGGAAGTCCTCGGCCGATGAGATCAACGAGGCCCTGCGCAAGGCCAGCCAAGAGCACCTGGCGGGCATCCTCCTGGTGAGCGATCAACCGCTCGTCTCCGTGGATTACACCTCTTCGCCCTATTCGGCCATCGTGGACGCGGCCCTGACCAACGTCCTCGACGGCCTGTTCCTGAAGGTGCTGGCCTGGTACGACAACGAGAGCGGTTTTGCCCATCGCATGGTGGACTTGGCATACTACATCGGTTCCAAGCAATAACCCGGACAGGAGAAGCGGACATGGCCAAGAATAAAAACTTCGGACTAACCACGATTCTGGGGCCGCCGGAAAACCGTTTCCCGTTCATCAACGAGATCGATATCAAGGGCAAGACCCTGCTCATCCGGGTCGATTTGAACGTCCCCCTGGACGAGAGCCTGAACATCGCCGACGACACGCGCATCCGGGCCATCCTGCCCACGGTCAACTACGCCCTGGACGAACAGGCCCGGGTGCTGCTCGCCTCCCACATGGGCCGCCCCAAGGGCGAGGTGAACCCGAGGCTCAGCCTGGCGCCGGTGGCCCGCAGGCTGGCCCGGTTGCTGCACAAAGAGGTCGCCATCGCCCCGGACTGCATCGGCCCTGAAACCAAAGCCATGGTGGGGCAAATGAAGGACGGCGACGTCCTGCTCCTGGAAAACCTGCGCTTCCATCCGGGCGAGGAGATGAACGACGACGACTTCGCCAAAGATCTGGCCGGCCTGGCCGACGTGTACATCAACGACGCCTTTGCCGTGGCCCACCGGGCCCACGCCTCGGTGGTGGCCATCACCAAGTTCGCCCAGCTCTGCGGGGCCGGCTTCGTCATGAAGAACGAGCTGACCTATTTTTACCGGGCCACCGAGGACCCGGCCCGGCCCTTCGCGGCCATCATCGGCGGGGCCAAGACATCTTCCAAGATTTCGGCCATCGAGAATCTCATGGACCGGGTGAACAAGTTCATCATCGGCGGGGCCATGGCCAACACCTTTCTCAAGGCCCTGTATCCGCACATCGGCTCCAAGTCCATGGTCGAGGAGGACCTGGTGGAACGGGCGCGGTCCATGATGCGCATCGCCCGCCGGCGGGACGTCAAGTTCTACATCCCGGTGGACTGCGTCGTGGCCGACCGCTTTGACGCCAAGGCCGAAACCAAGATCACCACCGTGCAGGAGGTGCCCGAGGACTGGATGATCGTGGACATCGGCCCGGCCACGTCCTCGCTTTTCTCCGAGGCGCTGCAGAACGTCAAGACCATCATCTGGAACGGTCCCATGGGCGCCTTCGAGATCGATGCCTTTTCCCGGGGAACCTACCAGATGGTCAACACCGTGGCCAATTCCTATGCCCTGACCATTGTCGGCGGCGGGGACACGGACGTGGCCGTGAACCGCATGGGCGAATCCTCGCGCATGACCTACATTTCCACGGCCGGCGGCGCGTTTCTCAGGCTCCTGGAAGGCGCGGCCCTACCGGCCACCACCGCCCTGATGGAGCAGGCCTGCGGACGCGCGGGCAACGAGTAAAGCCATGAGCGCAAACGAGACCTCCCGCCGGCCGTTTATCGCCGGCAACTGGAAGATGCACAAGACCGCCGGGGAAGCCGCGGCCTACATCGCCCGGTTGAAGGAGCTGCTGCCTTCGCCGCTGGACGCGGACGTGGCCGTGGCCCCGACCTTCGTGGCCCTGCCCGCCGCCTTGGCCGCCGCCCAGGGTTCGCCCATCGGCATCGCGGCCCAGAACGTTTTTTGGGAGAAGTCCGGGGCCTTTACCGGCGAGGTTTCCACGGCCATGCTTGAAGACCTGGGCGTGACCTGGGTGATCCTGGGGCATTCGGAGCGGCGGCAGTATTTCGGCGAAACCGACGAGACCGTCGGCCGCCGGCTGCGGGCCGTGCTGGACGGGCGGATGGGACCCATCGTCTGCGTGGGGGAACGCCTCGAAGAACGGGAGGCCGGTCGCACTTGGGAGGTGCTGACCGCCCAGCTCGCGGGCGCCCTGGACGGGGTCAGCCCGGACGAGGCCGGGCGGCTCACCCTGGCCTATGAGCCGGTCTGGGCCATCGGCACGGGCCGGACGGCCACCCCGGAAGTGGCCCAGGAAGCCCACGCCTTTCTGCGCCAGGAACTGGTCAAGCGCTTTGACAAACCCATTGCAAATTCCATCCGAATCTTGTATGGTGGTTCGGTGAAACCGGAGAACGCCGCCGGGCTGCTGACCCTGCCGGACATTGATGGCGCCTTGGTCGGGGGAGCCAGCCTGGAAGCGGAAGTGTTCGCGAAAATTATAGATTTCAAGGGGGCATGAGGCCAAACGGCCTCGGGATCGTATGAGCACCCTTCTCATTGCCGTACACGTCGTGGTCTGCGTGGCCCTGATTCTGATCGTGCTGCTTCAGACCGGCAAGGGCTCGGACATCGGCGCCGCTTTCGGCGCCGGCGCCAGCCAGACCATTTTCGGGTCCCAGGGATCGAGCAGCTTTCTGAGCAAGCTGACGGCCGTGGCCGCCATTGTATTTATGCTCACCTCCCTGGGTCTGAGCATCTTTGGCGGCGGCCGGCCGATCGGTTCGGTCATGCAGGGAGTGAAAACCCCGCCGGCCCAGGAAGCCCCGGCCGCTGCTCCGGCCTTGCCCAAGGACACGGCCCAGCCGATCGAAAAGAACGAGGAGACCAAGTAACACGGCCTGCGTGCCGAAGTGGTGGAAACTGGTAGACACGCCATCTTGAGGGGGTGGTGAGCGACGCTCGTGCGGGTTCAAGTCCCGCCTTCGGCACCAAATCGTTTTTCAAGGCGCAATCCGAAAGGGTTGCGCCTTTTGTTTTTGGTGTCTTTAGCGGCCGCGCAAGCGCCCTCGAAGCCCGTTTCCCGTTGTCTTCGCCCTGATATTTTGTTTTAATGAGAACAGCACCCAGACACCAGCCGCTTGGCTCAGCCCGGATCGTCGGCCTGAAGCGGGATCGGCGGGGCCGACCGGGCCGGGTCCAGGCGTGATTCGCGTGGGAAAAGACGCCTCGTCGGTAACGCCTTGGGCGGTTTGGGCGACTTAGGGTTTATGGGGTGATGCCCGCCCGGAGCGTCGATGTATTCCGGCGTCTGCTTTATGAGGACAACGAACACGGGCCGGAGCGGTTCCGGTGACGAATCCGGGGCTTTCACGTCGAGGCCGATGCGCGTCGAGGGGGAAGATGAAGAAGCTCGTTTTGGGGATGTGGGTGACCGCGGCGATCCTCGTGGTTCTGGCGGTGGCGGCCGTGGTGCTGGCCCCGCTCTTGATCGATCTCGATTCGGCCAAACCGGCCATTGAAAAAGCGGTGGCCGAGGCCACGGGCCGCTCCTTCCACATCGGTGGGCGCATCCGGTTCGCCCTGTTCCCCTACGCCCGTTTTTCCCTGTCCGACCTGTCCCTGGGAACCCCGATCGGGTTTTCCTCGCCCGACTTCCTTTCCGTGGAATCGTTCGAAGTGCGGGTCAAGACCCTGCCCCTGCTTTGGGGGGACATCCAGATCACCAGGTTCCGCGTCGATTATCCGCGCCTCACCCTGGAAAGACTCCCGGACGGCCGCGTCAGTTGGGAAGGACTGGGCCGCGCCATGGCTGAAGTCGCCCCGCCCAGGAAACCGCCGCGAAGACCCAGGCCCATGCCCTTTACACGGACCCGGGAACGGGGCTTCCGGTTGAAGAGTCTGTCCGTGGGCGACTGCGCCATCCATGACGGCTGGGTCGTGTGGAGCGAGGCCGGGCAGACGCGCTACCAGATCGAAAACCTGAACGCCAACCTCCAGGACGTCTCCCTGGACCGGCCTATCCGGGCCTCGATCTCGGCCGAGGTGAACGCCCAGCCGGTCTCCCTAGTCGGAGAGTGGGGGCCTTTCGGCCGGGAGCCCGGCCAGAAGCCGATGCCGGTTTCTCTGAAGCTGACCGTGGCCCAGGGGCTGAAGGTTTTCCTGCGCGGCCGCGCCGGCTGGACGGCCGAGGGGTATCAGACCGACCTGGCCCTGGACGTCGAACCTTTTTCGCCTCGCCGGTTGTTCCAGGCCTTCGGCCAGCCGTTCCCGGTGCGCACCCCCGATTCGGAGGCCTTGAACCACCTGGGCCTCAAGGCGCGTTTCCTGAAAACCGGCAAGGCCACGACGTTTTGGGGCGGGGACCTCGCCTTGGACGAATCGCGTATCGTTTTTTCGGTCAAGCGCGAGGAGACCGACCCGCCCCGCCTGGATTTCGAACTGGATGTGGACCGGATCGACCTGAATCGTTACCTGCCGCTGTATTTCGAACCGAAGCGGGCCGAAAGCGTTTCGATCAGGACCGAACCGGGCCTGGCTTGGTTACGGCGCATGGTCATTGGCGGTGAGGTTCGGATCGGTGACGCTCGCCTGCATCGGGGTTGGGTTCAGAACCTGTCTTGCGCGTTCAATGGCCGGAGAGGTCTGGTGCGGGCCGAGCCTGTGAGCTGTGAGCTGTACGGGGGCCGGCTGTCCGGCGCGGCGACCGTGGACGTTCGCGCCGAGAACTCGCGGTTCGAGGTCCAGGCCGAGGCGAACGGGGTCCGGGTCCAGCCGCTGCTTCGGGATTTCTTCGAGACGTCCTTCCTGGAGGGAACCCTCGACGGATCCTTGCTTTTGACTTGGTCCGGCGTGCGGGACGAACAGATGCGGGGTTCGTTGGACGGGCGCGGCCGGCTGCGTCTGAGTGAAGGGGCCGTGGTCGGCGTTGATCTGGCCGGCATGGCCCGGGGGCTGAAGTCCGCCTATAAGCGGGAAACCGGGACCGGACCTCCCCGAACCCCCTTCTCCGAACTTGCCGCGGCCTTCACCTTGAAAGACGGGGTCTGGACCACGCGGGAGACGACCCTGGTTGCGCCTTCGCTCAGGCTCTCGGTTTCGGGCCGGGCCAACCTGAACAGCAAGACCCTCAACCTCCGGCTCAGGCCCGCCTTCTCGCCCCCAGAGAAAGGCCGGGCCGCGCCCATCGGCGTCAGCGGCGCGTTGTCCTCGCCCGTTTTCGAGCCGGTATCGGAATAAGCGTTTATTCGCCGCCGACCCGGGGTCGGGCAGGCATTGGAGGAACGCGCGTGCCCGCCGCCTATGTGCTGCTGGTGGATGACGACCCCGCCTTTTTGGACGTGGTCACCAAACGTCTTGAGATGCGCGGCCTGACCGTGGTCACGGACCCGAACGGCCAAGCGGCTCTGCGCCGGCTGGAGAAGGACCGCTTCATCGAGGTCGTGGTCCTGGACCTGTCCATGCCCGGTCTGGACGGTCTGGCCACGCTGCAAGGCATCCGGGAGCGCCGCCCGCTGGTCGAGGTCATCCTGCTGACCGGCCACGGCGACGTGCCCTCGGCCGTGGAGGCCATGAAGCAGGGGGCTTTCGACTATTTGACCAAGCCCTGCGATGTGGACCTCCTGGTCTCCAAGATTGAGGACGCGGCAATCAGGAAATGGAAGCGGGAGGACGAGCGCGTGGCCCGGCGCATGATGTGGGGCGGGCTGAGGCGGCCGGACGAACCGCCGGAAGAACGATGAAAATTGTCGATGGTCGCCAGCGTCGATGGGCTCTCGGCTGTCAATCATGACCAGTAATGATAACGCTTTGATCTCTCAAAAAGGAGCGCCGCCCATGTCTCCGGATGTTGTCTGCCGCCCCGTGGAAATCGGCGAGGAAGGCGTGGCCTGCCGCCTGATCGAGCGGGTGTTCATGGAATTTGTCGCGCCCGGTTTTTCCCCGGAGGGCGTGGCCGAGTTCCTGGGCGTGGTGGACATGGACAAGATGCGCCGGCGCATCGCGGCCGGAAACCTCGTGCTGGTGGCCCGGGCCGGGGAGCGGCTGGCCGGCATGATCGAAGTTCGGGATCCGGGCCACGTGGCCCTTATGTTCGTGGACAAGGCCTTTCACCGGCAAGGCATCGCCCGTCGTCTGTTCGAGATGGCCTTGTCCATTTTTCATGAGACACGGCCGGAGATGAAAACCGTGACCGTCAATTCCTCGCCTTATGCCGTTTCGATTTACGGCTGTTTGGGTTTCGAACCCACCGGCCCGGAGCAAGTAAAAAACGGCATCCGTTTCACGCCCATGCGTTTGCATCTTCCCGCCGCGCCGGCGTCCTTTTGAATCCGTCCTTCTCGATCCGGCACGGTTGCCCGCCCGCCCGCATTGTGATAGGAATTTAATCGGAACCCCTTCGCGTTGGAGCGGCCTTGCTGGAAAGCACCTTCTGCCATATCCCGGGCATCGGACCCCGGACCGAAAGGCGTCTCTGGGAACGCGGCGTGACCACCTGGTCCGATCTCCTTGACCAAGACGTGCCCTTGTCCCCGGCGCGGCTCGACCAGGCGCGGCGCATCTTGGAGGACTCCCGCCGGGCCTTGCAAGCGGACGACGCCGGGTTCTTCCTCGATCGCCTGGCCCCGGCCGAACACTGGCGGCTGGTCAGCCGTTTCCGGGACCGGGCGGTCTATCTGGACATCGAAACCACGGGCATGGGCATAGGTTCCGAGATCACGGCCATCGCCGTGTACGACGGACGCCGGCCCAGCGTCTTTGTCCTGGGGCAGAATCTGGAAGCCTTTCCCCGGGTCATCGCAAGCTGCCGGCTGCTGGTCACCTACAATGGCAAGTGCTTCGACGTGCCCATGCTGGAACGCTACTTCGGCCTCAAGCTGGACATGCCCCACATCGACCTGCGCTACGTGCTGGCCGGAGCCGGGGTCACCGGCGGGCTCAAGGGCTGCGAGCGCAAGCTGGGGGTGAGCCGGGCCGGGCTGGAGGACGTGGACGGCTACGGCGCGGTGCTGCTTTGGCGTCTGTATCAGAACACGGCCGACAAGCGGGTTCTGGAAACGCTCCTGGCCTACAACCTTCAGGACGCCCTCAGCCTCGAACCGCTCCTGACCGCGGCCTACAACATCCGTCTGGCCGGCCTGGCCTGCCCGGGCCACGCGCGGCTGCCGGAGGTCGAGCCGTTTCGCAACCCGTTCTATCCCGATCCCTCGGTCCTGGCCTGGCTGCGGGACCGGCTTCAGGCGCGGCAGCCTTCGTGGGAGGTCGAGGCCGATGGCGCATGACCTGAGCAGCCCCCGCATCCCGGAAGGCAAGGTGCCGCCGGCCCTGCTCGATCGGTTGCTGGCGCTCGGCCGACGTCCGGCCCCGGAGCTTTTGGTCGGCCCGTCCCTGGGCGAGGACGCGGCCGTGATTCGTCTGGCCGACCAGACCCTGATCGTCACCTCGGACCCCATCACCTTTCGGACCAAACGGCCCGGCGCCTATGCCGTGCACATCAACGCCAACGACATCGCGGCCATGGGCGGACGGCCGAGGTTTTTCACCCTCACCCTGCTTCTGCCGCCGGACGCGACCGAGGCCCAGGCCGAAACCATCATGGCCGACGCGGCTCAAAGCGGCGACACGGTGGGCGCGGTGCTGATCGGCGGCCACTCCGAGGTCAGCGCCTCGGTGCGTTGGCCCGTGGTCTCGGTGACCATGCTCGGGCATCTGATCGGCGAGCGGCCGCTCCGAACCGCGGACGGCCGTCCCGGCGACGCCATCCTCCAGGTCGGTTCCATGGGCGTGGAAGGCACGTCCATCCTGGCCTCCGAGCATCGGCGGGCGCTCCTTAAGACGTTGGACCCGGCCGTGGTGGACCGGGCCGAAAGGTTCCTCGAAGACCCGGGCCTGTCCGTGGTCGCCCCGGCTGCGCTGGCCGCCGAGCGTCTGGACGTGCGCGCCATGCACGATCCGACCGAGGGCGGCCTGGCCACCGGGCTTCGGGAAGTGGCCGAGGCCTCGAAGGCCGGGTTGGTCGTGGACGAGGAAAAAATCTTGATCGCGCCCGAGACCCGGGCCGTGTGCGCGGCCTTGGGGGTCGATCCCCTGGGCCTCATCTCCTCCGGGTGTCTGCTCGTCACCGTGGCCGAAAGAGAAACCGGCCGGGCCTTGGAGCTGTTTGACCGGGCCGGACACGCGGCCGCCCGCATCGGGCGACTCACAGGCGAGGCCGGCGTCTGTCTGCTGCGCGGAAGCGGTGGGAAAACGCGCGAGCTGCCGGTTTTCGGCGCGGACGAACTGGTGCAAACCTCGGCCGGCTTGAAGGGAGAAGGATGACCGTCCAGGAAACCAAACGCCCGGTGCTCTTTCTGGAGATCGTGAACACCGAGAGCCTGATACTGAGCGACGAACTGGCCGCGACTCGGATTTTAAAGGACTACCTGCGGGCCGCCAGCGGCATCGCGGCCGGGCATGAAGGCCGTTTCGAGGCCGGGTCCGGGAACCGGCACCTTGTATTTTTCGCCGATCTGGGTGGGGCCGTGTCCTGCGCCTTGGCAATCGGCCAGGAGTTCGATCTGCGGAATGCGGCCCTGCCCGACCAGCGGCGGGTGCATTGGCGCATGGGCCTCGCGTGGGGCGAGGTCCGGGAAGAGAGCGGCCGTTGGGCGGGCGACGGGGTGAGCGGCGCGGAGCAGGCCGGGGGTCTGGCCCGCACGGACGAACTCTGCGTGACCCAGGCCGTGGCCGACCATGTGCGTCAAGCCCGGGAAGCCGAGGCCGGCTTCGAGATCGAGGCGGCTGGGGGGACCGGCTGGTCGCGGGGGAGGTTTTTTCATCTTCGCGCCACGGCCGGTCCCGAGCGGAGGAAAAGGCCCATTCTGCCCCGCGGGCTGTGGACAACGCTCCTGATCGTCCTGGGCGCGGTCGTGATCCTGGCCGCCTGGTGGAAGTTTCGGCCGTGAGCGGCTTCTATTACGCCGGCGTGGACTTGGGATCGACCACGGCCAAGGTGGTCATCGTGGGCGACGGGATCGTGGCCCGGGTGCTGGGTCCGACCGGGGCGGAGCACCGCCGGACCGCGAACCGGACCATGGCCGAGGCCTTGAGCCAGGTGGGTCTGTGTCTTGAAGACATGGCCTACATCGTGGCCACGGGCTATGGCCGGATCAACGTGCCCTTCGCCGACCGCCAGATCACCGAGATTTCGTGCCACGGCCGGGGCGTGGTCCATTTCTTCCCGGACGCCTCGGGCGTCATCGACATCGGCGGCCAGGATTCCAAGGGCATCAAGCTGGCTCAAGGCCGGGTCGTGGATTTCGTCATGAACGACAAGTGCGCGGCGGGCACGGGCCGGTTCCTCGAAGTCATCGCCGAGGCCCTGGGCCTCACGGTCGAGGAGATCGGGCCGCTGTCGCTCGGAGCCGGCCGCGCGGTCAGGATCAGCAACGTCTGCACGGTCTTCGCCGAGCAGGAGGTGGTGGGGCGCTTGGCCGACGGCGTCCCGGTGCCCGACATCCTGGCCGGGCTGCACGAGGCCATCGCCGGCCGCGTCAGCGCCATGTTCGCCCGGCTCAAGATGCGGGGCCGGCTGGTGGTCACCGGCGGCGGGGCCTTGAACGTCGGCCTGCTCAAGGCTCTGAAAGACAAGATGGGCCAGGAGATCGTGACCACGCCCCTGGCCCAGTTCGCCGGGGCCGTGGGCGCGGCCATGTTGGCCAAGGACCTGGACGAGCAAGCCCAAAAGCAGGGCCGGCCGCTCAAGCGCGGCCAACGCAAACTCGAAGCCGTGACCTTTTTCAGCGAGACAGGCCGCGTCTGACCGGGCGCGGCAGGTTGAGAGGCATCATGTTCATTGCCGGGATCGATATCGGCTCGGTGACCATCAAGGCGGTCCTGACCGAAGGGGAGGACCTCAAGGTTTTCTCCATCACGGCTTCGGGCGGCGACTACCGCCAGGCCGCGGAGGCTGCCTTGAGCGACGTATTGGCCAAGGCCGGCCTCGAACGCGGCGATCTGTCTCTGGTCGCGGTCACCGGGCACGACGCGGCCGGTCAGACCGGCTGGCAACGGGTCAGCGAGATCACGGCCCAGGGTCTGGCCCTGGCCCGTCTTTTCCCCGAGGTGCGCACCGTGATCGACATCGGCGGCCAGGCCACCCGCGTGGCCAAGTTGAATTTGGGCGGCGCCGTGACCGACTTCGCCGTGAGCGAGAAGTGCGCCTCGGGTTCGGGCCGGTTCCTGCAGATCATGTCCCGGGTGCTGGAAGTGCCGCTGGCCGATATGGGTCCGCTTTCGCTGAGGGCCAAGACCCCGGTCCGCTTCGGCACGGGCTGCGCGGTCTTCGCCGAGTCCGAGGCCATCACGCGCATCACCGAGGGCCACAGCCGGGAGGACATCCTGGCCGGGGTGCATTTGGCCATCGCCATCAAGGTGCATTCCCTGCTCCAGCGCATCCAGCCGGAAGGGGCCTGTGGACTGACCGGCGGCGGGGCGCTAGACGTGGGCCTGGTCAAGCGCATCGAGGAAACATGCGGGTTTAAGGCCCTGGTGCCGCCCGAGCCTCGGATCACCGCAGCCTGGGGAGCGGCCCTGGCCGCCATGCGGCGCGGTCAATGAAAGTGGCCCGGCCATTATGCATACCGATACGCAGAATAACGTAGGGGCGCGTTGCACGCGTCCAGGGCACGCGCAGCGTGCCCCCACGGTGAACTTACCAGGCACGTGCGAAAGGTTACCCCTTATTTGCCCGGAAAGGAGCATCGCATGACCGTCTCTTGGGACGAAGCAACCGGCTTGGCCAAGGTCGAGCTGCTGAGCAAGGACCCCTATGCCCGGGCGCGGGCGCTGCGCCAGGCCGGCCAAAAGGTGATGGGCTACCTGTGTTCCTACACGCCGCTCGAATTTTTCACCGCCCTGGACATCGTGCCTCACCGCATCATGGGCAGCGTGCGGGAGCCCGTGGTCCGGGCCGACGCGCACCTCGAACCCATCGCCTGCCCGTATGTGCGAAGCTGCCTGGACAAGGCCCTGGGTGGGGATTTCGATTTCCTGGACGGCGTGGTCTTTCCTCACAGTTGCGACAACGTTCAGCACCTGTCCGGCATCTGGGAGTACGTGCTGAGGCCCGGCTTCTACTATTTCCTGAACGTGCCCCACATGGTCCAGGACTCGTCGCTCGAATTTTTCAAGGCCGAACTCGAAACGCTCAGGAAGCGGCTGGCGGCCTTCGCCGGGAAACCCCTGACCGACGAGGCCCTGGCCGAGGCCGTGCGGCTGCACAACGAAAGCCGCTCCTTGCTCCGGCAGCTCTATGACCTTCGCCGCCAGGCCGCGCCGCCCGTAACCGGCGAGGAGGTGCTCAAGACCGTGTTGGCCACGATGGTCCTGCCCGTGTCCGATCAAATCGACCTTTTGACCGAGGTGCTGGCCGAGGTGCGCGGTCGCTTGGCTTCCGAGGACCAGGAGGATCGGCCCCGGTTGATGTTGTATGGCTGCGAGATCGACAGCCCGGAGTTCGTGCGGCTCATCGAGGACGCCGGCGCGGACGTGGTCATGGACGACCTGTGCACCGGCACCCGGGTCTTCTGGGAGGAAGTTGACGAAACCCCGGATCCGGTCCACGGGCTGGCCGTGCGCTACCTGGAAAAGCTGCACTGCCCGCGCACCTACCGGGCCCGCGCCGGCACCCACGAACAGGACCTCGAAAACCGCTTCGGCTACATGCGCGACTATATCGAAACCTTCGGCGTCCAAGGCGCGGTGCTGTATGTCATCCGTTACTGCGACACTCAGGAGTTCGACGCGCCCAGCGTCCGGGACTACCTGAGCGGCCTGGGCCTGCCCGTGCTGCACATCGAGGACGATTACACCCTGGCCGGCATCGAGAGCCTGCGCACGCGCGTGCAGGCCTTTGTGGAAATGATCCTTTAAGGGAAGGGGAGTTCGCCATGTCCGAGACGACGCCGAAAAAGACCACGGCCACCAAGTCCACCCGGACCGCCGGCCAGGTGCGCGGCATCGTGAAAAGGATGTACGGCCGGGCCAACCAAGCCGCCGCCGAAGGCAAGCCCATCGCCTACTGCATGGTCGCCTCGCAGTACGAGGAGATTCTCAAGGCCATGGACATCGTACCGGTCTGGACCGAGAACTACGCGGCCCTGACCGCGGCCAAGCAGGCGGCTGAGCCGTTCATCACCCGGGCCGAGTCCGAGGGGTTCTCCAACGTGCTGTGCAAGTATGCCATGGTCGGTCTGGGCTTTGACGCCATCCGGGCCGAGACGGGCCAGACGCCGGAAGGCGCTCCTGACGGCGGCATGGCCAAACCGACCATGCTGCTGGGATCGAGCGCGGTCTGCGACCCGCGCTTCAAATGGTACCAGGCCCTGGGCCGCTACATGGACACGCCCATCTACTGCATCGACGTGCTCTATCCCCAGAGCCGCCAGTTCACCCCGGACATGCGGGACTACTACGTCCGCTACCAGACCGAGCAGTTTCGCGGCCTGGTGGACTTCCTGGAGCGGACCACGGGCGCGCGCATGGACTGGGACCGGCTGGGCCACATCATGGACCTGGCCGACGAGACGACCCGCGTCTGGTGGGAGGCCTACCAGCTGCGGAAGGCCCGGCCCTGCCCCATGCCCTCCCAGGACCACTTCAGTTGCATGGTCCCGGCCTACTACCTGCTGGGCGAGTCCGAGGCGCTGGAGTTTTACCAGACGCTCTACGATGAGCTGAAGGACCGCGTGGACCGGGGCGTGGGCGTCATCGAGAACGAGCGCTACCGGCTGCTGTGGGGCGGCGGGCTGCCGCCCTGGCACACGCTCAGCATCTTCAACGATTTCGAGCAGCGGGGCGCGGTCTTCACCATCGAGACCTCGTACCACCCGCCTGAACCCGTCGAGCCGTTGGCCGCCGGGGCGCATCCGCTGGAGCGGTTGGCACACCGCTTCGTCATGCGGGTCGAGCGCGCCCAGGCCCGGGCCAACCAGGGCTGCGGGGATTCGCGGGTGCAGCAGATTCTGGATTTGCTCGAAGACTACGGCAACGTGGGCATGATGATGCACCAGGCCAGGTCCTGCCGGGCCATGAGCCTGGGCCAGATTCATTTCAAGAACATCGTCCAGGAGCAGGTCAAGGTGCCGACCATGTTCATGGAGAGCGACATCATCGACGTGCGGGATTATTCCGAGTCGGATACGCGGATGCGCCTGGACGCCTTCCTGGACGCCGTGGCCGCCTATGCGGAAGGGCTGGCGTAAGGAAGCGTATGGTATTGGGGGAACCCTTTTTGGTCAAAAAGGGTTCCTTTGAGGCCCCCTCCCAAAAACTGAATCACGCGGGCTGGATTTTGCTTCGCAATCTCCAGCCCGCGCCGTTTTTGATAGAAACGCGATTCAATGGAGCCATAGGGGCGACGCATGCGTCGGCCGCGAACCCTCGCGGACAATAGATGGATCGGTTTCTCCAGAGGCGGGTCCTTGCTTCGAGCGCAAACCCTTCCGCACCTTTGGAAAACGTCATTCCGGGGGACGCCGGAATCCAGGCGCTTCTGTGTAGAGTGACGCAAAAGACTGGATTCTGGCTTCCGCCAGAATGACGTTTCGAATTTTTGGTAAGGTGAATCCGTCACCTCTTCGTTTTCATGCCTTCGCGGGTGGGACTGTGAGCCCCCCGGCTTGGCTCGGGGGCGTGATCCTGTAGAACGGCTTGAAGCGTAGACGCAAGAGGGGCCGTTCGCGAACGGCCCGGTAAGATGCTTGTGCGAAATGTAGGGGCGGGTTTGAAACCCGCCCGCGAAAGCTTGCTTCTACTGTTCTTTCTTTTTGAGCTGCCGGCAGAAGACGTGGAGCTTACCGTGCTCGTCCACGTTGAAGCAGCCGCCGCAGGAGATGCAGTCCGCGTCCCGCGTGTCGCCCGACTCCCAGCGCCGGATGAGGCCGGGTTCTCGGATGAAGGGCCGGCAGATGGAAACGCAATCCACCACGCCGGAGCGGATCGTCTGGCCGCACACGTCCAGGCTTCTCATGCCCCCGACCATGCTGAGCGGGCCCTGGGTCGTCCGCCGGACAACCCGGGCGTCGGTCAGGAAATAGGCCTCCCGGTCGGGCGAGGTGATGCCCAGCCGGTCCTTGCGGAAGGCGTTGTCCTGGTGGCCGTTGCTGATCTCGATGAAGTCCACGCCTTCCTGTTCGAGAATCCGCGCGGTCTCGGCGCCTTCGGCCAGGGTCAGACCCTCGCCCTCGGACAGGTAATCCCGGACGCCGAGCTTGATCATGACCGGGAAGTCCTGAGCCACGGCCTTTCTCACGGCCCGAACCACCTCGACCGCGAAGCGCATCCGGTTTTCCAAGGGGCCGCCCCAGCGGTCGGCGCGGCGGTTGCTGAGCGGCGATAGGAACTGGGAGACCAGGTAGCCGTGGGCCCCGTGAATCTGCACCCCGTCGAACCCGGCCGCCTGCACCCGGCCCGCGGCTTCGCCGAAACGACCGATAATGCGCAGGATGTCCTCCTCGGTCATCTCCCGGGCCTCGCGGCCGTAGTTCGGCATCTGCTCCATCACGGACACGGCCATGTAGTCCCCGCCGGTTTGGGCCGTGGTCTGGCTGGCCGCCCCGCAGTGCGCGATCTGCATGACGATCCGGCCGCCGGCCTCGTGCACGGCCCGGGTCACGGCCTGAAAACCGGGGATGTGCTCGTCGGTGTGGATGCCGTTCATGTCCGGGAACGACTGGCCGCTCTTGTCCACGTAAGCGTAGCCGGTGACGATCAGTCCCACGCCGCCCTCGGCCAGACCGCGCATCAGGTCCACCGTGGGCTGGCCCACGAAGCCCTCGTCGTCGGACAGGGCGAAATACGTGGCCGAGCGCACGAAGCGGTTTTTCAGTTCAAGCGTGCCGATGGTAATGGGATCGAAAGGTTCAGGCATGAGGTCTCCTTAAAACAGAGCGCCATAACTTCGCATACCTGTGTTGCTCCTCGGCTCGTCACTGCGACGTACAGATGGAGTACGCCTCATTCCTCGCCTTTGTCGCGCCTTGGTCTGCTTTGTTCTGACGGCCTGTATGCATTTTTATTTCGCGGCTAGTCCGCGGCCGCGGCCCGGGCCACGAAGGCCCGCATGTGCTCGTTGGCCTCGGCGGCCAGGGGCAGGGGAAAGGCGTTGAAGCCGTGGGCGCCGCCCGGATACACGGCCAGTTCGGCCCGGTTGCCCGCGGCCAACCACTTGGCGTGCATGAACAGGGAATCATCCAGAAGCGGGTCCTGGGTGCCCACGGTGAACAGGGCCGGCGGCAGGCCCGACAGGTCGGCGTACAGCGGCGACATGGCCGGGTCACGGCGGTTCAGGCCCGGCACGTAGTTGTCGTGGAACCAGTCCATCATGGGCGTGGTCAGGATGAGTTGTCGGTCCCCCCAATTGAGTTGGCTGGGCGTGCCGGAAAGATCGTAGATGCCGTAGATCAGGTTGGCCGCGAGAAAGCTGGTGTAGCCGTGCTTGTCCCGCATCCGAAGCAAGGTGACCGCGGCCAGGTTCGCCCCGGCCGAGGCCCCGCCGATGAACAGCCGGTCCGTGCCGAACTCGGCCTTGGCCTCCCGCGCCAGCCAGACTGCCGCGGCCTCGCAGTCGTCCGGCCCGGCCGGGTAGGGATGCTCGGGCGCCAGCCGGTAGTCCACGCTGAACACGGCCACCTGGGCCTGCTTGCTCAGCGCGGCCAGGGCCACGTCCTGGTGATGGGGCCGGCCCAGGCAGAAGCCGCCGCCGTGGATGTCCAGATACACCCCCCGCATCGTGTCCGGCCGGAAGATGCGGATCGGAATCTCGCCGGCCGGGCCGGGCACGGTCCGCGTCTCGGCCTGGTCGTCCAGCCGCTGGATCGGCCCCCAGATGCCTTTGCCCGCCTCGCGCTCGTCGCGGATTTCCTGAGCCTGGCGGGTGTGCATGGGCGGTGCGGCGGCCATGACTTTTTCGATGCGCTCGTTGAGAAGGGCCGTTTCCTCGCTGATCCGGCTCGGATCAAAAACGCTCGGGTCCAGGGTGACTGCGCTCATCTCGTTCTCCTGTTATGGAACAAGCCGTTTGAGGGGCCTGTCAACCTTGATCGGCCCGCTGTTTGTCGGCGAACTGCCGTTCGATCAGCTCCGCGAAACTGCGGGGCGGCTGGACAATGTCCTCCCGGCTTTTGAGGGACAAGGCCTCGCTGGCGCAGGTGACCACGCAGACCCCGCAGCCCACGCAATGGGCCGTGTCGATCACGGCGATCTCGTCGTCGTTTAAGCTGATGGCCTCCATCTGGCAGCGGTCCACGCATTCGCCGCAGCCGATGCACGAGGCCTCGTCCACGGCGGCCACGTAGTTGCTGGCCACCCCGCGCACGTACCCGCCGCGCTCCTTGACGTTCCGGAGAATAGCGCAGCAGCAGGTGCAGCAGTTGCAGATGAAGTCGATGCGGTCGCTGGTGTTGCTCGACGTGGCGATCAGGCCGGCCTGGGCGCTTCGCTTCATGATCTCGTGCGCCTCCTCGCGGCTGATCTCCTTGCCGAAGCCCCGGTCCCGCACGAATTTGGCGAAGGAGCCGAATTGCAGGCAGACGTCGTCCGGGAAGCCGCAGCCCCGGTCCAAAAGGCGCTGCTCGTGGCGGCAGTAGCAAGTGGACACGGTGATCGTGTCCGCGGCGTCGATATAGCGGGCCGCCTCCTCATAGGGAAAAATTTCGATGTCGGAGGAGACCGTTTTCTGAATGGGGATGACCCGAGCGAAGGAGATTGGGGGGGGCGCTTGATCGCCCTGCGCGGGCTTGGGCCGGGGGGCGTGGAAGTAGGCGTCGAAGAGCTTGGCCAGTTCCTTGGCCCGCTCCGTGACTTCGCCCTTCATGAACTGGAGTTCGAAGATGCCGGGCACGAGCTGAATGGTCTTGTAGCGCTTGTCGTCGCCGCGCTGGCTGGCGTAGATGAGGCCCTTGTCGGCCATGTCGTCGAGCAGTTTGGCCACGTGGTCCGGGTCGGCGCCCAGGCGTTCGGCCACCACGGCCGGCTGTTCCGGGGCGAAGGGCGACAGGGCCAGGGCCGCTTTGGCCTCTTCCGGGTTGAACAGGGATTGGAGCAGGGCATAGAGTTCCGGGCTTTGGCTGCTGCCAAAGCCGATGCGGTTGAAAAGGTCGGCCAGCTTGACGTACAGCTCATCGGTCATGTGCTTCTCCTTGCGAGGCTTGCTTGGAATATTACTCGCGCCTCGTTCGTCGCGGAATCCTCGCGTACGATCATACACAAATAATGGATCGACTCCAACCCTAATCAGACAGGCTGACCGACGGGTGTCCCCGTGGGGGCGACGCATGCGTCGCCCTCTTTCCCATGCGGTATCGGTGTTCGCGGGCGAGGCATGCCTCGTCCCCACAGCATGGTTTCAGTTCCCGGCGTCACGCCTGATAAATAAAAAGCCATGGCCCACGAACCAATTTCCTCAAAGATCGCGCAACCTCAAACCGCGGCCTGGCCAAAGGGGCAGAGCGAGAGCAGCGGGCAGTTCGGGCAGTCGGGCTTGCGGGCCTTGCAGATCGCCCGGCCGTGGGCGATCACCTGGTGGCTGAAGGAGACCCAGTCCTTTTGGGGAAGCTGGTCCATGAGGTCGAACTCGATCTTGACCGGGTCCTGGTTCTCGGTCAGGCCCAGCCGTTGGGAGATGCGGGACACGTGGGTGTCCACCACCACGCCCGGGATGTCAAAGGCCGTGCCCAGGACCACGTTGGCCGTCTTGCGGCCCACGCCGGGCAGCTTGACCAGGACGTCCAGGTCGGCCGGGACCTGGCCGCCATGCTCGGCCGCGAGCGTCTGGCCCAGCTTCTGGATCGAGCGGGCCTTGTTGCGGAAAAAGCCGGTCGAGCGCACGTCTTCTTCAAGCACGGTCAGGTCGGCCCGGCCGTAGTCCCGGGCCGAGGGATATTTCTTGAACAGGTCCTTGGTCACGATATTGACCCGCTCGTCCGTGCATTGGGCCGAGAGGATGGTGGCCACCAGCAGCTCCAGCGGGCTCGCGTGGTCGAGCGAACATCTGGCCTGGGGATAGGTCTTCTTGAGGACGGCCAGGATTTTTTTTGCGTCGGCCTTGCTTCGCATCACGCCTTGCCCTTCCTTTTACGCCGCGCCTCCAGAAAGGCCCGCAGCTCGTCCGCGTCGAGCGCGTTCAGCACGTCGGCCTTGGTCAGCCAGCCCTTGCGGGCCACCTGAAGCCCGTAGCGGACGTCGGCCAGGCCCTCGGCCGAGTGGGCGTCCGGGTCGATCATGGTCTTGAGGCCCAGGGCCTTGGCCCGCCGCATTTCCCGCCAGTCCAGGTCCAGCCGGTGCGGGCTGGCGTTGATTTCCAGGACCACGCCCGATTCGACCGCCGCCTGGAAAACCGCCCCAGCGTCGAAGCGATACGGCTCCCGGGCCAGGAGCAGCCGGCCGGTCATGTGCCCCAGGATGGTGGTGTACGGGTTTCGCACGGCATTGACCAACCGCTCGGTCTGGCGCGCCTCGGTCTGAGAAAAATTCGAGTGCACCGAGGCGATGACGAAATCGAACCGGGCCAGAATATTGTCCGGGTAGTCCAGCGACCCGTCGGGCAGGATGTCCGACTCGATGCCCCAGAAGACGACGAAGCCCGGGTGCGCGGCCCGCAGCGCCTCGACCTCGGCCCGCTGCCGGTCCAGGTCCTCCAGGCTGAGGCCCCCGGCGTACATGGCCGTGCGGCTGTGGTCGGACAGGCCCACGTAGGTGTAGCCCAGCTTTTGGCAGGCGGCCACGATCTCGGCCAGGGTTTGCCCGCCGTCGCTGTAGCCGCTGTGCACGTGAAAGACGCCTTGGATGTCCGATGGCTCGATCAGCTCGGGCAAGGTCCCACTCGCGGCCGCTTCGATCTCGCCCAGGCCCTCCCGCAGCTCGGGCGGGATATAGGCCAGGCCCAGGGCCGCGTACAGGTCGGCCTCGTTCGAGGGAGTAAACGCCTTGCCGGCCGGGTCGAGCCATTTTTCTCCGTCGATGGCCCAGCTTTTTGCTGCCGCGTGTCTTTCGAGCGCGTCCAGGTGATCCTGGTTGCCGGTCAGATGGTGCCAGAGCCGGGGGAAATTTTCCACAGACGCGGCCGTGATTTTAATCTGAAGTCCGAAGGTATGGGCCAGGAGCCAGGCGTTCGGCCCTTCGGCCTGGACGGCTTCGATGTCCGGGAGGTCTTTTAACAGGCCGGCGAGTTTGTCCGGTCGGTCGCAGCCGACCGCCACCTCGGCCTGCCCCACGGTTTCGCACAGCCGCCGGAACTCCCCGGCCGGCTCGACGAGGCGGACGCCCGGAAGCCCGCGCAAAGCCTGGATTAGCCCCAGCATTGGCCCCTCGGCCTCGCTCCACAAAAACCGGCCCCGGTACTTCTTGAGCGTGTCGATGCTTTCGAGGACATTGGCTTGGCTCTTGGGCCCGAAGCCCTTGAGCGCGGCCAGGCGGTTTTCCAGGCAGGCGTATTCAAGCTCCCCCAGGCTGGAGATGTGCAGGTCCTCGTAGAGGGTCTTGATCTTTTTCGCGCCCAGGCCCTTGAGCTTGAACAGCTCGAACAGGCTCTCCGGGTAGGCGCCGCGCAGGTCTTCCAGGTAGGCGATGCGGCCGGTCTGGACGTATTCGGTGATCTTTTCGCTTAGGGCCTTGCCGATGCCCTTGATGCCGGTCAGCTCGCCCCGGGCCACCAGATCGGCCGGGTCCTCTTCGAGCTTCAGCACGATGCGGGCCGCCTGGTCGTAGGCCTTGATCTTGAAGGGGTTCTCGCCTTTCAGTTCGAGAAGCTCTCCGATTTCCTCGAAGGCCCGGGCCAGGTCTTTGCGTCCCATGGGTCGGCGGCCTTTTTCTCCAGCGTTCCGTCTCAGGATTGATTTTTAAAAAGAGCGCCGCGCACCGTCATTGCGAGGAGTCGCGCCGAAGTCCGCCGTAGGCGGACGCAGGCGGACGACGCGGCAATCTCATTCATATCCTGCCAGGTCTGAGATTGCTTCGCTTCGCTCGCAATGACGGAAAACACTCATTGAGTCAAAGTTCTTTTGGACGCGACGCCAGATCGCTCAGGTTTCGAAGACGATCTTGTGGTCCACCAGCTTGATGAACTTGATGCGGCCCTTGACCAGCTTCTGTTCCCCGAAGATGTTCACGATGCGATAGGCGTCCGCGCCTTCGGGCTCGACCAGGTCCACTTCTTCGAGCAGCAGCTCTTCCTGATCCCCTTTCATGAAAAAGGCCGAGGCTTCACACATGACGTATGTACTCCTTGATCTTGGTTTCGACGATCTGGGCCACGAGGTGGGGCAGGGGTTCGTGGCTGAGGCCGACCAGGGTGGTGTTTTCCTGAGACAGGGGCAAGAGAATCTTGGGCGCCTGGCAGGAGGTAACGGCCTGGGCCATGGCCGGCGTGACCTCGCCCATCATGGCGTTGGCCCAGGTCACGGACACCGGGCCGAGAATAAGGTCCACCGCCTCGACCGAGCGCACGATGGCGTTTTCGCCGGTTGCCCCGCGGTTGGCCTGGGCCTTCATCATCTGGGCCGTGGCAATGGCGTTCGTGCCCAAGGCCCAAATCTCGATGGATTCGCCGTAGGCGGACCTCAGCCCCTTGATGAGCGCGGCGCCGATGCCGCCGCCCTGGCCGTCGATGATGGCGATGCGCGTTGCCAAGCCGTTTCTCTTTCCGGCCGCTGACTAACGGCCACGGGTTCAGGATAACCCAGGACCTTCCCGGTTTCAAGGTCGATCGAACCGCGCGCGGCCTGGGAAAAAGGGGTCAGGAACCTTTGCGGATGTCTGTTAAGACAATGGAACCGTAGGGGCACGCTGCGCGTGCCCTGGGCGCGTGCAACGCGCCCCTATCGCCCCTCAGGTCAATATCAGGTAAAAGAACGCGCCGATCATGGCCGCCGCGATCACGATCTTGAACAGGGTCCCGGCCAGGAAACCGACGAACGCGCCCCACCCGGACCGCAGCCCCGCCCGAAGCGTCCGGCCGGCCAGGAGTTCGCCGATCAGCGCGCCCACGAACGGGCCGAGCAACAGACCGATCACGTTAAAAAAGATGAGGCCGACTATGGCGCCGAGGGCCGCGCCCCAAACCCCGGCCCGAGAACCCCCATATCGGCTCGCCCCCCACCCGCCGGCCACGGCGTCCAGGCCCTGCACCAGAACCGTCAGCCCCCCGATGATGACCATGACCGTCAGCCCGTAGGCCTGCCAACCCGTGGCCAGGCCGTAAACCAGGTAGCCGGCGAAGACCAGGGGCAGGCTGGGCAGCACCGGCAGAACCGCGCCGGCCAGGCCGAGCAGCATGAGCAACACGGAAACGATCAGGGCGATCAGGGTGGCGGTGGTGATGGCGGCGTCCTCCTCCTTGACGAAACGTCGGGCTTCGAGCCTACCACGTGAGGGGCCGGGAAAACAGAAAGAAATGATGAGTTATGAGTGCTGAATGGGGAGATTCCGCAAGCCTTGTTTGGCGTTTTTCTTTGCAGCGATCCCCGGAAGATGCAGTGACGCTTTTGGGTGCCGCCGCAGTCCGCAGGACAAAGGCGGACAAGAGGGTCAGTCGAACGCTAAGCGCTGTTCTTCCATGCAAGGATGGGGGGCCATGTTCGGCTTTTTCCTTTCGCGCCTCTTGCGGCTCCGCCGCCCGGACGTTGTCCGGGCCGCCCGATGGGATTCAATCCCGCGCCTCCTGCCTTGCCGCATACGCATGGTAAGGCCGTTCGCGAACGGCCCCTACATCCGCCAGGGCACCAATTCTTTCATGGAGGGCAAAGCCTATCTTCGGAGCGCCGCTCAGGAAATTCCCCTTGAAATGGAGCGGGTTTTCCCTTTTAATAATGAATATAACATGGGTGGGCGAACTGGTTTTCCACGGCCCACACGTATTTCCATCATCGAAGGAGTCCCTCATGAGAAGCGACGCCATGAAGAAAGGGCTGGAAAAGGCCGGCCACCGCGCCTTGCTCAAGGCCATGGGTTACACGGATAAGGAGATCGCGCAGCCGATCATCGGCATCGCCAACTCGGCCAACGAGATCATCCCCGGCCACATCCACCTGGACAAGGTGGCCGCCGCGGCCAAGGCCGGCGTGCGCATGGCCGGCGGCACGCCCATGGAATTTTCGACCATCGGCGTCTGCGACGGCCTGGCCATGAACCACGAGGGCATGAAATTTTCCCTGGCCAGCCGGGAGCTGATCGCGGATTCGGTCGAGGTCATGGCCCGGGCCCATCCCTTTGACGGCCTGGTGCTGGTGCCCAACTGCGACAAGATCATCCCGGGCATGGTCATGGCCGCGCTTCGGCTGAACATCCCCACCGTGGTCATCTCGGGCGGCCCCATGCTGGCCGGCTGCCTCGAAGGCCAAGCCGTGGACCTGATCTCGGTCTTCGAGGCCGTGGGCAAGGTCCAGATGAAGACCATGTCCCCCCGGGAACTGGCCCTGCTCGAAGAAGAGGCCTGTCCGGGCTGCGGGTCCTGTTCGGGCATGTTCACGGCCAATTCCATGAACTGCCTGTGCGAGGCCATCGGCCTGGCCCTGCCCGGCAACGGCTCCATCCCGGCCGTACACGCGGCCCGCATGCGGCTGGCCAAGGAGGCCGGCCAGGCGGTCATGAACCTGGTCAAGAAAAACATCCGGCCCCGGGACATCGCCACCCCGGCCGCTTTCATGAACGCCATCGCCGTGGACATGGCCCTGGGCTGCTCGACCAACACGGTCCTGCACGTGCCGGCCCTGGCCCACGAGGCCGGCGTGCCGCTCGACCTGGACACCTTCAACCAGGTCAGCGAAAAGACGCCGCACCTGGTCAGCCTGTCCCCGGCCGGCCCGCACCATCTCCAGGACCTGCACGAGGCCGGCGGGGTGATGGCCGTCATGAAGGAACTGGACAAGGCCGGCCTGATCGACCGCGAGGCGATGACCAGCACGGGCAAGAAGCTGGGCGCGAGCCTGAAAACGGCCCGGGTGAAGAACCGTTCCGTGATCCGGGAGCTCAAATCGCCCTATCACGCCCAGGGCGGCTTGGCCGTGTTGCGGGGCAACCTGGCCCCGGACGGCGCGGTGGTCAAGCAGTCGGCCGTGGCCGAGGAGATGATGCGGCACCGGGGTCCGGCCCGGGTCTTCGACTCCGAGGACGAGGCCACCACCGCCATCCTGGCCGGCAAGATCAAGCCGGGCGATGTGGTCGTCATCCGCTACGAGGGCCCCAAGGGCGGTCCGGGCATGCGGGAGATGCTCACCCCGACCAGCACCATCGTGGGCATGGGGTTGGGCGCGTCCGTGGCGCTCCTGACCGACGGCCGGTTCTCGGGCGGCACCCAGGGCGCGGCCATCGGCCATTTCTCGCCCGAGGCGGCGCTGGGCGGCCCCATCGCTTTGGTCAAGGAAGGGGACATGATCTCCATCGACATCCCGGCCAAAAAGGTGACGCTGGAAGTGAAAAGCGACGAATTGAAGAAGCGCAAAAAGGCCTGGAAGGCGCCGGAGCCCAAGGTCAAGTCCGGGTACGCGCGCAGGTACGCGCAACTGGTCACCTCCGGCGCGACCGGCGCGGTTTTCAAGGAGTAGGAACGGGCCCCATCTGTCCGCAACCACAGGTCTTGAATAACCGCGATATGGTTTGGTGAGAAATGAGATGGTGGGGGGTGGCCCGGACAATTTGTTGTCCGGGTCCGCCGAAGCCGGAGGCGGACAAGAGGCGCGGATACGAGAAACATGGGTGCCAGGGCCGCTTGTCGGCCATGCGCTGAGCCTGAACGGCGGGCGGGTTTGAAACCCGCCCCTACGGCAGGCCGGCGGTTTTTCCCGTAGGGGCGAGGCATGCCTCGCCCGCCTGAATCGGCCTGGCGACATGGGCGACGCATGCGTCGCCCCTACAGCGGGTGGCTAGTATCGTGTCCCACAAGTTCCTTGCATTTGATCCGCCCTTGCCCGTCTTTGCGAGCGAAGCGAAGCAATCTCGTAACCGGCTGAAAAGGAATGAGATTGCCGCGTCGTCACGCCCAGGCGGGACTCCTCGCAACAACGGATCTGGAATTTACTTTAATAAGAAATTTCTGGGACAGGACACGAGGGACCGATTTATAGGGACAGCCCCCGTGCCTGATTTTCAACGTTTTCGCGATCCCGAAGGGATCGAATTTGAGCAGCCGCGGGTGAAACCCGCGGAACAGTGAGGCGTTGTAAAGAACGCAACCCCCAAAGGGGGTTGAACAAACGATGTCAGGCGCGGCCTAAAGAAGTTCGACCCCTTGCGGGGTCGGGTAAAAGATGGTCGTCTTGTAAGCGTGGGTTTCACCCACGGCTGTTCCAATTGATCCCCTCCGGGGACCGGCAAGACCGTCTGATCGGACGGCAGGGCAGAAGGGCGGGTTGCGATCCGCCCCACAGCCACGGCGAGGGATCGATTTGTAGGGGCAGGCCCCCGTGCCCGCCCGAACGCGGGCAACCACAGCGGGAGACAGAACACCAGAGGTCCTAGCTTTGGGCTTTGTTTTCGACGAAGAGGCGGTCCGGCGGCAAGAGGCCTGGTTCGAGACGCCCGAGGGCCGGGCGGCCTTCCGGCTGCAAAAGGACCTGCTGTTCGGCCTGCTCAGGCCCCAAACCGGCGAGCGGCTGCTGGACGTGGGCTGCGGCTCCGGCATGTACCTCGATGTCTTCCACCGGGCCGGGATGAGCGTCACCGGCCTGGACCCCTCCCCGGTCATGCTGGCCCTGGCCCGGCGCCGGATGGCGCACCGGGCCGACTACTTTCCGGGCCGGGCCGAGATCCTGCCCTTCGAAGACAACGAATACGACGTGGTTTCGTTGATCACCTGCCTCGAATTCGTGGACGACCCGGCCGCGGCCCTTGACGAGGCCATGCGCGTGGCGCGCAGCCGTGTGCTTCTCGGCGTGCTGAACAGCCTCTCGCTCACCGGGCTGGCCCGCCGGGTCCAGGGGTGGTTCGCCGGCGGTTTTTACAGCCGGGCCCGGTTCTTTTCCTTGTGGGAACTGGAGGGCATGCTGTCTGGGTTGACCGATTCGAGGCGGATTCGGTGGGGGTCGGTGCAGCTTCTGCCCGTGGGCTGGACCGAGCGGGCCTTGAGCTTCGAGTCCCAGCCCTGGCTTCAATCCATCAATCCCTTCGGCGCCTTTTTGGGGCTGGCGGCCGAGGTGACCGGGGCGCTGCGCGCCGGGGACCTGCGGGAGGCGTCGCCGTTCGCCTTGCGCGGCCGACCGGCTTCGACGCCCACAGCTTTCGAGTCCATCCGCAAAACCGTCGGGTCGTCCGGGCGTCCGGGCTGATCGGCACGGGGGAAGAACCATGAAGGAAGCCCTGCTCTGGGAGCCAAAGGACGAAAATCGGGTGCGGTGCAACCTCTGCGCCCATCGCTGCCTGATCAAGCCCGATGACGTGGGCATCTGCGGGGTCCGCAAAAACGAGGGCGGCCGGCTGTACAGCCTGGTGTACGGCCGGGCCATCTCGGCCAATTTGGACCCCATCGAGAAAAAGCCGCTTTTTCATTTCCTGCCCGGCACGACCTCGATGTCCGTGGCCACGGTAGGCTGCAATTTCGCCTGCGAGTTCTGCCAGAACGCGGACATCTCCCAGATGCCCCGCGAAGAGGGGCGGATCGTGGGCCGGGACCTGCCCCCGGAGGAGATCGTCAACCTGGCCAAGCACGCCGGCGCCGCCTCCATCGCCTACACCTACACCGAGCCGACCATCTTCTTCGAGTACGCCCTGGACACGGCCCGGCTGGCCACGGCCGCCGGACTCAAGAACGTCTTCGTCACCAACGGCTACATGACCGAGGAGGCCCTGGAGACCATCGGTTCGGACCTGCACGCGGCCAACGTGGACCTCAAGGCCTTCACCAAGGACTACTACCGCCGGTTGTGCCACGCGCGGCTGGAGCCGGTCAAGGAAACCATCATCCGGATGAAGACGCGGGGGATTTGGGTGGAGGTGACCACGCTGCTTCTGCCGGGCGAGAACGACGGCCCCGAGGAGTTGAAAGACCTGGCCGGCTGGCTGGCCGGGGTGGGGGAAGACATCCCCTGGCACATCAGCCGCTTTCATCCGCGTTACAAGTACACCCAAGGCCAGCCCACGCCCGCCTCGTCCATCCAGCAGGCCCGGGAAATCGGGCTGGCGGCCGGTCTGCGTTACGTGTACGCCGGCAACATCTGGGGGGACGTGGGCGAGAAGACCTACTGCCACGCCTGCCACGAGCTGCTCATCGACCGCACCGGATACACCATCCAGGCCAACCGCCTTGAAGGCGGGGCCTGCCCCAAATGCCGGACCCCGCTGGCCGGCGTGGGTGTCTAGGGTTTGGGCGACGAGGCCAGGGAGAAGGACCCTCGGCTGGGCCACCGGGCCCGGCTCAGGGATAAGTTCCGGCGATTCGGGCTGGAGAAATTCACCGACGAGGAGATCGTCGAACTGCTGCTGACTTTTGGCACGCCGCGCAAGGACTGCAAGCAGCCGGCCCGGGAGCTTTTAAAGAAATTCGGTTCGATCCGGGCGGTCTTCGAGGCCGACCTCGAGGAGCTGGCCGGGATCAAGGACCTGGGGCCGAACAACCCGGTGGCCATCAAATTCATCGCCGCGGTGGCCGGCACGTATCTCAAGCAGGGCCTCATCGGCCGGGACTACCTGTCGTCTTCCCGGAAAGTCTTTCTCTACCTCCAGCACGACCTGGAGAACCTGCCCAAGGAGGTTTTCAAGGTCATTTTCCTGGACGCGGCCAACGGCGTGCTGGGCATCGAGGACATCAGCCGGGGCACGGTGGGCGCGGCCGACGTGCACCCTCGGGAGGTGATCGAGCGGACCCTGGCCTTTCACGCGGCCGGGCTGGTCTTCGCCCACAACCACCCCTCGGGCAACGTGCGTCCCTCGCCCGACGACTTCCGGCTGACCCGGCAACTGGTTCACGCGGCCCGACTGGTCGAAGTCAACGTGGTGGATCATCTGATCGTGGGCAAGGGCGGGGCCTATTTTTCCTTTCGGGATCAAGGCCACCTGGCTCGGTTCGAGGGCGAGTTCAAGCAGTTCTACTACACGCGGGATTAGGGCCCTGGGCGCGCAATTGCCAGATAACCCTTGCATTTTCCACGGCCGATTTTTATAATTCGACATTAACATCCGGGCAGTCACGTTTGTTTTTTCCTTCGATTCGAGGCGCGTCCTCCCGGGGTTTTCCGGGTGGGGCGGCCGGCCGATTCAGGCCGGGGCGGTTGTCCGGGAAAACATGGGGGTAGGGCGTCGGCCGCGATCTTCGGCCCGCCCGATATAGACCTCGCGCTCCTTCGCATACGGAGAACGGTTTGACGGTCCAGGACGGCAACGCGCTGCAGCGGCTGATCACGGAAAGCCGCAACAAGTTCCGAACCCTGGTGGACGGGATCGGCGACGAGATTTTTCTCGTGGACCGCAATTTCGTCATTACCTCGGCCAACAAGACCCTGGCCCAGCGATGGGGTCTGCACCCCAAGGACATCGTGGGCCGCAAGTGCCACGACGTGATCCACAACGAAACCAGCCCTTGCTGCGAGCGCGACCCCAACCACGATTGCGTCATCTGGAAGACCTTTCAATCGGCCCGAGTGGAAACCGAACTGCGCGAGCTGCCGGGCCAGCACGGGCGGCCCCAGTACATGGAAGTCCGGGCCATGCCGCTCTTGGACGAGTCCGACGGCGTCGAAGGCGTCATCGTTGTCTCGCGGGATGTGACCGTCCAGAAAGAGGCGGAAAAGCAGATTCAGGAATACAACGAACGTCTGGAGAGCGAGGTGCGGCAACGGACGGCCGAGTTGCACGAGGCCAACCGGGTGCTGACCGATCAGAGCAATCGTTTGAAAAAGGCAAATCAGGAATTGATCGAACTGGAGGGGCTCAAGCGGGACCTCACCCACATGGTCATCCACGACCTCAAGGGGCCCTTGGCCGAAATCGTCTCCAACCTGGAGATGCTCAAGTACGAGAAGCTTTCGGAAATCCAGCAGGACATGCTGGAGTCGGCCGAGTTCGGCGGGCGCGAAATGTACCGCATGATCGCCAACCTGCTGGACATCTCCCGCATGGAGGAGAAAAAGCTCGAGGTCGCACCCGCTCCGATCCAGGCCGAGAATCTGCTCGGCGATCTGGCCCGGCGCTACACGCCCCTGGCCCGCCTCAAGGACGTCCGCATCACCACCGACGTGGCCGACGACCTCCCCACCTTCCGGACCGATCCGATGCTGCTCGAACGGATTCTGATCAATCTCCTGACCAACGCCATTGACAACACGCCCCAGACCGGCGTCATCACCTTAAGGGCCGAGACCGAAGGCGGCGGCTGGACGCGGCTTGCGGTCGAGGACACCGGCTACGGCATTCCCAAGGAGATCATCGAAAGAATCTTCGAAAAATTTTCCCAGGGCCGCGAGGGACAGGCCAAGACCGGCTCGGGATTGGGACTGACTTTTTGTCGCATGGCCGTGGACGCGTTGGGCGGACGCATCGAGGTCGAAAGCGATCCGGGCCGGCGGACGGTCTTCACCGTATCCCTGCCGGACATCCAACCTTTGGATAGCGAGGGGTCTTAGGGGGCTTGCATGTCCGATCTGGACCGACTCATCAAAAACCGTCTGACCTATTCCATCCTGATCGTGGATGACAAGCCCAACATGCGCAAGACCATCCGCAACATGCTCCGGCTCCTGGGTTTCAACACCTTCCATGAGGCCGAGGACGGGGTGGAGGCCATGCGTCAGTTGGAGGCCGAACCCGTGGACCTGATCCTATGCGACTGGAACATGCCGCGCATGAACGGCTACGAGTTCCTGCTCCATGTACGGGAGAGCGACCAGTTCAGGCTATTGCCGTTCCTCATGGTCACGGGCGAAGTGGACGCCGGAACCGTGGCCCAGGCCATCGAATCGGAAGTGGACGGCTACATCATCAAACCGTTCGTGCTCAAGGTCCTCGAAGAAAAACTGATCGAGGTGCTTGCCAAGCGGATGGCGCCCTCCGAGGTGGACCAGCAGCTCAACCGCGCCGAACAGTTCATGGGGAGCGGCCACTTCGAGGAAGCCCACCAGGCCTTGAACCAGGCCGAATCCCTGGTGCCGCGCAGCCCCCGTGTTCACTACACCCGGGGCCGCGTCTTCGAGGGGGAAGGCCGTTCCGAACAGGCCGTGGAGGCCTATTCCACCGCCCGCCAGACCGGGCCCCGGTTCATCAAGGCCCGGGAACGGCTTTCCCAGCTCTACAAGGAAGCTGGCAAGACCGAGGAGATGCTCAAAGTCCTGCGGGAGTCGGTCGAGATCAGCCCCAACCATCCGGACCGTCAGACCGAACTGGGCAAGGCCCTGCTGGCCACCGGCCGCGTCCAGGAGGCCAAGCAGGCCTTTGGTCTGGCCATGCGCCTGGACCCGGACAACGCCGAGCGCAAGACCGACATCGGCGAATCGTTCCTGGCCCAAGGCTTGTCAGCCGACGCGGAGACCGCCTTCAAGTCGGCCATCGAGACCGATCCCAAGCAGGTCCACATCTACAACCGCCTGGGCATTGCCTTTCGCCGGCAGAAGAAGTACAAGGACGCCATCGAAAACTACAAGCGCGCCCTGCAGATCCTTCCTCAGGACGAAGGGCTTCATTTCAACCTGGCCCGCGCTTATCTGTCCGATGAGGACAAGCCGCATGCCGTGGCCGCCCTCCGCGCGGCGCTGGATACCAATCCCGATTTTCGGGAAGCCCAACTTCTGCTGGACAAAATCCTGTCCGCCAAAGACGTTTGAAGCCGGCATCGTGAGGCTTTTTCGATCGGAGACATCCTCTGGCCCGGTGGAACCGGAGCAAAAAGGAGCGTAGTCCAGATGGACGATTATCAGCGGGAGTTCGCTCGGGCCCTGGCGGAAAGCGGGGCCTTGTTTTTTGACCAGGGGCTCAGGCTCAAGGACGGCCGGCCCTCGCCCTATTTCGTGAACATGGGGCTGTTTCGCTCCGGCCGCCAGAGCTATATCTTGGGGTCCTTCATGGCCCGGATGCTGGCGGCGCAGGGCTTGGCCGACCGCATCGACGTGCTGGTGGGGCCTTCCTACAAGGGCAGCGCCATCGCCGTGTCCACGGCCCAGGCCTTATGGATCGAATACGGCCGCGAGGTGGGCTTCGACTACGACCGCAAGGAGGCCAAAACCCACGGTGAGGCCTCGCGCCAGAAGACGAGCTTCGTGACCGGGGCCCTATTCGAGGCCTCCACCGTGTTCATCGTGGACGACGTGGCCACGACCATGCGCACCAAGTACGATCTGATCGATCTCATCCGCGTCGAGGCCGGGGCGCGTCATCTCGACTTGAACCTGGTCGGCGTGGGGCTGGGCGTGGACCGACTGCAGACCGAGGCGGTTTACGACGAGCAGGGCAACGTGCGGGAGGGGGTCAAGGGCGGGGACGCGGTGGCCCGGTTCACCGAGAACACCGGCCTGCCGGTCTATTTTCTGGCCGACATCCGGGCCGTGGTGGCCTATCTGGACAGGGAGCGGATTCCGGTCAGGATCGGCGGCGTGCACCGGCCCCTGGACCCGGACACGATCCGGGAGTTCGAGACCTACCTGGCCACGTACGGCGTGGGTTCGCGCTAGAAGCCCGTCCCGGAAGTTCCTTACAAAAGGAAAGCCTCGATCCGTCGTTGCGAGGAGTCGTGCCGCAGCCCCCGGTGGGGGGCGGGGGCGGACGACGTGGCAATCTTATACCAAGTTGCTATCAAATACATACGATTGACACAGATAAATACGATGTCCGCCCGTCATTCCCGCGAAGGTGGGAATCCAGGAATGTCAAGATTTGTAGAAAGAAAAAGACTGGACCCCGGCCTTCGCCGGGGTGACGGAGTTCTCGTCCGTTTGTACTTTTTTGATTGCAACTTGGTATAAAAACTGAGCTATCCCGTCGATCGACAAGGCAGGTAAAAAACGCCCCGGCCGATAAAGGTCAGGGCGCTATCCATTCGGGCTGGATTAAAGACAAACGGGCGGACGCCTCGGGGCGCCGCCCCATCGCCGGGGCTTAATACATCAGATACAGGATCACGAACAGGGTGATCAGTCCGGCTTCGGCCGTCCACAACAGCAGGCAGGCCAGCTGATCGACGAACTTCATCTCGTCCATTTCGTAGATGCGGTTCGCCCGGTCCATGAGTTCCAGAGCGGAGTAGGCCATGGTCTTCCTCCCAAGACGTTCTTTCCGCTCCTACTGTACGAAAATTTTTGTCAAAGCGCAAGAGAAGAATCGCCTGGTTCCGGCCAGGATTGACATCCCGGGCGCAAACCCCTTAAATGGATCGACGCACAGCCGGATGAAGCGCAGAGCCGATGGTTCATTCCCACGCGGATGATTGATGGAAAGGAACGGAAAAGATGCCAAAACCGAAGTATGGCCCGGAAAATCCGGAGGCGACCTATGTGGCGCATGAATACAACGAGCAGTTGTTTGACACGGGCGAGGTGCTCATCAACTACGCCACGGTCGGGTCGCCCGAAAATCCCGCGCTGTTGCTCGTTCCCGGGCAGACGGAGTCCTGGTGGGGCTATGAACAGGCCATGGGTCTCCTGGCCGACCGATTCCAGGTGTTCGCCGTGGATTTGCGCGGGCAGGGTCGTTCAAGCCGGACCCCGGGACGATATACCTTCGATAACTTCGGGAATGACCTGGTCAGGTTCATCGCCTTTCTCATCGGCCGGCCCGTGGTGGTGAGCGGGCTGTCTTCAGGCGGCGTGATCGCGGCCTGGCTTTCGGCCTACGCGCCGCCCGGCATGATCCGCGGCGCGCTCTATGAAGACCCGCCGCTTTTCGCCTGTGAGGTGAATCCGGCCTTTGGACCGTCGCTTCGGCAGGCGGTCGGACCGATGTTTGAGCTGTGGAGCAAATATCTCGGCGACCAGTGGAGCATCGGCGATTGGGATGGACTCTGTGAGGCGATTTCGAGCACGATGCCGGAGAGAGCGCTCCCAGGTCTGCGAGCCTCGGGGCAGATAGGGCCCGAACCCCCGCAAAACCTCAAGGAGTACGATCCCGAATGGGCCAGGGCCTTTATCATCGGCTCCGTCGGCGCTTCCTGCGACCATGCCCGGATGCTCACAAAAGTCAAATGTCCTGTTCTTTTCACCCACCACTTCTCCCGCGTGGACGAGCAAACCGGGCGCTTGATCGGGGCCAGTTCGGTCGTTCAAGTCGATCAGGTCGAGAAGCTGGTCAAGGAAGCGGGCCAGCCTTTTGCCCGAATCTCTTTCCCCAAGATGGGGCATGCCATGCACCAGTTGGACCCGAAGCTCTTTGCCGACACGCTCATCGAGTGGGCCCAAGGTCTGCCCTCCGAGGCCGAAACCAGGAAGAGCGGTGTCTTCGCCAAGGCTTCGTAGTATCGAAGAAGGAAAGGGGTGGTGGCTCAGTTTAAGGGTTTTCATATTTCCTTGGGTTGTCGCCACAATCAAGTGAAGACGGGTGAGAGGGTAGTTTCCAAGGATTTTCCGGTCCCCTGCATTCATCGGGATGATGTGTTGCTCTTCCCCTTGGTTCGAAACGTCATTCCCGCGCAGGCGGGAATCCAGTCTTGTCTATCTGGGAATTCAAACAGCTGGAAATGAAATCAACGGCGGCCAGATGGGTTTTGCGTGTGATAACCGCGCTGGGAGGCTTCACGCCTGGATTCCCGCTTTCGCGGGAATGACGGAAGGGGCTTGCAGACCGCTGAAAAAAATCCAAGATAGCCGGAAGGAGCATTTTTCAAGGCAAGTGTTCAAGAGGCCGGTCTGCTGAGTTTTCTATGAATGAGGTGAAGCGCCCGTATCATACCCAACCTGATCCATTACCGGGGTACTCCTTTCCTTTCCCTGACAAACAGCTCTTTACATGGTCCCGCGCGCCAGGTTTCCGCAAATCGCCGAAAGCCAAGGGCGGTTGCCGCCCCCGGCTTGACAGCCCCACCGCCCGGTGATAGCTTCAAAGTCAACCAGGGCACGAAGCTCTGATCGCGGCTGACTTCACGGCAAGTACATAATCAAATAACGAAATCGCAGCGTCATGAAGGCCTGCCAGGCGTCCCGTACGGACAGGGCAGGGCCTTTTTCTTTTTTGGGCGTCCTGTCCGGGCGTGATTCATTCGTTTTGCACGTCACAGAAAACGCAAGGAGGACGACAATGAAGCTGCGCGTGTTGTTTTCGGTTCTGGCGATGGGTGTGCTGTTGGCCTGGTCCTGCCCGGCCCTGGCCCATTTCGGCATGGTCATCCCCTCGAACGAGATGGTCATGAAGGAGGACCCCAAGGAGATTCTCCTGTCCTTCCTGTTCTGGCATCCCTTTGAAAATCAAGGCATGGACCTGGCCAAACCCAAGGTCTGCCAGGTCGTGACCCAGGGTCGCGCCGAGGATCTCTTGGGCAAACTGGTCCAAAAGAAGGTCGCCGGCCACACCACCTGGGAGACCAAGTATCGCCTCGGCCGGCCCGGCCTGTACGTGTTCCATATGGAGCCGCAGCCGTACTGGGAACCGGCCGAGGATTGTTACATCGTGCATTACACCAAGACCTATGTCGGCGCCTTGGGCGACGACGAGGGCTGGGACGAACCCCTGGGCCTCAAGACCGAGATCGTGCCCCTGTCCCGGCCCTTCGGCCTGTACGCGGGCAATGTCTTTCAAGGCCGGGTGCTGCTGAACGGCAAGCCCGTGCCCTATGCCGAGGTCGAGATCGAGTACGACAACCGGGAAGGCAAACGCCAGGCCCCGACCGACTACATGGTCACCCAGGTCGTTCGGACGGACGGAAACGGCGTGTTCACCTATGCCGCGCCCTGGGCCGGATGGTGGGGCTTCGCCGCCTTGAACACGGATTCGAAGCCCATGAAAAAGGACGGCCGGGACAAGCCGGTCGAACTGGGGGCCGTGATCTGGGTTCGCTTCCGTTAGAATAAAGGGACATCGGATGCACATTTCAGAAGGCGTACTCTCCACGCCGGTGCTCCTGGTTGGAGCCGCGGTGGCCGTGGCCGGCACGGCCGTGGGGCTGAAGAAGCTGGACTACGACCGGCTCCCCCAGGTGGCCGTGCTCACCTCGGCCTTTTTCGTGGCCTCCCTGGTGCACGTGCCCATCGGCCCGTCGAGCGTGCACTTGATCCTCAACGGGTTGATGGGACTCCTGCTGGGCTGGGCGGCCTTCCCGGCCATCCTGGTGGGGCTGATCCTCCAGGCCGTGCTCTTTCAATTCGGCGGCCTGACCGTGCTCGGCGCGAACACCACGGCCATGGCCCTGCCGGCGGTGATCTGCCACTATGCCTTGGGCAAGGCCGCGCGGAGCGACATGCGCGCCTTGTCCGTGTCCGCCTCTTTTTTGGCCGGGGCCGGAGCCATCCTGCTCGGCGGCCTGCTCATGGCCGCGGCCCTGGTGTTCACCGGCGAATCCTTCTGGCCCGTGGCCCGTCTGGTGCTGGTGGCCCATCTGCCGGTCATGGTCATCGAGGGAGTCTTCGTGGCCGTTTGCATTCAATTTTTGAAACAGGTTCGTCCCGAACTGCTGGAGATCGTCTATGCCAAGCCTTCGTCTTAACAGCGGACTCGCGGTCCTGGTTGTTATGGCCTGCCTGCTGGCCGCGTCCCCGGCCCTGGCCCACAAGGTCTATGTCTATGCCTGGGTCGAGGGGGACCGGATCCACGTGGACGGCTACTTCAGCCGCAGCCGCAAGGTGCAGGGCGGTCTGGTGGAGGTCTTCGGCCCGGACGGGGCCAAGCTGCTGGAAGGCAAGACCGACGACCAGGGCGCTTTCTCCTTCAAGATTCCCCAAAAGGCCGACCTCAAAATCGTCCTGACCGCCTCCATGGGCCACAAGAACGATTACACCATCCGGGCCGACGAATTGCCCGCCGGCTCGGCCGCCTCAAGTCCGGCCCGGGTCCAAGCGCGGCCAACGGCCAAGGCCGGCGCCGAATCGGCCGCGGCCTCGGCCGAGACCCCGGCGGCTCCGGTCGCTCCCGAGATCGACGAGGCCCGGCTGCGGGCCTTGCTGGACCAGGCCCTGGACCGCAAGCTCGAACCCCTGATGCGGGCCGTGGCCCAGGCCAACGAACCCCACGGCCCGGGCCTGACCGAAATCCTGGGCGGGCTGGGCTACATCGTGGGCATCATGGGAATTGTCTTGTATCTGAGAAGCCGGGGCAAGCAATGAGGCCATCCCCGTGACCGTGGAAACCTTCGCCCTGGGCGAATCCTTTATCCACCGGCTCGACCCCCGGGTCAAGATCGCGAGCGCCGTGGCCCTGGCCGTGGTCACGGCCACGGGCGGCCGGCTGGGCGTTCTGGGCCTGTCCCTTTTGGTTGGCCTGGTTCTGATCGGCCTGGCCCGTTTGAGCCTCCTCCAGGTGGGTCTGCGTCTCCTGGCCGTGAACGCCTTTCTGCTGCTTCTGTGGTGCATCCTGCCCTTTTCCTATCCGGGCCGGCCCTTGTTCGAACTGGGTCCGTTGGTCGCCTCCCGGGAGGGCGTGGCCTACGCCGTGGCCATCACCCTCAAGTCGAACGCCATCATCCTGGTCATGATCGCCCTCTTGGCCACCACGCCCATCTTCACCCTGGTGCACGGCCTGTGGCACCTGAGGCTGCCGGTCAAGCTGGTCCAGCTTTTGTTCTTCACCTTTCGGTACTTTCATGTTATGCACCAGGAATATTTGCGCCTGCGCGGGGCCATGCGCGTGCGGTGTTTCAAGGCGCGCACCAACCGCCACACCTACCGCAGCCTGGCCTACCTGGTGGGCATGTTGCTGGTCAGGAGTTTCGATCGCAGCGAGCGGATTTATCAGGCCATGCTCTGCCGGGGATTCCAGGGCAGGTTTTGGGTCCTGGATCATTTCGAGCTTCGGGCCGCGGACCTGGCCTTTTTGGGGGTCATGGTCCTGGTGGCGCTGGCCATGGCGGTGGGGCAGTGGACGCATCTGATCGGATAATTCACCTGGAACACATCCAATTCGCCTACACGCCTTCCAAGCTGGTTTTCGAAAACCTGGAGTTCAGCTTTCATAGCGCCGAAAGGGCCGGGCTGATCGGGCACAACGGCTCGGGCAAGACCACCTTGGTGCATCTCATCATGGGGCTGCTTCATCCCCAGGCCGGCCGGATCGAGATTTTCGGCCGGGACCGGGCCCGGGAAGCGGATTTCGTCGAGGTGCGGGCCCGGATCGGCTTCCTGTTCCAGGACCCGGACGACCAGCTTTTTTGCCCGACCGTGGCCGAGGACGTGGCCTTCGGGCCGCTCAACCTGGGCCTGCCCAAGGACCAGGTCCGGGAGGTGGTCGGCGAGACGCTCGACCGGCTGGGCCTGGCCGGCTTCGAGGATCGGGTCACCTACAAGCTCTCCGGCGGGGAAAAGCGGCTCGTCTCCCTGGCCACGATCCTGGCCATGAAACCGGACATGCTGCTTTTGGACGAACCCGTGGCCGGTCTGGACGAAGAGACCACGGACCGGCTGGTGGACCTGCTCGGCGAACTGGGCCTGCCCTACCTCATCATCTCCCACGACCGCGAGTTTTTATCTCGAACCGTCCAAGGCCTCTACCGCATGGACGCCGGCCAGGTGACGCGGGTGCGTTGAGAATGATGAATGATGAGTGATGAGTGGACGAGAAAGCCACGAGTCAGATTTCATCGTTCCGCCTTTCTCATTTTGCCTTCATCTGTTTCTCGTTCCAGGGCTCTGCCCTGGGACGAGAAGGAGAGGGTGGACGCCATGGCCGCTTGTCGGCCATGCCCGCCGGTGTTCCCATGCTTTGAGCGTCCCCGCCCGTGGAATGCACGGGCAGGGTGGCCGTGTCATGAAGACGCCACGGCCGGGACGGCCGTGCCACGAAAACACCCACGGGCAAGATGCCCGCGCCACGAATTATCCCCTGGCCGGGACGCCCAGGCCACGTCATGGCCGCGCCAAGGTTTGGCGGAAAAAGCCTATCTACCTGTTAAAAATTCCTTTGACCTTGTCCGTGACTTTCTCCACTTCCTTTTCCGCGCTTTCTTTGACCTGCTTGGCGCTTTCGCCGACTTTATCCAGGCTCGTTCCCAGGGATTCGAGGCCTTGGTTCAGGGAATCGGTCACGGCCGGGGATTGGATTTTTTTGTACAGGTCGTCCAGAATCTGCTTGGCCGCCTCGGCCGGGGACACCCCTTGCTTTTCCTTGCCGATGTCCTTGAGGTGGATGTCCGGCAGCGGGGCGCTGACGGTTTTGCCGGCCAGCAGGGGCACGACCAGGGTCACCTTACCGTCCCTAACGATGAAATCCTTGATCAGGACCTTTTTACCGCCCTGCTTTTTCTCGGACGCCTGGCCGCCGCCGGCGACCTTTTGGACGTTGTTCATAATGGTCCGGAAATTGTCCGTGCCCTGGGCCTTTTCGTAGGTGATCTCCGGGCGAACGACCTCGATCTTGTCAATGACAATGGTGTCGCCGGTCAGGGATTTTTCGTCGATGTCCACGAAAACGGAACCCACTTTCATGGCTTCTTTTGACTTGAACCCCTGGGGATTGCCCAGGTAAAAGCCCTTGAGTTTGGCCTGCCCCGAGAGCAGGGACACGCCCGCGTCGTCCAGTTTGACGTCGGTCTTGGTGATCTCCGGGCCGTAGGTGTTCACCGCGGTCTTGATGATGGGACCCAGGTTGGAGACCAGCAGCACCACGGCCACGACCACGATGACCACGATCAAGCCGGCGATGATCAGAATCCATTTTTTCATTTTGTGCTCCTTGAATGGTTTTACGGTTTATTCCGCCAGGGGAAATGGTTCCCTCCGGACGCCGGTTTTGTAAGCGCATGGCGTGGCGGTTTTTTTTCAATCCGGTGTGTACCCAGGTTTCTCTGTTAATCTTATCACCGCCACCGCGCCGGTCCAACCCCGGCCTGGCGTAAAATGTTTCCCCTCGTACCGGGGCTCTGTTCTGGAACGAGGGTGAATTGCGCCATCGGCCATGGAATGCACGGCCAGGATGGCCGTGCCACGAAAACACCCACGGGCAAGATGCCCGCGCCACGAAGAGGGCCGGGTGGACAAGGGCCGGGAAGATCGGTTAAGGTGGGCGGACGTTACGCGTCACCGAAGTCTTGGCCGGTCACTTATGAAAGGACGGGCAGCCATGAGCAAAACCATTTTCCTGGTGGATGCCAGCCTCTATATCTATCGCAGCTTTCACGCCATCCCCTCCCTGTCCAATTCGGCCGGGCGGCCGACCAACGCCGTCTATGGCTTTCTGGCCTCGCTGCACAAGCTGCTCCGGGAAAAGAAGCCCGACTTTCTGGCCCTGGCCTTTGACGCCAAAGGCCCCACCTTCCGCCAGGACATCTTCCCCGAATACAAGGCCAACCGGGAAGAAATGCCCGAGGACCTCATCCAGCAGCAGGAACCCATCCGTCGGGCTGTGACCGCCTTGAGTCTGCCCGTGCTCGAAGTGCCGGGCATCGAGGCGGACGACATCATCGCCTCCCTAGCCGGCCGGGCCTTGGAGGCCGGGTTCGAGGTGGTCATCGTGGCCAAGGACAAGGACTATTACCAGCTTCTGGGGGACAGGGTCAGCATGTACGACCCCAACCTGCGCGGCGACTGGTTCATGTCCAAGTCCGATTTCGAGGAGCAATACGGGTTCGATCCGCGGCTGTTCCTGGAAGTCCAGGGCCTGATGGGCGACGCCACGGACAACTACAAGGGCGTGCCCGGCGTGGGCGAGAAGACGGCGGTCAAGCTGGTCAAGGAGTTCGGGACCCTGGAGAACCTGTACGAGCGGCTGGACGACGTGCCCCAGGCCGGGCTGCGCCAGAAGCTGACCGAGCACCAAGCCGACGCCTTCCTGGCCCGGGACCTGGCCCGGCTCAAGGCGGACGCGGACCTGGAGGCGGACCCCGAGGCCCTGCACGTGGGTTCGCCCGACATCGAGGCCCTGCGCGACCTCTACCGGGAGCTTGAATTCAGCCGCTTCCTGGAGGAACTCGACGCCGAACCCATGACCGCCATCAGCCGGGAGGACTACCACCTGGTGGACGACGAGGAGAAGCTCCAGGCCCTGGCCGAGGAGCTGGCCGAGGCGGGGCGGTTGTCCGTGGATTTGGAGACCACGTCGGTGGACGCCATGCGGGCCGAGATCGTGGGCATGAGCCTTTGCGCCCGGCCGCACCGGGCCTTTTACCTGCCTATGGGGCATGGCCGGGGAAGTGGCCAAAAACAGGCCGATAATCTGCCATTTGAAGGCCATGAAACCGCCTTTCCCCAGCTTGGCCTGGAGCGGGTGCTGGAGGTCCTGGGACCGTTGCTCACCTCCCCCGACGTGCGAAAACTGGGGCAGAACATCAAGTACGATTACATCGTGCTGAGGCGCCACGGGCTTGAGATTTCACCCATTGGGGACGATTCCATGATCGCCTCCTGGCTGCTGAACCCATCGGCCGGCGGGCACAATCTGTCCGCGATTTCGCGTACTTATCTGAATCACGACCCCATCGCCTACAAGGACGTGGTCGGCGATCGCAAGGCCGGGTTCGAGACGGTCAGCCCGGCCCAGGCCAGGGATTACGCGGCCGAGGACGCGGACCTGGCCCTGATCCTGGTGGATACGCTGCGCCCCAAGCTGGAAGAGGACGGCCTGCTGGCGCTCTACGAGGACATGGAACTGCCTCTTATCAAGGTCTTAGCCGAGATGGAGATGAACGGCGTCAAGCTCGATACGACCAAATTGTCGGTCTTGTCCCAGGAGCTGGGTGAGCTGGCCGCGGCCTCGGAAGAGCGTATTTACGGCATGGCCGGCCGGAAGTTCAACATCAACTCCCCCAAGCAGCTCGGCCAGGTGCTGTTCGAGGAATTGAAGCTGCCCCAGGGCAAAAAGACCAAGAAAAAAACTGGTTATTCCACGGACATAGAGGTCCTGACCCAACTGGCCGAGGTCCATCCTCTGCCCGCCGAAATCCTGGCCTACCGCACCCGGGTCAAGCTGCGTTCGACCTATGTGGACGCCCTGCCGCAGCTCATCCACCCCCAGACCGGCCGGGTGCACACCTCCTTCAACCAGGCCGGCACGGCCACCGGCCGGCTGTCCAGCTCGGACCCTAACCTGCAGAACATTCCCATCCGCACCGAGGAGGGCCTCCGCATCCGGGACGCCTTTGTGCCCGAGCCGGGTGGATTGATTTTATCGGCTGATTACAGCCAGATAGAGCTTCGGCTTCTGGCCCATGTCTCGGGCGATCCGGGGCTGCTCCAGGCCTTTACCTCGGGCGAGGACGTCCACACCCGGACCGCGGCCGAGGTGTTCGGCGTGGCCCCGGACCAGGTCTCGCCGCTCATGCGCCGCAACGCCAAGGCCATCAATTTCGGCATCATCTATGGCATGCAGGCCTTTGGCCTGGCCCGACAACTGGGCATCGAGCGCAGGGTGGCCCAGGAGTACATCGACCATTATTTCGAGCGATACAGCGGGGTTAAGGCCTATATCGCGGCCACGATCGAACAGGCGCGCCAAAACGGCTACACGACCACCCTGTTGGGACGCCGGCGCCGGCTCCCGGAACTTGGCAGCAAAAACAACAACCTGCGTTCAAACGCCGAGCGCATGGCCATCAACACCCCGCTCCAGGGCACCGCGGCCGACATCATCAAGCGGGCCATGCTTAGGGTCAGCCGGGCCATGAAAAAAGCCCGCCTCCAGGCCAAACTCATCCTCCAGGTGCACGACGAACTGGTCTTCGAAGTGCCTGAAAAAGAAGCCGAAAAGTTATCCGAGCTGGTCCGCGTCGAAATGGAATCCGCCCTGCCGCTCAAGATTCCGCTGATCGTGGATATTCACATGGGCGCTTCCTGGGCCGAGGCCCACTAGGACCTCCCCGGGACGATCCTTGCCCGTGTTTGCGGGGGGTATTGGGGCGTCCGGCAAAATTCCTCTTCCAACCGACCGATTCCTTTAAAATTTTTTTTCTCCGGTTTGCGAATCACCCGATCGCTCACCCCAACGGATGATGGCAAACGCCCTCGCTTGTCTTACCCTATTTAAGCTAAGAGCGCAGTTCGTTGTTGCAGTTGGAGGTTGGTATGTACAGTCCGTTTTTCGCTCGCTTTCGAAGCGGCGACGTATATTCTCCCCTATGTCCCGATCAAGAATTTAGAAACGATATAAGGATGTTACTCAGGAAGGCGGCGCAAGTGGCCAAGGCCGGTTTCACGGCTTGCGTCCGGGGTTTGTCTGTTCGGATACAATCCCATTTGTCCGCCGCGGCCCGTCCGGGCGCGTCAACGTCCCGCGTGAAAAAGATGTCTTGGGGGCTATAACAGGTTCAAATTTCACCCCGTGTCTCCCCCTTTCGGGTGATGACCGATAAAGAAGAGGAACCTAATTTAATAATAAGTTAGCGGTTACTCTTATGGAACGGGGGTGCTATATGTCCAGCACGGAAAGAATAAGGAAATGGGACGAGGAAGAGGTTTACGTAGGTGATGTGCGCGAGGATCATCGAGGGGCGCATCGTTCTCTGCGTGAACGGTTGCTCGATGCCACGGAACGGATCGGGCAGGCTTATATGACCTTCTTCCCGTATCTGTAAGCCGTTCCGAAAACCGGGCGCCGGAAAGTCGGCGTTCGTGAATATATAGGCCGATCCATCCTGGGTCGGCCTTTTTTCATGCCCCGCGGCTGCCGGCGGGCGCCACGCCGGCGGCCGGTCAGGCGCGCGGATATTCTTGACTTTTTCGCGCTTAAAGAAAATCATCGGCAATAAATCTTCAGATAAAACGTCTAGATCATCATGAGCGCCCAAACCGGAAAGATGCGGATCGCTGATTTTCTGACTGTCGAACGCAGTCGCTTGATTCGGTATGTCCGCCGGTTGATTGATGAAACCGCTGACATGGACGCTGAGGACATCGTGCAGGACGTGGCCTTGAGCCTGTTCAATCGGGCCGACGTGTCAAGGCCGATCGAGAACCTGTCCGCCTATGTGTTCGAGTCCCTGCGGCATCGCGTCATCGACGTTTTCCGGAGGCGCAAGGACCTGATTTCCCTGGACGAACCGCTGGACGACCAAGGGGCGCGCACGCTGATGGATCTGGTCTCCGAGGTGGCGCTGAGCACGGAAAAGGAGATCGCCCGTTCCGAGCTGCGCAGGAAGCTTTTTGAAGCCATCGACGCTCTGTCCGACGAGCAAAAGGCGGTGGTCATCGAAACCGAATTGAACGGGCGCGGTTTTCGCGATTTGGCTGAAGCCTGGGACATCCCCATCGGAACCCTGCTTTCCCGGAAATCCCGGGCCTTGGCCCAAATCCGAACGTCCCTGGAGGAATTCAAGCCTTGACTCAAGGAGGTTGGAATCATGGAACAAAATAACTATAGCCACGATGCCGGGCGCGGACGTCGGCCCCGTTGGAAACCCCTTCAGATTGTCGGGTTTGTCATCGCCGGGGTGGCCTTTGCCTGCCTGGTGGCCCTGCTCTTCGGCTTTGTCGTTAAGTGGCTCTGGAACTGGCTGATGCCCGACATCTTCGGACTTCCGCCGATTTCCTACTGGCAGGCCTTTGGCCTCATCATCCTGGCCAAGCTCTTTTTCGGCGGTCTCGGCCACCATCGATCGGATTCGCATCGGGACAAGTTCAAACGATGGGCCTCGTCCGATTCCAATGACCGCTGGCGGCCTTACGACCGGTTTTGGCGCGAGCGGGGGGATAGGGCCGCCGAGGACCTGATCGGCCGGGCCAGGACGGAAAGACCCTCCTTTGACGAGGAAAAGGAAGGGGCCTGAATTCGGCCGCCTGTCCAACCGGTTGTGACTCCAAGGAGGACGATATGCCTGAACATGGACATGTATTTCCCTGGTGGATGTCCTGGCACCTGGACAACCCGCTCAGACGCTGGCTGCAAAAGCCTGAAGAGATGCTCAAACCTTTTGTGCACGCCGGCATGGTCTGCCTGGACGTGGGCTGCGGCACCGGCTTTTTCACCCGGCCCCTGGCCCGGCTGGTCGGACCCGAGGGCCGGGTAATGGCCGTGGACTTGCAGCAGCGGATGCTGGATTCGCTGAGGCGCAAGGCGGACCGGGAGGGGCTGGGCGGGCGCATCGAAACACTTCTCTGCCAGCCCGCCGATCTGATGCTGAACGGCCGCGCGGGCCGGTTCGACTTTGCCCTGGCTTACGGTGTGGCCCACGAAGTGCCGGACCCGGCCGGCTTTTTCGGCCAGGTCGCCCGCGCGCTTAGGCCGGGCGGGACCTTTTACCTGGGCGAACCGGGCCACGTCACGGCCGAGGACTTTGAGCAAACCCTCAAAACCGCGAAGGCGGCCGGGTTCCATCTGGTCGGGCAGCACAAGATCAAACGCGGCCAGGTCGCGGTGTTTGAGACAGCGGCGGATCACGAGGCTTAATCAAACAGCCGCATCTTTGACGCGCTGGCTCCAGTCCTGTAGCGACCAAACCGAAGAAATCCGACCGTAAAGGAGAAGATACAAAATGCTCGAACGGAAAACGCGCGGCGGGCGGCAGGCACAGGCCACGGTTTCCCCGGCGGTTCACGTCGAACCGTCGGGTTGGACGCCGGTCATTGATTGGCGGCATTGCAAGGGGTGCGGGGAATGCGTTTCCGTTTGTCCCGGCAATGTCTTGGAAGTGCGCGGCCTAGACCCCGGCGATTACGATGCCCTGGGTTGGTTCGCCCGGATGAAAGTCAGGCGCCATGGCCTGAAGGTCGCCTACGCGGTCCGTTTGGAGGACTGCCAGGCCTGCGGTCACTGCCTCGAAATCTGCCCGGAACGCGCCATTCGCCTGCGTCCCAATCCTTCATGAACCGGACCGCGGCTTCATGGATGGATGGCGCGTGATATTTCTGGCCATCAGCGTCGTCGGAATCATCGGGATTGCATTCGCGGCCAAATTCATGCCGCCCGGCATTCAAATCCGCGACTAGAGATCAACGGAAGACATACTGACGACCTCTGCGGGTGGGGCGGTAGGGGGAGGTTTGTTCGAGGCGTGGGCGGCCGGGTGAGATAGGTGGGAATGTTCGAGCCGGCATAGGGAGGCGGGCGCCGGCGGTGAAGGCGAGACCCGAATGCGTGGACTCCGCCGCGCTTTTTCTCGACAGGCCGGGCGGTTTATGAGAAAATACGAACTTCCCTTGCCCTTTTTCGACTGGACGCAGGTTCGGTCCGTCTCTTGGAGAGAATCATGGTGCAGCGATGATCGGCCGAACCCCAATGCCGGGTCCCGTGCCTTCCCGCGAGCCGGGGGCCCGAGGTTGGCTGGCTCCCCTGTCGAGTCTCCGCGTCAGGAATTACCGTTGGCTTTGGATCGGCATTTTCTTTTTTTTCAATGGCATGCAGATGCAAATGGTGGCCGGCGGCTGGCTGGTTTACACCATGTCCAACTCGGCCTTTTCCCTGGGTCTGGTCACCTCGGGCTGGGCCTTTCCCATTCTGGCCCTGTCCCTGTATGGCGGGGCCGTGGCCGACCGGGTCAGGAAGCGGAACCTGCTCCTGATCACCCAGATCTGCTCGGTGCTGATCACCCTGGTCATCACCGTGCTCATCACCACCAAGCTGATCGCCCTGTGGCATCTGTTCGCCTCTTCGGTCGTGTTCGGCACGATTTTCTCCTTTGCCATGCCGGCGCGTCAGGCCTTCGTGGTCGAGCTGGTGGGCAAGGACGACCTGCTCAACGCCATCGCGCTAAGTTCCATTGCCATGAACATCTGCCGGATCGGCTCGCCGGCCCTGGCCGGGGTGTTGCTCAAATACATCGGCATCCCGGGCGTGTATTGGTTGATCCTGGCCTCTTACACGGTGGTGGCCCTGACCACGCTCATGATCCCGGCCGACGCGGGTGGGACCATGGCGGCCAAGCCGGACGTGCCGGTGATTCAGGACGTTTTCGTGGGGCTGCGCTACGTGGGCCGGTCCAAGATCATCCTGGCCCTGCTCGTCCTGGCCTTCGTGCCCATCCTGGTGGCCATGCCCTACCAGATGCTCATGCCGGTCTTTGCCCGGACCGTGTACCGGGCCGGCGAGACCGGACTGGGCTTGCTCATGTCGGCCGTGGGTCTGGGCGCGCTCTGCGGTTCGACCTTTCTGGCCAGTTTCGCCCGGGTGGAACGCAAGGGCCTGATGATGCTGGTGGCCGGGTTCACGTTCGGGCTTTTTCTCATCTTTTTGGGCCTGGCCCCGAGCCTCTCGCCGGCCGCGGTCATGTTGCTCTTCGTGGGCGCGGGCAGCTCCATGTTCATCACCCTGATCAACACCATGCTCATGAGCCACACCCCGGACGAACTCATCGGCCGGGTCATGAGCATCTTCATGATGACCTGGGGACTGACCCCCCTGGGCACGCTGCCGGCCGGGGCCTTGGCCGAGGCCTTGGGCGCGCCCATGACGGTCATGATCGGCGGCGGGGTTTTCTGCGTGTTTCTGCTGGGCGTGCTGGTCGTGTACCCGGACGTGCGCAAGTTGAGTTGACCCGTTTTGTTTGAGGAAAGCCGTTTGGAGTATGCTTGTCTTTCCCACCCAACATTTAAATTGGAGGTGAAGCCGTGAAACTGACGAACGCCAAAGCCTTTGTGGTCAAGACCGATCCGCCGAACTATGGGGGGCTGCTCTGGTTTTTCCTCAAGCTCGAAACCGACGAGGGGATCGAGGGGTGGGGCGAAGCCGCGGTGCTGAGCTGCTTTTACGATCTGGAGAAGAGCTACGTGCAGCTCGTGGAGGAGGTTTTTCAGTCGTACCTCAAGGACCGGAACCCGATCGACCGGGAGACGCTCTACCACATGCTCTACGCCAGCCTCTCGGCCCAGCATCCCGACTACGTGACCCTGGGCCTGATCAGCGCCTTTGACATCGCCCTGTGGGACATCTGCGGCAAGTATTACAACACGCCGGTTTACAACCTGCTCGGCGGAAAAATCCGGGACAAGGTCCGGACCTACACCTACATCTACGACCTGGAAAAGACCACCCTCATGGACGCCACCCGGGACTGGACCACCAACCCGGAGCGGCTGGGCGAGCTGGCGGCCATACTGGCCGACGAGGGCTTTACCGGGGTCAAGTTCGATCCGCTGCCCCAGTACAGGGCCAGGCGGGCGCCGATTCCGCCCTGGGAGAGCACCCTGGCCGAACTGGACCACGCCGAAAAGGCCATCGGAGCGATTCGGGCGGCCGTGGGGAATCGCGCCGACATCTGCATCGGCACCCACGGGCAGATCGCGCCTTCCTCGGCCCGGCGGCTGGCCAAGCGGGTGGAGAAGTACGATCCGTTGTGGCTGGAAGAGCCGTGTCCGCCCGAGAATTACAAGGAGATGGGCCGGATCGCGGCCTCGACGTCCATCCCCATCGCCACGGGCGAGCGGCTGGTCACCCTGTACGAATTTCAGAACCTGTTCGCCGCGGGCGCCTGCGCCATCGCCCAGCCGGACCTGGGCAGTTGCGGCGGCATCACGGCTTGCAAGAAGATCGCCACCCTGGCCGAGGCGAATTACGTGCTCATGGCTCCGCACGTCTGGGGCGGGCCGGTGATCACGGCCGCGGCCCTGCAGATCGACGCCAACATCCCCAATTTCCTGATCCAGGAATGCATCTACAAATCCCGGGGGTTCTTCGACGAGATCGTGACGGAGCCTTTCGAGTGGCAAGACGGCGACCTGATTCCGCTCGACCGGCCGGGCATCGGCATTGCCCTCGATGAGGAAAAACTGCTCGCCCACAAAGGCACCCTGTCGGATTTCCGTCGCAGAAGGTAGCGCGCAGAGCGCGCCCATCGAGAAAAAACGCCGGAGCAGTGAAAGGAGACCCCCCCATGAAATTGATCGACCTCACCCGTCCGTTGGACTCGGCCGACGTGGAAAAGCTGCCCGAATGGGCCAGGCCGGGCGCCGTGCTGGTGCCGCAGGTTCATTACCGGAACCCCAAGGACGAGGGCGCCGAGATCATGTGCCGGATTTTCGGCTGCAAGCGCGAGGACCTGCCCGAGGGCGAGGGGTGGGGCGAGGAAGAACTGATCCTCAGCTCGCACCTGGGCACCCACGTGGACGCGCCGCTCCATTACGGTTCGACCTGCGAAGGCAAGCCGTCGCGCACCATCGGCGATATCGATGTGTCCGAACTGTTTTGCGACGGCTTTGTGCTGGACCTACGGGAACGCTGCGCGCCCGGGGAGGCCATCACCGTGGAGGCGCTGAAGCAGGCCGTGAACGAGTTGGGTGCCGATATCCCGCCGGGGTCGGCCCTGATGCTGCGGACCGGCCAGGAGAAATACGGGCTCGGCGACCTGGAGATGTTCAACTACCCGGGCATGCGGCGCGACGGCACGCTCTACCTGGCCGGCCTCGGGGCCAAGGTGCTGGGCACCGACGCCTTGGGCTGGGACCGGCCGTTCATGGTCATGCGCCAGGAGTTCCTGGCCACCGGGGACGCCTCGGTCATCTGGGACGGGCATTTTGCCGGGCGGGAGAAAGAGGTCTTCATCGTCCAGCAGCTTCATAACCTGGGGGCCTTGCCGCCCAAGGGTTTTCAGGTGGGTTTCTTTCCGCTCCGCCTGGCCCGGTGCAGCGCCTCCCCGGCCCGGGTGGTGGCCTTTCTGCCCTAGTTGCGGGCTGGAGGGCCTGATCCGGAGTTGACTGAGAAAAAGCCGACGGCGCGCGTTGCTTTGCCCTGACTTGCGCGATCGTCGGTTTTTTTATCTGTAGGGACGTCATAGACCTTAAAGGGACAACATCGTCATTCCCGCGAAGGCGGGAATCCAGGCGTAATGGCGTCCAACTCCCTTGAACCGGCCAATCCCATTACAGCGCTTTGGTTTTTATTCTTCTCCGAAACAAACATCGAGGCAAAGAAGACTGGATTTCGGCCTACGCCGGAATGACGTTTCGAGCCTTGGGAAAATGAATCCGTAACCCCCGCGTAAGCCCGTCATCCTGGCGAAAGCCAGGGTTCAGACATTCCAAAGCAATGTCCCGCGTCCGCTGCCATTCCTTCATGCGTGCCCGGCGATGACTTCTTTTGCATAGCATTCCTAGGACAGGTGTTTAGCGACTGACCAGGTCGGTCTGGAATCCGTCCCGCCCAAGCCGCTCGGCCAGTGCCTCGGCGCCGGATCGGGTGTAGAAGGCGCCGACCAGGACCGGCCGTCCGGGCGCCAGGCGGTAGGGGGTCAGGCCACCGTCGGCCAGGCGCTGGATGTCTTCGGGCGTGAGCGTACGGTCAGGCTTCAAAGCCAGGGCAAAAGGCATCTGGGCCGTTTCCGGCGCGAATCCTTGCTCTTTTAGGTCCGGGGCCGTTTGCTGCAAGGCGCCCCGAGCCTCGGCGGCCGAGGCGAAGGCGCCGAGGAAGACGCGGAACCACTCGCCCTTGCCCGGCAGACGGACCCAGGTGACGTACGCGCCGCGTTCCGGCCGGCTGAGGCTTTGGGCCAATTTCAAGGCATCCTCGCGGGAACGGAAGGAGGCCACTTTCAGGGTGTAGGCCAGGCTGGGGGCCTCGGTCTCCGTGTCCCGAAGGGTCTGCACCTCGACAGCCGGCGCGGGCGTTTCCTTTTCCTCGGGCGCGGCCTCTGGTTTTTCCGATGGAACCGGAACCGGGGTCTTGACCGGAGCCGCGGTGGGCGAGGTAGTCGTGGTCGTGGGTGTCGGGGCCGGTTCCCGGACCGTGGGCGCGCTCGGCGGAACCGGGGCGAGCTTGTTCAACCACTCCTGAATCGATCCCAGTTCGCCCTGGTAAAGGTACAAACCCCCGGCCAGGAGCGCGGCCGCCACAAGCACCAGGGCCAGAACCGCGCGGCGGTTGGGTCGTCCGGCCGCGGCCCGGACGCCTGCATCCGGGTCGGTCCAGTCCACCCCTCGGAACGGATCGAGATCGGGCAGGGTCGCGCCGTCATAGCCATTGAAGATCACGGCCGCCAACCTCGCCCCGTCCGGTTCCAGATTCTCCACGGCTTCCTGAAGTTTTTCCAAGGGCATGCCGTCCAGCCATTGCACCAATAAAAGCCGGTCCAGGTGCCGGCCCAGTCCGGCCTTTCCGGTTTCGCGCGGGCCGGGCAGGTCTACTACCACCGCGTCGTATCCCAGGCGGGCCAAGGCCAGGAGCCGCGACCAGGCCTGGTTCGACGGGTCCGAGGCTCCAGGAATCCTTGTGCCGGCGGGCAGAAAGAATAACCCGTCCCGAACCTGATCCGGCCAGGCCGGGAGTTCGTCCCGGTCCAAAATCGCTTCCTGGCCCTCGCGCTCCCCGGCCAGCACCTCGGCCAGACCGGGCCCGCCTTCCAATTCCAATAGCGCGGTCAGACCGTCCGGGCCGGGATGGGCGTCCACGAGCAGCACCTTTTTGCCGGCCCCGGTCAGGGCCAGGGCCACGTGCAGACTGAGGACCGTGGCGCCCGAGCCCGGTTCGGTGCCGATCAATCCGATGGCTTTGGCGCTCGACCCGGCCGGCAAGCCGCTCAGTCGGTCCGCGAGTTCCTGCCCGGACTGGCGCAGCCCTTCGTCCAGCACCAGGCGTTCGAGCGGGGAGCGGGTTTTCTCCTCCTCCTCCCCGGACGCCTGGTCCTCGTCCTCTTCGTCCTCTTCCAGGTCCGGTTGCCAGGGGACAAACCCCAGGACCGGCAGCCGCAGCAGGTCTTCCACGGCCAGGGCCAGGCCAGTTCCCCGGTCCCGCTGCTGGAGAACCAAGGCCAGACCCGTCGAGGCCAGGAGGCCGGCCAAAAGGCCGAGCAGGGTGTTGAGCGCGGTGCGGGGGCCGCCCTCGGGCCTTCGGGGCAGGGAGGCCGCTTCCAGAATCCGTAGCTGTTCGAGCCGGCCCGAGGTCAGGTACGCGATCTGGCGCCGGGTGGTCTGAAGCTGATCCAGGTCTTTGCGATGCTCTCCGATCTTGGCCTTGAGAGCGGCTTCCTGTGAGGCGCGAAGCGGGAAGTCGGGTCCGGCTTCCAGGCGGCGCAGCCGGGCTTCGGTTTCTTCCAGCAGCCGCTCCTCCAACCGAAGCTGGTCGTTCACCAACTTGGCCATCACGGTCGTGCCGCTGACCAGTTCCTCGGTGCGGATGCCGGCATAGGCCCGAACAAGGAGATTGGCCAGGAAGTAGGCCGATTTCGGCTCCGGGTCGAGCACCACGATGTGGATGCGGCCCTTATCGTCCGCCCAGGTGTGGATGCGCTCCCGGAGAGTCTCGACCACCTCGCTGTAGGCCGGGTTGAAGCGGACGTCGGCGTCGGACAGCCTGGGGTCCAGCAGCCCGACCGCCTTGGCCGCGCGGGTCACGGTCAGGAAACCGGCCATGCGGGAGGCCGTGGCCGCCGGGTCGTTCTTGCCCAGCAGGGTGCGCATCTTTTCGGCCAGCAGGTTGGTATCGACCGTCCGTTCGATGGCCACCACCGCTTCGGCCCGGTACACGGGCTGACCCCGAAGGGCAAAAGACAGGCCCAGGGCGGCGGCCCCCACGATCAGGGTCACGCCAAGGATGAGCAGGCCCCGCTGACGCAACATGCGCCACAAGGCTCTTTTTCGTCGATCGGGCGAGGTCATAAGTATTCGATCTTTGGTAGCCTTGAACCCCTGACCTGTCAAGGGAAATCGCGCCTTTCCCGGCCTTGTCCGCCAGAGAATCGGGTTGCCCTTTGACCGCGCATCTGGTAGGGATAGCCCATTCCCCGAAGTTGCGGCCGTTCCTCATTTTGGAGGGAGGGAGCCATGTTTCGCCTGGTCGTGGATGAAGAGCTTGAATTGGGTCTTGTCGAAGAACGGTACGCCCGGGAGCTGTTCGCCTTGATCGAGCGACACCGGGACTATCTAAGGACCTGGCTGCCCTGGCCGGACCGGAGCCGCAGCGTGGAAGACCTGCTCGAATGGGTCCGAGGCAGCCTGACCCAGTTCGCGGCCAACAAGGGACCTTCCACCGGGCTGTGGGCCAACCGGGCCTTGTGCGGCGTGGCCTCGTACCATCCCATCGATTGGGACAACCGCAGCGTTTCCATCGGTTATTGGCTGGCGGCCGACCACCAGGGCCGGGGCCTGATGACGCGGGCCGTGCGGGCTTTGGTCATCCACGCCTTTCAAGACCTCGGGCTCAACCGGGTCGAAATCCGATGCGCGGTGGGCAACCGCAAGAGCCGGGCCATTCCGGTCCGGCTGGGCTTCAGCGAGGAGGGGGTGATCCACGAGGCGCAGTGGCTGAACGGCCGCTTCGTGGACCACGTCATCTACGGCTTGCTGGTCCGGGACTGGCCGGCCGACGTCGTGCATTGACCGGTCGGTGGGCGGCACCAGAGATGCTGAGGCATGCCTCGTCCTCCTACGCGCGTGGACTCGGCGTTCGCGGGCGACGCATGCGTCGCCCCTACAACCGACATCGCGAATTCGGCCGGTAAACGGATTTTCCAGGAAGGAGATACAACCATGTTTCAAGGGGTGATACCGGCGGTCTGCACCTGGTTCGGCGAGGACGGACGCCTGGACCTGGACACGCAGCGGGCCCACGCCGATTTCCTGATCGGGGCCGGCGTGCACGGTCTGTTTTTCCTGGGGTCGGGTGGGGAGTTCGCCTACCTGGATCAGGCCGAGCGGCGGGAGCTGGCCGAGGCCATGGTGAAGCACGTGGCCGGGCGGACGCCGGTCTTGATCGGGGTGAGCAGCAACAGCGCCGGCGAGGCCGCGGCCCTGGCCCGCCACGCCGAAGAGGCGGGCGCGGACGCGGTGGTGGCCGTGACGCCGTATTACTGGATCGTGAGCGACGACGCCCTGGTGTCGTACTACGCGGCCATCGGCGGGGCCACGCGGCTGCCGCTCCTGGCCTACAACTTCCCGCTGCTGACCAACCACCGGCTCGGCGCCCGGACGCTGAACCGTATCCTCGAAGCCGTGCCCACTCTGGCCGGGGTCAAGGACACCATCGACAGCCTGAGCCATCTTCGCGACCTGATCGTCCGAGTCAAGGGTCCGCACCCCGAGTTCGCGGTCCTGGCCGGCATCGACGAGTACCTGCTCTCGACGCTCATCGCCGGCGGCGACGGAGTCATCGGCAGCTTCAGCAACTTCGCCCCGCGCGTTTTCGTGGAGATGTACGACGCCTTCCAAGGCAAGGATTTCGACCGCCTGGTGACGCTCCAGCGCACCATCGGCCGCATGGGCGCGGTGACCATCCATTCCGCGCCGCTCATGTCCGCGCTTAAGGAAGCCTCCCTCAAGGTCATGGGCCGCGACGCGGGCACGAATTACGTCCGGCCGCCTCTGGGCCGGGTCACGCCCGAAGGCGCGGCCCGCGTCCAGGCGACGCTCAAGGACCTGGGCCTTTAACACGCACGCGTGGCCGACAAACGGCCATGACGCCCGCTTTTAACAACAAGGCGGATTTGTAGGGGCCGTTCGCGAACGGCCCCTACCGGGTCCGGAGGGAGCCGCTATCCAGCGCCGGCTTCGGAGATATCGATACCGTTGGAAAATAATTCTGGTCCCCGGAGGGGACCAATATGAATAGCCGTGGGTGAAACCCACGGATACAAGGCGATTAAAGAACTTCACGACCCCGGAGGGGTCGAACCTTTTGGCCCAAAAATCTTGGTTCAACTCTTTCAGGGTTGGTTTCAGATTTTTGATCTTCTGCTTTCCGCAGGTGCCACCTGCGGCTATTCAAATTCGTTCCCTTCGGGATCGCTAACGATTGGTCACTTCTTTTCTTCCGCCGGTCCGGAAACCTCAATGTAGCCCGGTTCGTCGAAGGCCGCGGCCAACAAGGCCTGGGTATAGGGGCGTTTCGGCGCGGCCAGGACCTCCTCGGTCGGCCCCTGTTCCTCGATCTTGCCGTCGTGCAGCACCAGCACGTCGTGGCACAAGGCCCGGACCAGCTTGAGGTCGTGGGTGATGAAGATGTAGGCCAGGCCGTGACGGGCCTGGAGTCCCCGCAAAAGCTCGACGATCTGGAATTGGACCGTGCGGTCCAGCGAGGACGTGGGTTCGTCCAGGATGATGAGCCGGGGTTCGAGCACCAAGGCCCGGGCGATGGCGATGCGCTGGCGCTGGCCGCCCGAAAACTCGTGGGGGTAACGGTGCCGGGTCTCGGGTTCGAGGCCCACCTCGGTCAGGGCCTGGACCACGACCTCGTCCCGGGCCTTGGCCTCGGTCACGCCGTGGATTTTCAGGCCCTCGCCCACGATCTCGCCCACGGGCAGCCGCGGACTCAGGCTGCCGTAAGGGTCCTGAAAGACGATCTGCATCTCCCGCCTGAGCGGCCGCATCTGTTTCTGACCCAGCCCGTCCAGCCGCGCGCCGCCGAAGGTGATCCCGCCCTGGCTGGCCGTCAGCCGTAGCAGGGCCAAGCCCAGGGTGGTCTTGCCCGAGCCGCTTTCGCCCACGATCCCCAGGCTCGCCCCGGCCCTCAGCTTGAACGATACGCCGTCCACGGCCCGGAAGTGGTCCACGGTCCGCCGCAGCACGCCCCGCTTGATCGGAAACCAGACCTTGACCTCGTCCGCGCTCAGGAGCGTTTCGGACTCACGCGGCACCGGCGCGGGCCGGCCCGAAGGTCCGGCGGCCAAAAGGGACCGGGTGTAGTCGTGGGCCGGTCGGCTGAACAACTCCTCGGTCCGGTTCGTCTCCACGATCTCGCCCCGGTACATGACCGCCACCCGGTCGGCCACGTGCCGCACGATGCCCAGGTCGTGGGTGATGAGCAAGAGAGCCATGTTCAGCCGCTTCTTGAGATCGGTCAGCAGTTCCAGAATCTGGGCCTGGATGGTCACGTCCAGAGCCGTGGTGGGTTCGTCGGCGATGAGCAGGTCCGGGTCGTTGGCCAGGGCCATGGCGATCATGACCCGCTGGCGCTGGCCGCCCGAAAGCTGGTGGGGATACGAGGCCAGCCGCTCCCGGGCGTCGGGCAGGCCCACGGCTTCGAGCAGTTCGATGGTGCGGGCCGTGGCCTGGGCCGGCCGCAGCCCCTGGTGGAGGAAGAGCACCTCGCTGATCTGCTTCTCCACGGTGTGCAGCGGATTGAGCGAGGTCATGGGTTCCTGGAAGATCATGCCGATCCGGTTGCCGCGCAGCCCGCGCATCTCGCTGTCGTTCATGGACAGCACGTCCCGGCCCTCGAAGACGATGCGGCCGCTCGGGTGAGAGGCCTTGGGGTAGGGCAGCAGGCGCAGGATGGACAGGGCCGTGACCGATTTCCCGGAGCCGCTTTCGCCCACCAGGGCCAGGGTCTCGCCCCGTTCGATACCGAGCGAGGCCCGATTCACGGCGTGGATCGTCTGCCCGGCGGAGGCGAAGTCCACCGAGAGGTCGTCGATCTGAAGCAGGGGGCCGGGCATGGGTTAGCGTCCGTGCCTGGGGTCCATGGCGTCCCGGGCCGCCTCGCCGATGAAGACCAGGAGGCTGAGCATGATCGAGAGCGTCAGGAAGGTCGAAATGCCCAGCCAGGGGGCGTGCAGGTTGGCCTTGGCCTGGGCCAGGAGTTCGCCCAGGGACGGGGAGCCGACCGGCAGGCCGAAGCCCAGGAAGTCCAGCGAGGTCAAGGTGGTGATGGACCCGTTGAGGATGAAGGGCAGGAAGGTCAGCGTGGCCACCATGGCGTTGGGCAGCACGTGACGGTACATGATGGTCAGATTGCCCAGCCCTAAAGCCCGCGCCGCCCGGACGTATTCCAGGTTGCGGCCCCGGAGGAACTCGGCCCGGACCACGTCCACCAGGGACATCCAACTGAACAGGAGCATCAGCCCCAGCAGCCACCAGAAGTCGGGCTGGACGAAGTTGGCCAGGATGATGAGCAGATAGAGGACCGGCAGCCCGGACCAGATTTCGATGAACCGTTGGCCCAGGATGTCCGGCCAGCCGCCGAAGTAACCCTGGAGCGCGCCGGCGGCCACGCCCACCAGGCTGCTGAACACGGTCAGGCACAGCCCGAACAGGACCGAGATGCGGAAGCCGTAAATCAGCCGGGCCACCACGTCCCGGCCCTGGTCGTCCGTGCCCAGGAGATTCTCCCGGCTGGGCGGGGCCGGCGCGGGCACGGGCAGGTTGTAGTTGATGGTGTCGTAGCGGTAGCGGATCGGCGGCCAGAGGATCCAACCCTGTTTTTGGATCAGTCCGGCCACGACCGGGTCCCGGTAGTCGGCCTCGGTCTGGAACACGCCGCCGAAGGTCGTCTCCGGGTAGGCCTTGAAGACCGGCAAGTAGAGCGCGCCCTTGTAGGAGACGAGCAGCGGCCGGTCATTGGCCACGAACTCGGCCGCGAGACTCGTCCCGAACAGCACCAGGAAGAAGAGCAGGGACCAGTACCCCCGGCGATTGGCCTTGAAGTTCCGCCATCGGCGCTGGTTGATCGGGTTCATGCTTTGGTCCGCCCCTCAGCTCTCCCGCGTCTCGAAATCGATGCGCGGGTCCACCAGCGTGTAGGTCATGTCGCTGACCAGTTTGACCAGGAGTCCCAGGAAGGTGAAGATGTACAGCGTGCCGAACATGACCGGGTAGTCCCGTTGCAGGGTGGATTCGAAGCCCAGCAGCCCCAGCCCGTCCAAGGAAAAGATGACCTCGATGAGCAGCGACCCGGTGAAAAACATGCCCACCAGGGCGGCCGGAAACCCGGAGATGACGATGAGCATGGCGTTACGGAAGACGTGGCCGTACAGAATCCGCCCCTCGGTCAGCCCCTTGGCCCGGGCCGTGACCACGTACTGCTTGTGGATTTCGTCCAGGAAGGAGTTCTTGGTCAGCATGGTCAGGGTGGCGAAGCCGCCGATGACCAGGGCCAGCACGGGCAGGGTCAGGTGCCACAGAAAGTCCGCCGCCTTGCCCAGCAGCGAAAGCGAACTAAAATCGGCCGAGGTCAGGCCCCGGAGCGGAAACCAGTCCAGGTAGCTCCCTCCGGCCAGAAAGACGATGAGGATGATGGCGAAAAGAAAGACCGGTACGGCGTTGCCCACGATGATGAGCGTGCTCGTCCAGATGTCGAACCGCGTGCCGTGCCGCATGGCCTTGCGGATGCCCAGGGGGATGCTGACCAGGTAGATGATGAGCGTGCTCGACACCCCGAGCGAAATGGACACGGGCATCTTGTCCAGGATCAGGCGGATGACCGACCGGTCGCGGAAAAAGCTGTCACCGAAATCGAAACGCGCGTAACGCCCCAGCATGCGGAAATACCGCACCCAGATCGGCTGGTCGAAACCGTACATCTTTTCGATCTGCTGGATCAGCTTGGGGTCCAGGCCCTGGGCGCCTCGGTAGCGCGAGGGTTGCCCGCTGTTCTCGCCCTGGCCTCCGCCGCCCGTGCCCACGGTCTCGCCCTGCGTGCTGCCGGCCACCCGCTGGAGCACGCTCGTGTCCGCGGCCTGGAGCTTGGCGATGAGCTGGTCCACCGGCCCGCCGGGCGCGGCCTGGATCACGAAAAAATTGATGGTCATGATGCCCAGCAGGGTGGGGATCATGAGCAGCAGGCGTCGGATGATATAGGCGGTCATGTCTCTTCGAGAAATCGCACGTAGGGGCACGTTGCACGTGCCCTGGTTGTATTCACCTGTGAGTTTTGGGGCACGTGCAACGTGCCCCTACGTTTTTTCTCGTTCCAGGGCAGAGCCCTGGAACGAGAAGAAAGATCGCTTCGTCGCTCCTCTCCTCGCAATGACCACAAGGCCCTGAACATCAATCCCTTTTCAGCCCGCCTTTTTCGCTGAGCAGCTTCTTCTCCTTGGCCGGGTCCACCCACCAGGTGTCGAAACCCAGGGCGTACTTGGGGGTGATCTTCGGTCGGGAGAACTTGTTCCAGTAGGCGATCCGGTAGTAGCTCAGGTGCCACTGCGGGATGACGTAAAAGCCCCACAGCAAGGCCCGGTCCAGGGCCCGGGTGCGGATGATGAGGCTCTGCCGGTCCGGCGCGCTGATGACCAGGTCGATCAGGGCGTCGATGGCCGGGTTCTTGATGCCGGCGTAGTTCTGGCTGCCCTGGAGGTCGGCCGCGGTGGACGACCAGTAGTTCCGCTGCTCGTTGCCCGGCGACAGGCTTTGGCCGATCCCGCCCACGATCATGTCGAAGTCAAAGGTCCGCACCCGGTTGGTGTACTGGGAGATGTCCACCACGCGCACGCCGGCCTCGACGCCCAGCCGGGCCAGGTTCTGCTTGAAGGGCAGCACGATCCGCTCGAAGGCCGGGTTGAACAGCAGGATTTCGAAGGCCAGGGGCTGCCCGGTTTTTTCGCTCACCCGCCGGCGGTCCTTGATCTCCCAACCCGCTTCCCGGAGCAGCTTGTCGGCCGTGAGCAGGTTGGCCCGGATGTTGCCCGAACCATCGGTGGCGGGCGGCTGGTAGGCCTGGGTGAAGACCTCCTGGGGAAGCTGACCCCGGAAGGGCGCGAGCACTTTCAATTCCTCGGCCGACGGCGGCCCGCTGGAAGCCAGTTCGGAGTTGGAAAAAAAGCTGGTCGATCGGGTGTACTGGCCGTAGAAAAGGTTGCGGTTGCTCCACTCGAAGTCAAAGGCGTAGCCCAGGGCCTCGCGCACCCGCCGGTCGGCGAAGACCGGCCGCCGGGTGTTGTAGAAGAAGGCCTGCATGCCCTGCGGGTTCTGGTGGCGGATTTCCTCTTTTACGATCAGACCCCGCTCCAGGGCCGGGCCGGTGTATTCCTTGGCCCAGGCCTTGGCCGTGTTTTCCTGCCGGAAGTCATATTCCCCGGCCTTGAAGGCCTCCAGGGCCACCACGTTGTCCCGGTAGTAGTCGTAGCGGATTTGCGCGAAGTTGTACCGGCCCCGGCTCACCGGCAGGTCCTTGGCCCAGTAACTGTCCACGCGGCCATAGGTCACGAAGTGGCCGGGCTTGAAGTCTTCGATACGGTACGGCCCGCTGCCCAGGGGCGGGTTCAGTTCGGTCTTGGTGAAATCCCGGTTTTGCCAGTAGTGCTTGGGCAGGACCTGCATCTGGCCGATGATCAGGGGCAGCTCCGCGTTGTTGGCGTTCCTGAAGGTGAACTTCACCTTGCGCCCTCCCAGGGCCTCGACCTTGACCACGTCGGCCCAATATTTACGGTAGAGCGGGCTGCCCTGGGTCATGAGAAGGTTGAAGGTGAAGACCACGTCCTCGGCGGTGATGGGGTGTCCGTCGTGGAAGACGGCCTTGGGGTTCAGGTCAAAGATGACCCAGGAGCGATCCTGGGGAATCTCGATCTTTTCGGCCACCAGGCCGTATTGGGTGAAGGGTTCGTCGGCCGAGTGTTCGGTCAGGGTGTCGTAGATCAGGCCCAGGCCGTCCGCGCTGACACCCTTGGCGATGAAGGGGTTGAAGCTGTCGAAGGCGCCGATGGCCTCTTGCCGCACCAGACCGCCCTTGGGCGCTTCAGGGTTGACGTAGTCGAAGTGTTTGAAGCCGGCCGGGTATTTGGGCTGGCCGTTCATGGCCAGGCCGTGGACCGCGCGGACGTCCGCATCGGCGGCCGGTGCCGGGCCCGGCGCCAGGAGGCAGCAGGTCAGGACCAGCAGGATGGCCGCGGCCGCGAGGGCATATTGCTTCATAGGGGTCGTCTCCTTCAGGGTTTTTCTTTCGGGCCGGTCGGTTTCAGAATTATAACGGCGCTTCGGGCGTTATCCAGATATTTTTTGGCCAGGGCCGAAAGTTCGGCCGGCGAGATCGAGGCGTAATCCCCCAGCAGGGAGCGGCTCCAATCGAGTTGCTCGGGGTGGTCCTTGAGCCCGGTCAGCACGCTGCCCAGCCAGTACTCGTTCTTTTCCACCTGCTCCCGGATGGCGGTCAGCATGGGTTTGAGCGCCCGCATGTTCTCGTCCTCCGTAACGCCCTTTTCGGCCAGGTCGGCGGCGATCCCTTGGATGACCTCGGCCACGCGGCCCGTGTCGGCCGGCGCGGTGTGCACCAGGGCCAGCATCAACCCGTAGTCCGGGAAGGCCCGGCTCGGCCGGCTGAAGGCAAAGGGCGAATAGGCCAGGCCCAGCTTTTCCCGGACCACCACCCGCATCCGGTCCGAAACGACCTCGGCCAGGAGGCTCAAGCGCCGGGTGCGCTCGATGTTCCGGAAGCCCGCGGTCGGATAACCGATGACCACCAGGGCCTTGTCCAGTCGGGTGGGCACCGTCAGGTCCAAGAACTTACCCTGCGGCACGCGGGGCCTCGGGCGATCGACCGCCGGCGCGGCCGGACCGCGCACCGGCAGGCTGCCGAAATACCGGGCGGCCAGGTCGATGACCCGGTCCACGTCGATGTCGCCGACCACCGAGAGTTCCAGCGGCCCCGTTTTCAGCGGCCCCTCGATCCACGTCTTGATGGTATCCAGGCTCAACCGTTTCAGGTCCTCAGAAGAAGGCAGGCCGAACCGGGTGTCGCCGCCGGCCAGGAAACGCAGCCCCTCGATCTGCAGCACGCCGTCGATGGTCTTGGTCATCTGGGCGTAGCCCTGCTCGTATCGTTTGAGGCTCAGCCGCAGGGCCTCCTCCCGGAAGCCCGGATCGATCGTGTAGGTGTAAAGAAGCTGGAAGAGCAGCTCGGTCTCCCCGGAAACGCTCTCCCCGTCGAACAGGCACCGGTCCTCCCGCACGGCAAAACGCACGGCCGTGTTCTTGCCGGACAAGGCCCGGTCGAGTTCGTCCCGGTTGAGTTTGCCCAAGCCGCTCTGGTTGATCGTCTGTTCGGCCAAAAGGGCCAGGCCCGGCGCGTCCGCGGGTTCGTCCGAGCGGCCCCGGCCAAAGGAAAGCTGGGCCAGGACCTCGTCGGCCTTGAATTTGGTGGGCTTGAGGTTCAGCCGGACCCCGTTGACGAAGTCCACGGTCACGATGCCCAGGTCCTCGATCTCTTCCTTTTTAAGGATGCTGCCGTTTTCCTTAGGCCCGGGCAGATAAGGGAAGGCGGCCTTCTTGAGTCGCTCGGGCGCGGCCACGGCCGTGCGGGCGCTCTGTTCGTAAGCCGCCCGGATCGTTTCTTCCGCGCCTTCGATTTCGGCATTGCCGGTGACCAGCACCAGCCGCTCTTTGGGCGACCACAACCGGCGCAAGGCTTCATTCACCTGGTCCACGCTGGCCGCGCGGACCGTGGGACCCAGCTCTTCGAGGTCCTGGGCCGGGGACTGAAAGACGCGGTCCAGGTTCAGGAACAGGACCAGTTCGCGGACCAGGGCCTCGCTGTCCCGCGTGGGGGCCTGTTTGACCGCGCTGTCCAGCGAGGCCAGGTATTCCTTTTTGATCCGCTCGATCTCGTCCGGGTCAAAGCCGAAGTCCAGGGCCTGGCGGAGCGTGGTTTCGAGGATGGTCAGCACGGCCGGCCATTGGTCCGGGTCGCAGCCCGCGGTCACCTCAAGGGTGTCGAAGCGCTGGAGGAAGCGCCAGTGCCGGGCCGAGGCCGTGCTGAGCGGCGTGTCCGGCTTTTCCAGCAACGCGTCGAAGCGGTGCTGGAGCGCGATCATGGCCATGTCTTCCAGCACCTCGTTTCGCCGAAAGGCGCGGGTGTCGGGTTCGGGGTCCATGTCGCGGGCCAGGTCGATGCTGACCCGGGTCTTTCCCTGCTCGGGTTCGTGGTGGTAGAAGACGCCGATTCCCTGGTGCTCGAACCGTCCCTGGCCCGGGCGCGGGGCCTGGGGGGCCCGGGGTTGGAAATCGCCGAAGGTCTTGGCAACGGCGGCCTCGACCATGGCCGGGTCCGTGTCGCCGACCACCACCAGGACCATGTTATCCGGCCGATACCAGGTGTCGTAAAAGGCCTTGATCCGGCTTTGATCGGCCTGTTTGAGCACCTTTTCCACGCCGATGGGGAAACGGGCCACGGCCCGCGTGTCGGGGTAGAGGAACTCGAGGGTTTTCACGTAGGTGCGGTAGCCGGCCGAGTCCCGCCGCCGCATCTCGGCCAGGACCACGTCCCGCTCCCGGTCGATCTCCGAGGGAAGCAGCAACGCGCCCATGGCGATGTCACCCAGGGCCAGCAGCCCGCCGTCCAGGTCGGCTTGGTTCCCCTTGGGCAAGAGAATCATGTACACGGTTTGGGTGAAACCGGTCTGGGCGTTGGCGTCCGGCCCGAAACTCATGCCCAGCTTCTGGAAGTAGGTGACCATCTCGTTGGGCTTGAAGTGGGTCGAGCCGTCGAAGACCAGGTGTTCGAGGAAGTGGGCCAGGCCGCGCTGGTCGTCGGTCTCGTCCAGGGAGCCGGCGTTGACGATGAGCTGCATGGCCACCCGGTCCTTGGGACGGGCGTTTTTCAGGATGGCATAGCCAAAGCCATTGGGCAGCCGTTTGAAGAGCACGGCCGGGTCCGGGGCCAGGTCGCTTTGTTCGTGGGGCCAGAGGGCTTGGCTTACCGGAGTTTGGGGCGCGGAAGTCGCGGCCGGCCCGAAGGTTCCTTGACAGCTCGTCAGGACCAGCCCGAGGGCGAGCAGCAAAGAAGCAAACAGGAACGCGGCCGATGCGCGGCGGTTCTGTGGCGGTTTCATGTCGTCCTCCGCATCCGGCCGGGCTCTCCTCCCGTAACGCGGGGCGGATGCTCACTTTATTGTAGGGGTCTCGGCCGCGGGTTTCAAGCGTCCCCTCCGAAGGGGGATGATTGACTCTGAAAAGCACCGCCCGCTTTTCTTGATAAACCTTGGAAATGCTGCTATATCTAGGATGGATTTCAACCGGGCCGGCCTGCGACCGGACATTGAACAGACGAGGGGGTGAGCGCGGTCATGCTGTCCAAACAACGGTACATCTCTATCCCGTTCGACGCCTCCGACCTCCGGGAAAGAAACAAGCATCTGTCCCTGCTGCTGGACCTGAGCAACCTGCTGGCTTCGACCATGGACCTGGACAAGCTCCTGAACGGCGCTTTGACCATGGTGCTCGGGTTTTTCTCCATGGCCGCCGGCCGTATCTACCTCCTGGCGCCGGACGGCGAACACCTCGACCTGAAAGCGCACGCGGGCCTGGAACCCGGCGGTTTGGAACGGGTGCATCTGGACGAGGGCTTCACCGGTAAATCGGCCCGCACCCGGTCGTTTTTGGCCCAGCGGGTCTCGGACCTTGAAGACCGTAAGCGCGCGGCCCTGCTCGAAGCGCGGGGACTCGAGGTCATTATCTGCGTGCCCCTGATCACCATGAACGCGGTCGAGGGCGTCATGAACCTGGCCTCCCGGCACGTCATCCGGCTGGACCCGTCCGATGTGGACCTCCTAAACGCCATCGGCAACCAGATCGCCGTGGCCATCCGCAAAATCCGGTATTACGAGGAACTCGAAACCCGGTACCACAGTCTCGAAGAGAAGAACGAACTCATTGAGTTCTTCGCCCGGACCGTCTCCCACGACATGAAAAGCCCGGCCGTGGGCATCTACGGCCTGGCCCGGCGGCTTCGGGAACAATTCGGGGAGGGTCTGGGCGAGAAAGGCTGCGCCTACTGCGACCAGATTCTAAAGGCGGCCGACCACATGGTCGTGCTGGCCGGCAAGATCAGCTCCTACGTGGTGGCCAAGGACGCGCCTTTCCACCTCGAACGCCTCCCCCTGTCCGAAATCACGGCCGCGGTTCGCGCGAATTTCCAGCCGGTGCTCGAAGGCCGGTCCATCGTCTGGGAGGAAGCCGCGGCCCTGCCGGTGATCCTGGCCGACCGGCTGGCCCTGACCAGCGTGCTGCAGAATTTCGTGGAAAACGCCCTCAAGTACGGCGGGGAGCGGCTGAGCCGCATTCGCGTTGACTGCCGGGACGAGGAAGATTTTTACGTGCTGTCCTTCGCCGACAACGGCGCGGGCATCAGCGCCAAGGACAAGGAAAAGCTGTTTGACCTGTTCGCCCGGGACCGGTCGGTCCAGGGCCAGACCGGGTCCGGATTGGGCCTGGCCATCGTTCGGGAAATCGCCAAGAGACACGGCGGCCGGGCCTGGGTGACGACCGAGCCCGGCGCCGAGACCACATTTTACGTTTCCATCTCGAAGAAGCTGGCCGCGCCAGATGACGAGCAAGGCTGAGGGGGGCTTTCATGTACGAGTTCATCCACTATCAGGTACGCGATGTGATGACCCGCAATCCCGTGACCGTGGACCGGCACGCCCGCGTCAGCACCGTGGAAGAGATTTTTGAAACCCACGATTTCAACGGGCTGCCCGTGGTCGAATCCAACGGCCGGCTGGTGGGCATGGTGACCAAGCTGGACGTGCTCAAGGCCTTTGTCTTCACCTCGGAGACCATGCTGCCGCGCTACGCGGACATCATGAGCCGGCCCATCGAAACGGTCATGACCATCAACCCGCATCTGGTCGCGCCCAAGCTGCCGCTGACCGGCGTGATCGAACAGATGCTCGAAACCCGGCACAAGAGCTTCCCCGTGGTGGAATCCGACGGCCGTCTGGTGGGCGTCATCGCCCGGGAGGACCTCCTGCGCGCCCTGCGCTCCGCGGCCCAGGGCCATCCGCCGGACCGTCTGCTGGCCGAGCGGGGCGCCAAGCCTCCCGGGACCTAGAATGGGTGACACAAGGATCGCGGACGGTCTTTCCTTCTGCCGGCGTTGCTCATGACCGGGATGACCAATCTCGAAGCCGTAGTTCGGGTCATGCTCGAACCGGACTTCTATCCGCATCCCGCGTCCGCACTCCGGCGGATCGACACCCACATTTCCGTGGTCATCCTGACCGGACCTTTTGCCTACAAGCTGAAAAAGCCCGTGGACCTCGGCTTCCTGGATTTCCGGGACCTTGACCGGCGCGCTTTTTTCTGCCGGCAAGAGGTGACCCTGAACCAGCGGCTCAGCCACGGCGTGTACCTCGACGTGGTCCCCATCCACCAGGGCGGCCCGCGCGGCTTCGGCCTCGAACCGGTCGGGCCGGTGGTCGAATACGCCGTCCGGATGAAGCAGCTTCCGGACGAAGAATCCCTGGAGTGGTTGCTCGACCAAGGCCAGGCCCGGATGGGGCACCTTCAGGCCCTGGGCCGGGTCCTGGCGGATTTTTACCGGCGGAGCGCGCGCGGCCCTGATATTGATGCCTATGGGCGCCGGGAAGTTCTGTCCACCAACATGGAGGAAAATTTCCTCCAGCTCGAACCCTTTGTCGGCCCGGTCCTCGAACCCGAACGCTGGGAGTTCGTTCGCCAGGTCAGCCGCACCTTTCTGGATACCCGGGCCGATCTGTTCAAGCATCGCGTGGAGCAGGGCCGCATCCGCGACGGACACGGGGACCTGCGATCGGACCACGTCTATTTCGACCCCGAGGTCCAGGTCATCGACTGCATCGAGTTCAACGACCGTTTCCGCTACGGCGACTCGGCCCTGGACCTGGCCTTCCTGCACATGGACCTCGAACACCACCGCGCCCCCCGCCTCAGCCGGGCACTGCTCAAGGAATACGCGATTCAAGCCGAAGACCCCGGCCTATACGCCCTGCTGGACTTTTACGCCGCCTACCGCTCCGTGGTCCGGCTCAAGGTGGCCTGCCTGCGCTCCAAGGAAACCAGCGGCGCCGAGCAAGCGGCCGAGCTGACCGAGGCGCGGCGCTTTTTCGACCAGGCCTATCGCTACGCCCTGCAGTTCGGCCGACCGACCCTCTATCTTTTCGGCGGGCTCCCGGCCTCGGGCAAATCCGCCCACGCGAAGCTTTTGGCCGAGGCCTTGTGGATCAAGCTTCTCCAGTCCGACCGGGTCCGCAAGGGGCAGGCCGAGGGGTCTTCGGTGGAGCGGTACGGGGAGGGTATGTACCGGCCGGCCATGAAGCAGCGGGTCTATGCCCGGCTTTTGGCCGAGGCCCAGGACACGCTCCGCCAGGGCTGGTCCGTGGTCCTGGACGCCACCTTTTCCCAGAAAAAATGGCGGGACGAGGCCCGGCGGCTGGCCGCGGACCTGGACACGAATTTCGTTTTCGTGGAATGCCAGGCCCGGCCCGAGACGATTCAGGCCCGGCTGGCCCGGCGGGAGACAAAGACCGGCCTGTCCGACGCCCGCCTGGAACATCTGGAGGCCATGGTTCGGGATTTCGAGCCGGTGGACGAGCTGCCGGCCGCCATGCACGTCAAGGTTCACACGGACGCGGCCCGGCAACAAGTCTTCGCCCGGGTGCTGGACAAGACCTATGCGGCCCGCTGCGCCCAGGTGAAGAAATTGCCCTTGTAGGTTGGATTGAGCGCGGCGAAACCCAACGATAAAGTAGTGCGCGAGAGCGCGAGTGCGAGGTGCGGGGAGGGTAATCGCGGCGCGGCCGTTCCGCCTTCGCTTCGGCGTGGCAGATCTACCCAGGCTTGGCCTAGGGGCGAGGCATGCCTCGCCCGCGCGTGGCGCCATGGCTGGTATAAATCGGGCGACGCATGCGTCGCCCCTATGGCGAGGCCGGTAAATTACGCGCATGGCCGACAAGCGGCCATGGCACCCAACCACGTGACAGACGAATCATGCGACAAAAAATTTTGGTGTTTTCGTGTATTTCGTGGTTAAAAAGTCCTCTGGTACGTTTAAATGACTGACTTCGACAAAACCATACGTCCCCTGCTGGGCGTCACCCTGGGCGATCCGTGCGGGATCGGGCCCGAGGTGTTGGTCAAGGCGCTAAGCAACGAGGCCGTGCATAAGGCCTGCCGGCCCGTGGTCCTGGGCGACGCCGGGGTCTTGGCCGACGCCGTTTCGCGGCTGGGGCTGACGCTTGAACTCAAGGAAATCGCCGAGCCCGAGCAAAGCCAGGGCCGGTCGGGGCTCATCGAGTTTCTGGCCTTGTCCCGCTTGGAGCCGGCCGACCGCCTGCCGGGCCGGCCGAATCCGTCGGGCGGACGGGCCGCGGCGCTCTATATCGAAACCGGCGCGCGGCTGGCCCTGGCCGGGCGCACCCAGGGGCTGGTCACCGGCCCCATCAGCAAGGCTTTTCTCCAGGCGGCCGGATACGCCTTCCCCGGCCATACGGAGATGCTGGCCGCGATGGCCGGGGGCGTGGATGTGGCCATGATGTTGGCCGGCCCGAAGCTCCGGGTGGTGCTGGTCACCACCCATCTGGCCCTAGGCGACGTGCCCAAGGTGCTGACCCCGGAGAGGATTCTGAAGACAGCCGAGATCGCCCACACGGCCCTGAAGGAGCGCTTCGGGCTGGCCCGGCCTCGCCTTGCCCTGGCCGCGCTCAACCCGCACGCCTCGGAGGACGGCTTGTTCGGCGACGAGGAGGCCCGGATTCTCGCCCCGGCCCTGGAAAGGGCCACGGCTAAAGGCATCGACCTCAACGGCCCCTTTCCGGCCGACACGCTCTTTTTCCGGGCCGCAGCCGGAGAGTTCGACGCCGTGGTCTGCCTGTACCACGACCAGGCCTTGATTCCTTTCAAGTTGCTGCATTTCAGCGACGGGGTGAACGTGACCCTGGGCCTGCCTTTCATCCGCACCTCGGTGGACCACGGCACGGCCTTTGACCTGGCCGGCCAGGGCCGGGCCGATGCCTCCAGCATGCGGGCCGCCATCCTCTTGGCCGCGGGCATGGCGGGAAGAGGATGAACGGATTGGGGGAACCTTTTTTGGTAAAAAAGGGTTCCCCCAATCCCCCTCCCCAGAACCGCAAAAGCGCGGGCCGGATCACGCTTCGCTCGATTCGGCCCGCGCCGGTTTTTAGGTACTTGGCTCCTTAGTCGTCATTCTGGCGGAAGCCAGAATCCAGGTCTGAATGCGTGTTTCATTCCGCATTAAAGGTCGATCTCCGAGATTCATCGAGCAATGCGGCCATGGCCACCCGATTGCTGGGGCGCCTGGACCCTGGCTTTCGCCGGGGTGACGACTGCGTGGGAAACGCATGGGCAGGATGCCCATGCCACAAGAGGCGGTCTTCGTGGCATGGGCATCTTGCCCATGCATTCTGAGGCAGGCACACTTGGTCCGCGGGTGGTCCGGACAACGTCCGGGTCCGCTGAGGTCCGCCAGGACCGGGGCGGACAAGAGGCGTGCATTCGCAGGTTAGGTTTCACTCAACCCAACCTGCATTTTTTTGTGTATTTCGTGTCTTTCGTGATTAAGGCTTTCTCCGCGCCTTACACCGGCTCCTGGGTCAAGAGGACGCGGCTGTCGGCCACGACGCAGCCCTGGCCCTGGGCATAGACGATCAAAGGGTTGATGTCCAGTTCGGCGATCTGTGGATGGTCGGCCACCATCTGGGAGAGCCGGAGGATGCAGTCCTTGATGGCGTCGATGTCCGAGGGCGGCTGGCCGCGCACGCCTTGCAGCACGCCGTAGGCCTTGATGGACTGGATCATGATCTCGGCGCTGATCTCCCACATGGGGGCCAAACGGAAGGTCACGTCCTTGAGGGCCTCGACAAAGGTCCCGCCCAGGCCGAACATGACCACCGGCCCGAACTTGGGGTCCCGGGACGATCCCAGAATGACCTCGGTCCCTCCCCGGGCCATTTTCTCGATGAGCACGCCCTTGATGTCGGCCTGGGGGTTGTATTTCCGGGCGTTGGCCAGAATCTCGTCATAGGTCTTTTTCGCCTCGTCCAGGCTTTGAATCTTGAGCCGCACGCCGCCGGCGTCGAACTTGTGGACGATGTCCGGGGACATGATCTTCATGGCCACCGGGAAGCCGATCTCTTCGAGGGCGGTTTCGATCTGGCCCGGCTCCTTGACCAGCCGGCCTTGGAGCAGGGGGAAGCCGTAGGTTTGGAGCAGGGCGGCGGCTTCCTGCTGGGGCATGAGATAGCGTTCCTGGTCCGCCAGGTAGCGGAAGATGATCTCGTTGGCCGCCTCCCGGTCGGCGGCCATACGCCGGACCTCGCGGCGTTCGAGCCTAAGCAGGTTGCCGAAGCGGACGGTCGCGTCCATGGCCCGGACCGCGGCCTCGGGGAAGGTGTAGTTGGGGATGTGGTTGGCTTCGAGGTAATGGATGCCCTCGGACACGTCCACGATGCCCATGAACGAGGCCAGGACCGGCTTGTGGATGTCCTGGATGACCCGGGGCAGGATTTCGGCCGTTTCCAGCACGTCGGTCATGGCCTGGGGGGTGAGGATGACGATGGCCCCGTTTACGTTATCGTCTTCGAGCACGTGGCGGATGGCGGCCTCGTAGCGTTCGTGGGTCGCGTCCCCGATGACGTCCACCGGGTTGTGGATGTTGGCCGTGGGCGGCAGGTCTTTCTTCAGCTTCTCCAGGGTTTCCTCGGAAAAGGCGGCCAGGGTCAGTCCGTGGCGCACGGCCGCGTCCGTGGCCATGATGCCCGGCCCGCCGGCGTTGGTGACGATGGCGATCTGGTTGCCCTGGGGCACGGGCTGGTTGGCGAAGGCCAGGGCGTAGTAAAACAGCTCGTCCACGCCCAGCACGCGCTGGATGCCGCTCTGGAAAAAGATGGCGTCGTAGGCCGTGTCCGACCCGGCCAGGGAGCCGGTGTGGGAGGCCGAGGCCTTGGCTCCCTCGGGCGACCGGCCGGATTTGATGGCCAGCATGGGTTTCTTGGCCTTCCAGGTGATCTCCCGGGCGGTCTCGATGAACTCCCGGCCGCTGGAGATGTCCTCCAGGTACATGAGGATCACGTCGGTCTCGGGGTCGTCCTTGAGGTAGCGGAGCAGGTCGATCTCACTCACGTCGGCCTTGTTGCCGAAGCTGATGAACTTGGAAAACCCGATGTTGCGGCCCGCGGCGAAATCCAGGATGGCCGTGCACAAGGCCCCGGACTGGGAGATGAAGGCGATGTTGCCCGGCTTGGGCATCTTGGTGGCGAAGCTGGCGTTCAGGTTGATGTCCGGCCGGGTGTTGATGACGCCCAGGCAGTTGGGGCCGATCATGGGCAGCTCGTGCGACTGCACCAGCTCTTTCAGTTTGGCCTCCAGTTCGACCCCGGCGCCGCCCACCTCCTTGAAGCCGGCCGTGACGACCACGATACCCTTGACCCCCTTGTGCGCCGCCTCCTCGGCCACGCCGGCCACCATCTCGGCCGGGACGATGATGACGGCCAGGTCCACGTCGTCCGGGACGTCGGCCAAGGTGGGGTAGGCCCTGACGCTCTGCACGGCCCGGGCCTTGGGGTTGACCGGGTAGAGCACGCCGGTGTAGCCCGCGTTGAGGATGTTGCAGAAGACGGCCCGGCCCACCGAGCCGTGACGGTTGGTGGCCCCGACCACGGCGATCGATTTGGGGTTCATGATCGATTCGATTTTTTTCAGCATGGCATCCCCCTCCGCAAATCCAGCCGGTGAAAAAGCGCGGACGGCGCGGGCAAACCGCCGACCCTAAAAAGACGTCCGATCTCACACGATACTTTGGAGTATAGCTTCTTTCGAACCGCGCGTCCATCCGGGTTCAGAGGGTGCCGGGACAGGGGTCAGGATTTGGTAGTGGGTCAGTTTGGGAATTTTTATATCCCCTTGGGTCGTGGCCGCTTTAAAGCGGAGATGGATGCGCGGGCAATTTTCCACGAACCTCAGCCCCCGCTCGTACCGAGGTGAGGTGTTTTCCTTCCCCTGTTGCGTGAAAACGTCATTCCCGCGTAGGCGGGAATCCAGTCTTATTGGCTGGGAAATCCGAACTACCTGGAAATGCAAGTAAGGTGGCCTGATGGTTGTCGAATAGTATCACCGAGCAGGGAGTCTTTACGCCTGGATTCCCGCTTTCGCGGGAATGACGAGAGGAGCTTGGGCGGCGGTGAAAAAAGCCGACAGTGGTCGATAGGGGCATTTTTCAGGGGGGCAACAGAAAGGCCGACGAGCTGAAGCTTACCCTCCAATAAGAAGCAGTGCCGTATATCCGTTTTCTCCATGATCCTTAAACGAACCCGCGCCCAACCCTTTTCCGTTCTTGCCCCGGACCCGGCGGGATGGTAAGCTCCAACGTCGGCGCCAGCCGCATCACCCGGAAAACATCGCCCCAAGGAGGAACCCATGGCCCGGATACCTTTCGCCAACTTCGAGGAAGCACCGCCCAAGATTCAGGAATTTTTCGCTAGGGTCAAAAAGAACAACAACGGCCGCGTCATCGACGTCCAGCGCCTCATGGCCAACTCGCCGGGCGCCGTGCGGGAATTCGTCCGCCTAGGCAACTCGTTGCTCATGAAGGGCGAGCTGGACGGCCGCTACCGGGAACTGGCCATCATCCGTCTGTCCCTCATGATCGGCGCGCACTATGAATGGGCCCACCACGCGCCCATCGCCATGCGCACGGGCGTCACCAAGGAGCAGCTCGAAAACATCGATAACTGGAAGGATTCGAGTCTGTTTTCCGAGGAAGACAAGGCCGTGCTGGCCTTTACCGAGGAGGTGGTGCGGGACTCGGAGCCGTCCGAGAAGACCTATGCCGCGGCCAGCCGGTTTTTCGGCCCGACCCAGCTGGTGGAGTTGACCCTGGCCATCGGCTACTGGTCGCTGGTGGCCAAGTTTCTAAGGACGTTCCAGGTCAAGGTCGAGGACTGGTTCATGGAAGAGGCCGGCCGCGACCTGCCCGCCTACAAACCCGAGGCATAAGGAAGTGCGCGGGTGCGCGAGTGCCTGGTGCGAACAGGGGCGAGGCGTGCCGTGCCCCTGTTCGTTTTTTTGTCTATTTCAGGGCCTGATGGTCATTCGACCATAGGGGCACGCTGCACGTACCCTGGGCGCGTGCAACGCGCCCCTACATCATTTCCCCGCCTTTGGTCTTGACCTCGGCTTGCCCGTTCCCGCCCGTTTTCGTCACTGGCGAAAGCGGGTCAGTCCACGCTTTCCAGCCGCACCGACCTCGGCGTGGTGTAGGTGTGCTTGTCGTTCTTGGTCTCGCAGATCACCAGGCCCTTGTCCATGAGGAACTTCAAATGGGCGATGGCCTCGGACGTGGCGAACCACTTCTGCGACACCGGGAAATCCTCCCATTTCTTGTAGGTGATGTCCCAGGACATGCGCGAGGCCACCTCGTAGGCGTTGAAGGTCGCGCCGTCCAGGATGGTCAGGACCTCGTTGCAGCGGTTGAGGTGGTGCAGCTTCAGCTCCCGGATGCGGCCCTGGGGATCGTCGATGATGCGGCGGTGGCCGGGCAGGACGCGGACCATGTCCAGGCGGCTGACCTTGGTCAGGCTCTCGATGTATTGGCCCAGCACGTTGTCGTCGTGGTTCCAGAGCTGGATGTTGGGCGTGATGTCGATGAGGATGTGGTCGCCGGAGATGAGCACCTTGTGCCGGGGTTCGTACAGGCAGATATGGCCCCGGCTGTGGCCCGGCGTCTCGACCACTTCCAGGGCGTACTCGCCCACGCGGATGGTGTCGCCGTCGCCCACGTAGGTGAACTTCAGGGGCTGGCTTGGTCCGTAGCGGTAGCCCGGGTGGGCCTGGATGGCGGCTTCGAGTTCATCCTCGGGGAAGCCGGCCATGCCGGCGAAGGCGGCCATGCGCCGCCAGCCCGAGCCGCTCTCCATGGCCGAGGCGTCCAGCCGGCCCATGTAAACGCGCGCGCCCTCCCGGACCATCGAGGCCACCAGGCCCAGGTGGTCGGCGTGGAGGTGGGTGACCACGAAATCGGTCTTGTCCATGTCCACGCCCAGTTCTTCGAGGCCGGGCAGGAGCACCTCGGAGCACTCGGGCCGGTTCATGCCCGTGTCAATGACCAGGTTGCGGTCCGGGGAGGTGAAGACCCAGGAGTTGACCTCCTTGAGCGGGTTGCGGGGCAGGGGCACGACGATGCGGTACAGATGGGGCAGAATTTCTTCCATTGAGTGGACTCCTTGGTCGGGAAAGGGTGCTGGCTTGCGGCCCGGGCGAAGCCGGGTCAAGATAGGTTATCGTTTTCGTGGGGGCGCGTCAAGATCGGTGCTCAGCGCAGAAAGAACTGGGCGATGTACTGGAGGGAGACGCCCAGGATCACGACCAGGAGCATGGTCTTGATCCAGGCCGGGGGGATGAATTTTTGGCAGATGGCCCCGGCGTAGATGCCGGCCAGGCCGCCGACGCCGAAGAAGAAGCCCAGGAGCCAGTCCGGGGTGATGGTCAGGTCGGGCCGTTCGAAGATGGGCGCCAGGAAATGATAGACCACAATGCCGAAGACCGAGGTGATGAATGTGCCGGCCAGGGTGGCCCCGGCCACGGTGTAGATCGGTGCGCCGAAGGCCACCACCAGGAGCGGGGCGATGATGGCCCCGCCGGCGATGCCGTAGGTGCCGCCGATGACCCCCACGACCATGGCCATTAGGAAAAGGTAGTGGGTGGACAGCGTGTAGGTCTGGCCGTGAAAGGTGAAGACGATCCGGCGGTGCGTCCATTCCAGGGTCTGGACCGCGCCGGCGCCGTCCGGGACGAGATGGGGGTGCAGCCCGCTGAGATGGGGGTGGGGCAGGCCGGGGTGTTTTTTCAGCGCCCGCATGAGCCAGGCCTTTGTGTCGCCGGCCAGGCGCAGGGCGATGTACAGCAGCACCAGGCCCACGAAGAGCTTGAAGTGACGCGGGTCGGGCAGGAAACGGATGCGGATGACCGCGCCGATGATCACGCCGGGCAGGCTGCCCAGCACGACCATCCAGGTCACGGGCCAGACCATGCGGCCCTCTTCGAGATAGCGCAGGATGCCGCTGGGGATGGCCACCACGTTGAAGACCAGGTTGGTGGGGCTGACACTAGGTCCGGTGAAGCCCAGCACGCTGACCATGAAGGGCAGGATCAAGAACCCGCCCGAGACCCCGCCCATGGAGGTGAAAAAGGAGATGACAAAGGCCACCAGCGGCGGGACCCAAGGCGCCACCTCGACGCCGGAAACCGGAAACAGCATTCACGGGTCTCCTGAAGCGATCCCGAGACCGGCCGGTCAGTCGGCCGGGTTCTCGTCGGCGGGCGGACCCTTGACCAGTCCCTTGCCCTCGTTTTTGGCCTCGTACAGAAAGCGGTCCGTGTCCGCGATCAGTTGCTCGACGCCGTCCCGAAACGGGGCCACGCCGATGCTGACGGAAATGCGCCCCAGGGGTTGCTTGTCACGGTCCTGGAAGGGGTGTTCGGCCACGGCCCGGGAGATTTTGGCGGCCATGTGCAAGGCTTGGCCCGGGCTGGCCTCGGGCAGGATAATGGCCATCTCGTCCCCGCCGTAGCGGAAACAGATATCCGATCGACGCACATTGCCGCTGATGCGAGCGGCCACTTCCTGAAGCAGGCGGTCTCCGGCCTGATGTCCGTTCAGATCGTTGTACCGTTTGAAATCGTCGATGTCGAGCATCATCAGGGACATGGCGTGGCCATAGCGCCGGCTGCGCGCGGCCTCTTCGGCGATGCGGGCGTCGAAACCGCGCCGGTTGTACAGGCCGGTCAGCTTGTCCCGGAGAGCCATTTCCGAGAGCTTGACGTTGGACTCGATGAGCCGGTTGGAATACTGGTCCAGCTCGATCATCTTGCCCTGGAGTTCCTTGACCAGGTTCTCGAAGATGGTTTGCAGGCTGTGCAGTTCGTTCTGGCCGGCGATGTCGAAGGTCTCGTCGAAAAACGAGGCGGTGTTGTCTTTGATCTGCGCGGTCATGTTCTCGAACCTGCGGGTCCATTGGAAGAGCAGCCAGAAGGCCAGGAGCGACATGAGCAGCATGGCCAGCAGGCCGTAGAAAAAGGAATCGCGGAGCCGGTCGAGCGACTCCTCGGGCAGGAGTGGGGCCGCGGTGTAGGTCAGGATGAGAATGAAAATGAGGAGCGGCAGCAGGGAGCTGAGAAAGAAAAAGGAGAGAAAGAGTTTACGAAAGTTTTCGGATCCGATGGACGTGAGCCATTTCATGGGTGCCTCCGCGGGCCGCTTATATCGGTTGCGGCCGAACCGCCTCCTGGCGCCGAGGCGGCGTGCTGTCAGGGACTCGGAAGTGGGGGAATTATCGCTTTTTTAGATAATCTTGTAAAGACGGAAAGAGGTTTGGCCGATAGTTTCCTTTTTTGGAGAAGGCGGGGTATGATCCGGGCCGGTAAGGCCCGCGCGCCTGGGAGGGGGTTTTGACCCGGAGGACTTGGGGGCTTCTGTTTCTCTTGATTCTGCTCGGGCTGGCCGGGCTGAGCCTCAGTCCGCCGGTGGCGGCCTGGTTTGTCCGGGCCTCGTCCTTTCTATCGGACAAGGAGGGCGCCCGGGCCTGGCTGCTGGCCCACCAACCCTACACCGGCGTGTACTTCGTGGCCATCCAGGCCTTGCAGGTGGTGCTGATCCCCATTCCGGGCGAGCTGACCGGCTTCCTGGCCGGCTACGTCTTCGGCCCCGGACCGGGCTTTGTTTACGCCACCCTGGGACTGACCCTGGGCAGCGCCGCGGCCGCGGTCATCGGCCGTTTTTTCGAGCGCGTTTTTGTCGAGCGGCTCATTCCCAAACACCTGCTGAACGGCCTGGGCGACCGGGTGGACCGCTGGGGTCTGCCGGCCGTCTTTGTCTTTTATCTCATCCCGGGCGCGCCCAAGGACGCCATGTGCTATCTGGTGGGCCTGTCCCGCCTGCCCCTCGTGCCGTTCATCCTGGTCTCGTCCATCGCCCGCATGCCCGGCACCTTGGGATTGGTGCTGCAAGGCGCCCAGGTCCTGCATCGCAACTGGGGCCTGCTCGCCCTGGTCACCCTGGCCGTGCTGGCGGTTTTCGCGCCCCTTTTTCTCTTTCGCCGCCGCCTCCTGGCCTGGCTCGGTTTCCGGTCGGACGTGACCTGAACCGGGCCGCGGCCCATCGGTTTCCCCTTCTCATTTGGACCGGAGTCGTTTAGACTGACCGGACGGCCGGGAAAGCGGCCCGGCCATGAAGGAGGTGGGTGCTCCTGTCGGACGAACGACGAACAGACGGCCGCAAGATCACCTGGATCGGCGCGGCGGTCAACATGGCCATGATCGCGCTCAAGCTGGCGGCCGGGTGGCTGGGCCATTCCCAGGCCTTGATCGCCGACGCCATCCATTCCGCCTCGGACGTGATCACCGACGTCGTGGTTTTGGTGGGCCTCAGCGCCGGTCGTCGGCCTCCGGACGAAAGCCACCTCTTCGGCCACGGCCGGATCGAGACCCTGGCCTCGATGCTGGTGGGCGGGGCCTTGCTCCTGGTGGCCGTTTCCATCGGTTTCAAGTCCGGTCTGGACATCTACGCCCATGTCGAGCGGCACCCGACCCTTCTGGCCATCGCGGCCGCGGCCGTGTCCATCTTGGCCAAGGAAGCGCTGTACCGCTACACCGTGCTGGTGGGCCGGCGGGAGCACAGCCCGGCCATTCTGGCCAACGCCTGGCACCACCGTTCGGACGCCCTGTCCTCGGTGGCCGTGCTCATCGGCGTGACCGGAGCCTGGCTCAACCCGGCCTGGCACATCCTGGACGCCTACGCGGCCCTGGTGGTCTCCTTGCTCATTTTCCTGGTGGGCCTGGACGTGATCCGCAATTCTCTCAAGGAATTCACCGATACCGCGCCAGCGCCCGAGATCATGACCCAGGTGGAAAGCTGCGCCCGCAAGGTCCAGGGCGTGATCGACGTCCACGACCTCAAGGCCCGCACCTCGGGCGGCCAGGTCCAGCTCGAAGTCCATATCGTGGTGGACGGCGGCCAGAGCGTCCGGGCGGGGCACGCCATCGCCAAGGAGGTCGAAACCTGCCTGCTGGCCGAGGTGGACCAGCTAGCGCAGGTGACCATCCACGTGGACCCGGCCGAGGAAGAGAATGATGAATGATGAATACGGAATGATGAATCCTGGCTTGGGACTTCTCTCTTCCATTCGTCATTCATCCCGCTTGCTCTCCGCCAAAGCGGAGGCAAGCTGCTTCATCATTTCCCCTCTCCCCCTTGACGGTCCGCGGTCGATGGGTTAAAAACCGTTTGGATTGCAAGGTCGTACGCGCCAAGCGCCGGGCGCGAGTCCAAGTAACTCTTTGGGTGGTAAAATGAGCAAATTCGAGCATCAGGAACTGGAACAAAAGTGGCAAAAGCGCTGGGATGAGAGCGGCATCTACCGGGTGAACCTGGACACGGCCCCGCATCCTTTCTACAACCTGATGATGTTCCCCTATCCCTCGGCCGAGGGGCTTCACGTGGGCAACGTCTTCGCCTTTGTCGGTTCCGACATCCAAGGCCGCTTCCGCCTCATGAACGGACTCGATGTCTTCGAACCCATCGGCTTCGACGCCTTTGGCATCCATTCCGAGAACTTCGCCCTCAAGACGGCCAGCCACCCGGCCCGCCTGGTGCCCAACAATATCCGGCACTTCCGCGAAAACCAGCTCAAGCGCATCGGCAACATGTACGACTGGACCCACGAGGTGGACACGACCAACCCCAATTACTACAAGTGGACCCAGTGGATTTTCATCCAGCTCTACAAGGCCGGCTTGGCCTACCGCACCACGGCCCCGGTCAACTGGTGCCCGTCCTGTAAAACCGTACTGGCCGACGAGCAGGTCATCAGCGGCGAGTGCGAGCGCTGTTCCTCGGCCGTGACCAAGAAGGACATGGCCCAATGGTTCTTCAAGATCACCGACTTCGCCCAGAAGCTCCTGGACAACCTCGACGTCATCGACTGGTCCGAGCGGACCAAGGTGGCCCAGCGCAACTGGATCGGCCGCTCCGAAGGCGCCCAGGTCGTCTTCCGCCTGGAAGGCCACGACGAAACCTTTGAAATCTTCACCACCCGGCCCGATACGCTCTTCGGCGTGACCTACATGGTCTTCGCCCCGGAACACCCGCTCCTGGACAAGATCGTCACCGACGAGCAGCGGCCGGCCTTCGAGGAATACCGCCGCCGCGTGGCCTCCATGACCGAGATCGAGCGCCAGGCCAAGGAGCTGGAAAAGACGGGCGTCTTCACCGGCGCCTTCGCCGTCAACCCGGTCAACGGCGAGCGCGCGCCCATCTGGGTCTCGGACTACGTGCTCATGGGCTACGGCACCGGGGCCATCATGGCCGTGCCGGCCCACGACCAGCGCGACTTCGAATTCGCCACCACCTTTGGCCTGAAAATCCGCACGGTCATCTCCCCGGACGGCGAGATCCACCCGCTCAGCGAAGCCTACACTGGTGAAGGCGTCATGGTCAACTCCGGGCAGTTCGACGGCACCCCGTCCCTAGACGGCGCGCGCAAGGTCACCGAGTGGCTGGCCGAAAAGAACATCGCCCGCTTTAAGGTCAACTACCGGCTCCGGGACTGGTGCATTTCCCGCCAGCGCTACTGGGGGCCGCCCATCCCGGTCCTCTACTGCGAAAAGTGCGGGCCCCTGCCCGTGCCGGACCAGGACCTGCCCGTGATCCTGCCCGAGATCGAGGACTACCGGCCGGACGGCTCCGGCGACGCGCCGCTCAAACGTGTGCCCGAGTTCTTCCATACCACCTGCCCGCAGTGCGGCGGGCCGGCCACCCGCGAAACCGACGTCTCGGACAATTTTCTTTGCTCAGCCTGGTACTTCTACCGCTACCCCTCGACCGACTTCGACGACCGGGCCTTTGACCCGGACCGGACCCGAAAATGGCTGCCCGTGGACCTGTACGTGGGCGGCCACGAGCACGCGGTCATGCACCTTTTGTACTCCCGCTTCCTGTGCATGGCCCTCCATCAGATCGGGCTGATCGACTTCGAGGAACCCTTCAACCGGTTCGTGGCCCACGGGCTCATCACCAAGGACGGCGGCAAGATGAGCAAGTCCAAGGGCAACGTGGTCAACCCCGACGATTTCATCGGTGAATACGGGGCCGACGCCTTCCGCGTCTATCTCATGTTCATGGGCGACTACCTGGAGGGCGGGGACTTCCGCGACGAAGGCGTGCCGGCCATGCGCGGCTTCCTGGACCGGGCCTGGACCCAGTTCGACCCCGAGGGCCTGGAAGAGGGCGAACCCACCGACCGGGAGACCCTGTACTGGCTGCACCATACCATCCAGGCGGTCACGGCCGACATAGGCAGGTTCTCCTACAACACGGCCCTGGCCCGGCTCATGGAGCTGCTCAACCACGTGCAGCGGGCCGGCGTCAAGAACCGGGTCGTGGCCGAGGCCTTTGTCCGGCTGCTGGCGCCCTTTGCCCCCTACGTCAGCGAGGAGCTGTGGGAGCGGCTGGGGCACGGGGAGAGCGTCTTCAAAGAGGACTGGCCTACCTACAATAGGGCGTATACAGTCCGGCGGGTGATCGAGTTCGTGGTCCAGATCAACGGCAAGGTGCGGGCCAAGATCGAGGTCGAGGCCGACCTGCCCCAGGACGCGGTCGAAAAGGCCTGTTTGGAGCACGAACGGGTCGTCGCCTACACCGAGGGCAAAAAGATCGTCAAGAAAATCTTCGTGCCGGGCAAGCTGCTGAATCTGGTGGTACGCTGAGCGCGTAGGGGCACGTTGCACGTGCCCCTGCAGGTGGCATATCGGTTCGGCAAGCCATGGGGCGACGGATGTGTCGCCCGCGTCATTCATGCCTGGCCGACAAGCCGTGCGACGGGCCATTCGGCAGGCTCACGGTCCCGAGCAAAAGTCGAGGGACTCATGGCCGTGAACAACGCCGAAGGGCGGCTATGGTCCCACGCGTATCCTTCAGGGGCAACCATGAAACGTCATGCCTTGAAACGGCTGACCGTTCTTTTTTTGTCTTGTATATTCGCTGGTTGTGCTTCTTGGATGACCCACAAAAACAAGGCAGCGCCGGTAAAAAGGAGCAAGAAGGCTGATTGCCCATGACTTGCCTTTTGTCTGCCGATTGACGCTGGTTTTGACTGCCCTTTGAATGCACAGTAAACACCACGGGGTCCCGATTGGGACCCCGAAATTTTTGTGCAAGGTGCGCGGGCGGTCTTAGAGGAAGGCCACGCGGCGGTTGAGATTCACCAGGCGGGCGGCCATGGTGTAGAGAATCTGCTTGACGAATTTGAGTTGCAGTTCGAGTTCCATCTGGTTGATTTGATTGGGTTCGAACCGCAGGCAGTAGCATTGATCCCGGGCCACCACATGGGCCGTGCGGGGCGTTCTGGCCAGGGCACCGATTTCGCCGAAGGAGTCCCCGGACTGTAACGTGGCGAGAACTTTACCATTTTTGATGACGGACACCTGGCCCTTGACTAGGATGTACAGGAACAGGTCGTCCTCGCCCTCGGTGATGATCCGTTCACCGGGGTCTGCCTTGACCCAGGAACCGTTGTCCACCACGCGGTCGATCTCTTCTATGGAAAACCCGTGGAAGAATTCGATATTTTTCAAAATTTCAGGAAAATCCTGCATTCAGAACACCTTTTCCTCAAGGACCATTCCTCATGCTGAACGTGATCCCCCTGGTCGATGACGAATGCCTTGAATGTAGTCGTCGTCGGACCGCGCGTCAAGGCTAAAATCGATCGGCGGCGTCGCGGCCCGGCAGGCTCCAATTCATCGGAACGGCTTGCATTTTCAGCATGATTGCATGTACATTAGAACTTGGCTTATAATTAGAGTGGATTTCTTTGGGCCGGGCGGGGCGAAAGAATTCGGAACGCGCTCGGTGATCATGACCCTGATCCCCAAGGAGTAATTTGCTTGTGAAAGCGCCGACCCGAATCAACGCCACGCGTTGGGGCCAGTTAGGATTTCTGGCCCTGTTGCTCATTGGGATCTATTATTCGACCTACCGGTGGTTGATCGGCCAGGACTGGTCCCGCGAGGATTACAGCTACAGCTTCCTGGTTCCGTTCATTGCCCTTTATCTCATTTGGGACCGGCGGAAATGGTTGCAAGCGGCCGGTTCAACGCCGTCCTGGTTGGGGTTCCTGCCCTTCGCGGCCGGTATCGTCTTGTTTTGGCTGGGAGAACTGGGCGGGGAATTCTTCAGCCTTTATGTTTCCTCCTGGCTGATGGCCGTGGGCTTTTTTTGGATGCTGCAAGGCTGGGCCAGGGTCCGGGCCATCTGGTTCGCCCTGTTCATGCTCCTGGCCATGTTCCCCCTCCCTCATTTCCTCTACGATAAAATCGCGGTACAACTCAAGCTGATCTCCTCCCGGTTGGGCGTGGCCATCATCCAGATGTACGGCATGCCCGCTTTCCGGGAAGGGAACATCATCGATCTCGGGTTCACCCGGCTGCAGGTGGTGGACGCCTGCAGCGGCCTGCGCTATTTGATCCCGCTGATTATCCTGAGCCTGCTCCTGGCGTATTTTTACCGGACGGTCTGGTGGAAACGTGTTTTGGTAGTGGCTTCCTCGATCCCGCTGTCCATTATCACCAACGGACTGCGCATTGCCCTGACCGGAATTCTTTACAGCATGTGGGGCGCGAAGGTGGCCGAGGGTTTTTTCCACGGATTTTCCGGCTGGTTCATTTTTATGTTTTCGCTGGCGATCTTGCTTCTGGAAATCGCCCTGCTGAGGTTGCTGCCGCCGGATCGGGCCGCGAAGAAAGCCGGCCAGGGACCCGGCCCCTCCGAACCGCCGAGCCCCCCGGATTCGGACCACCCGACCCGGAAAGGCCTGGCCGCCATATTCTCGCCGGTACAGTTTCCCGTGGCCGTGGTGCTGATGGCCTTGACCCTGATTCTGTCCCAAGGTGTTGAATTTAGAGAAAAAATTCCAATCAGCCAACCGCTCAACCTCATGCCGCTCAGGATCGGCGATTGGACCGGCGTTTCTCAGGCCATGGAGCCGGAGATCATCGACACACTGGACCTGAGCGATTACATCATCATCGATTATCGCAATCCGGAAGGCCAGTTGGTCAATTTTTACACGGCCTACTACGAAAGCCAGCGCAAAGGCGAATCCATTCATTCGCCGGCCACCTGCCTGCCCGGCAGCGGTTGGTCCTTTAAAGACGCCGGGCTGCAGACCCTTTCTTCGCCCAACGCCGGGTTCAAACCCATACGGGTCAACCGGGCTTTCATGGAAAGGAGCGGGAGCCGGGAGCTGGTTTACTACTGGTTTCAGATGCGGGGGCGTGTCTTGACCAGCACGTATCAGCTTAAAATCTTTGTCTTTTGGAACGCGCTCCTGCACCAGAGAACGGACGGCGCGCTGGTTCGCTTGATCACGCCTGTTTATGGCAACGAAAAGCTGCCGCAGGCCGAGGCGCGGCTGGAGGGGTTCGCGGCCCAGATCGTGCCGCTGCTGGATCAATTCCTGCCCGGGGAGCAGGCGGCCCGCAAGCCTTGAGGCCTGGCGGGGCCGTTTCGCGCGGGAAAAGGCTTAAATAAAAAGAAGTTACGCCAGGGTCTTCTGGAGGACCCAAGCCATGTTCCGGCCCAGGGTCTGCATGGTCCGCATCCCTTCCTCGTCTTTTTCCACGTCCCCGGGATTCATGCCGATGCCCAGGTTCCAGTAGCTGGAGCCGGGTACAATCATTTGACAATACAGGAAAAAGTGGTTGAGCGTGTCCAGCGTGCTCACGCTGCCCGCCCGCCGGGCCGCCGACACCGCGGCCCCGACCTTGCGGGTGAACAGGCCGCCGTTGGCCGTGGACACCAGGCAGGCGCGGTCCAGCACGGCCTTGATTTCCGGTGTAACTCCGGCTAGATAGGTCGGCGATCCCAGCAGGATGCCGTCCGCTTCCAGCATTTTCTCCAGGATGCCGTTGAAATCGTCTCGCCGCGCGCAGCGCTGGTTCCGCTTGGCGAAACATCCGAAGCAGGAGCGGCAGCCTCGGATTTTTTTGTCAGCCATTTGAATAACTTCGGTCTTGATGCCCTCGGCCTTGAGTTCCGCGAAGACGTGGGAGATCAGGCTGAAGGTGTTTCCCTTTTTGCGGGGGCTGCCGTTGATGGCCACGACTTTCATGAGCTGTTTTTCCTCCCTGCCGACCGCCGGTTGGCGGCCGTTGCACGGCCGTTTTTTGGCCTGTTTTTGGCCGGCTTCACCCTAGCGAAGAGCAGCGTAGCGGCAAACAATGATCGCCAAGCGGCAAATAATGATGGATTCACCGACTTGGCCGCTCGGGCCGGTGTCTAGCTCGGCATCGCGGGCGCCGGCGACTCTTTGGGCGGGGCGTCGCGCGGCTCGCCAAAGCGCACGGTCAAGGCCAGCACCCGGCCGTCATAGGTCTCCTTGACCTTGTAGGGCAGCTTCTTGAACAGACGGATCATCCAGCGGTTGTCCGGGATGGTGTAGGCCATGAATCCGTCAATGCCATGGTCTCGGGCCACCTTGGCCAGCTTCTCCTGGATGATGGACGAGACGCCCTTGCCCTGCCAGGCCTTGTCCACGCTGTAGGCCACCTCGGCCAGGCCCGAATCCGCCTCCAGGAAATAGCAACCCACGCCGATGATCTTTTCGTACCCGGGTTCGCCGATCACGGCCACGATGGTCATGTTCTGGGCGTAATCCACCTCGTACATGTCGGCCACTTCCTCGCGGAAGAAGGCGGTCTTGAGGTGCATGAACCGGCGGTACACGTCCTGCTGGTCCAGGTTGTAGAAATGTTCCTGGATGGTGCGTTCGTCGGTCAGACGGGCCGGCCGGAAAAAGACCCGCTGTCCGCCGATGAGCCGGGTCTCCTCGATGGTCCGGGGATAGACGCTGCGGATGCTGTTGGCCGGCGTGCGTTCCGGTCCCAGCAGCCCGGCCTCCTTGGCCTGCTGAAAGAGTTCGTCCCGGAAATCCGGATGGGCCACGCTGATCATGGCGATGGCCCGCTCCTGGAGGTTCTTGCCGAACAGGTTGACCACGCCGAATTCGGTGACGATGTACTGCACGTCGCCCCGGGGCACGACCACCGGGATGTCGGTCAAAAGGGGCACGATGCGGCTGGCCCGGCCGTCCAGCGTAGTCGAGGGCAGCATGATGATGTTCTTGCCGCCCGGAGACTGGCTGGCCCCGCGCACGAAATCCATGATGCCGCACACGCCGGTCAGATGGTTGTAGGGCAGGGCGTCCACGGCCACCTGGCCGGTCAGGTCCATGGCCATGGCCACGTTCAAGGCCACCATCTTGTTGTGCTGGGCGATGACCGTGGGGTCGTTCACATAGTCCGAGGGATGGAACTCGATGCTCGGGTTGTCGTGCAGATACTCGTACAGGCTCGTGGTGCCGATGGCGCCCGAGGCCACCAGCTTGCCCTCGTTCAGCCCCTTTTTCTTGTTGGTGATGACCCCCAGGGAGACCAGGCTCATGATGCCGTCGCTCAGGAACTCGGTGTGCACGCCCAGGTCGTTTTTGTCGGACATGCCCACCAGGATGGCCTGGGGCGTTGCCCCCAGGCTGATCTGGAGCGTGGAGCCGTCCTCGATCAGGTTGGCCACGTGCCGGCCGATCAGGTGGGCGGATTCGAACTCGGGCGGCTCCCCGATGGTCAGGAGTTCCTCCTCGTGCTCGACAATGACGTCCACGTCGTTGACGTGGAGGAAACCGTTGCCCATGACCCGGGGCATGCGGGGGTTGATCTGGGCGATGACCAGGTCCGCGGTCTGGGCCGCGGCCAGGGTCACGTCCACGCTGACCCCCAGGCTGAGCCAGCCGAAGTCGTCCGGTTCCGAGGTCTGGATCAGGGCCACGTTGATGGGAAGCTGCCGGCTCTTGAACAGGCGGGGCACGGCCGACAGGTTGATGGGCACCAGGAAGCGCTTGTTCACCGACAGGGCGCGGGGTTTGGCCGACCCCAGGTAGAAGGAGCGCACCGAAAAGCGCCGGCTGGCCGTCTGGTCCGCGATCAGGGTCAGGGGCGTGGTTTCCAGGCTGAGCACCCGGACGATTTCCAGGTCGGCGAAGTATTTGGCCTCGGCCGCCAGTTGCTTGACCAGGTGCTGCGGCTCGCCGCAGGAGGAGCCGATAAAGACGCGCTGGCCCCGCTTGACCATCTGAATGGCCTCTTCCGCGGTCCGCCGCTTGGATAGATACTCGTCCGGCCAGTATGGAATTTTGGAGGTCATGTCCGCTCGACCCTCGCCCGCCCGTCCCTGTGTGATGTTCGCCGGCCTCGCCGGCGTCCCGGTTAACTTGAAATTCTACCTGTAATGGAAAGGGGTTGTCAACTCGGGAGCGGTGGGGGTAGTGGGTTAGTTTGGGAAAATCCATACCCCTTTCCTAGGAATTCCTGGGGCTTCGCGCTCACCGGGGTGACGTGTTTGCCCTTTATCGCAGTTCGAAACGTCATTCCCGCGAAGGCGGGAATCCAGTCTTGGACAACTGGGAGTCCGAACTGCCTCGCAATGAAAACCACGGCGGCCAAATGGTTTTTGGGAGGCGCCACCTCGCTGGGAGGTTTCACGCCTGGATTCCCGCCTGCGCGGGAATGACGAATTGGGCTTGGGTGGCGGTGAAAAACAGGTTGCAGTCGAATCGGGGCATTTGGCAAGGGAAACAACTGAATCCTTAAATTGACCCACTACCGCGGTGGGGGTAGTGGGTTAGTTTGGGAAAATCCATACCCCTTTCCTAGGAATTCCTGGGTCTTCGCGCTCACCGGGGTGACGTGTTTTCCCTTTACCGTAGTTCGAACCGTCATTCCCGCGAAAGCGGGAATCCAGTCTTGGACAACTGGGAGTCCGAACTGCCTCGCAATGAAAACCACGGCGGCCAAATGGTTTTTGGGAGGCGCCACCTCGCTGGGAGGTTTCACGCCTGGATTCCCGCCTGCGCGGGAATGACGGTTCAAACTCCAGGGGAGCGAAACAGGTTACTCCGGCGCAAACGAGGGGCCGAAATTCCGGAGAATCTGCCCACGCTCCGGTCTTCGCTTCACAGCGGCCATGACCCAAAAAAATATGAAAATTCCCAAACTGACTCACTACCACCAAGCTTTGGATTTGACACGACGACGGCCCCCTGCTATGTTCCATTCAATTGGAATCATTACCTCTCTCACCACAGGAGGTCGTGCCGTGACGAGCACCAAATGGAGGACCGGCTCGGGTTGGCGGGTCCGCGTGTGCCTGTTGACCCTGGCCTGCGGAATCATCCTTTGGGGCCTGGGCTGCTCCGTGAGCCTGGCCGCGGTGGTCCCCTCCAGCCGAGCCGTGGAGAAAAGCGTCCCGCCCATCGATTACAGCGACTTGGATACCTTCGACCGTTCCCTGTCCGGCGCTTTGAGGGGCCGCGCGTCCAACGTGACCGTGCAATTCGTGGTGCCGACCACGGTCAACGAAATCCCGGCGCGCATGGACAAGTGGCTGAGCATGGTGGAAAAATACGGCGGTCAGGTGAAAGCCGCCCCGGACCCGGACATCCCCGCGACTTCCCGGGGAATGATCTCCGACGTGATTTCCCTGGTCGTGGGCGCGTACAACCTGGCCAGGGAAAAAATCCTGTACGGGCCGAGCGAGAATTACAACGCCACCGTCTATTACGAGCGCGGCTCCGGGCGCATCACCCGGGTCGTCTTCAGCAAGAAAAACTAGCGTCGTCTCACTAGGACCCGCTCACTTGTCGGGTTCAAGCCGGTCGATCATCTCCTGAGCGGCCCGGACGCCCTGCGGGTCCTCCCCGCCGGTGCTCACGGACAAGGCCCGGCGGAAAAAGGACAGGGCCTCGTCCCGGCGATCCTGGGCCAGGGACAGGCGGCCAAGGCCCATGAGGTCCAGGGCCAGGGCGCGGCTCAGGCCGAGCTGCTTGTCCAGGGCCAGGGCCTCCTGGTAATGGGCCCGGGCCTCGGGATACACCTTGAGAGTTGTCTTGGCCTCGGCCAGCAGCCGCAGGGCGCTGGCGGTCTGGGCGAAATCTTCCTGACCGCGGCTGAGGCTGAGGGCCGTCTGTCCGGCCTCGACCGCGGCTGCGGCCTGGCCTTCCAAGAGGGCGATCCGGCCCTTGACCGTGTAGATTCTCCCTCCCAAACGGCAATCCGGCGCGCTGGTGCAAAGGGCCAGGGCCTGGTCGGCCCACGCCCCAGCCGTGTCCAGCCCGCCCTCGTCCCGATAGACCAGGGCCTTGACCAGGGCCGCGCCGGCCTTGCGCGAAGGCGAATAGGCCACGTGGGTCGTTTCGAGCACCTCGTCGGCGGTGCGCAGGGCCTTTTCCGGCTGGCCCAGGCGTCGGTAAACGGCCGCGATATTGACCAAATGGATGGCGGTCAGGTCCACGTCCTCCACGGCCCGGCTGGCTTGGAGAGCCTGGGTGAAAAGCGCCAGCGCCTGGGGGTAGCGGCCCTTGTCATAGGCGGCTTTGGCTTTGCGGGCCAGGTTGTCTTCCCTTTGGTGATAGGCCGTGGGAATCTGCCGGCCGCCGCCGCAGCCGGCCAGGGCGAACAGCAACAGGACCAGGCAGGCCAGCGCGGCTTTCGCCGGTCCCCAGGGATGTCCGCAGGCGCGGGGTGCGTCAGTCATCGGTGTTCACTTTCAGTTGTTTGTCGTCCGGGGAGAGCGTCTTGGGCCGGAGCAGCCAGACGCTTTGGCGCAGCGTATCCACCATTTCCTGGGTGTCGTTCAAGAGCGCCCGGCTTTCCTCGACCATGCCCGGCATGGTGGCGGTGGTTTGTTCCACGGTCTCGGTGGTCTTGCGTACGTTCTCCATGGTCTGGTTCGCGGTCTTCATGATGGATTCCACGTTGGTCCGCATATCCGCCACGGTCTGGTCCACGTTCTGGACCGTGCCGTTGACGTTCTTGAGCAGGTTGTCCACCTGGCCCAGCACGTCGGTGTTGATCCTCTGGCTGAGGCCCTCCAGCGAAGTCCCCAGGCTTTTCACCGAACTTCCGATGGTGTCCATGTTCTTGCGGGTCGTGGCCGTGACCGTGGGGATGTCGGTCCGGAGTTCGGCCATCATCTGACTCGTGGTTCTGAGCGTGTTCTTCAGGTCCCCGTTCTGATCGTTCAGATCGCTGATGATGCCCTTGATGTCGGTGATGATGGGCAGAATCTGGGCTTGCAGCTCGTTGACCACGTCGCTGATCGCTTTTTCACGCACAAAGGCGATGCGGTCCCCGGTCTCCAGTTGACGTTCCTGGGGGGAGCCCAGGGAGATGTCGATGATGCCGGAGCCGATGATGCCCTCGGATTTCAGCGCCGCCTTGGAATCGGCCCGCACCCATTTCATGTGGGTGCGGTTGATGGCCAGATCCACCACCACTTTGCCCAGATCGTCCATGGAGACCTTGGTCACCTTGCCGACCTTGAAGCCCCGCACCTTGACCGACAGCCCCTCGCTGAGGCCCGTGCCGTTGTCGGCCATGAAAAAGATCCGGGTCTTGGGCGTGAACAGGTCCTGCTGTATGCCGATGAAAACCAGCATGGCCACGATCCCGACGATGGCCAGCAGAATGAAGGTGCCCACTTTCTGCTCGACTTGGATGAATCGAGGGTCCCTTTCCATCATGATATTCATGAGATCACGCCCCTTCCCTTTTGCCTCAAAACAAGGTCGGCCTCGAGGTCCGGCCAGGCCTGTTCGTCCGGGCCGACATACACCGAGGTCCGGCCGGCCACGGCGGCGTGGAATTCCCGGGTCAGTCCGAGCACGCGCTTCGAAACCTCGGCGGTGAGCTGTTTCAACATCTCCTCGAAAATCATGAGTTCCGGCTCCATGAGCATGGCCCGCACCAGGGCCATCAGCCGTCTCTCGTGCGCGGGCAGGTTGCCGGGAAGCTGGTGCACGTAGTCGGCCAATCCCTCGGCGTCGAAACCCAGGTGTGTGAGCCAGTCCGCCACTTGCCGCCCGACCTCCTCGGGCGGCACGCCCTTGTGGTACCACAGGGGCAAAGCGATGTTCTCCCAGACCTTCAGGTTGCTGATCAGCCCGCCCTCGCCATGCACCAGCCCCACCCGCTGATACAGTTCAAGGGCCTCCAACTCGGAAATCCCCCAGATGTCCCGGCCGAAAAGCAGGATGCGACCCTTGTCCGGTTTCACGTGACCGGCCAGGACCTGGACCAGGATTTGCTTTTCGTAGGCCGCCTCGGTCACGATCTTGCACACCGTGCCGGCCTCGATCTGAAAGGTCAGCCCCCTAAACGGACCCACGGACACGTCCTCGAAGCGAATCATAGGAAAGACACCACCGTGATCAGACCGTCGAAGATAAAAATGAAGAACAGGCTTTGCATCACGGCCGCGGTCGTGGTCTGAGGGATTTCCGTGATCGAATGTTGGACCCGCTGGCCGTGGTAGCAGGAGGTCGCGGAGATGAGCAATCCGAAAATCAGGGCCTTCACGGCCGAGACGCCCACCTCGCCGAAGCTGAGCGCCTCGAAGACGTTCTTGAAGTGCTGGATGAGCGGGGTGTCGAGGAGCACGGACGAAAGGGCGAGGCCGCCGAAGATGGCCGCGAACTGGAAATAGAAGGTCAGGAAGAAGACCGAGACGGTCACGCCCAGCACGCGGGGCATGATGAGATAGCCGAGGGGATCGATGCCCATGGACCTGAGGGCGCCGATCTCGCCGCTGACCTTCATGGCGGCCAGCTCCGAGGTCACGGCCGTGCTGCTGCGGGCGATGATGAAGATGGCCGAGATGAGCGGCCCCATCTCCCGGATCGTGGTCCAGACCAGCATGCGCTGGACCAGCGGCGAATGCAGCCCCACGAAGTTCGACACCTGGGTGATGATGACGATCCCGATCAGGGCCGCGATGAGCGTCACCTTGGACAGGGCCTCGATCCCGCTGAAATAGATCTGGCGGTAGAGCACCTGACGGACCGGGGCGATATGCAGCGCCCTGAGGTGCAGGGCCGCGATCCACAAGAGGCCGAAGACCCCGACCGTGTGGGTCCAGGCGCCAATGGTCTTCTCCCCGATCTTCTGGGTGCTGATCATCTGCAGGCGCACGTCACGATCCTTCCCGCCAAGATACGTACCGCATCCGCGTTCGTTTTCCCCATCCTGTCGTTCGGTTCAACATAACCAAAGCCGGCCGCCTTGACAAGACGGATTTGTCCGGATCGAGCTTCATCGCCCGAGTTCGGGAAGAAAGCCAAGCGGAAAATTTCAAGCGAAACGGTGATCCTGCCAGCCGGGCAAAAGCATGTCCCGCCCCATCCGGAGAAAGTATTCGTCGGTCATGCCGGCGATGAAGTCGCGCACGATCTCGGGCGGGGAATGGTCGGCCAGGTATTCCGGGGCCATGTCCTTGATGAACTCGGCGCAAATGGGGCTGTCCTCCCGGCCGGCCGTAAGGTCATCCAGAAAGCCCTCGAAGATCAGCTTGAACAGGCGTTCGATCTTGGGCCCCTGGACCTTGACCTTGGGATTGTAATAGATGCGCTCCCGGTTGAAGTTCTTGAGCGCGGCCAGGGCCAGGGCCACGTCCGGGCTGAAGCCGATCGCGTCGGCCTCCATGCTGTTTTGGATCAGGTCCGAGACCAGTTGATACACGATCCGGCCGTTGGTTTGGCCCAGAACGCGGGTTGCGCTCTCGGGCAGGTCGGAGCGGTCAATGAGCCTCAAGCGGATGGCGTCTTCCATGTCCCGGCCCACGTAGCTGATGGTGTCGGCCAGCCGGACCACGCAGCCCTCCAGGGTCATGGGCGCGATGTCCATTTCCGGGCCTTGCGTCTTGGCGGCCAGCAGCCGGTCGAACTCGGCGAAGGACCGGCTCGGGGCGCACTTGAGCGAGGTCAGGTCGGCCTCGCCGTTGTGGCCCAGGATGCCGTCCAGCACTTGCAGGGACAGGTTCAGCCCCTGGCCTTTGCGTTCCACGCGCTCCAGGAACTGCACGCTGGCCGCCTCATGGGCGAAGCGACCGATCTCGTAGTCTTGGCAGAGGCGGGAGAGCATGGCCTCGCCGTCGTGGCCGAAGGGGGGATGGCCCAAGTCGTGCCCCAGGGCGATGGCCTCGATGAGGTCCGCGTTCAGGCCCAGGTGGCGGCCGATGGTCCGGGCGATGCGGGAGACGAGCTGCACGTGCAGGACCCGGTGGGAGATGTGGTCGTCCCGGATGAGGTAAAAGACCTGGGTCTTGTCGATGTAGCGGGTGTAGGCCAGGGAGTGCAGAATCCGGTCCGTGTCGATGGCGAAATGCTGGCGGTGGTCCTGGCCGGCGGTGGGGTCCGGCCGGCGGCGCGCGGCCTCGCGGCTGAGCGTGGCCCGGGGCGAGAAAGAGCGGGCCTCCTCCTCGTCCAGACGCTCCCGAAGCCTGACCAGGCGTGCGTCCATCTCCGACATGCCTATATTATAATGAAGGACCTCGAACCAGGCAACCGCCCGCGGCCCGGTTCGGAGAAAGGTATTGATTTCCGAGGCCACGCGCATTAGGCTACTTAGGATATATATTACAAGGCGGGGAACATCAGCGGGCCTCGCGCCCGGCGGACCGGCGCCTTGGACCCGGTCGCCAAACGAAACGACCCCGCGGGGAACGTATGGCCGAAGAACACATCATCGAAATCCAAGGCCTGAGCAAGGCCTACAAAAGCCGGGAGGGCCGCATCGAGGCGCTGAAGGACCTGAACCTGGAGGTCCAGTCCGGCGAGATTCTGGGGCTATTGGGTCCCAACGGCGCGGGCAAGACCACGGCGGTCAAACTCATCATGGGCTTTCTCTCGCCCACGAGGGGCCGCATCCTTTTTCAGGGGAAGCCGCTCCGGGTCGGCGACCCCAGGCGGCGGATCGGCTATCTGCCCGAGAGTTTCCGGCCCAACCCGAACCTGACCGTTTCCGAGTACGTCCGGTTCCAATGCGCCCTGGCCGGAGATGACGGCGCGCAGCGGCGCGAACGGACCATGGAGCTGCTCAGTTTCGTGGGCATGGACCGGTTTCCCAAGCGCAAGATTTCCGACCTGTCCAAGGGCATGGGCCAGCGCGTGGGTCTGGCCCAGGCCTTCGCCGGAGACCCGGACCTGCTCATCCTGGACGAACCCACCTCGGGCCTGGACCCCATCGGCAAGGGCGAGATCATCTCCAGCCTCCTGGGCATGAAGGAAAAGGGCAAGACCATCTTCTTCTGCTCCCATATCCTGTCCGAGGTGGAACGGCTCTGCGACCGGATCGGCATCCTGGTCAACGGCGGACTGCGCTTCATCGGCGCCACGGCGGACTTCAAGACGCGCTGGGAAACCCAAGACCTCGAAGAGGCGTTCAAACGGGAGGTCCTATGCGAGGCGTCCTGACCATATCCTTCGTGACCTGGCGGGAGAGCATCCGCTCCAAGCTTTTCGCCGGGCTCCTGCTTTTCCTGGCCGTCATCCTGGCCTTTTCCCTGTACATCAGCTCCCTCTCCCTGGGCGAGGTGGCCCGCTACATCCAGAACACCGGGCTTTTGGGGCTGAGCATCGTCTGCCTGGCCGTGGCCATTCTCTTCGGGCTTTTTTCCCTGTACCAGGAGAAGGACCGCAACGAGCTGTACGTGCTGCTGAACCGGGTCCCGCGCTCGTCCTATCTCATCGGCCGTTTTTTGGGCACGTCGTACATCATCGTGCTCTTCAGCCTTTTCGCCGGGGCGGGCGTCTTTTTCCTGACCTGGATTTTCGGCCACAAGATCGTCTTCGGCCTGCTCTGGGCCGTGTACTGGTCCGTGCTCGAATTCAGCCTGCTGACGGCCATCGGCGTCCTTTTCTTCGCCATGGGCGTGGGCTTCACCCTGAACTCGCTGCTGGTCCTGTGCACCTTTATCCTGGGCCACTCCATGACCGAGGCCATGCAGAGCTTCATCGGCCTGGGCCGGTACGGCAGCAAGACCTACCTTTTCCTGGTCAAGGCCATCACGGTCGTCTTCCCCAACTTCGACCTGTTCGATTTTCGACTGGCCATCTTGCACGACGAGGCCCTGGTTTGGGGCAAGGTGCTGCTCAGTTCGGGGTACTGGCTTCTCTACCTGGTGGCGGTCCTGGCCGCGGCCTCGGCCGTCATGAACCGACGCGACACATAGAGCCATGCGCGGCATGAGAACCATTCTTCTGGCCATCATCTGCTTCGCGGCGGCCATGACGCTCAGCGCGGCCGACCAGCGCCTCTACCCGCTCATCCTCCGCGAGGAGCTGAAGGTTGTGCCCAAGCCGGAGATCGCCGAACTGCTGTCTTTCGACCACCGCGGGTTCCTGGCCGACATGTACTTCATCCAGGTCAGCCTGCACTCGGGCAGCCTGATGTGGAAGCCGCTCAAGTTCCAGTTCAACTCGGCCTGGGCTTACGGCATGATGGACCTCATCACCGATCTGGACCCGCGCTTCTACACGGCCTACCTCTTCACCGGCATGGGCCTCATCCACAACTTCGACGACGTGAAACTGGCCCGCCCCATCATAGAAAAAGGCATGAACCATTTCCCGGACAGTTGGGAACTGCCCTTCTGGATCGGTTACGACCATTACATCTATCTTTGGGACTTTGACACGGCCGCGGCCTATCTGTGGCAGGCCGCCCACAAACCGAACGCGCCCAAGCGGTTTCTGTCCATGCTGCTCGCGGCCCAGCGCAAGAGCGGCGACTACGAGGGCGCCATCTGGGCCATGGGGGTCCTGTACGAAACGGCCAAGGACCCCAAGGTGAAGTCCATCTATGCCCGGAAACTGATCCAGCTTCAGAACCTCAACCGGCTGCAAAAGGCCGCCGAGGCCTACCGCGAAAAGACCGGGGCCTTTCCCCAAGACCTTCAGGAACTCGTCCGAAGCGGTCTGATCGAGACCCTGCCCGAGGACCCCATGGGTCAGCCGTATCGCATCGATCAAGAGAAACAGCGCGTGGTGGCCGGGGCCGAGGAGAAGAAAAAACAGAAGGCGCTTTAAAGGGCCGGCCCATCGGCCCCGTTCCCAGGGAGACAGGCGCATGGACTATGAAGAGTTTTTCGTGCTGAAGGACACCCCCTTCCGCCTGACCCCGGACCCGGATTACTACTTCCCGAGCGACGTGCACAAGGAGGCCCTTCAGACCCTGCTGTACAGCATCCGGGCCAGGGAAGGGTTCATCCAGATCACCGGCGACCCCGGCCTGGGCAAGACCGTGACCCTGCGCGCCCTGCTCAAACAACTCGGCGACGAGGTCACCACGGCCCTGATCCTCAACCCCAGGCTCTCCCCCGAGGAACTGCTAAGGGTCATCCTCGAAGACCTGGGCGTCACCCTGGACGAGACCGCCAGCCGCTCCAAGGAGGACCTGCTCCGCCAGTTCCGCGAGGTGCTGCTCGAATGGGCCGTCAAGGGCGTCAACACCGTGCTCATCATCGACGAGGCCCAGAACCTGCCCAACGACACCCTCGAAGAGCTGCGGCTGCTCTCGAACCTCGAAACCGACAAGGAGAAGCTGCTCCAGATCATCCTGGTGGGCCAGCTCGAACTGGAAGAAAAACTGAAGACCCCCGAACTGAAGCAGCTCGATCAGCGGATCACCATCCGCTACCGGCTCAAGCCGTTGTCGCGGCTGGACACGGCGGCTTACATCCAGCACCGGATGCGCGTGGCCGGCGGCAAGGATTCGACCCGGTTCCCGCCCGGGGTGCTCAAGGGGATTTTCAAGGCCAGCCGGGGCATCCCGCGGCTGATCAACATCCTGTGCGAACGGGCCCTCATGGCCGCCTTCATTGACGGCAAGAACACCATCGAGAGGGAGCATCTGAAAAAGGCGGTGGAGAGCATCGCCGGGGAAAAGCTTCCCCGCCGGAGCCGGACCCCGGCCACGACCGGCATCGGCACGGCCACGCCGGTTCTGCTCAGCCTCCTGCTCATCGTGGCCCTGGTGGGCGTGGCCTACCAGATCATGAGCGGCGGCTTGAAACCGGCCGGGATGCGGACCGAGGCCTCGTTTTCCACGGTCAAGGGCACGGTGAACGCGCCGCCCGCCATCGAGGAACCCAAGGCCAAGCCCGCCGAGGAGACCAAGGCCGAGGCGGAATCGGAAGGGCCTCCGGCCGAGGCCTTCCACGTGCCGATCGGGAGCTATTACCTGTCCGTGAGCCAGAACACGCAAAAGGCCGCGCTCTGGCGGGGCACGGCCTCGGACGGACCCGCCCAGGTCTTTTCCTTCGACTGGAAACAGCCACCGCCCTCGGGTCTGTCCATCCTGGGCTGGGACGGCGCGGGACGCCCTTTCCTGTTCAACTATCCCCTCATCTTCTGGTACCGGTCCCGGCTGCCCGGCGACGTGCGCTGGGCGGACATATCGGCCCGGTTGCCCGTGCGCGTGGTGCCCGTGATCTCCCACGCCGGCGAAAACCGCATCGACCCGTCGCTTTTGGACCGGGCGCGGGAGGTCCAAGACCGCATCTACAAATGGGCCGAGGCCTGGCAGAACCGGGACCTCGACCGTCTCATGAGCTACTACGCCCCGGTCTTCACCAACTACTTCCCCGGCATGGACAAGCCCATCGTCTATTCCCAGGAACAGCTTCGGGTGCTCAAGCGGGACATCTTCGCCCGCAGCGGCCCCTTGCAGGTTCTCATCTCTGAACCGACCCTCATCCTTAGCCCCAACAGCCCGGAAATCCTGATGGCCGTCTTCAATCAGAAGTACATCTCGAAAATCTACGCCGACGAGGGGATCAAGGCCCTGTACTTCAGCCTGGTCGAAGGCGAGGACCGCCAGCGGGAGTGGAAGATCGTGGCCAAATTCTGGGTGCCGACCCAGGGAAACTCTCCGGCCGTGGAATAAGCAGGCTCAGTTGTTATAGGCGGGCGCGATTCGGCTTGACGCCCCGGACCGGGTAGCTAAGACCGGCCCGGACGCCGGAGGCCGCCGCCCTGGCAGCGCCCGGCCCTCGGCCGGACAAGGCCGCGCGGGCCACCATGGCCGGCACGGCCGTGACCAGCCACAGCGGATGATGGTGCTTCCGCAGAAAGAGCACCGTGCTGCGGGTCAGGTGGCGCCAGTACAGGGGATTCTTTTTCCCGGCCGAACTCCGGCCCCCCTTGTGAAAGACAAAGCTGTCCGGGCGGACGAAAATCCGCCAACCCCGGTCCCGGCTGCGGCGCACGTAGTCCAGTTCCTCGGCGTACAGAAAAAAGGCCTCGTCCAACAGCCCCACCTCTTCCAATACCTTCCGCCGGATCAGGAACGAGGCGCCCATGATGTAGTTTATGCCGCGCGAGGGCCCGGATTCGACCCGGCGGCCCAGCGCGGCCCGGTGCGCGTTTCCTCGAAGCAGCACGCACAGGCCCAGGCCGGGCAGAAAGCAGCCGCCGCCCACGGCCTGCACCTTGTCGGGCCGGTCATAGTACCGGAGCACGGACCCGCCGATGCCCAAACCCGGATCGGTTGTCATGCCTTGAACCAACGCGCTTAAAGCCCGACGGTCCACCACGGTGTCGTTGTTCAAGAGCCACAGGAAGCCGAAATCGGCCTGGGCCAAAGCATAGCGGATGGCCAGGTTGCAGGCCCGGGCAAAGCCGAGATTCCGCCGGCCTTGAATGAACACCGGCCGGCCACCGCCCAAGTCCTTGGGTGCGGGCGGGACCAACGAATCCTCAAGCACCGCCTCCTCGTCCAGCCGCAGCGGCGTCGCGCCGTAGCGCCGGTCGAGGAAACCGGCCAGGATGTCCAGGGAGCCGTCGCCCGAGGCGCTGTCCACCAGGAGCACCTGGCGGTTTTCGTAGTCCAGGTCAGCCAGGCTGGCCAGGCACTCGGCCGTGTCCACGGGCGTGCGGTAATTGACCAGGACGATGTAAACTTTTTCACCCGTCATGGCCGCTCCCCGCGCATGCGTCGCCGGCGATCAAATCCGCCAGCCTCTCCCAGGTGAAACGCGCCGCCGTGGTTCTGGCGCCTTGGGTCAAAGCCGCCAGGATCTCAGGCTGGAGGCTTTCCCCAATGACCTCGGCCAGGGCCGCCGCGTCCCCAGGCGGGACGAGACGTCCGTTCACCCCGTCCTCGACGACCTCGGACAGGCCGCCCACGTTGGTGGCCACCACGGGCCGGCCCAGGCCGTAGGCCAGTTGGACCACGCCGCTGCCCGAAACCGTACGGTAGGGCTGCACCACCAGGTCGGCCGCGGCAAAGTACGGCCCCAGGTCCTCGTTGGGCACGTACCGGTCCACGAGGCGCACGGCCCGGCCCAGGTCCAGCCGCTCGATCATCTGCTCATAGCGCGACCGGTCCTCCCAGAACTCGCCCACCACCAGAAGTTCGACCGGCCGGACGGCCCGCACCCGGGCCAGGGCTTCCAGCAGGACGTCCAGGCCCTTGTAAGGCCGGACAAAGCCGAAAAACAAGAGGAGCGGCCGGTCCAGGGGCAGCCCCAGGCCGGCCCGGGCGTCTTCCCGGGAATGATTCGACCCGCCAAGCGGGGCATAAGTGGGGTGGAAGCCGGTGACCACTTGGGTCGGCCGCCGCCCGAGCAAAGCCAGGGCCCGGCCGGTCTCCTCCCGGGAATTGGTGACGATGCGGTCGGCCCGTCTCAGGACTAGCCGGGTGATCCGGGCCTTGAGCGGATGGCGCTCGTGTTCGATCACGTTGTGGCAGAGCAGGACGATCTCGGGCCGCGGTTTCCACCGGCGGGCCTGGGCCATCAAGGTCAGGGTCAGGGGAGCCCAGAAGACGACCCACCAGGGAAGGAGGATCATGTCCGGAGAAAAGCGGCGGATGGTTCGGCCGGCGCGCAGCCAGGTGACCGGATTCAGGGAATCGATAAGGCGCAGGACCGGGTCGGCGGTCAGGGGCCGCTGGCTGGGGTCGGCGTCGCCGCGTCCGGGGAAAAGCCGGCCGGGGTACTGGCGGGTGAAGGAGACGAAGAGGACCCGGTGCCGTTGGCGCAGGGCGCGGCAGAGCAGGGTGGTGTGGTGCGCGATCCCTCCCCGAAAAGGATAGCTGGGGCCGATGAGCGCGATCTTCATGGGCGTTGTTGCCTCAGAGGGGCGGGTCGTCGTCCAGGCGGCCGCGCTCGAAATCCGATTTGCGCAAGCGGTACTCGGTTTCCTCCATCAGCCGCCGGTTTACGTTGAGCAGGTCGGCGACAAAAGCCACCATGAGCGTCTGGAAGCCGATGCCGATAAGCACGCTGGCCAGGATGAGCGATTGGATGTGGCCCGTGCCTTGGCCGGCGATGAAATAAAAATATAAAAAGCGCAGGCCAAGCAGAAACCCCAGCAGGATGAGCGCCCCGCCCACGGCCGCGAAAAACCGGAACGGCCGATAAACGACGAAGATGCGCACGATGGTGGACATGGACAGCCAGATGTAGTTGAGGTTGCTCTTGACCAGCCGGGATGGCCGCGTGGTGGGGTTGGTCAGGATCGGCACCGAGGTCAGGGCGATGCCCCGCTGCCCGGCCTGGATGATGGTTTCCAGGGTATAGGTGTAATTGCTGTACACCCTGAGCCTGAGGGCCGCTTCCCGGGAAAAGGCCCGAAAGCCGCTGGCCGCGTCCGGGACGTCGGTCCTGCTGGCCAGACGCACCACCCGGCTGCCGAGCTTCTGCAAAAACTTTTTCAGCGGGGAGAACTGGGCGATCTCGGAGATGGGGCGGGCGCCGATCACGATCTCGGCCTTTTGTTCCAGGATGGGCCGGATCAGGTCCGGGATACACTCGGCCCGGTACTGGTTATCCGCGTCCATGTTGACGATGATGTCCGCCCCATGGGCCAGGCAGGCCCGCAGACCCGTGACAAAAGCCTGGGCCAGTCCCGAGCGTCCGGGGTTGCGGACAACGTGGTCCACCCCGGCCGCCTGGGCCACCTCCACGGTCCGGTCCCGGCTGCCGTCGTCGATGACCAGCCACTCCACCACGTCCACGCCGTCGAGACGGCGGGGCAGGGTCGAGAGCGTCAGCCCCAGGGTCTCCTCTTCATTGTGGCACGGAATCTGGATAATGAGCTTGGTCATCGGTTTCAGCTTTGTAGCTTAAGGATAGGCCATGGTAAACAAATGCGGCCTAAAGAAGCAATCAAAAATCGACGGGACGGCGCGACTCGCACCAGGCGATGCATTTGTACTCGGGGCGTCGCGCCGGTCGCCAGCGTCGCCGTTCCGCCTTGACGACCGTTGGAATCCGTGTTTATATCCGGCATCTGAATTTTTCTCCAGAGCCGGCCCCGAAGCCCGCTTGCACCGGTTTCAGGCCAAGGAAGGACGACCCTTTCGTTGGCGCCTCCCCGGGACGACACCGTGGACTCCCTCAAACGAAGAACGCTTCGCGGCTTCAACTGGAAGTCCCTTTCCGTGCTTGTGCAGAACCTGTCGGCCTTTGGGGTGAGCGTGGTCCTGGCCCGGCTCATCTCCCCGCAGACCTTCGGGCTGTTCGCCATGGCCTCCATTTTCACCGGCTTCGCCCTGCACATCGCCACCTTGGGCATGGAACCGGCCATTGTCCAGAGACGGGACTTGACCGAAGGCCACTTGCGATCCGGCATGACCCTGTCCGTGCTCATGGGCCTGACCATCATGGCCGCGCTTTGGCTCCTGGCCGATCCCATCGCCGCCTTTTTCCATGAACCCCGCGTAGCCACGATACTTCGGGTGTTGGCCCTGATGTTTGTCTTCAGCGGTCTGTCCTCGACCAGCATGGGCTTGCTCAGGCGGCGGCTCGAGTTCGATCTTCTTTTTAAAGCCGAGTTGATCGCCTACCTCCTGGGATACGCGGCCGTTTCCATTGTCCTGGCCGTGCTGGGTTACGGGCTTCTGGGACTGGTGGCCGGGACATTGGCCACCCAGGTGATCCTTTGCTTCCTGGTGCTTTATTTCGGCCGCCCTCCGCTTCGGTTCGGCTGGCGTTGGGAAGACGCTCGGGTGCTCATCGGTTTCGGCGGCGGGGTGAGTCTGATCCGACTGTTCGGCGCCGCGGCGACCCGGGTGGACAATATCGTCATCGGGCGCTTTTTGTCCGCAGCCCAATTGGGGCTTTATGCGCGGGCCTACAACATCATGTTTCTGCCGCTCATCCGGTTCACCAGTATTTTTTCTTCGGTGCTTTTGCCGGTGTACGTCAAAATGCAGGACGACCGGCGCCGGATCGCGGACGGATACCTGAAAGCCCTGGGAACGACCACGCTCTTCGTCTTCCCCTTGATGGCCAGTTTGACGCTCTGCGCCCGATACGTGGTGATGGGCATTTACGGCCCACAATGGGAAGGGGCGACGCCGGCGCTGCGGCTGCTCTGCGCGGCAGGGATTTTCAAAATCGGCTCCAGCATGGCCGGCCCGGTGGTTCAGGCCACGGGCCGGGTTTACCTCCAGGTCTGGCGCGAGGGAATCTACCTGGCCCTTCTCACCCTCGGAGCGCTGTCCTGGGTTCGGTATGGAATCGGAGGCGTGGGAGTGGCCGTGGTCCTGGCTTCCTTCTATTTTTATCTGGCCATGAGCCGGCAGACATTGCGCCTGCTGGGCCTGGGCTGGCGGGCGTTTTTCAAGGCCCAGCTGCCGGGTCTGGCCATCGCCGCGTTCATGGCCGCGGGCCAGGGAATCCTGATCCCGATCCTGGAACAGAGCCTGGGGGAGGGCTATATGCTGCTCAAGCTCTTCCTGCTGGTGGGCGCGTCCGGCGTGGTCTTCTTGCTCGCGCTGCTCTACCTGCCGCTTTCGATCAAGGGCGCGGTGCCGGGCTGGATCGCGCTGAACTACGCCGCCTTCCTGCCCCGGCCGATCCGCGGCTTTGTCCTGAATCGTCTGGGGGCCGGGTTGGACGAGGCTAGAGGCTGAGCACCAGGGAGGTGCGGCGGTGAGCGATTTTCTCTTCACGTCCACGCGTCAGCCCCCGGGCCGCTTGAGCCGCCTGCTGGCCTCGGTGCATGTCGAGGACCCGCCGGCCCAAGACGAATTCCACGGGGATTGGGGGTCCCTGGCCGTGGTCCGCAACCACTACCGCGGGCTGGCGCCCCATGAAGACGACGATTATATCCTGGCCATCCTGGGCGGACCGCTGGTCACCCTGCCCGGCGCGCCAGGGCCGTCCCCGAGCCTGGCCCGCGACGCCTTGACCCGCTTCGTGCTCGAAGCCTGGAAGCGATACGGCGTCCTGCGCTGGGAGCGGGACCTCTCCGGCCCGTTCCTGGCCGTCCGCGTGGACAAGACGCGGAACCGCCTCGAAATCGTGACCGATCTTATGTCCTTCCTGCCGGTGTATCACGCCGTCTCGAAGAGCCCGGGCCAGGCCGCCATCCTGGGCAGCCAGACCCACCTCGTGGCCGAACTGGCCGGCCGGTCCTCCGACCTGGATCCCGAATCCCTGGCCGATTTCATCATCACGCCCACGGGCACGTACCCGTACACGCTTTACCGAGGCGTCCGGCAGCTCCCGCCGGCAAGCGTCCTTCAAATCGAGGGCGGCGATCTGGTCGCGGAAAAAAGTCTGGTTTACTGGCGGCCTTTTGAAGAACACCGCTTCGACAGCCCGGGCCAGGCCGCTCGCGACTTCAGACGGGCGTTGCGCCGGGAGGTCGAGCGCATCACCTCCGATCTGGATCGGGTCGGCGTTTTGCTAAGCGGCGGCGAGGACTCCCGGCTCGTCCTGTCCTTGATCCCCAGCCACGTGCAAAAGACGGGCTTCACCTTTGCCGACAGTTTGAACCGCGAAGCCCGCACGGCCCGGGCCGCGGCCCGTATCCACGGCGCCCGCTGGGCCTTGGGCCTCCGCTCCCCGACCTACTACCTGGATCACTTGGAAACCGCCGCGCGTCTGGTCGGCGTTCAGGCTCAGTTCATGCACGTTCACGCCGTCGGGTTCGTCCGGTCCCTGGGCCTGCATCGCTGCGAAGCGGTCCTGGGAGGGCTGGGGTCCGGGAGCCTGTTTAAGGACGTCTGCATACCGCGATACAAGCGGATGGTGGGAGCCAGCTTGGTTCTGCCGATCAAGGTGAGGGAGATCTCCCTGCCCAAGGATTTCTTCGATACCGAAGCCGGGGCGCTTCTGCCCAAGGCGCCGTTGAACATGGACCATCGCCTTTTCAAGCCCCGCTTCGTCGAGGCGGTTCTCGCCCGCCGCAGGGAGCATTACGAACGGGTGAAACGCTTCCGTCCGACCACGGTCACGGAATGGATGCACTTCTGGCCTTTCAGCCGGCTCGGCTCCACAGCCAACCTGCTGGGCCATTCGAGGCTCTTTCGCAACTACGAACCTTTCCTGGGCGCGGATTGCATTCGCCTGGCGGCCGCTGTCCCCCAAGCCTGGAAGCTCGATCGCCGCCTGTTCCACCGGGCCTTTCACCGCCAGTTTCGTCGGTCCTGGTATCTGCCCAACTCGGGCACGGGGCAACTCCCGGCCTTCGGCCTGTGGGCCAACCTGATCCCGAGAGTCTTCGTCCAACAGTACCGTAAAGCGCAGCGGGTCATACTTAGCCGGGCACGGGCAAATCAAGGGCCCTGGCCGGTATGGAGCACCCTCTTAAAATCGGAGGCCATGCAAAAACGGATCGAACCGCTCGAACCTTATTTCGAGCATCTGGCCCCGATATTCAGCAAACTCTCCTACCCGGACCTGTTCGACGGACACCGTTTCAGCGTGCGGCAGCAATTCAAGTTCCTTCAGCTTTTACGGTTGTTCAAGGAATCGGCGGGTTGAAAGGGCGGGAATGGTAAAACCCCCCGAGAACGGATCTCCGGGGGCGTGACCTTCTCGACAATTGGTTTGAGAACCCCTCTGAAGTCGTTTCAGGGCCGTGGGTTGCGTTCAAGCCCGACAAAAATATTAAATCCGAGAGGTGCGGTGGTGAGCGATTTTCTCTTCACGTCCACGCGTCAGCCCCCGGGCCGCTTGAGCCGCCTGCTGGACACGGTGCATGTCGCCGATCCGCCGGCCCAAGACGAATTCCACGGGGATTGGGGGTCCCTGGCCGTGGTCCGCAACCACTTCCGCGGGCTGGCGCCCCATGAAGACGACGATTATATCCTGGCCATCCTGGGCGGACCGCTGGTCACCCTGCCCGGTGCGCCAGGGCCGTCCCCGAGCCTGGCCCGCGATGCCTTGACCCGCTTCGTGCTCGAAGCCTGGAAGCGATACGGCGTCCTGCGCTGGGAGCGGGACCTCTCCGGCCCGTTCCTGGCCGTCCGCGTGGACAAGACGCGGAACCGCCTCGAAATCGTGACCGATCTCCTGTCCCTCCAGCCCCTGTACCACGCTGTCTCGAAGTCTCAAGACCGGGCCGTGGTTTTGGGCAGCCAGCCCAATCTCGTGGCCGCCCAGGCCGGCATGGCCGACGACCTCGATCTTGAATCCCTGGCCGACTTCATCATCAGCGGCTCGGGCACCTATCCGTACACGCTTTACCGGAACGTCCGCCAACTCCCGCCGGGACACATTTTTCAAATCGAGGGCGGTCGTCTGGCCTTGGAGAGCAGCCTGGCCTACTGGCTGCCCTTCGAGGAACACCGGTACGAGAACATCGGCGAGGCGGCCAGGGACTTCAGACGGAAGCTGGCCCGGGAAATCGAGCGCATCACGGCCGGCCTGGACCGGGTCGGCATTTTGCTGAGCGGCGGCGAGGACTCCCGGACCGTATTGTCCCTGATTCCCGGCCACGTGGAAAAGACGGCCTTCACCTTCACCGACAGCCTGAACCGTGAAGCTCGCACGGCTCGGGCCGCGGCCCGCATCCACGCGGCGCGCTGGGTCTGGGGCCGGCGTTCCCCGACCTACTACCTGGACCATTTCGAGGCCGCCGCGCGCCTGGTCGGCGTTCAGGCCCAACCTCTCCACGTCCACGCCATCGGTCTTTCCCAATCCCTGGGTCTTCATCGCTTCGAGGCGGTTCTGGGCGGGATGGGGTCCGGGACCCTGTACAAGGGAACGTCCGTGCCCCGCCGCGAACGAAAGGTGGGCAACAGCCTCGTGCTGCCCACTAGCCTGAAAGAACTGTCCATCCCCAAGGACTTCTTCTACATCGAACCCCCGGCCGTCCTGCCCAAGGCCCCGCTGAACGTCGATCACCGCCTCTTCAAGCCCCGCTTCGTCGAAGCGGTCATCGCCCGCCGGCGGGAGCACTACGAACGCGTGAAAAGCTTTCGCCCGACCAGCGCCACGGAATGGATGCAGCACTGGCCCGCCAATCACCTGGCGGACAGAGCCAATCTGTTTGGCCATTCGAGGCTCTTTCGCAACTACGAGCCTTTCCTGGCCGCGAGTTGCGTCCGCCTGGTGGCCGCCGTCCCCCAGGAATGGACACTGGACAGCCGCCTGTTCCAAAGGGCCTTCCGCCGTCAACTCCTTCGCTCCTGGCGCCTGCCCAATTCGGGCACGGGGCAACTCCCGGCCTTCGGCCTGTGGGCCAACCTGATCCCGACCGCCTTCATCCAGCAATACCGCAAGGCGCGGCGGGTCGTGCTCACGCGCGGCCGGGAAAACCAGGGACCCTGGCCGGTGTGGAGCACCCTCTTAAAATCGGAAGCCATGCGGAAGCGGATCGAACCGCTCGAACCTTACTTCGAGCATCTGGCCCCGATGCTCAACCATCTCTCCTACGCGGACCTGTTCGACGGACGCCGTTTCAGCGTGCGGCAGCAGTTCAAATTTTACCGGCTGCTGCGGCTGTTTCAGGATCTGGCGGGTTGAAAGGGCGGGAATGGTAAAACCCCCCGGAGGACGCGCCTCCGGGGGCGTAGCTTTCTCTATTAGCCCAACTGTCGGGCCACCTCCTCCTGATGATAGGCCGAATCCCCCAGCGCCACCTGGTTGGCCTTGGCCCGTTTGAGGTACAGGTGCATGTCGTGCTCCCAGGTGATGCCGATGCCGCCCAGAATCTGGATGCCCTGGCTGGCCACGGTGCGGTAGGCGTCGGAGCTGTAGGCCTTGGCCGCGGAAGCGGCCAGCGCGGCCTGGGGAGGATCGTCCTCCACGGCCCAGGCGGCCCAATAGAGGATGGAGCGGGACCCCTCGACCAGGACCAGCATCTCGGCGCACTTGTGCTTGATGGCCTGGAACCCGCCGATGGGCTGCCCGAACTGGTGGCGGACCTTGGCGTACTCGACCGCGATTTCCAGGGCCTTTTGCGCGCCGCCCACGTTCTCGGCGGCCAGCCCCACCGCGGCCCGTTCGAGCACCTTGGCCAGCACCGCCCAGCCGCCGCCGACCTGGCCCAACACATCCGCCTTGGATACCTTCACCCCGTCGAAGCGCACCTCGCTCTGCCGGCGGGTGCCGTCCATGGTCAGGCAGGGCTGGATGGTCAGACCCGGCGCCTTGGCGTCCACCAGGAACAGGGTCAGGCCCGATTCCCGGTCCTGGCCCGGCTGGGTTCGGGCGGCCACGACCATGAAGTCCGCGACATGCGCGTCGGGCACGAAAAGCTTGACCCCGGAGAGGACATAGCCGTCGCCGTCCGCCGCGGCCGGCATCTGGACGTAGCCCGGCTCCGGACCGCTGTCCGGTTCGAGCAGGGCCAGGGTGCCCTTGAGTTCGCCCAGGGCGATGCGGGGCAGGTAGGCCTTTTTCTGGTCCTCGCCGCCGGCTTCGAGCAAGGCCTCGGCCGCCAGCAAGACCGTGGAGAAGTACGGTCCGGGCAGGATGGCCCGGCCCATCTCTTCCAGCACGACGCAGATGTCGATCAGCTTGAGCCCGATGCCGTCGTACTCCTCGGGGATGCGCATGCCCATCCAGCCCATCTCGGCCATCTTGGCCCAGAGGTCGTCGGTGAAGCCGCGTTCGTCCTCGTACATGGCCCGCACAAAGGTGGGCGGGCATTCGTTTTCCATGAAGCGGTGGGCCTGGTTCCGGATTTCGTTCTGGTCTTCGTTGAAACCGATGTCCATGGGAGTTGCTCCTTTCGGCGGCTGGGGGCCTATTTCTTGGGCGCGGCCGGAGCCATGCGGGCCATGTCCTTGGGCAGGCCGAGCACGCGCTCGCCGATGATGTTGCGCTGGATTTCGGCGCTGCCGGCCTCGACGGTGTTGCCCTTGGCCCGTAGGAACATGTACTGCCAGCGGCCGTCTTCGATGGCCCGGGCGGAGCGTTCGGCGAGCTGGCTGTAGGGTCCTTCGATTTCGAGGGCCAGCTCGGTCATGCGCGGGTTGAGTTCGCTCCAGATGATCTTGCCCACCGAACCCTCGGCGCCGGGCACGCCGCCCTTGAGCACGCGGTCCAGGCTGCGGTAGCCGTTGTACTTGAGCACCAGGATTTCGATGTACATCTGGGCCAGCCGCTGCCGGAAGCCCGGGTCTTCGAGCACGGGCCGGCCGCGGCGCTTGATGCCCTTGACCATCCGCCAGAGCTGCTCAAAGACCCACAGGAACTGGTTGGCCGTGGACAGGTCGCCCATGACGCGCTCGAACATGAGCGTGGTCAGGGCGATGGACCAGCCGCCGTCCTCCTGGCCGACCAGGTTTTCCACGGGCACCTGGACGTTGTCGAAGAAAATTTCGTTGAATTCGGCCTCGCCGGTGAGCTGGGTGATGGGCCGCACCTCGACGCCCGGGGCCTTCATGTCCACCAGCAGGTAGCTGAGGCCCTTGTGTTTGGGCACGTTGGGGTTGGTCCGCACCAGGAGCATGCACCAGTCGGCGAACTGGGCGTTGGTGATCCAGACCTTCTGGCCGTTGACCACGTAGTGGTCGCCCTGGCGCTCGGCCCGGGTGCTGATGCTGGCCACGTCCGAGCCGGCGTTGGGTTCGCTGAAGCCCTGGCACCAGATGTAGGTGCCGTCCAGGCTTTTCCGCATGAATTTTTCCTTCTGCTCGGGCGTGCCCACGGTGAAGATGGTGGGGATGCCCATGCCGAAACCGATGACGTTCACGCTGGCGGCGTGGGTCCGGCCGATGGGGTCGAGTTCCTCGGCGGTGATGATCTCCTGCGTGAGCGTGCCGCCCCGGCCGCCGTACTCCTTGGGATAGCGGACCCCGGCGTAGCCGCCGTCAAAGACCTTGCGCTGATAGTCGCGGTAGGCCTTGATGTAGTCCTCCCGGGTTTCCAGCTTCAGAGGCGGCTGGTCCTGGGGAAAAGTCTTGGCGATCCAGGCCTTGAGTTCCTGCCGGAATTTTTCGTCTTCCGCGGTGGGTCGGTAGTCCATTTGGATGCTCCTTTCAGCTACAGAGCGCCATAACTGCGCATCCCTGTGTTGCTCCTCGGCTCGTCACCGCGGCGTAGCAATGAGTACGCCTCGTTCCTCGCCATCGTCGCGCCTCGGTCTGCCTTGTTCTGACGCTCTGTAATCGCATGCACGTCCTCATATACAAAAACCGGGCGCGTCTTCCGGCGGAAGCGCTCCAGGCCAACGCGCCTCAGATGGCCCCGGCCTGTTTCAAGGCTTCGATCTCGCCGGCGGACAGCCCCGCCTCCTGCAGCACCTCTTCGGTATGCTGTCCCGGAATGGGCGGCGGGCCTTGTATTTCCGGTCTGGTGCGGCTGAAACGCGGGGCCGGCGCGGGTTGCAGCACGCCGTCCCTCTCGACAAAAGTCCCGCGCGCCTGGTTGTGGGGGTGCTTGTAAGCCTCCTCCATGGACAGCACCGGCGCGAAGCAGACGTCCGTGCCCTCCATGATCTCGCACCATTCGTCCCGGGTCTTGGTCTTGAAAATCTCGGTCAATTTCGCCTTGAACTCGGGCCACTTCTTGCGGTCCATCTGAGCCTGCCAGGCCGGGTCGTCGATGCCGGTGTGTTTAAGCAGCAGGGCGTAGAACTGCGGCTCGATGGACCCGATACCAACGTACTTACCGTCCTTGGTCTCGTAGGTGTCGTAAAAATGCGAGCCCGTGTCCAGGAGGTTGTCGCCGCGTTGGTCGGTCCACAGGCCCACGGCTCTGAAACCGTAGAACATGGCCATGAGCACGGCCGAACCGTCCACCATGGCCGCGTCCACGACCTGGCCCTGGCCGGACTTTTGGGCTTCGAGCAGGGCGCAGACCAGGCCGAAGGCCAGCATCAGCCCGCCGCCGCCGAAGTCGCCCACCAGGTTGAGCGGCGGCACGGGCTTGCCCGACGAGCGGCCGATGGCGTGCAGGGCGCTGGAAAGCCCGATGTAGTTGATGTCGTGGCCGGCCGCGTGGGCTAGCGGTCCTTCCTGGCCCCACCCGGTCATGCGGCCATAGACCAGCCGCGGGTTCCGGGCCAGGCACTCGTCAGGCCCCAGCCCCAACCGTTCCATCACGCCGGGCCGGAAGCCTTCGAACAGGGCGTCGGCGTGCTCGACCAGGGTCAGCACCGCGGCCACGCCCTCGGGTTTTTTCAAGTCCAGGGCGATGGACCGCCGGCCCCGGTTGAGCACGTCGTGACTCGGGGTCACCCGCCCGGTGGATGGACCCAGCCGGTCCACGCGCACCACGTCGGCCCCCATGTCGGCCAGCAACATGGCGCAGAACGGACCCGGCCCGATGCCGGCGATCTCGATGATTTTCACTCCTTGAAGCGGTCCCATGGCTTCTCCTTGAACAAGTGTTTGAGCGTGAGCGTGACGGCGCGAAGCCGGTTTTTAACTCTTCTTTCATATCACAAAAAAGGTTTTCTCCGGCGAAATTTTTGCCCGGCTGGGCAGTCGGTCAGGGCTTTTCACCTGGGCCCAAGTCGTCTATAACTGGGCTGTCCGAAACATGAGGGGAGGACGCGGTGGAACGTCTGGATTTTCTGGTCATCGGCGGCGGCGTGGTCGGCGTGACCGCGGCCTTGGCCCTGGCCCGGCGGCGCCCCAAGGCCCGCATCCGCCTTATCGAAAAGGAGGCGGGTCTGGCCCGCCACGCCAGCGGCCGGAACAGCGGCGTGCTGCACGCCGGTTTCTATTACGCGGCCGACAGCCTCAAAGCCCGCTTCACCAAAGAGGGCAACAAGCGGCTGACCGAGTACTGCCTGGAGCGCGGGCTGAACATCCGGCGCGTGGGCAAGCTGGTGGTGACGCGCGGCGAGGACGAGCTGGCCGGCCTGGACGAGCTGCTCCGCCGGGGCCGTTTGAATGACATCGAACTGGTCGAGCTGGACGCGCGCCAGGCCCGGGAGATCGAACCCCAGGTCAAAACTTTCGAGCGGGCCTTGTTCTCGCCGACCACGGCCGTGGTCGATCCGGTGGAGGTGGTGACCGCCTTGGCCGGGGACGCCCGGGACCTGGGCGTGGACATGAGGGCCGGCGTGCGCTACCTGGGCCGGCGGGGCGGCCGGGTGCTCACCTCCGAGGGTCCGGTCGAGGCCGGCTACGTGATCAACGCGGCCGGGCTGTACGCGGACCAGGTGGCCCGGGACTTCGGGTTTTCCAAACGCTTTCGCATCCTGCCCTTCAAGGGCCTCTACCTGTACGCCGATCTCCCGCCGGAAGCCGTGCACACCAACATCTATCCTGTGCCCGACCTGCGGAACCCCTTTCTGGGCGTGCATTTCACCGTGACCGTGGACGGCCGCGTCAAGATCGGCCCCACGGCCATGCCGGCCCTGTGGCGGGAAAATTATCACGGCCTGGAAAATTTTAAGGCCGGGGAGTTCGCCCGGGTGGCCTTAGACGAGGCCCGGCTGCTTCTGTCGGCCGGGTTCGATTTCAAGCGGCTGGCCGTGGGCGAGGCGGCCAAACGCCTGCGGCCGGTGCTGGTGCGGCAGGCCTCGGCCCTGCTCGAAGGCTTGCGGCTGTCCGACTGCCGGAAATGGGGCCGGCCGGGCATCCGGGCCCAGCTCTACGATCTCGAAAAAAAGACGCTGGTCATGGACTTCCTGCTGGAGGGCGACGCCCGCTCGCTGCACGTGCTCAACGCCGTGTCCCCGGCCTTCACCGCCTCGCTGCCCTTTGCCGACTTCATCGTCCAAGAGGTGGAGCGGCTGGCCGGTTGAAAAAAGCCGGTCCGAGCGGAGAGGCCGCTTGCCCGATCCCTTTTCCCCTAGGCGGGACCCATCTCCCGGCTCAACATGTCGGCCAGGGACGCGCGCGCGCGGGCGGGTTCGATCCAGCCCAGGCCGGCGCGGCCCAGGACGGAGAGCAGGTCCTGGAAGTCCTTGTCCGTCCAGGCCGGGCGGCGCTGCATGGGGTCCGCGCCCTCGCCTCGGAGGAGAAGGTTTCTACGCTGGCGGCGGAGAAACGCGGTCAGGTGCGGCTCCGCGGCCGGGTCCCACCGCCGGGGCGGCGGGGCCGTCAGGTCGAAATCAAGGGTCCACAGCTTGAGCTGACCGTCGGCCGCTCCCGAGGCGGCCCAACGGCCGCTGGGGCTGATGTCCACGGCCTTGACCGGCGCGAGGTGGCCTTCGAAAACCCGCAGGCAGCCGCCGGTTTCCAAATCCCACAGCCTGAGAGCGCGATCGAACGACCCGGAAAGGGCCGACCGGCCGTCGGCGCTGAGGGCGATCGCGTTGACCGCGCCGGCGTGGCCGGTCAGGGTATGGCGGACCTCGCCCGAGGTCGGGTCCCAGACCTTGAGCGTTCGGTCGGAGCTGCCCGATACCACCAGTCGTCCGTCCAAAGACAAGCGGGCCGCGTTGACCGCGCGCTCGTGGCCTTCCAAGACGCGCTCGGCCCGGCCTTTGATCAGGTCCCACAGGATGAGCACCGGGTGGGTGCCGATGTGATCGCCGCCGGCGGACAGGGCCGTCCATCCGTCCGCGCCGGCGCGGACGGCGTTCACCGTGGACCGGTGCCCGCCGAGTTCTCCCAGCGGGCGGCCGGTTTCCGTCTCCCAGACCCGGATGGCCCGATCTTCGCCGCCGGACAGGATGTGGGAGCCGGAGGGGGTGAAGCAGACCGCGTGGACCGCGCCCTGATGCCCTTCCATCATGTGGACCTGCTCGCCGGTGGCCGCGTTCCACAGCCGGACCGTCTGGTCCGCGCCGCCGGAACAGAGCCAGGCCCCGTCCTCGCTCAAGGCCAGGGCCAGCACGTCCCGCCGATGCCCCTCGAAGACCTGCTCCAGACGACCGGAGGCCGTTTCCCAACGCTTGACCGTCCGGTCGGCCGAGGCGGTGAACAGGTAACGGCCGTCCCGGCTGAAGGCCACGGCCTCGATGCCCCGTTCATGGGCCTGGACCTCGGTTTCAAGCCAGCCCCCCCGGAAGGGACCGCGGGGCAAGCGGAGGTGGAGATCGTTCCACAGGCCGAGCGCCTCGGGACGCCGGTCGTACCCGGTCTGACCACGCGCCTCGCGGAGATGGTCCGCGGCTGAGGCCGGCCGGTCAGCGGCCAGCTCCCGGCGGGCCAGGTCCAACCGCCGTTCGTATTCGTCGGCCGCCTCGGCCGCCGCCTCGCTGCGGGTAACCTGACACAACACGGCCGGGGCGCGGAAGGTGGAGGGGCTGGAGGCCCGCCAGACGCGGATCGATCCGTCCACGCCGCTGGACACGGCCAACTGGCCCGTCTGGCTAAGGTCCACGGCCAGCACCCAGGAGGGATGTCCCTCGAAGGTCCGTAGGCACCGGCCGCTGACCAGGTCCCAAAGCCGGACGGTGCGGTCCGAACCTCCGGACAGGGCCAGCCGCCGGTCCCGGCTCAGCCGGACCGCGTTCACCTCGCCCAAATGCCCCCGCAACACGCGCAGACACCGCCCCGTGGCCGCGTCAAACAAGCGGACCGCCCGGTCCGCGCCGCCGGTCAGGCAGAGCGTCCGGCCGCCGCGCGCGTCCAGGGCCGTGATCTTGCCGGCGTGGCCTTCCAGCAGGCGGAAGGTCCGGCCGGTTTCGCGCTCCCAGACCCGCACCACCTGGTCCATGCCCCCGGAAAAGACGAACGCACCGTCCGGGCTGAGCGCGGCGGCGCTGACCGGGGAGCCGTGTTCCTCGAAGACGCGAAGCTGCCGGCCTTCGACCGTGTCCCAAACACGGACCGTCTGGTCGTCCGATGCGGAGACGGCCCACCGACCGTTTGCCGAGAGGACCAGGGCGTTGACCGTGCGCTCGTGGCCGGACAGGGTCCGCGCCAGACTGCCGGTTTCCAGGTCCCAGAGCCGCAGGGCGAAATCCCTGCTGAGCGGGTCCCCGCCGCCGGTCAGGGCCAGGCGGTCGCCGGGGCCGAGGACCAGGGTGCGGATGGCCGCCTCGGAATCGGAGAAGCTTTGAATCTCCCGGCTCGAAGCCAGATCGAAGACCCGCAGCCGGCCGTCGTCGCCCGCCGAGAAAATCCGGCGCATGTCCCGGGAAATCCTCACCGCGTGGACGTTTCCGGCGTGGGATTTAAGCGTGGACAGCAGCCGCCGGGAGCGGGGCGCCTGCCAGTGGGCCGTTTCCAGCAGGTCCCCGGCCTCTTCCTTCTCGGCCTCGGGCAAATCCTGAAGCAACCGCAGCGCCGCGCCGCAGTCGTCCCGTTCGAGATGGACCAGGGCCTGCAAGCGACCGCCTCCGGTTTCGCCGGGCCGGGAACGCTCCACCTCGACCAGCCGCTTGAGCAGCGCCTCGTCGTCCAGGCGGCCGGTCCGCCAGAGCAGCAAACCCTGGTTGTAGGTGGACTCGGGATGGTGCGGATCGATGTTCAGGGCGCGGGTCCACAAGTCCTCGGCGTCCCGCCTCCGGTCGAGGTCCAACAGGGAAACGGCGCGGTTGTTCAGGCTGTCGGCCGTGGCCAGGCCCGGGCGGGGCATGACCCGGCTGTACTCCCGGCCGGTGGTCTCCTGGTAAATCTTGATGAGCTCCCGGGCCACGATGGCCATGTTGGGCGGACGATCGGCCGGGCGTTCCCGGAAGCAACGGCGCAGCAGATCGGCCAGCGATACGGGCATGCGGGGCAGCTTGCTGGGCCGGTCGGCGCTCAGGTGCTCCTCCAGAGCGGCCGCGGCCACGGTGCCGAACTCCCAGGTGCGGCCGCCGGCGAACATTTCGAGCAGGGACAGCCCCCAGCCCCACATGTCGGCGTGGTGGGTGATGGGTCCGCCGACGGCCTGTTCCGGAGCGTAATACTGGGGCGTACCGGGCGCGGGGCCCGACGGACGATCGGACGCGGGTTCGGTCGATTCGGAATCCGGCGCATAGCGCGGCCGAAAAAAGGCCAGCCCGAAGTCCGTGACCTTGGCCTGTCCGCCCGCGTCGAGCAACACGTTGGCCGGCTTCACGTCCTGGTGGACAAGACCCTGCTGGTGGGCGAAGTCCAGGCCCCAGGCGAACTGGATGCCGATGTCCAGAATCCGCTCCAGGATCAGCGCGGCCCGGCCCTGGTAGAGCCGCGGCGCCTCGTAGGAGAAACCGTAGATGTGGCCGTGCAGATCGCCGCCCGGCACGTACTCGGTGAAAACGCAGGGCACGGAGCCGATGCTGCGCACGTAATAGCAGCTGACCACATGGGGGTGCAGTTCGAGCCGGACCCAGGTCTCGGCCTCCTGTTCGAGACTCCGGGCGCCTCCGGCCGCGGCCAGAATCTCCGGGTTGGGAATCTTGACCGCCAGGTCCTGATCCCACAAGAGGTGGTGCGCCCGAAAGACGCGCCCCATGCCGCCCCGGCCCAGAAAACCGGTGACGCGGTAAATCCCCAGGATGTTCGAGCCGACCTCCCAATCGGCCAGGGCCGCGACCCGATCCGCCGTGGCCGAGGGTCCGCGTTCGGCCAGGGGCATTGTCGGGGCGGCCGGACCCAACCGGGCGTCCGCCCCGACCGCATCCGCGCCCGCGCGGGGTTCGGCGGTCTTGAGGCCCCGGCCGGGCCGGACCTGGAAGAAGTCGCCGCAGACCGGACAGCGCCGGACCCGCCCCATCTGTTCCTGGGACAGCCCCTGGTACTCCGCCCCGCAGGTGGGGCAGACGGTTCGGCGGTCTGTCGTCTCGGGACTCAAGGTTCGGCTTCTCTTCCTTTGGAGCCGGCCTCGCTCGAAGCGCCCGGCTCATATGATTCCTGGAGGGCCTCCTTCAAGGCGGCCGCGCTGGTGAAGGTCGGGCCGGACCGGTCTTTCAAGGCCGCGTCGATGACCTGGGCCAGGGCGGGCGGCAGGTCGGGGTCCCGTTTGAGGATGGGCACGGGGTCGGTCTGAAGCACGGTCATCCAGGGGTCCTGGCCCGGGGAGAAGGCGCGGGGGAACTGGCCGGTGAGGAGGTTGTACAGGGTGGCGGCCAGGGCCCAGACGTCCACCTCGGGTTTGGCGTATTTGAAGTTGACCACCTGGAAGCGGGGCATGAAGACCGGGGTGCCGGCCACGGCGCCGGTGCGGGTGTGGCCGCTCAGGCCGGCCGTGTCAAAGGCCTTGCCCACGCCCACGTCGGCGATCTTGGCCCGCCGGTCTTTGCCGTCGCCGGTCAGGAAGATGTTGGCCGGTTTGAGGTCGCGGTGGACCAGGCCGCGTCCCTGGCCGATGCGTCCGTCGGCCAGTTGGATGCGCGGGATTTCCACGGTGTGGATGTACTCCAAGCCGTCCAGTACCTGGAAGGCGATGGACAGGGCCTCGTCCAGGGGCAGGCGGCCGCCGCGCCGGTCGCGGAGCTTGTCCAGACTGCCGCCGTCGCAGAATTCCATGAAGTAGAAAAAAACGTCCCGGTACCGGCCGATGTCGAGCACCCGGACCACGTTGGGATGGTCGAGGATTCTGGAGATTTCCATTTCCCGCTGGAACATTCGCTTGGCCCGATCGCTGGCCGCCACCTCGGGCAGAAGCATCTTGAGGGCCGCCCGCGCCTGGGTGCGGCGATTTTCGATCAGGAAGGCCGTGCCGGACGAGCCTCGACCCAACTGACGCACGATACGGATGTCCTTCAGCCCGGCCAGGGCCGGCTCCCCGCTCTCCGCCTGGGCCACGAGGCTCTCAAGCACGGTCTCCGGTTCATTGCGGCAGACCGGACAGAGAAGACCGGCGCCCTCGGGCAGGTCCCGCCCGCACTTGAAACACTCCCCTCGCTCGGGCAGGTCCTCGCCGGTCATCAGAACCGTCGCTTCCACGCCCGAGCCCGCGTCCCCAAGGAGCACCGTTTTTTCCGCCCGGCTTCGGCAACGGGCGCACAAAAGTTCGCCCCGCCCCCCTCGGGCCTGGTTCTGCGCGGTCTCCGGGACCGGACGGCCGCAAACGTCGCAGACCGCCTCCCCGGCCGGCCGGACCACGAACACGACCTCCCCGGCCCGGATGCGGTCGCCATCCTTGAGGGCGAACCAGGGCGAGGGCGAGCCCGCGGCGTGAGCCGGTCGCCGTCCGATCAGGCGGTCGTTGAGAAAGGTGCCGTTGAGCGAGCCCAGGTCGCGGAGTTGCGGGTGGGGGTCCTGGATGTCCAGGGCGAAGTGGCGTCGGGAGACGGAGCGGAAGGCCGGGTTGTCGGGCAGCCGGACCTGGCAGTCGGGGGCGCGGCCCACGGCGTAGCGACCCGGGTTTGTGAGGGTGAAGCGTTTTCCCTTCAGAGGCCCGGAGAAGATGACAAGGGTCACGGCCATGCAACTGTCCCCTGCTCAGAACGCCTCATCATCCACCAGCGCCTATTCGCGTCAAACGCGCACGTGGCTCTCCGCCAGGGAATTCACATAGGTTCGCAGTTTCGTCCGGCCGTCTTCGCCGTAATCCGTGAAGCTGACGCCGGCCAAAAAGACGTCGCCTTCCATCCTGCTGTTTCGGATCTCGGCGAGCAGGCCGACCACCGGACCCACGCTGGGCAGCACCAGGTCCAGGGTCAGGTCCGTTTCCGGCGACAGGGGGCGGGCCATCTCCAAAAGGCACCCGCCCTCGGAGATGTCCATGAGCACGACGGGCCAGACCTCGGGTTCGGCCTCGCCCGCCCTGACGTTCAGGTAGGCCTCCATGCGCACCGGGAAGCGTTTTTCGCGCCGGAGCGCGGTTTCCTCCACCGCCTTCGGGTAGCTCAGATAAAGCACCGGGAACGGGCTCTTGGACGTGCCCAGAACATTGGCCGAAAAGGAAAAGAGAAACCCCCGGCTGACAAAGGTGACGGCCCAGACCGTGCCGTCGGTCATACGCACGGGCATCCCGGCGCTTTGGGGCAGCTCCACGGCCAGGTACTGACCCGCCTTGTGTCCGATCAGATTGGTGACATACTTGGACCGCACCGCGGTCAAGGCCATAATCTTGACCCACGACCCCGGCTCGAAAATGTCTGGTCTGACCATGGTTTTCCGCGTTCCTCACCCCTGGCCGGTCCGGCGATTTTTTCGCGTCCTGTAATGCTGCGCCACCATATCAGATATCCGATTCCCGCGCAACAGACAGACCCCTTATTCCTTCTTTGTCTCCTTTTGCGCCCGGGCCATGCGTTCGGCCAAAAGCAAGGGCATCAGCTTGCCCCGGCCGCTCCAAACCGGCTCGGCCCGTTTGATCCTGAGCGTGCCCGCCTGTCGCCAGGTGGCCCGGGCCAAATCCGCGCCCACGCTCACGCGCTTCAGGGCCTCGGACCAGACCGCGATCACCTCCGACTCGTCGTCGATCCGCACCTTGGGGCTGATGATGAGATTCAGCCGCGTCAGCCCCTCCTGGTCCTCGACCTCCTCCAACTGGTAGTCCAAAGCGCTCCCTCCGAAACGGGCCGGCAGCACCTCCTCCAGGATACGGAGCATGTCGCCGCCGATCAGGGTCATGCCTTCGCCGGTCAGTTTCTGGAAGCTGCCCACGCCGCTCAGGTGCTTGGTGAAGCCGTAGGTTTCGAGCAGACAGCCGCAGGACCGGGTCTCGATGACGCCGAAATCGTCGGCCTCGACGTTGAGCATGATCTTGGGCGTGGTGGGCAAGAGCGTGGTGAAATGCACCGCGTCCACGTCGATGTCCGTGTTCGGCACCCGGCGGGGATAGGTGATCAGGGCGAAGATGTCCTGGTAAAAATGCATGTCGCCCGGCTCGTCCGCGTGGGGGCAGGTGATGCCGATGGCCCCCAATTCGGACGTGGCGTAGCTGGAAACGAAACGCGCCCCGCTGGCGGTGATCCCCGCGACCTTGGACGGCGTGGCCGGTTCCCCGCCGCCAAGGAACGTCGCGCCGGTGAGGTCCAGACCCAGGGCCTGGGCCGCCAGGCTGACGCGCAAATCCATGCTGACGTAGGAACGCAGCAGACACGCGCCGTGCTTCTGGAGGGTTTCGGCCACCAGCCGGGCGATCACCTCGGCCTGATCCAAGCGAACCAGCTTGGGATACGGAAAGGACACGCCCATGAGCCGGGCCGTGAGCACGATGGCCCGGGTGGCCAAGCGGAACCGGAGGGCGGGCCGGAGATCGCCGGGCCTGAGCGGCGTGAACCACTGCTTGGCCAACTGGCCCATCTGAACCTGCTTCAACATTAGGTTGATGGCCCCGCCGGCGGGCAGTTCCCCGGACCACATGATGGTCGGCGTACCTAAGAGCCCCAGGGCCTCGTAGGAAAGCAGGTCGTAACACGTTCGCGCGGCCATGTTGTCCAGGTCGTGAGCCACCCGGGTGCCGGCCCCGGTGGAGCCACTCGTTTCCAGGTAGTAGTACCGGCTCAGGAAGGGGTTGTCGAAGGCCTGGGGGGACAGGGGGATGGTCCGGCCCTGACGTTCGACCGGCTGGCGGCCCTTGAATTCCTCGAAGGAAAAATAAACGCCGGCCCGCCGGAGTTCACGCAGGGTCTCATCCAGCCCGTTGTCCCGGATCATGTTTTTAAGGTCGCCCATCTCGCAGCCGGCCAGCTTCATCAGGGGGAGGTAGGGGCTGTCGGCGTAGCCGAAAACGCCTCTTTCCACCATGCGCAGAAAGTTCTCCCCGCGCTCGGCCATGCGTTTGGCCACGATGGCCCGGGCCTCTTCCAGGGAGAGCCGCTGATTCAAAAACGGGCCCAGCCCGGAAGCGAAACGCCAATACATTTTCAGGGTATCGAACATGCATTCCTTCCCGCGGGCAAAAAAAAGACGGCAATCCCACCATGGCCGCCAAGCGGAGTCAGGCGGGAGGCCGGCTGTGCGGACCGAAGCTAGCGGCCCATGGATTCCAGGATGATTTCCGCGGCGGTGCGCGCGCCCAGACCCGGCGCCAAAGGACAACGCTCCCGCGCTCCGGACCGGTTGTAGGCTTCGAACTCCTCCCGCCCGGCAAAGGGATCGTAGGCCCGCCCCAACAGCGTGGTCTGGATATCCAGACAGCTCAAACTGCCCAGCCGGTCCTCGAAGCGTTTCAGGTATTCCCGGCAGGCCACGTAGGCCCGGGTCGTGTCCGGGTCCAGGACGTCGGCCGGGCTGAAATACAGGCTGAGCGCGGCCAGACCGCCCGAGACCGGCCCGCAGATGCCGCCGCTCATGGCTAGACCCGGAAACGGCCGAAGCGCCCGCACCAGCTCCGGGTGGCCCAGACCGAACTCCTCAAGCAGCGACGCCGCCGAACCCTGGGCGCAGTTGCGCAGCAGATAGCAGTATTCCTCGGCCCTCCGCTGCACCCGGTCCAACACCGCTTCCCGGCTGTCAGCCGCCGGATCGCTTTTGGCCGTGCGGCCTTGGAGAAAATCTTCGAACCGTTTCTGGATGGCTTCCCGGTCCCACGTGCGCTTTTCCAGTTCCGTGAGCCGCTTTTCGATGGCTTCTCGATCCATTGACTGTGTCACCTCACAAGATGAATTCCTGGGTGCTGGTCACGGCGAAGCAGTCCATGGGCGCCTGGCGCTCCGCCAGAATCTCCCGGCACCGGGTCACCATGGCGTCCAGGTCGTCGTCGCTCCGGTCCTGGTTGTGGTGGAACAGACCGAAGGCGCGCACCCCGGCCGCGACGGCCAGGTCCAGGGCGGCGAGATAATGGGAATGCCCCCACCCGCGCCGCTGCTCGTATTCCTCGGGCGTGTATTCCGCGTCGTGCATCAGCAGGTCCGCGCCCCGGGCGAATTCCGCGTACTCCTCGAAGCTCTTGCCGCCGCGATGCGGATAGCCCAGCTCGTTGTCGGTCAGGAAGACAAAGGACTTGCCGCCTTCCTCCAGCCGGTAGCCCTGGCCGATGTTGGGGTGGCAGAGCGGGATGTAGGAGATGTCGATGGTGTCGATGCGAAAGGTCATGGCGCACGCGCCGCTGTATTCCACCCGGGAGGTCAGCCGGTCGAAGGGCACCGGGTAGAAGGGGAAATCCATGGTCCGGGAGAGCAGCCGCTTGAGGTTGCCCTGGGCCGTGGGACAGCCGGTGATGTGGATGGTCGTCGTGGGGTCGTACAGGGGCTTGAAAAAGGGAAATCCCAGAATGTGGTCCCAATGGGAGTGGGTGAAAAGGAATTGGAAATCGCGGCGGTCTTCGGCCAGCAGGCGGTTGCCCAGACGGCGGATGCCGGAACCGGCGTCCATGATGATCACCTCGTCGCCTTTGCTGCGAATCTCCAGGCAGGTCGTGTCCCCGCCGTAGCGGTTGTATTCCGGACCCGAAACTGGAATCGAGCCCCTGGCTCCGTAACACCGAATGAGCATCTGTCGGCCTCCGATCCGATTTCCCGGCCGCCCGCCCAAGGCGGGAAGCACCCGGCTCCGCTGCCCTGGAGGTTCGAAGAGAACTGCCTCGCTTGCGTCTAGGCAGGAAGTATATCAAACGGCGCCGGGGACCGGAAGCAAAATTGAAGCCCCTGCGGTAAGCCGCGGGCAATCTCCAAAGGCAAGGAAGATATTGCTCAGAACGGAAAGTGCGTCGCATGAGCATCACCTGACAATCAAGCGGTAGGAAAGGCAATAAGATTGGACCCTGGATAAAATCATTCCAGGGTGACGGTTTTTGGAACACCGGCAACCCCGCAACGTCATTCTGGCATGTTTTAAGCCAGAATCCAGAATTCCCATTCACCGGCCGCCCGGGAAAACCGTCCGGGATCGAGGCCTTGCCGCAAGTCCCGCAGTTCGGTAGTGGGTCAATTTAAGGATTCAGTTGTTTCCCTTGCCAAATGCCCCGATTCGACTGCAACCTGTTTTTCACCGCCACCCAAGCCCATTTCGTCATTCCCGCTTTCGCGAGAATGACGTTTCGAACTACGGAAAAGGGAAAACACGTCACCCCGGTGAACGCGAAGACCCAGGAATTCCTTAGGAAGGGGGGTATGGAATTTCCCAAACTGACCCACTACCCGCAGTTCGGGACATTTGACACCGGCCATTGTCTCCCATATGATTCCGGCAGGCGGGGGAATCATGACCAGACACGAAATGAAGATCGAGGAATACCGGCTGACCGAGGAACCTTTTTACCTGCCGCTGGGCGACGAGGTGGACATCTTTCGGGCGGCCTTCCGCTCCAAGATTCCGGTGCTGCTCAAGGGGCCGACCGGCACGGGCAAGACCCGGTTCATCGAATACATGGCTTACACGCTCAGCCGCGAACTGGGCGAATCGGCCTCGCTGCCGCTCATCACCGTGGCCTGCCACGAGGACCTGACGGCCACGGACCTGGTGGGCAAGTTTCTGCTGAGGGGCGACGAGACGGTCTGGGTGGACGGGCCGCTGACCCTGGCCGTCAAGACCGGGGCCATCTGCTACCTGGACGAGGTGGTCGAGGCCCGCAAGGACACCACGGTCATCATCCACCCCCTGTCCGACCACCGTCGGCTCCTGCCCATCGACAAGAAGGGCGAGGTGGTCGAGGCCCATCCCAACTTTTTCCTGGTCATCTCCTACAACCCCGGCTACCAGAGCGTGACCAAGGACCTGAAGCAGAGCACCCGCCAGCGGTTCGTGGCCATCGACTTCGACTACCCGCCCCGGGACAAGGAAGCCGAGATTATCCGCCACGAAAGCGGCGTGGACCTGGACACCGCCCGGGAACTGGCCAAGGCCGGCGAAAAAATCCGCAACCTCAAGGGACACGCGCTCAGCGAGGGGGCCAGCACCCGGCTGCTGGTCTATGCCGGCCGGCTGATCGGCCAGGGCGTGTCGCAGCGTCGGGCCTGCGACATCGCCATCACCGCCTCGCTGACCGACGAACCCGAGGTGCAGCGGTCTCTGGCCGAGGTGCTCTCGGCCGTTTTCCCTTGAGCCGCGCGCTTCACCGAGGTCCCGGCCCGTGACCCTGATCCGCACCATCGATCCCCGCTTCGCCCTGCTCGAAGCCCGAACCGCGCCGAGGAGGTCCGATCCCGACGAGCCGGCGCCCGCGCCCGCCTCGGCCGACGAGATCGCGGCCCTGGCCGAGGAACTGGGGAGCGCCTGTCCGGCCAGCGCCGAGGCCTTTGACCAGGTCTGCCCCGAGGTCCTGCCCCGGCTCAACCCCCGGGAAATGGCCGCCTGGACTCACTTGGGACTGCGCTTCATCCTGGCCGGCAACGGGATGGCCCAACTGGGTCCGGCGTTTTTCCGCGCCAGCCCGGCCGTGCTGGACGCCGGGGCCTTTCACTACCTGCACGACTGGACCGAACACGGTCTCAAGGTGGCCGCCCTGTCGCCCCGTACCGCGGCCCGCTTCCTGAGCCTGACCCCGGCCTTCCTCGACCACGTCGAAATCTACCAGGTCGGCAAGTGGGCCCGCACCGCCCTGGACATCCTGAACGCCGGGCCGGGCCGGGAGCCGACCGCCGGAGCTTATCTGTCCTCGGCCGTGGCCCTGCTGGATTTCATGGATTTCCGGGAGTTGAAGGACTGGTCCACTCTGGGCCTCACCCTGACCCGCCGTTCGACCGATCTGGGTTTCAACTTTTTCGACCGCGCGCCCGCCCGGCTCGAAGACCTGTACCGTTACGAACGCCGCGGCCTCTTTGAACTCTGCCTCCTCCCGGCCCGGCTGCACCCCGAGGAGGCGGTGGACCTTTATGACCGCTGCCCGGCCATGCTCATGGCGCTCAGTCCCAGCGTGCGCGGCCGGGTCCTGGACGCGGTCCGTCGCATGGCTTCCAACCGGCCCGAGATCGCGGCCGAGGTCTTTGGCGACCTGGCCGGCACCCTAAGCCGGCTGTCCTTCCCCAGCCAAAAGGAGGTCATGGACCAGGAACCGCGCATCGGCGAGGTTTCGTCGAGCGCGGCCCGGGTGTACTGCCAAAGCGTGCTTCGCATCCTCGAACGGGTCCCGGAAACCTTCCTGCCCCTGTTCGTCAGCGCCGGGCTGGCGGTCCTGCAAGAGGACGAAGCGGCCGGGCTGGACTATTTCGCCCTGGCCTCGGACGCGGCCGGGGTCGAGGTCCAGCGCTGGCAAGAGGCGGCCCTGCTCGAAGACCACCGCCGCGTGCTGGGCGACCTGGCCCGGGCCTTGACCGGCCGGGCCTTGACCATCCAAAGCACCGAGGAGCTGGAGCTGAGCGTGGCCCGGGCGAGCCGGGCCTACCCCACCACGGACGGGGAGACCATCTTTCTGCCGCCCTTCGTGGACCAGGGCGGGAACCGCCGGGAAAACTTCCGTTGGTACAAGGTGGCCGCCGCCCACCAGGCCGGCTACGTCGAGCTGGGGAGTTTCGCCGCCGGTCTCAAGGAGGCGCGGGCGCGGCTGGAAACGCTGCCCGCCTCAACCCTGGCCTTGGACCTGTTCGCCATCCTGGAAGACGGCCGGATCGACCATTGGCTGGGCCGGGAGTACCGGGGCCTGGGCCGGGACTTGGCCCAGGTCATGGCCTCGGCCGTGGCCAAACGGACGAAGCCTTGCGAGCTGATGTTGTGGGAGGCCCTGGTCGAGACCGTGCTGCGGCTGACCGTGGGGCTGCTGGATTCCCAGGACTTGGCTCCGAACCAGGCCGAGCACCTGCCTTTTCTCGAAAAGGCGCTCATGGGCTTTTTCGAGCAGGAGGGCGGGCCGTGGACCAGCCTGGCCAAGGCGGTCGAGCTGTACGACTACATCCGCCGGCTGCCCAACGTGAGGCCCGGCCCCCGGCGGCCCGGCTCCGGCCGGGACGAGCCTGACCCCCGCAGCGTCTCCTACCAGTCGGTCCTGCCGCTGGAATACCGGGGCCGCATCGAACCCGAGCTGCTGCCCGAGGCGGTGACCCTGGACGTGGCCGCCCAGGACCGGATCGACGGCGAGGGCGGCTTTCCCATGCCGCTCGAAGAGCTGAAGAAGATGCTCGAAAACCTCAAGGACCTGTCCCTGGTCCAGGTGGCCGAGGGCCGGGACCCGGCCACGCAGGGCCTCTTCTTCCGCGACCCGCACGGGCTCTTGGCCAAGAACAGAGCCGCCGAACCCAACCGCGAGGACCACGAGGGCCGCAGCCGGCCCTTCGCCATGATCCCGGAACGCCAGACCGGCTCGGCCGGACCGTTCTACTACGACGAATGGGACTACATGCAGAAGGCCTACCGCCGCCGCTGGTGCCGCCTCAAGGAACAATGGGTCGAGGCCGCGGACACGGCCCGGGTCGAGGAAATCTACGCGCGCTGCGGCAAGCTGATCCAGAGCGTGCGCCGGCAGTTCCAGCGCATCCGGCCCGACGTCATGGAGACGATCCGCCGCGTGGAATGGGGCGACGAGATCGATCTGACCGCTTTGATCCAGAGCGTGATCGACCGCAAGCTGGGGGCCGACCCCTCGGACCGCATCTTCAGCCGCAAGGAGAAGCGGCTCCGCCGGGTGACCACCGTGCTGCTCATGGACCTCTCCGCCTCGACCGACGAGCGCGTGCCCTGCCGGGTCGGGGAGGGCGAGGAGGACGCGCCGGCCGAGAAGAAGATCATCGACACGCTGCGCGAGAGCCTGGTGGTCATGATGGAGGCCCTGGAGGCCCTGGACGACGAGTACGCCATGTTCGGCTTTTCCGGCTACGGCCGAGGCCAGGTGGACTTCTACACCATCAAGGATTTCGGCGACCGCTACTCCGAGACGCTCAAGGGCCGCATCAGCGGCCTGGAACCCAAGCAGAGCACGCGCATGGGCCCGGCCATACGGCACGCGGTCTCGAAGCTCAGGAAATGCGGCTCCGACCAGCGGCTGCTCATCCTGCTCAGCGACGGTTTTCCGCAGGACCACGACTACGGCGAGGACCGGGCCTCGAACGACTACGGCCTCAACGACACCATGATGGCCCTGCTCGAAGCCCGGCGCGAAGGCATCGAACCCTTCTGCATCACCGTGGACCAGGCCGGCCACGACTACCTGCGCCGCATGTTCGACCCCAGAAGCTACCTGGTCATCCAGGACATCCACTCCCTGCCCGAGGTCATGCCCCGGGTGGTGGAGGCCCTCATCCGATGAGACCGTCTCAAAATAGGAGAAAAACATGAAAGCCATCATGGTCATGTACGACTCCCTGAACCGCCGGATGCTCCCGCCCTACGGCTGCGACTGGGTCCACGCCCCCAACTTCTCCCGACTGGCCGGACGCGCCGTCACCTTTGACCACAGCTACATCGGCTCCATGCCCTGCATGCCCGCCCGCCGGGAAATCCACACGGGTCGCTACAATTTCCTGCACCGCTCCTGGGGACCGATCGAGCCGTTCGACGATTCCATGCCCGAGATTTTAAAAAAGGCCGGAGTGTACACCCACCTGGTCAGCGACCATTACCACTACTGGGAGGAGGGCGGCTGCACCTACCATACCCGCTACAGCAGTTGGGAGCTTTCCCGAGGCCAGGAGAACGATCCCTGGCAGGGGGTGGTGGCCGAACCGGAGCGCCCGGACGAGGTCATCGGCCGCGAGTCGCGCGTCAACTGGGCCAATCGGCCGGCCATGGCCCGGGAAGAGGACATGCCCATGGCCAAGACCTTTGCCATGGGCATGGACTTCATCCGCCGCAACCACGAGAGTGACAACTGGTTCCTGCACATCGAGACCTTTGACCCGCACGAACCTTTCACCGCGCCCCAGCGTTTCCGCGACCTCTACCCCCACGACTACGACGGCCCCTTCTTCGATTGGCCCATGTACCAGCAGGTCAAGGAAACCCCGGAGCAGATCCAGCACGTCCGCTACCAGGCCGCCGCCCTGACCAGCATGTGCGACGAATACCTGGGCCGGGTCCTGGACCTCATGGACGAACTGGACCTGTGGAAGGACACCCTGCTCATCATCAACACGGATCACGGCTATCTGCTCGGAGAACACGGCTGGTGGGCCAAGACGTTTCCCCCCAACTACAACGAGATCGCCCACACCCCGCTCTTCATCTGGGACCCGCGCTCGGGCAAAAAGAACGAACGGCGCGCCTCCCTGGTCCAGACCATCGACCTGGCCCCGACATTGCTCGACTTCTTCGGCGTGGACATCCCCCCGGACGTGCGGGGTGTGCCCCTCAAGGAGACCGTGGCAACCGACGCGCCCGTGCGCCAGGCCGGTCTGTTCGGCCTGCACAACGCCCAGGTCAACGTGACCGACGGCCGCTACGTTTATATGCGCGCCCCGATCCCGGACAGCGAGACGGCCTACGAATACACCCTCATGCCCACCCACATGCTGCACACTTTTCAGGTCAGGGAGCTGCAAGACATTGCGCTGGTCGAGCCGCTCTCCTTCACCAAGGGCTGCCGCACCATGAAAATCAAGAGCCTGTGGCGGCACCCCTATCCATTCAAGACCGAGCTGTTCGACGTGGAAAACGATCCGGGCCAGGAACGGCCCTTGAGCGACCCCGAGGTCGAGGCCCGCATGGAGCAACACCTGTTGAAACTGCTCGAAGCCTCGGACGCCCCGCCCGAGCAGTACGTCCGGCTGGGGCTGAGGAAGGAGTAGGCGGGTTTGTGTGGGGGTACCTTTTTTGAAGTCGAGACCGAGGCCAAACACAGGATACCGAGACGAAATCGAGGAGGGCGAGGATCGAAGCCGCAGGAATAGCAATCCTATTCCGAGGACTTCGAGCCGATGACCGACAAAGATTTCGGCCGGTAGCCGAAGTTTGGACCGGTCTCGAAAAAGGGTTCCCCCAACCCCCTCCTAATTCCATTTCTAATTCAATAGTGAATTAATAATCCATGGCCATGCCACGATGGAATGGACTCGTTCGTGGTCGTTTTCCATTTCCCGTAACGAAATCTCAAGGTGGTCTTCCAGGGCATCCATGC
>Ga0209163_1000147_pt1 | contig 169278 bp, 149 predicted proteins | sample MTBAKSrepl2MetaG_FD_187457 | JGI IMG/M metagenome (GOLD analysis project Ga0209163, IMG submission 187457) | Enrichment culture microbial communities om Arthur Kill intertidal strait, New Jersey, USA, that are MTBE-degrading - MTBE-AKS2 (Arthur... | ecosystem: Environmental > Aquatic > Marine...
TGTAGGTATTGGCGGCGCACGGTCACGTCCATGATCTCCTGGTAACCCTTTCTTGATTTAGAATTGGGTTACATTTTAAATGATTCAATCGGTAATCCTTCGGTTACCTTTTACGTGAGGCAATGCGCCAAGTTGACAAGCCGGCCCCGTCGGGGTATACGAGGCCTATTGTGCTTATAAGGAGGGACCAATGGAGCAATCCGTCGTCCGGAGCCCCGAAAGAAGCGATGCTCTTTCAGGAGTCGTCAGCGTCGGCGAATGGCTGGTCACCATGCTCATCGCCGCCATCCCGCTGGTCAACCTGGTCATGCTTTTCGTGTGGGCCTTCGGGTCCAACACCAAGCTCAGCAAAGCCAATTGGGCCAAGGCCAGCTTGATCTTCCTGGTGATCGTCTTCGTCTTCTATTTCGTGGTCATCGTGACCATCGTCGGAGGGATCGGGATCCTGTCCTCCAGGTCCTCCTGGTAGGGCGGGGCCCCGAGCGCGCCTGCCGGGGGGCGCCCCGTCCGTCAGACGCGGACCCGGTCGGAGGGCTCGACACGCAGTTCGAGGCTGCCAATCCCGGCGTCGATGTCGATCTCGATGGTCACGTCGCTCCGCCCGTACGCCTCGTTGACGTAGTGGCCTTCCCGCTTGGTAAGGCCACGGGTGTCGATCGAGCCGAGACCCCCGTCGACGTGGACCCGCACGCCGGCCTCGGCGGGCAGGATCAGCCGTCCGCTGCCGACGCCGCCGTCGATCCGGACCCGGAAGCTCCGGCGGTGCGGCCCGCTGATGTCGAGCGTCATTTCCCCGACGCCCATATCGATCTCGACCTTCGACAACTGGAGCCCGCGCAGATCGAGATCGCTCTCGCCGGCCCCCAGATCGATATCGAGTTCGAGGGGCACGGCCCGGCTCAGGCGCAGGTCCCAGGTGTTGCGGATGTTCCCGAACGGGATCCCCTGGCGGCGGGCGTGCCGGACCTCGAGGATGCCCGTGCTCCCCAACAGGCGGTAATCGACGGCCGGCCGGAGGCGCTCCCGGTTGAACCGGAATTCGGCCTCGAGCAGGGCCTCCTGCTCGGCGCCCCGGGCACGGAGCTCGCCGGCGCCCATGCGCAGAGAGACCTCGGCCCGCTCGGCCCCCTCGAGGGCCACTGTCGTGTATTCCGTGGTCACGTTCCGGGGCTCGTCACAAGCCGCCGTGAGGGCCAGGACCGCCAGGGCCAGGGCCGCTCGTTTCCATCCGAGGTGTGTCATGGTTGGACCTCCAATGTTGCCTCTCTGTTTTATACGGGGAAAAGGGGGCCCGGGTTCCCTACCGGTTGACCGGGAGCGGCCGGTTCTGCTTTAATAGGGGCTCATGAGAAGAACCCGGGTTTTCTTGGCCGTCTTCCTGGCCGGCGGCTTCCTGCTCCTCTTCTCCTTCCCAAGGTCCCCGCATGTCGGCCTGATCAAGATCCCCAAGGATGACGGCCCGGTCTGGACGGTCCTTGCGCGTCTCGGCATCGATGTCCGGCAGGAGCTCTCGTCGTGCTTTCTGGCGCTGGCCGACGCCCAGGACCAGAGGTCGCTTCGCCGGCAGGGAGTGGCCTTCTCGATGGTCGACAGGGACGCCAGGAGGACCGACTACGTCGTCGTTCCCCTTCGGGAGCCCGGGGACCTGGAGGCCCTTCGGGAGCGGGGCCGGGCCGCGGCCGTCGAGCCCGGAACGGCGGTCTTCTGGGTTCCCGCCGGCGCCACTCTCGAGGCCCTGCCCCCCGGCGTTCCGCGCAAACCGCTGGCCGCCTCGTCGGTCCTCCCTTATCTCCGGGCGCCGGCCGCGATCGTCAGGCCGGCGGCGGCGGCCGCCGCCCAGGACCCTCTCGTGGACCTCATCGCGGCCCAGGTCTCCGAGACCGGGCTGAGATCGCTCGTCCAGTCCCTCCAGGACTTTCAGACGAGATACGCCTCGACGGCCGCGTGCGAGGCGGCCGGCGAGTTCATCTTCAATGTCTTCTCGTCGCTCGGGCTCGATGATGTCCGGTTCGAGCCCTTCGACTTCTCGACCGGTTTTCTATCCCGGAACGTCATCGCCGAGAAGACAGGGGAGACCTACCCGGAAGACATCCTCATCATCTGCGGGCACTACGATTCGACCTCCCCGTCCTCGACCCGGCAGACCCTGGCCCCGGGCGCCGACGACAACGCCAGCGGCACGGCTGCGGTCATCGAGGCCGCCCGGATCCTGGCCGGCTTCCAGCTGGACTTCACGGTCCGCTTCATCGCCTTTTCCGCCGAGGAATGGGGCCTCTGGGGGAGCCGGGCTCACGCGGCCCGGGCCCGGGCGGCCGGCGAGAGCATCATCGGCGTCATCAACCTGGACATGATCGCCTACGCCGACGCCATTCCCGAGGAGCTCGAGGTCATCGTCGACAGCCGCTCGGAATGGCTGGCCGAAAGGCTGGTCTCGGCGGCGGCCCTCTACGCGGACCTCGGGGCCCGCACAACGGTCGACTCATCCTTCGTCTACTCAGACCATTCCCCGTTCTGGGACAACGGCTACCGGGCCCTCCTGGCCATCGAGGACAATCCGCTGCAAAATCCTTATTACCATCGGACGACCGACACCATCGACACGCTCGATTTCGACTTCTTCACGGCCTCGGCCCGGGCCTCGCTGGCGGCCCTCGCCGAGCTGGCCCAGCCCGTTCGCGAAGGCTATCCTTCGACGCCCGCCGGGCTGACGGCCTCGGCGCTCTCCTACCGGTCCCTCTTCAACGCCGTCAAGAGCGCCCGCCTGTCCTGGCCCGGTCAGGCCGGGGCCGCCGGCTACAACATTTACAGGTCGAACGTGTCCCATCTCAACTACGTGAAGCTCAACGGGACACCGCTCGAGAGCGCGTCCTATGCGGACCCCATGTTGCGGACCGACCTCCCTTACTACTACGTCGTCACGGCCGTCGGCCCGACGGGGCTCGAGAGCAACTTCTCCCGCGAGGCCGAGATCGCCCCCGATATCCTGGGTCTTCCCGTCTCGGGCCTGACCCTGTTCCAGATGCTGAGGTTCCGATGAGGGCCCGCCGCGGCGTCCTAGGGCTGGCCGTGGTCCTCGTCCTGGCCCTCCCGGCCCTGGCCCAGAGGCTGTCCCTGTCCCTTTCGGCCGGGGTTTTCTCCCCCCGCCAGGAGATGGTCCGCGAGATCTACGGCACGGCCATGCCGGTATCTTTCGACGCCTGGCTGGGATTCAAGAGCGGTTTCGGACTTTCGGCGGGCCTGACCCTGCTTCGGGACGACGGCGCGGCCGTCGCCGATCAAGGCGACGGCCAGGCTTTTCCGCTGCGTTTCGAGCGGGTCACGGTCCCTCTTCTCGTCTTCTTTTCCCCCCGCCTCGAAGGGGTGGTCCTTCGTTTCGGCGCGGGCCTGGCCACCCATTCCTACAAGGAGCGCTGGCGGACCGTGGACCTCGGTTTCGAAGGCACGAAACTTGGGACCCTCTTGAGAGCGGCCGTCGAGGTCCCGGTCTTCGGCCGGCTGTCCCTTTTCGGCTCCCTGTCCTACGACTCGATCGCCACGGGGGTCCGGTCCCCCCTCGGGGACAGGGTCGAGCTGGGAGGCGTTCAATTCCTGGGAGGAGTCGCCCTGCGGGTCCGTTAGGCGCCGCGAACGACCCCATCACGGATCAGGAGGTCCCATGAACGACAACGACAGAAGCCATAGCCGCCGCGACTTTCTCAAGCTCGGAGCCGCCGCCGGATTGGGAGCCGCCGCGGCCGGACTGGGCGTCGATTGCCGGGCCCCTTCGGCGGAAGTCGGGGGGCAAGGCCTTTCGCAGTTCGCCGCCCCTCCCGTGCCGACCGTCCGCGTGGGATTCGTCGGCGTCGGGGGCATGGGCTCGGCCCACGTCCACAACTTCCTGAACATCGAGGGCGTCGAGGTCCGGGCCATCTGCGACATCGTGCCGGCCAAGGTCGAGCGGGCCCAGAAATGGGTCGAGGCGGCCGGCCAGCCCAAGCCCGCAGGCTACGCCAAAGGTCCGCGGGATTTCGAGAGGATGTGCGAGACCGAGGAGCTCGACCTGGTCCTGACGGCGACGCCTTGGGAATGGCATGTCCCGGTCTGTCTTGCGGCCATGAAGAACGGCAAGCACGCGGCGACCGAGGTCCCGGCGGCCATGAGCATCGACGACTGCTGGGCGCTGGTCGAGGCCGCCGAGAAATACGGGAAGCACTGCCAGATGATGGAGAACTGCTGCTACGACCGGATCGAGCTCATGACCCTGAACATGGTCCGCAAGGGATTGCTCGGGGAGGTCCTCCACGCCGAGGCCGGCTACCTCCACGACCTGCGGGGGGTCAAGTTCTCGAGCGAGGGCGAGGGGTTGTGGCGCCGGGCCTGGTCCCACAAGCTGAACGGGAACCTTTACCCGACCCACGGCCTCGGCCCGGTCGCCCAATGCATGAACATCAACCGCGGCGACGCCTTCGACTATCTCGTCTCGATGAGCAGCCCGTCCCGGGGCCTCCAGGAGTACGCCGCGGCCACCTTCGGGCCGGACTCTCCGCAGGCCAGGGAGACGTTCGCCCTGGGCGACGTCAACACCAGCCTCATCAAGACCAAGCTCGGCAAGACCATCATCCTCATCCACGATACGAACCTGCCGCGGCCCTACACCCGTATCAATCTCGTGCAAGGGACCAAGGGCATCGCCCGGAAATGGCCCGACCGGGTCTACATCGAGGGGCTCGCCGACAGCCCCCATCGCTGGGACGATTTCGAGAAGTACGCCGCCGAGCACGAGCATCCGCTGTGGAAGGCCATCGCTTCGAGGGGAGAGGGCCGGGGGCACGGCGGCATGGACTACATCGAGGACTACCGGCTCGTCCAATCCCTGAGGCGGGGCGAGCCTCTCGACCAGGACGTCTACGACGCGGCCGCCTGGAGCGTCATCGTCGAGGCGAGCTGCCGGAGCGTCGCGGCCAAGGGCCGGCCCGTTGCCCTGCCCGATTTCACCCGCGGAACGTGGAAGAAGACCCCTCCGCTCGGCATCGTCGAGGCCTGAGAGGGTTTGGCCGGCGCGGGCCGATCCCGCAGGAAGCCGGACCGAGCGACGGCCGCTTGACAGCAAGCCGGGTTCCGTCGGACAGGCCGTGAGACATGAGCAAGAGCGTTCGGATGCTGCGGGTCGTCGAGCCCACGCCCTTCGGGCCCTTGGCCCTTATCTGGACCGAGGCGTGCGAGTCGTTCCGGATCGTCCGGGTCGTGATCCCCAGCCCGGACTTGCCGGCGGCGGTCCAACTTCGAGAGAGCTACTCGGAGGCCGAGCCCGCGTCCTGCGCCGCGGTCGATAAGCTTGCTCGCGACATGCGAGCATTCCTGGAGGGGGCCGACGTGCGGTTCCCGCTCGAGCTGGTCGACCTGGCTTCTTGTCCACCGTTCCAGCGTGCCGTTCTGCGGGCCGAGCAGGGAGTGCCTCGGGGCCGGGTCACGACCTACGGGGCTTTAGCCGCTCATGTGGGGCGCCCGGGGGCGTCGCGGGCGGTCGGGAACGCTCTGGCCAGCAATCCTTTCCCGATCATCGTGCCTTGCCACCGCGCCATTCGCTCGGACGGCCGTCTCGGCGGTTTCCAGGGCGGCCCGGCCATGAAGCGGGCCCTCCTTCGGAACGAAGGGGTCGAGGTGGACAACAGGGACCGCGTTGTCCGTCCTCGTTTCCATTATCGAGACCGGTAGGGCCGTCCGCTTTCGGCGCGAAAGGCCGGGAGACCGTTCATGGTGCGGTGCCGGGCCGCCGGCCGAGGGATCCGGCTGCTAGCCTGATCGGTCCACGGGTCGAAGCGTCCGGCAGAATCGCGATGGCTAGAGGATCAGCATGCAGTCGCCGTAGGAGAAGAAGCGGTAGCGCTCGCGGACGGCTTCCCGGTAGGCGTGCATGATCAGCTCGCGGCCGGCGAAGGCCGCGACGAGCATGAGGAGGGTCGATTTCGGCAGGTGGAAGTTGGTCAGCAGCCGGTCGACGGCGTGGAACTCGAAGCCCGGATAGATGAAAAGCCCGGTCGACCGTCGTCCCGCCCGGACCCGGCCGTCCTTCCAGGCGCTCTCCAAGGTTCGGACGACGGTCGTCCCGACGGCCGTGACGGGCCGGCCTTCCGCTTTCGCGTTGTTGACGGCCCGGGCCGCAGCGGGGGTAACGGAATACCTTTCTTCCAGCATCCGATGCTCGGCGACGGTCTCGGCGCGGATCGGCTGGAAGGTCGCCAGTCCGACCTCGAGGGTCACCCGCCTGACCTCGACGCCTTTGTCTTCGATCTCCGCCAGCGCGCTTTTCGTGAAGTGCAGCCCGGCCGTCGGAGCGGCCACGGCCCCTTCCTTGCCGGCGAAGACCGTCTGGTACCGGTCGAGGTCCTTCGGACGCAGAGACTCGTCCTCCCGCGAGCGCTTGATGTAAGGGGGGAGGGGCGCGTAGCCGATCCGGCGGAGAGCGGCCCGGACATCGGCCTGTCCGAAGCCGAGAATGCGGCGGCCCTCCTCGCCGGCCTCCTCGACCTGGGCTTCAAGTCCCCCGTCGAATCGGACGCCGCCGCCCGGCTTGAGCCGCCGGGCCGGCCGGCACAGGACCTCCCAGGAACCGGGCCGGACCTCCTGGAGGAACAGGAACTCGATCCTGGCGCCGCCGCTCGATCCCCAGGCCCGGGCCGGGATGACCTTGACGTCATTGAGGACCAGGACCGTCCCCTCCGGCAGGAAGCCGGGGAAGTCCTTGAACAGGCGATGCGAAACGCGGCCATCGGCCCGGTCGACGACCATCATCCGCGAGTCCTCGCGGCGGGGGAGGGGGTGTTGGGCGATGAGCTCCGGCGGCAGGTCGTAGTCGAAATCCGAGACGCGAAGCGGCCCGCCCGGGATCGCGGGGGACGGCCGGGAAGAGGGCATTCCTAGTCGCCGAACAGCTTCTTCTGGCCCGCGGGCTTGGCTTTCCCGCGTCCTCGGGGCCCGGCCGGCTCGTAGCCCAGGTGGGCGTAGGCTTTCGGTGTGATGACCCGGCCGCGGATGGTCCGGTCGAGGAAGCCGATGCGCATGAGGAACGGCTCGTAGATGCTCTCGATGGTATCCTTCTCCTCGTCGATGGCCGCGGCGATGGTCCCGATGCCGACCGGCCCGCCGCCGAAGTTCTCGATGATGGTCGCGAGGATCTTGCGGTCGACATCGTCCAGGCCGAGCGAGTCGACCTCCATCATGTCCAGGGCCCGCTGGGCCTCGCGGGCGGTGATGGCCCCGTCGCCCTTGACGTCGACGTAGTCCCGGACCCGCCTGAGCAGCCGGTTGGCGACCCGCGGCGTGCCCCGCGAGCGCAGGGCGATCTCGGCGGCCCCGGCATCGTCGATCTGGACCCTGAGGATCTTGGCCGACCGCCGGATGACCCTCTCGAGGTCCTCGTTCCGGTAGTAGTCGAGGCGGTGGATGATGCCGAAGCGGCCGCGCAGGGGGGCGGTGATCCGCCCGGCCCGCGTCGTGGCCCCGATCAGGGTGAATTTCTTGATCTTGAGCTTGTGGCTGCGGGCCCCCGGCCCCTGGCCGATGACGATGTCGAGGCTGAAGTCCTCCATGGCCGAGTAGAGGACCTCCTCGACCGACGGCTGGAGCCGGTGGATCTCGTCGATGAACAGGACCTCCTTGGTCTGCATGTTGGTCAGGATGGCCGACAGGTCGCCGGTCCGCTCGATGACCGGGCCGGAGGTCGGCTTGATGGCCACGGCCATCTCCTTGGCGATGAGGTAGGCCAGGCTGGTCTTGCCCAGCCCGGGCGGTCCATAGAGCAGGACGTGGTCGAGGTGCTCGCCGCGCTTGCGGGCGGCCTCGATGAAGACCCTCAGGTTGGCCTTGACGGTCTCCTGCCCGACGAACTCGTCGAAGGTCCGGGGCCTAAGGCTGTCCTCGAAGAGGACGTCCTCCTTGGTCCGGACGGGGCTGAGGATGGCGGGCATGGAAGACCTTTCTCTTCCGGGTTATACTAGATTTTGGCCAGGCGTTTCAAGCAGTCCCTGAGGAGCTTCTCGAAAGCGGCGCCCGGCTTGTGGGCGGCGATCGTCTGGTCGACGGCCCGCTCGACCTCCTTGCGCCGGAACCCCATGTTCTGGAGGGCCGAGACGAGATCCTCCCGCTCGGGAGAGCCCTTGGCCGCCAGCAGCTTCTCTTTCTTCTCGAGCTTATCCTGGAGCTCCATGATGATCCGCAGGGCGGTCTTGCGGCCGATGCCGGGGACGAGCGACAGGCGGGCCACGTCGCTCGTCCGGACGGCGTTCTCGAGGTCCTCGGGATCGATGCCGGAGAGGATGTTCATGGCCAGCTTGGGGCCGATCCCCGACACGGCGATGAGCTTGAGGAACATGTCCTTTTCCTCGGGGGAGGCGAACCCGAAGAGCGACAGCGAGCCCTCGGTCAGGTGGGTGTAGACATGGAGCTCGGCCTCGCAAGGCGCCTCGCCGAGCTTGACGAAGGTCGAGACGGAGATGTGGGCGCAGTAGCCGACGCCGCCGGTCTCGATGACGGCCTGGGCCGGCGTCTTTCGGATGAGGGTCCCCTTGAGGTAGGCGATCATGACGCGTCCCCCTCGCCGAGCTTGTCCCGGTACTGACGGGCGTTGAGATGGCAGATGGCCGCGGCCAGGGCGTCGGAGGCGTCGAGCGGGATGCGGTCGTCGTCGAGCCCCAGGATCGAGCGGACCATGGTCATGACCTGCTCCTTGTCGGCCTGGCCGTATCCCGTGACGGCCTTCTTGATCTCGAGGGCTGAGTACTCGGCCAGGGCGCACCCGGACGCGGCGACCCCGACCAGCACCGCGCCGCGGACCTGGCCGAGAAGCAGGGCGGTCTTCATGTTCTGGGCGTAGAAGGCATTCTCGATGGCCGTCTCGGCCGGCCCATAGGCGCGGATGAGGGCCTCGACCTCGGCCTTGATCTCGGCCAGCTTCAGGTGAAGAGGCAGCCCGGCCGTGGGCTTGATGATCCCGTAGGCGATGGGGGAGAGGGCGCCGCCGGCCTCCTCGACGATCCCGAATCCCGTCGATCGGAGGCTCGGATCGATCCCAAGGACCCGCATGGGTTCCGCCGGGCCGTCACCCGGCCTGGGAGAAGCTGGCGATCTCCTCGTCGGAGATGTCGAAGTTGGAGGATACGTTCTGGACGTCGTCGTGGTCCTCCAGCTCCTCCATGAGGCGCATGACCTGCTGGGCCTCCTTGCCCTCGACCTTGACGTAGTTCTGGGGGAGGTAGCCGACGTTGGAGGAGGAGACATCGATGCCCTTGGCCTTGATGGCCTCGAGAACCGCTTCGTAGCTTTCGGGCGAGGTGACGATCTCGAAGATGGAGCCGTCGTCCCGGAGGTCGTCGGCCCCGTTCGACAGGGCGATGTCCATCAGCTGCTCCTCGGAGGCCTTGCCCTTCTCGACGTCGATGTAGCCCATGCGCTTGAACATCCAGCCGACGCAGCCGGTCTCGCCGATGCGCCCGCCGTTCTTGGCGAAGATGTGGCGGATCTCGGAGACCGTCCGATTCTTGTTGTCGGTCACGGCCTGGATGTAGATGGCCACCCCGGCCGGCCCGTAGCCCTCGTAGGTGAGCTCCTCGTACTGGGCGCCCTCGAGCTGGCCCGTGCCCTTCTGGATGGCCCGCTTGATGTTGTCGGCCGGCATGTTCTCGGCCCGGGCGTCGCTGATGGCCTTCCGCAGGCGGGGGTTCTTGTCGGGGTCGCCGCCGCCCTGGCGGGCGGCCAGGCTGATCTCGCGGATGAGCTTGGTGAAGACTTTGCCGCGCTTGGAGTCGGCCGCGGCCTTCTTATGCTTGATGGAAGCCCATTTCGAATGTCCGGACATCGGGGTCTCCTTCGTCTAGTGAACGGGCCGATTCTAGCACAAAAGGCCGGTCCGCGCAACGCGCCGAATCCTTATAGAAATGATAGGATTTGTAAATCCCAGGGCGCTGTGTTATCATCGTCGGGTCACCAAGGAGGTTCCCATGAAAGTCAACATGGGCCGCACCGACCGCACCCTGCGCCTGGCCCTGGCGATCGTCGCGGCCGTCCTCATCTACACCCGTCAGCTCACCGGGACTTGGGCCGTCGTCATCGGCGTGCTGGCCGTCGTCTTCGCCGTGACCAGCCTGGTCGGATTCTGTCCCCTTTACGTGCCCCTGGGCCTTTCGACCCGGAAGAAGGACCGGTCCACGCCTCCGCCGCCCGCGGCCTGAGTGGGCAGCCGGACATGCCGGCCGAGCGCTCTTCGGACGGGCGCGGCCCTGAGAAGGCCTCCCGGATCGACCTGCCCGTCCTCGGCATGAGCTGCGCCAGCTGCGCGGCCCATATCGAGCGAGACCTCAAAGCCCTTCCCGGGGTCGAGGAGGCCAGCGTCAATTTCGCCGCGGGCCGGGCGACCGTCGTCTACGAGCCCCGGCTCATCGACGCCCGAAAGCTGGTCGATACGGTCCGCCGCGCGGGCTACGGCGTCGAGGTTTCCTCGATCGAGTTGCCCGTCTCCGGGATGTCCTGCGCCTCCTGCGTGGCCAAGATCGAGCGCACGCTTGGCGACGTGCCCGGCGTCGTCGGGGCGGCCGCCAACCTGGCGACGGGACGGGTCAAGGCCGACTACCTGGCGGGACGGGTCGATCCGAGAACCATTGCCAGGGCCGTCGAGGAAGCCGGCTACAAGGTCCTCGACCTGCCCCCGGGGGCCGAAGGCGCCGACGCGGAAGCGGAGCTCAGGAGAAAAGCCTACAGGTCGCTCCGGGCCAGGGTCGTCTGGGGAGGCGTGCTGGCCGCCCTCATCTTCCTCGGCAGCATGCGTCACTGGTTCCCCTGGGCACCCGCCTTCCTGCAGAACTTCTTCGTCCTCTGGGCCCTGGCGACGCCCGTCCAGTTCGTCCTGGGCCGGCCGTTCTACCGGGGGGCCTGGAGCGCCCTCCGGCACCGGACCGCCGATATGAACACCCTGGTCGCCGTGGGCACTTCGGCCGCTTATCTCTTCAGCGCGGCGGCCACGGCCGTGCCCGGATTCATGCGCGCCGCCGGCGTCGAGCCCCAGGTCTACTTCGACACGTCCGCCGTCATCATCGTCCTCGTCCTGTTCGGAAGGATGCTCGAGGCCCGGGCCAAGGGCCGGACCTCCGAGGCCATCCGCAAGCTCCTGAGCCTCCAGCCGCGGACGGCCCGGGTGGTCGTCGACGGAGGTGAACGGGAGGTCCAGGTCGATGAGGTCCGCGTCGGCGACCTGCTCGTCGTCCGTCCGGGCGAGAAGGTCCCGGTCGACGGGACCGTCGTCGACGGCCGGTCGGCCGTCGACGAGTCCATGATCAGCGGCGAGAGCCTGCCGGTCGACAAGGGCCCGGGCGACACGGTCATCGGGGCCACCTTGAACAAATGGGGCCTTTTCCGCTTCCGGGCGGCCAAGGTGGGTCAGGACACGACCCTGGCCCAGATCGTCCGGCTCGTCGAGCAGGCCCAGGGAGGCAAGGCCCCCATCCAGCGGCTGGCCGACGTCATCGCCGGCTATTTCGTGCCCGCGGTCATCTCCATCGCCGTCGTGACCTTCGCCGTCTGGCTGATCGCCGGGCCCGAACCGCGGCCGGTCTTCGCTCTCCTGAATTTCGTGGCCGTGCTCATCATCGCCTGCCCCTGCGCTTTGGGATTGGCGACGCCGACGGCCATCATGGTCGGGACGGGGATGGGGGCGGAGCGAGGCATCCTCATCAAGAGCGGAGAGAGCCTCGAGTCCGCCCACCGCGTCGACACCGTCGTCTTCGACAAGACCGGGACCTTGACCCGCGGGCAGCCGGAGGTCACCGACGTCCTGCCCGTTTCGGGCGTTCCCGAAGCGGAGCTCATCTGGCTGGCCGCCTCGGCCGAGAGCGGCTCGGAACATCCGCTCGGCAAAGCCGTCGTCGAACGGGCCCGAAGGTCGGGCGCCGACATCGCCGTTCCCCGGGACTTCCGGGTTCTGGAAGGCTTAGGCGTCGAGGCCAGGGTCGACGGGGCCCTGGTCGTCGTCGGCAGCCGCAAGCTCCTCGAGGATGCGGGCGTCGATCTGGGCGGGCTCCCGGGGCGTTCCGAGGGCCTGGCGGCCGAGGGCAAGACGACGGCGTTCGTGGCCCGCGAAGGGCAGGCCGTCGGGCTGCTGGCCTTGGCCGACACCCTCAAACCGAGCGCCCGCCCGGCCGTCGACAAGCTCAGAGGCAAGGGCCTGGCCGTCGTCATGCTGACCGGTGACAATCCTCGGACAGCCCGTTCGATGGCCGCGGCCGCGGGCATCGAACGCGTCATTCCCGATGTCCTTCCGGGACAGAAGGTCGACGTCATCAAGGGGCTCCAGTCGGAAGGCCGGCGCGTGGCCATGGTCGGGGACGGCATCAACGACGCCCCCGCCCTGGCCCAGGCCGATATCGGCATCGCTGTCGGGACCGGAACGGATGTGGCCATCGAGTCCTCGGACATCACCCTGATCTCGGGGGACCTGGAGGCCGTGGCCTCGGCCATCGAGCTCAGCCGACGGACGATCCGCACCGTCCGGCAGAACTTGTTCTGGGCTTTCTTCTACAATGTCATCGGCATCCCGGTGGCCGCGGGCGTGCTCTACCCGTTCATCGGCCTGCTGCTCGACCCGATGATCGCCTCGGCGGCCATGGCCTTCAGCTCGGTCTCGGTCGTCTCCAACTCCCTCCGGCTGCGCCGGGCCAGGATCTCCTGAGCGGCCGGGATATGACATGAAAGACCTCGTGGTCCGGGGAGCTTTCGAGGCCCGTCTTCCGTGGATGTCCTTCGGCGATCCGCAGGATCGAGGGTCTCTCCGAGCGGGGGAAAGCGCCCTCTCGGAAGAAGGCGAAACAGGCGTCTTCCCGGATGGCCGGGCTAAAAGATGAAGCGGATGGCCAGGCCCACCCGGAAATAGGAGGGATCGACCCTCAGGGAACCCAGACCGATGGCCTGCTCGATCTCATCGATGGGGTGAGTGATGACCTCGTCCTCGACGATGTGGAGAGGGAAATCGGCCTTCGGGCACCCGAACCAGCGCACGTCGAAGGCCAGGATGACCCGCCGGAAGGCCTCGAAGGCCGCCTCGGCGCCGAGGTTCATCCCGTATTTCGTCTGGGGCCCGAAACGGTAGACCATCTGGTAGGTCCCGCCCGTCAGCTGGTACTCGTCGCCGACCTGAGCGAGGTTGAAGAAGGTGTAGCCGATGAATCCGCCCTTTCCTTCGAGGTGAAAAACGCTCGGTCCTCCCGAGACGCTGATGAACAGGTCGCGGGCGACGGGGAAGCGGACCAGGCCGTTGAGGCTGAAGGTCGTCTCCGTCAGGTTGCCGTCGGTCTCCGGCCAGTCCAAGCTGTTCGTGTAGGTCTCGGGCTCGAAGGCCTCGAAGCTTATGGAAACATTGTAAGGGGCATTGGTGCCCTTGAGGCCCGGGCGGTGGTAGTCGGCCAGGACCTGCAATCCGACGTTCTCGGTGAAGAACAGGTTGAAGAAGCCGTTCATCCCGTACATCGTCTGGCCCTTGATCCGCAGCGTCTGCGAGGCCGAGCTCGAGATGTACCGGTCGGGCGGGACCAGCGTGGGGACGTAGTCATTGACGTACGTGGTGTTCAGGGCCGGACCGACCATCGTCCATCCGAAGCCGATCTCGAATCTCACGTCCGCGATGAGAGAAGGCGCCCCCCCGAGAAGAACGCAGAGCAGGAGCGCCGCCGCGATCTGATGGCTTTTCATGTCGCCTCCTAACCTTGGTACCGGGAAGACTAACACGGAGAGCCCAAGATGTCAATCCCCCGACGGCGTCCAACCCCTTTAGGATCAAGCTTTTCCTCGGCCCTTGACCGCGAGGGGGGATTTGTTTATGGTAAGGGCGCCGAACGGAGACTCGCAAGGAGGACGGGATGGCAGCGAAGATCATCAGCGGCAAGGACGTCTCTTTACAGATCAGGGAGGAGCTCAAGGCCCGGGCGGCCGCGCTCAAGGACAAAGGCGTCGTCGCCGGGCTGGGCGTCGTCCTGGTAGGGGAGGACCCGGCCTCGGTCTCCTATGTGACGGCCAAGGCCAAGGCGGCCGAGGACATCGGCATTTACGAGACGACCATCAACATGCCCGCGGACGCCTCGGAGCAGGACATCCTGCGGACGGTCGACGGGCTCAACCGTGACGCCCGCTATCACGGCGTCCTCGTTCAGCTCCCTCTCCCCAAGTACGTCAGCGCCGACAAGGTCATCAACTTCATCTCGCCGGAGAAGGACGTGGACGGTTTCCACCCCGTCAACGTCGGCAAGCTCCTGCGCGGCGAGCCTTGCCCGCTGCCCTGCACGCCGTACGGGGTCGTCCAGCTCCTGGTCCGCGGCGGGTACGGGCCCGAGGGCAAGCATGTCGTCGTTTGCGGGCGGAGCAACATCGTCGGCAAGCCTCTGGCCGCCCTGCTCATCCAGAAGAGGAAAGGGGCCAACGCCACGGTCACGGTCTGCCACACGGGGACCCCGGACCTCTCCAGGTTCACCCTCCAGGCCGACATCCTGGTGGCGGCCATGGGAGTCCCCCGGGCCATCAAGGGCGAGATGGTCCGCGAGGGGGCGGTCGTCATCGACGTCGGGGTCAACCGGGTCACCGACGCGAGTTCGCCCAAGGGCTACCGCCTGGTCGGGGACTGCGACTTCGAGGCCATCCGGGACAAGGCCGAGGCCATCACCCCCGTGCCCGGGGGGGTCGGCCCGATGACCGTGACCATGCTGATGATGAACACCATCGAGGCCGCCGAGAGGAAAGCCGGCCTGGCTCCTTGACCGGCGGGCGACTCCCCATGAGGATCGGCAAGATCGACGAAGCGGCCTTCCGGGCCCTCATCCTTGGGAAACTGGGCCGCAGGGACCCGAGCGTCCTCGTGCCGCCTCGGGCCGGCGTCGACGCCGGCGTCGTGGACCTCGGAGGGGGGCGGGTCCTGGTCGTCGCCGAAGACCCCATCTTCACCATGCCCCGCATGCCCCTCGAGATGTTCGGCTGGTTCACCGTGCACATCGGGGCGAGCGACGTGGCCGTCATGGGCGTCAAGCCCCGCTACATGACCTACACGCTCCTGTTGCCCCCCGACATGGCCCGACGGGACATCAAGACCCTGGTCGATGCCATCCACGAGGCCGCCTGCGGCCTGAAGATGGCCATCGTCGGGGGCCACACGGGCTTCTATCCGGGTTTCCAGGCCCCGACGATCGGCGGCATCACGGTCTTCGCCGTGGCCCGCAAAGGGGCCTATGTGACGCCGGCCGGGGCCCGGCCGGGCGACGAGATCCTGCTGACCAAAGGCCCGGCCATCGAGACGGCGGGTTTGCTGTCCGTGCTCCGGGAAGAGGAGCTCGCCGAAAGGCATCCGGCCTCCCTGGTCGGCCGGGCCAAGCGCTTGGCCTATCAGGTCACCGTGGTCGAGGACGCCCTGACGGCCATGTCCGCGGGCGGGGTCACGGCCATGCACGACGCCACCGAAGGCGGCGTCATGGGCGGGCTGGCCGAGATCGCCTCGGCCAGCGGTGTGGGCATGGACGTCGACGAAAGCCGGTTCATCTACCCCGACGAGGTCCGGATGGTCTGCGAGACCTTCGCCATCGACCCCGTCCGGGCCATCGCCGAAGGCAGCCTGCTCATCACGGCCCGGGCCCGGGCGAGCGGGCGCATCCTGGACCGCTTGGGGAGCAAAGGCATCGCCGCGTCGGTCATCGGCGAAGTCACGGCGAACAAGCGGCGCCGGCGTATCGTGAGGCGTGACGGGCGGACCGAAAAACTGGCCATGCCCGCGCAGGACCCCTTCTGGCCGGCCTTCTTCGAGGGCCTGGGCAGGATCTGAGGACGCTCAGCGGGCCCTGGTCCGGGCCTTCCTCCTTTTCCTCTCGGCCATGACGACCAGGTCCCGGAGGGTGATCCGGTCGAAGTAGTCCTTGAGCAGGTCGGTCGCGCCTTTCCAGATGTCGAAAGTCGGGCACTCGTCGCTCTTCCCGCAGTACTCCTCGTCCTCGATGCACTCGACCAGGCAGCAGGTGCCCTCGAGGGCGCGGAGGATCTCGCTGAGCTTGATCTCGGCCGGATCGCGGCCGAGGGTGTACCCGCCGCCGGCCCCGCGGATGCTCTTGACGAGGCGGTTGATCTTGAGGGGGATGATGATCTGCTCGAGGTAGCGGATGGAGATGCCCTCCTCGGCCGAGATGTCGCGGAGGATGACGGCCTCGGGTCCGCCCCCATGGTGCTGGGCGAGGTTGAGCATCAGCCGCGTCCCGTAACGTCCTTTGGTCGAAAGCCTGATCATGGTCCGTCTCCTCGGTCGCCCGCCGGTCGGGCCGCTGCTATCTTAGCCGCATTTCCCGGATATTTCAACACGAATTGATAGGATTTATCAGCTTTAGCGGTCCGCCCGGCCCGGGCGGAAAGCCCGGTTTTCCTTGACACTCCACCGCTCATCCTCTATCATCGAGACAACCCGCAACGGAATGCTCCGACTCGATATCCGCCCTTGAGGGGCGATCGCATCCCAGAGGGAAGGTGTGCCGATGGATATGTTGACGTCTTGTCTGGACGGAAAGCCGCCGGTCTTCTGCGTCTTGGGGGCCGGCCACGGCGGAATGGCCATGGCCGCCCATCTCTCGCTCCTCGGCTTCCCGGTGAGCTTGTACAACCGGACCGACGCCCGCATCGTGCCGGTCCAGCAGCGGGAAGGCATCTCCCTGAGCGGCGAGGTCGAGGGTTTCGGGCGGGTGATCAAAGCGACCTCCGATATCGCCGAGGCGCTCGATGGCGTCGACGTCCTGATGGTCGTCGTGCCCGCGACGGGCCACCGGTTCATGGCCGAGACCTGCGCGGACCACCTCCGGGACGGCCATGTCGTCGTCCTCAATCCCGGGAGGACCCTGGGCGCCCTGGAGTTCAAGCAGGTCCTGAGGGAGAAAGGCTGCAAGGCGGACGTCATCGTCGCGGAGACCCAGAGCCTCCTTTACGCCTCGAGGGCCGTAGGCCCCGGCGAGGCCAAGATCTTCCGCATCAAGAACTCGGTCCCCCTGGCCTGCATCCCGGCCTACCGGATCCCCGACGTCCTCAAGATCGTCCGCCAGGCGTTCCCCCAGTTCGTCCCCGGCACCAATATCTTCAAGACGAGCTTCGACAACATCGGGGCCGTCTTCCATCCGGCCATCACCATCCTGAACGCCTCGTGGATCGAGGAGCGGATCGATTTCGAGTTCTACATGCAAGGCATCAGCCGGTCGGTCTGCCTCATCATGGAAAAGATGGACGCCGAGCGGGTGGCCGTCGCCGACGCCCTGGGCATCAACGCGCTGACGGCCAGGGAGTGGCTCTACCGGGCCTACCACGCGACCGGCAAGAACCTCTACGAGGCCATGATGGACAATCCGGGATACCGCGGCATCACGGCCCCTAAGACGCTCAAGGTCCGCTATATCACCGAGGACGTCCCCATGAGCCTGGTCCCGATGTCCTCCCTGGGCCGGATGCTCGGCGTCCCGACGCCGACCATCGACGGCATCATCCACCTGGCATCGATCATCCATGAGTGCGATTACATGTCCGAAGGCCGGACCGTCGAGCGCCTGGGGATCGCCGGGATGTCGCTCAGGGACCTGCGCCTCTTGGCCATCGGCGAGGAGGCCGGATCATGAAGCGGGAGAGGATCCTGGGGGCGGCCCTCGGCGCCTGCGTCCATGTCGCCGGCATCCAGGGCTTCCTGCGGATGTGTGAAGAGGAGGGCCACGAGACGATCTTCCTGGGGCCGGCCGTCCCGCCCCGGGACCTCGTCGAGGCCGCGCGCCGCCAGGCCCCCGACAGGGTCGCCGTGAGCTATCGTTTGACCCCCGAGGTCGCCCGGAGGCTCTTCGAGGAACTGAAGGCCCTGCTGACGGAGGACGACCGCAGGCGGATGCGCTTCATTTTCGGGGGGACGCCCCCCGTGGCCGCCGAGGCCGAGAGGTCGGGCCTCTTCGACCGCGTCTTCAGCGGACGGGAATCCCTCGACGACGTCAGGGACTACATCCGGGGCCGGGAGCGGCCGGCCGGAGAGGCGCAACAGGCCGGCGATCTTGTCGGCCGGATCCGCCAGCGTTATCCCTACCCCCTGATCCGGCACCATTTCGGCAGGCCGACGCTCGAGGAGACGGTCGCCGGGGCGGAGAGGATCGCCGAAGCAGGCATCCTGGACGTCCTGTCCATCGGCCCCGACCAGAACGCCCAGGAAAGCTTCTTCCGTCCCGGAGATATGGACCCCGCGCAGGACGGGGCGGGGGGGGTGCCCGTGCGGCGCCCGCAGGACCTCGAGGCCATCTTTGAGGCCACGCGCCGCGGAAATCGACCGCTCGTCCGTTGCTACAGCGGGACGCGGGACCTTCGGAAGTGGGCCGAGATGAGCCTGCGGACCATCCATATCGCCTGGGCGGCCATCCCCCTTTGCTGGTACAGCGATCTCGATGGACGGTCCAAGCGCCCCTTGGCCGAGGCCATGGCCGAGAACCTCGACGTCGTCCGGTGGTACGCCGGGCAAGGCGTGCCCGTCGAGGTCAACGAATCGCACCAGTGGAGCTTGCGGTCCGCTCACGACGCCCTGGCGGTGGCCATGGCCTTCCTGGCGGCCTATAACGCCAGGAAGGCCGGTGTCCGCCATTACGTTTCGCAATACATGTTCAACACCCCGGCCGGCACGTCGCCGGCCATGGACCTGGCCAAGATGCTGGCCAAGATCGAGCTCATCGAGGGCCTGGCGGGCAAGGACTTCACGGTGTTCCGGGAGGTCCGGGCGGGCCTGGCGTCCATGCCTGCGGATTTCGAGGCCGCCAAGGGCCACCTGGCCGCCTCGGGAGCGGTCAGCATGTCCCTCTCTCCCCATATCTACCATGTCGTCGGCTTCAGCGAGGGGGACCACGCCATCACGGCCGACGAGCTCATCGAAAGCTGCCGCATCGCTCACGGCGCCGTGCGGCTGTGCCTGCAGGGGATGCCCGATCCGTCGCACGATCCCTTGGTCGGGGAGAGGAAGGCCGAGCTACTCTCGGAAGCCGGCCTCCTCCTCGAAGCTCTGAAAGGATCGGCCGGAGCGGCGGTCAAGGACCCATGGTCCGATCCGGGCACGATCGCCGCGGCCGTCTCCCGAGGTCTTTTGGATACGCCGCATTTCAAGGGGCACCGCTATGCCCGGGGCCGGATCGTCACCCGGATCATCGGCGGCGCGTGCCGGGCCGTCGACCCCGCGACGGGGAAGCCCCTCACGGAGGCCGAGCGGATACGGGCCGTGGGCGGGCCGGAGATAAACAAGGAGGTTTAAGCCATGGCCGGTATCGCGGGGATCCAAGGTGAGAAGAACGGGGCCCTGGTCGGCGCCATGCTGGAAGCCATGGGTCACCGCGGTCCCGATGGCCGCGGGGTGCGGGCCGACGCGGGCGGAAGCTGCGGCGCGGTGTCTTTGAACGCCGGGCCGAAGGCCGCGGCGGGCCCGCTGACAAGAAACGGGAGGACGGTCCTGTGGGACGGCGAGATCTACAACTTCGACGAGCTGCAGGCGGCCCTGGGCCAGGAAGCGGTCTCGGACGCCGACCTGGCCCTCCGTCTCTATGAGAGGGAAGGGGCCGGTTTCGTCGCCCGCTTGAACGGACCGTTCGCCCTGGCGGTCCTCGAAGGGGACACCCTGCTGCTGGCCCGTGATGCTTTGGGTCAGGCTCCCCTCTATTGGGGCGAACGCCGGGGAAAGCTTTGCTTCGCTTCGGAGATGAAAGCCCTCCAGATCGCGACCGATGACGTCCACGCCGTGCCGCCCGGCCACATCTACGAAAGGGAATTCCGGCCCTACGCGGTCGAAAGCGGCCCTCCGAACGTTCCCGAGGGGCCGGAGGAGGCCGCGTCGGAGCTTCGCCGGCTCCTCGAGAGGTCCGTGGAACGCCGGGCGTCCGGCGACGGTCCGTTGGGCAGCTGGCTCAGCGGAGGCCTCGACTCGGCGTCCTTGGCCGCCCTCGGTTGCCGTCACCGCTCGCCCCTCCTGACGTTCTCGGCCGGCGTCGCCGGGGCTCCCGACCTGCTTTTCGCCAAGAAGACGTCCGAGTTCCTGGGGACGCGGCATTTCGAGGTCGTCTACGGCCTCGAGGACATGCTGAAGGTCCTGCCCCGGGTCATATACCACCTCGAGTCCTTCGACGCCCCGCTCGTCCGCAGCTCGGTGGCCAATTACCTGGTGGCCGAGCTCGCCGGACGGCACGTCAAGGCCGTTTTCTCGGGGGAGGGAGGCGACGAGCTGTTCGCCGGGTATAGCTATCTCAAAGCCCTGCCCGAGGGGGGCCTGCCGGCGGCCCTGGCCGAGGCCCAAGCGGCCCTGGCCAACACCGCCCTTCAACGCGTCGACCGGATGTCGGCCGCCCACGGGACCCGGGCCAGGACATGTTTCCTCGATCCCGAGGTCGTGGCCTATGCCAACGCCATCCCGGGCCCCTGGAAGATCGATCCGCGCGGCGGAACCGAGAAGTGGATCCTCCGCAAGGCGTTGGAGGGGCTTTTGCCGGAGGAGGTCCGCATGCGACCCAAGGAGAAGTTCTGGTCGGGCTCCGGCGTCGCCGACAGCCTGGCCGGGGTGGCCGAGGCCCGCATCGGCGACGACGAGTTCTCCCGCGAGAGGGAGATCGCTCCCGGATTCGCCCTGCCTTCCAAGGAGGACCTTTTCTACTACAGGATCTTCCGCGGCTATTTCCGTTCGCCCCGGGCCGTCGAGGCCCTGGGCCTGACCGTCCACCGCGAAACGCACTGAACCGGCGGCGGCCCGCCGCCCCCGGCGGCTATTTCCCCTTGCGCAGGAAAAGCAGCCGCTGGAAAGCTCCCCTCATGCCGCGGGGGGGACTGAGCGGATAGACCCCTTCCTTGGCCATCCGGACGTCCTCGACCGTGTAGAAGACCTTGGGATTGACGGCATGGATGATGTCGACGAAACCCGGCAGGTCCCGCCGCTTGACGATGGTGAAGATGACCGTGACCGGCCCGGCGGCGCCCTGTCCCTGGAGGATCGTCAGCCCGTAGCCGGCCTTCTTGAGCTTCTCGATGAGCTCGGGGACGAAGAACTTGGTGATGATGCGGACGATCTGCAGTCCCATGGCCAGACGGCTCTCGATGGCCATGCCGATATAGCTCCCTCCGGCGAACCCGGCGGCGTACGCGATGTAGCACACCGGGTTCCGGAGGTTCTGGAAGATCTGGCTGATGGCCAGCAGCCAGATCAGGACCTCGAAGAACCCCATGAGGGGCGCCAGGAACCTCCGGCCCCGCGAGATGAAGATGATCCGCAGGGTGCCCAGGGTCACGTCGATGATCCGGGCCACGAAGATGAGCAGCGGGAGGACGACCCACTGAAAGGCGGGCGAATCGGCGGCCAATCCGAACACGGTCCCTTTAGGATGCCTCATCCGGCCGTAAAACGCAAACCTTCCGAGGCCGCCTTGACACCCCCGGCCGCGTATGGGTATGCTAGCCCCTCGAACGTGCGCCGCCCGCCCCCTTCCTGCCGCTCCCGGCGCGCGTCCGTCGAAGATCCTGGAAAGGGGATGCCATGGGACGCGAGATCCTTCTTGGTGACGAAGCGGTGGCCCTCGGGGCCGTTCACGCGGGGCTGTCGGCCGGTTACTCCTACCCCGGAACGCCGGCTTCCGAGATCATGGAATTCCTGGCCCGCCTATCCGCGGAGAGGCCGGATCTCCAAGCGGCCTGGTCGGTCAACGAGAAGGTCGCCTACGAGGAGGCCCTCGGCGCATCCTATGCCGGCAAGCGGGCCATGGTCTCCTTCAAGCACGTCGGGCTCAACGTGGCCGCCGACCCGTTCATGAACTCCGCCCTGACCGGGGCCAACGGCGGCCTTCTGGTCGTCAGCGCCGACGACCCCGGGATGCACAGCTCGCAGAACGAGCAGGACAGCCGCTATTACGTCCAGTTCGCGAAGATCTTCGGATACGAGCCCGCCGACCACCAGGAGGCCTACGACATGGCCCGCGAGGCCTTCGACGTCTCCGAACGCTTCAACGTCCCCGTCCTCATGCGCCTCGTGACCCGCCTGTCCCACAGCCGGTCGTCCGTCGAGACCCGCGAGCCCCGTCCCCAGAACGCCCTGCGCGCCGGGGAGCGCAGGGACTGGACGCTGCTGCCGGTCAACGCCCGGCGCCGGTTCGGGCTGCTCCTCGACCGCCAGCCCGAGCTGACCCGCTTCTCCGACCAGTCCCCCTTCAATATCCTGAGCCTCAACGACAAGGACCGGTCCCTGGGGGTCATCGCCTCGGGGGTCGGGTACAATTATTTCCGCGAGGCCTGGGGGCCGGACAGGGAACTTCCCAGCTACCTCAAGGTCTCGACCTATCCGCTGCCCGAGGCCAAGATCCGCGACCTTGTCGGGAGCGTCGAGACCGTCCTGGTCATCGAGGACGGCTACCCGTACATCGAAAGCCGGCTGAAGGGCCTGTTCGGCATCGCTGGCAAGACCGTCCTCGGCAGGCTCAGCGGGGCCCTGCCGCCCTCGGGGGAGCTTTCGCCCGACAGCGTCCGCCAAGCCCTCGGGCTCGGGCCTCTGCCGGCCATGGCCATGAGCGGGCTGCCCCTCGCCGGCCGGCCCCCTCAGCTCTGCGCCGGATGCCCCCACGCCGATACCTTCAAGGCCCTCACCATGGCCCTCGAAGACCTGGCCGGGGCCGGCGTCTTCAGCGACATCGGATGCTATACGCTGGGCGCTCTCCCGCCCTACAACGCCATCCACACGTGTGTCTGCATGGGGGCCAGCGTCAGCATGGCCCGAGGGGCCTCGGACGCCGGCCTCCGGCCGGCCGTGTCGGTCATCGGCGACTCGACCTTCGCCCATTCGGGCATCACCTCCCTGCTCAGCGCGGCCGCCGCCGACGTCGACATGACGGTCCTCATCCTCGACAACGCGACGACGGCCATGACCGGCGGCCAGCCGAGCTTCGGTTCGGGCGAGCGGCTGATGAAGATCGTCGAGGGCGTGGGAGTGGCCCGGGAGCACATCCGGACGATCGAGCCCCTGCCGAAGAACCACGAGAGGAACGTCGCCGTCATCCGCGAGGAGCTGGACCATCCCGGCCTGTCCGTCATCGTCGCCGTCCGGGAGTGCATCCAGGAGTCGAGGAAGAAAAGGAGCTAGGCCATGAAACAGGACATCATACTGGCGGGGGTCGGCGGCCAGGGCATCCTGTCCATCGCCTTCGTCATCGACAACGCCGCCCTGGCCGAGGGCCTGTTCTTCAAGCAGGCCGAGGTCCACGGCATGGCCCAGCGGGGCGGGGCCGTCCAGTCCCACATGAGGATCTCGGACCGGGCCATCTGGAGCGACCTCATCCCTAAAGGGGAAGCCGATATGATCCTCAGCGTCGAGCCGCTCGAGGCCCTTCGGTATTTGGACTACCTGCGTCCCGACGGGATCGTCGTGACCAGCTCGACGCCCTACAAGAACATCCCCGACTACCCCGACATCGGAAGCGTCCTCGACGCCGTCCGGAAGGCCCCGAAAGCGGTCGTCGTGGACTCCGAGAGGCTGGCCAAGGAGGCCGGCACGGTCAAGGCCCAGAACATCGTCCTTCTCGGGGCGGCCTCGGGATCCCTCATCCTCAAGGAATCGGGTCTGAAGGCCATGATCGAGACTCTCTTCAAAGGGCGGGGGGGCGCGGTCCTCGAGGCCAACCTCAAGGCCTTCGATCTCGGCCGGCGGGCGGCGGCCGACTCATGACATCCGGCATCGCCAGGATCGGCCGCATCCTTTCCGCGGCCGAGAGAGAAGGCCGGGACTCCCTGCTCGAGCCCGAGGTCTACACCGTCCTGGCGGCGGCCGGCATCCCGGTGCCGCGCCACATCTTTCTTCCGGCCGGCAAACGGGCCTCGCGCCGAGACCTGCCGTTCGCGGGCGCCGGCGCGGTCGTCGTCAAGGTCGTCTCTCCGATGATTGTCCACAAGTCCGACGCCGGCGGTGTCGAGTTCGTCAAGGCCGACCCCGCCTCCGTGAACCGGGCCTGCGAGCGTATGCTCCGGACCGTCCCCAGCCGCTACGTGGCGTGGTGGAAGAGCGCCTCGGGGCGCTCCGGGGGCCGGCCTCCGGCCCCGCGGGCCGTCCGGGAGTCCATCCGCGGCTTCATGGTCGTCGAGAAGGTCGATTTCGAGAACGTCGGCTTCGGCTCCGAGATCCTCGTCGGGGCCCGCAACACGCGTGAGTTCGGGCCCGTCCTGACCGTCGGCGGCGGGGGACTCGAGGTCGAGTACATGAACGAGCGGCTCAGGGAAGGCCGGGCCGCGGCCATCGCCTCGGCCCACCTGCTCGCCGACGAGGCCGTCGCCGGGATGCTCGAGCCCTTGGCCTTCTTCGGCAAGGTGGCGGCCGGGTTCCGGGGGCGCAAGCCGCTCGTCTCGCCGAGGGCGCTGGCCGGCGTCGTCAGGCGTTTCCGCGACCTGGCGGCGGCCTTCTCGCCGTTCTCCGATCTTTCGCCTTTCGTCATCGAGGAGGCCGAGGTCAATCCGTTCGTTATCCGCGGCGGCCGTCCGGTGGCGCTCGACGGCGTCTGCCGCTTCTCCCGAGCCAAAGGGCCGGTCGAGGGCCGGCCCATCGAGGGCATCGGGCGCCTGCTGCGTCCCGCGTCGATCGGCATCATCGGCGTCTCGGAGAAGATGAACATCGGCCGCATCATCCTCCGCAACGTCCTCGGGGCCGGCTTCCCGGCCGAGAACGTCTTCGTCGTCAAGCCGGGCGCGGACCGCATCGACGGCTGCCTTTGCGTTCCGGCCATCAAGGACCTGCCCCGGCCGGTGGACCTGTTCGTCCTGACCCTCGGGGCGGACCTGTGCGCGCCGGCCATGGAGGAGCTCGCCGGGAGCGGCAAGGCCCGCTCGGTCATCATCATCGCCGGCGGCATGGGCGAGAAGTCGGGCGGATCGTCCATCGAGGACAGCATCCGCGAGACCCTGGCCAAAGGGCGCCGCGAGGGGAAGCCGACACCGGTCGTCAACGGCGGCAACTGCCTGGGCATCGTCTCCAAGCCGGGCCGCTACGACACGACTTTCATCCCGGCGAGCAAGCTGCCGCGCCCGAAGAGCGCGCGCTCGGACCTGGCCTTCATCAGCCAGAGCGGGGCCTTCATGATCTGCCGGATGAGCAAGCTGCCGATGATCGAGCCCCTCTACGCCGTGTCCCTCGGCAACCAGATCGATCTGACGGCTTCCGATTACATGAGATATCTCGCAGGCGACCGGGCCGCCCGGATCGTCGCCGTCTACATGGAAGGGCTTCGGGCCGGCGACGGGCTGGCCCTGGCCCGGGCCGTCCGGGAGATCGCCTCCGAGAAGGGGCGGGCGGTGCTCGTCTACAAGGCCGGCCGCAGCCTCGAGGGCCGGGCGGCGACCGCCAGCCACACGGCCTCGGTCGCCGGAGAGTACGCCGTTTTCCGCTCCGTCCTCGAGCAGGCCGGGGCCGTCGTGGCCGGCGACCTGTTCGAATTCGAAAGCTTCATGAAGGGGCTGGTCTTCCTCGAGGATAAGAAGGTCCGCGGGCGCCGCGTCGGGCTGGTCAGCAACGCCGGCTTCGAATGCGTGGTCCTGGCCGACAACCTCAAGAACGGGGCCGCTCTGGAGCTGGCCGCGTTCTCGGCCGCGACCGAGGAGCGCATCGCCGCCGCCCTCCGCCCGCTGGGCATCGACAGGCTCCAGGACGTTCACAATCCGCTCGACGTGACCCCGGTCGCCGACGACGCCTCCTTCTGCGAGTGCGCCCGGGCCATTCTCGAGGACCCCGGCGTCGATTGCGCGGTCGTCTCCAACGTGCCCATGTCGCCGGCCCAGCAGACCCTGGCGTCCGGCGAGGGGCACGGCGAGGACCTGTCGCGGCCGGGCGCCTTCGCCCCTCGGATGGCCGAGCTTTTCCGGTCGACCGACAAGCCGGTCGTCGTCTGCCTGGACGCCGGCGAGCTTTACACGCCGTTGGCCCTCTTCCTGGAGAGAGCCGGAGTGCCGGTCTTCCGGAGGGCGGACGAGGCCGTCCGCTTTCTCAGGGCTTACGTCGGTCACCGGCTCCCGTAGGCGGGGCCGGCGGGGTCAGGCCCGGCGCCGGGCGGGGGCCGTCAGCGCCTGCGCCACTGGAACCGGTGGGGGAAGAACTCGGGATTGTTGGTGGTGATCGGCCCGGTGTGGCAGACGACGCAGGAGGTCGGCCGCTCCGCGCCGTGGGCGGCGACGATATCGACGAGCCCGCCGCCCTTCGATGTCGCATGACAGACCCGGCAGCTGCCGAGGGCCAGGGCCTTGGTCTGGTACTGGATGGCTTGGTGATTGTCCGAGTCCTCGTTCGACGGGACCGTCGCGTGGGCCGGCCCGTGGCAGGCCGAGCACGGCAAACCACCGTGCCCGACGGCGTTCCGGTAGAGGGTCGAGCCCGTCTCGACCTCGTGGACGAAGGTGTGGCAGGCCGCGCAGCGCGGCTGCCCGGACCAGGGGACGCGGCCGTTGATGATCTGCCTGGCGATGGTCTCCAGCTCCCCGTGGCAGGTCGTGCAGTTGCCTTCGTCGCTCGTGTGGTCCGTGCTGCGGTTGCCCTTGGTCTCTTCGCCGGGATGGCAGTCGTAGCAGGTCGCCTCGCCGCTGATGCTGTGGATGCCGTGGACGACCTCGGAGAGATAGCGCTCCGAGGACCCCGATCCGGTCTGGCCGAGGAAGGGGCTGCCGTGGCAGGAGGCGCAGAGGACGGGCTCGGTGCCGGCGATGGCCGTGCCCTCCCGCAGGTCGTGGATCTCGAGGACCGGGAGCAGCTCGTCCACGCCGTGGCACTTGCCGCAGTCCGGCTCGTCGGAGGTCGGTACGGTCGTCCGCGTCCGGGCCAGCTCGAGCCCCGTCCCGGTGTCATAGGCGATGATCTCGGCGACCTGATAGGGATCCCATTCCCCGGCGTCGTTGACCGGGACGACGGGGATGCCGTCGGCCTGGAAATGGGTGCCCTTGAGGAGCATCTCGCCGGTGAGGCCGTTGTGAACGCCGGGATCGACGAAGTTCAGGCCCGTGTCCGGGGCCAGGTCGACCCCGAAAAGGGTCAGCGAGTTGTCCCAGAACTGGGCGTAGCTGCGCTTGCCGTAGGAGAAGGTGTTGTCCACGATGCGGTATTCGAGCCGGACGCCGGCGGTCACGACCTGGGGCGGGTCGCCGCGCCTGACGACCTGGGCCCAGAGGGTGTTGTAGGGAGGCAGGACGACCACGCTGTCGAAGGTCGCACTGAAGCCGTGCATGCCGATGTCGTTCCAGGCGAGCAGCACGTACTCGAGGTCCTCGGCCGGGATATCGACGGGAGTGACAACGTCCTCTTCGGTCGTTGAGCATGAACCGATGACGCCGGCCAGGGCGGCCAGCAGGACGACGAGGAGAGAGGAGGGGACCCTCGGTCGGCGCTTGGTCATGAAGGCTCTCCTTGTCCGTCGGAATCGCGGCCCGGAACGAGCGGCCGGGTCTATTATTCCACGAATCGGGAAAAATTCAAGCCCGCGGGCCCCGGCCCCACCCGCTTGCCGCGTTCGAGAGGGCGTGGTAAAATCGTGGACGATGAAAAGGGTTTTTTCCGCGGCCGTATGCCTGGCCCTTTTGGGAGGAGGTCCCGTGGCCATGACCAGCCCGCAAGACCCGGATGCCAAGGCCCTCGCGTCGCTCATCCCGCGGACCATCGGGCCGTGGGTGTCGGAGGCCGACGAGATCTTCGACGCCGAGACCATTTTCGGCTACATCGACGGGGCGGGCGAGGTCTACCGGTCCTACAACATGAGGCTCGTCGCGGCCCGGCGATTCCACAAGGACGGCAAGCCCGACATCGTCGTCGACCTGTTCGACATGGGCTCGTCGGAGGACGCCTTCGGGGTCTTCACCCACGACCTCGACGGCGAGGACGCCGGGATCGGGCAGGGCTCGACCTACAAGGGGGGGCTGCTGTCCTTCTGGAAGGACCGCTATTTCGGGTCGGTCTACGCCGAGGAGGAGACCCCGGAGACCAAAGGCCTGGTCATCGAGCTGGGCCGGCGGATCGCGGAGAGGATCCCGGCCGAAGGCCGCAAACCGGCCCTCCTCGCGGCCCTGCCGGCAAAAGGCCTGGACCCGGGGCGCGTCCGCTTCTTCCATAATCACCTGGTCCTGAACTACCACTTTTTCGTGGCCGATACGAACATTCTGCTCCTCGATCAGACGACCAAGGCCGTCCTGGCGCCCTACGGACCGAGGGAGGAGCGCAGCCTGCTTCTCGCGGTCGATTACGGCCGGCCCGCCAAGGCCGCCGCCGCCCGGGATTCTTTCGCCGCGGCCTACATGCCCGAGGCGGCCGACGCGGGCGTCGTCCGGGCCGAGAACGGGAAATGGACGGCCGTGCGGGCCGTTGGCGCCGTCGTGGCCGTGGTCTTCGACGCCGGGTCCGAGGCGGAAGCCGGAGAACGGCTCGACGGATTCGAGGCCGCTCTGCGAGAGGGCCAAATCCTGAAGGAGGATTGACGTGGGCAAGACAAGCATCACCCGTAGGGATTTCCTGAAGGTCGCCTCGGCGGCCCCGCTGGCCGGGGCCTTCATCCCGGCCGCCCTCAAGGCCGGCCCGGGCGCCGAGCCCGTGGAAAAGGTCAGGGTCGTTCTGGTCCGCGACCCCGGCCCGCTCGGGCCCGGCGGTGCGCCGCCGGCCGAGGTGGCCCAGAAGATGCTCGACGACGCCGTCTGCGCCCTGCTCGGGGAGAAGGACCCGGTCAAGGCATGGAAGACGCTCGTCAAGCCCGAGGACGTGGTCGGCATCAAGACCAACGCCTGGCGCTACATCCCGACGACCCCCGAGGTCGAGCAGGCCATCAAGCGCCGCGTGCTGGATGCCGGGGTTGCCGAGGACAACGTCGCCATCGACGACCGCGGCGTGCTCCGCAATCCCGTCTTTCAAAGATCGACGGCCCTCATCAACGCCCGGCCCTGCCGGACCCATCACTGGTCGGGTGTCGGAAGCCTCATCAAGAACTACATCATGTTCGTCCCGTCCCCGCCGGCCTACCACGGCGACACCTGTGCGGACCTGGCGACGCTCTGGGACCTGCCCCAGGTCAAGGGCAAGACCCGGCTCAACGTCCTGGTCATGTTCACCCCGCTGTTCCACGGCGTCGGTCCCCACCATTACTCCAAGGAATACACGTGGGAGTACAAGGGCCTGATCGTCAGTCGCGATCCCGTGGCCGCCGACGTCACCGGCCTGCGCATCCTGCAGGCCAAGAGGCGCCAGCATTTCGGCGACGACCGGCCCTTCCAGATGAACCCCCATCACATCTTCCTGGCCGACACCCGCCACGGCCTCGGGGTCAGCGATGTCGACAGGATCGAGCTCGTCAAGCTGGGCTGGAAGGACGGCATCCTCATCTAGCGCCCATGCCCATCTACGAATACCGTTGCGGCGCTTGCGGGCGGAAGACGACCGTCGTGACCCTTTCGGTCAAGGCCGCCGTCGAGCCGCGTTGCCGTCACTGCGGGGGGGCGGACCTGCGCAAGCTCGTCTCGCGGGTCGCGGTGCGGCGCTCGGAGGAAAGCCGGCTCGAGAGCCTGGCCGATCCGTCCTCCCTGGCCGGCCTCGACGAGAGCGATCCCAAGAGCGTGGCCAAGTGGATGAAGAGGATGGGCCGCGAGATGGGCGAGGAGGCCGGCGAGGATTTTGACGAGGAAGTGGACCAGGCCATGGAAGAGGCCGCCCGGGAGGGACCGGCGGGGGCTGGAGATGACTTCGACGGCGGAGGGGGGGAAGAGCTATGAACCAAGCCCTGTTCTTCATCGCCGGGGCCTTTTTCGGGGCCGGCGTGCTGTTCATCGTCATGCTGCTCCGGAAGAAAGAGACCCGGGAGATCGCCCGGGCCCTGGTCGACGAGACCGAGCGGGAGAAGGTCCAGGACCTCGAGACCCTCATCGGGCGGGTCAAGGACGCGTTCGGGTCGCTCTCGCAGGAGGCCCTCAAGGCGAGCTCCGAGGAGCTGCTCAAGATGGCCCGCGAACAGCTCACGAGCCAGGTCCAGCTCGGGGGCAGGGACCTCGAGGGCAAGAAGCAGCTCATCGACCAGGCCCTGGAGACCATGCGGACCGACCTGCGCAAGATGGAAGAGCTGGTCGCCGGGTTCGAGAAGGACCGGTCCTTGAAGTATGGGGAGCTGGCGGCCCAGCTCCGGACGGCCGCCCAGCAGACGTCCCGCCTCCAGGAGACGGCCGACCACCTCCGCCAGGCCCTGGTCAGCACCAAGGCCCGCGGCCAGTGGGGCGAGCGGATGGCCGAGGACGTCCTCCGGCTGGCCGGTTTCGTCGAGGGGGTCAACTACCTCCGCCAGAAGGCCCTCGACGGGGCCGCGTCGAGGCCCGACTACACCTTCCAGCTGCCTCAGGGCCGGAAGGTCAACATGGACGTCAAGTTCCCGCTGAACAGCTATCTCCGCTACCTCGAGACCGAAAGCGACATGGAGAGGGAGACCCACAAGACCCAATTCCTGAGGGACGTCCGGGCCCGGATCAAGGAGGTCACCGGCCGCGACTACATCAATCCCGATGACCAGACTTTGGACTATGTCCTAGTCTTCATCCCCAACGAGCAGGTCTACGCCTTCATCAACCAGAACGATCCGTCGCTCATCGACGAAGCGCTCAAGAGCAAGGTCATTCTCTGCTCGCCGTTCACCCTGTTCGCCATCCTGGCCATCATCCGCCAGGCCATGGACAACTTCCACACCGAGCGGACCAAAGGCGAGATGCTGCGCCATCTGGGTCGCTTCTACAAGGAGTGGGAGAAGTTCCGCGACGTCATGGACAAGGCCGGCAAGAAGATCGACGAGGCCCGCGACGAATTCCAGAAGATGGTCACGACGCGCCGCAACAAGCTCGAGAAGCCCCTCTACGAGATCGAGGACCTCCGGCGCCAGAAAGGCATCGAGGATGAGATCGCCCTGGGCGAGGCCGACATCCTGGCCGTCGATCAGGGCAACGACAAAAGCCTGCCGGAGTAACCGGCGGGCGGCATCGAGGAGGGACGATGGACGAAGAGGTCGGACGCGTCACGCATTATTTCGGCAAGATCGGGGTGGCCGTGATCGAGGTGACCGCCGGGAGCCTCAAGGTCGGGGACACCGTCCGGATCAAGGGGCACTCGGAGGATTTCACCCAGACGGTGGGCTCCCTTCAGCAGGAGCACTTGCAGGTCACGGAAGTGAAAAAAGGGGCCACGGCCGGCTTGAAGGTCGGCCAACTCGTCCACGAAGGGGACAAGGTCTACAAGATCCGGCCGGAATCCTGACGTCCGGGATCGGCCCCGCCGTGGCGGGGCCGGTGATTAGGTCCGGGGACCGAACAGGGCCGTGCCGATGCGCACCAGGGTGGCTCCCTCCTCGACGGCCACCCGCCAGGAATTGGTCATGCCCATCGACAGGTGCCTCATCTCGACGCCCGGGACGGCCGCCGCCTTGAGGGTCTCGAAGGCTTTGCGCGTCTCCTGGAAATAGGGCCGGGAGTCCTCGGGATCGCCCTCGAAAGGGCCCATGGTCATCAGGCCCAGGACCCGCAAGCGGGGGAGGGCGGCGAGTGAACGGACGAGCGGCTCGACATCTTCGGGCATGACGCCGGCTTTCTGGGGCTCCCGGCCGCTGTTGACCTCGACGAGGACCTCCATGGTCCTGCCGGCGGCCGCGGCGCGCTTGTCGATCTCCCGGCCGAGCTCGAGGGAATCGACGGTCTCGATCATGTCGAAGATCTCGACCGCTTTCTTGGCCTTGTTCTTCTGGAGGTGGCCGATGAAGTGCCAGCGGGCCCGGCGGCCGACGTCGGCGAAAACCGCGGCCGCCTCCTGGACGTAGTTCTCTCCGATGATGCCGACTCCGGCCTCGACGGCCTCGAGGACCTCGGCGGCCGTCCGGGTCTTGGCGGCGGCGACGAGCTCGACGCCCGGCGGCAGTTCGGCCAGGATGGCCTTGACGTTGGCGGCGATGGCAGCGCTCATGGCCTCCATTCTAATCGAAAAGGGGATCAATTCTCCAATCGTTCGGTTCTTCAGCCATGAGGAGGGGAGGCCGGGCCGGCTAAAAAATCGCCGCGAGTGGAGATTTGCCCCCCCCTTCTTTGATATAATCCCGTGGAAATGACCATCCGCGAAGAGCTGGAAAAGGCCGAGCAGAGAACGCTGTCGCCCAGGGCCTGCCTCAGCGCGCGGTCCAAAGGCCGGGCCCGCTCCGAGGCCCAGCATTCCATCCGCACGGACTTCCAGCGGGACCGGGACCGCATCATCCACTGCAAGTCCTTCCGCCGCCTCAAGCACAAGACCCAGGTCTTCCTCTCGCCCTTCGGCGATCACTACCGGACCCGTCTGACACACTGTCTCGAGGTCTCCCAGATCGCCCGGACGATCGCCAGGGCCCTCCGCCTCAACGAGGACCTGACCGAGGCCATCGCTCTCGGCCACGACCTCGGCCACACCCCGTTCGGCCACTCCGGCGAGGAGACCCTCCGCAAGCTCCTTCCCGGCGGCTTCCACCATTCGGAGCAGAGCCTGCGGGTCGTCGAGAAGCTCGAGTACGAGGGCAAGGGCCTGAACCTGACCTTCGAGGTCCGCGACGGCATCCAGAAGCACTCCAAGGGCCGGGGCCAGATCTTCGACGACGATCCCGACGACATGCCATCGACCCTGGAAGGGCAGATCGTCCGGGTCTCGGACGTCATCGCCTACGTCAACCATGACGTCGACGACGCCCTGCGCGCCGGGATCATCCGGGAGGGCGACATCCCGGCCCCGCTCATCCGGGCCCTCGGCAAGTGGCACGCGACGCGCATCGACCGCATGGTCCTCGACGTCGTTGAGGCCAGCCTGGGCGCCGGTCTCGAGCGGATCGCCATGAGCGAGCGGGTCATGAAGCCCATGCTCGAGCTCCGCGAGTTCCTCTACAAGAACGTCTATTTCAATTCCGCGGCCCGCGAGGAGCTGCGCAAGACGGAGAAGATCATCGGAGACCTCTTCGCCTACGTCATGGAGAACCCCGACGGCCACATCAGGAGCTACCCGGCGGGCGATCCGGTCGTCGTCCGGGCCGGCGACTTCATCGCCGGCATGACCGACCGCTATGCCATGGCCCTTTATGAACGGATCTTTCTGCCGAAGTCCTGGCCGATCCTTTAACGGCCGGCCGGACGTTCGTTCTGATCGGGAGGTGTCGCCGATGAGGGGAAATCGCTTTGCGGTCCGGGCTTCGGGGATCCTGGCATGGGGCCTCGTTCTCGCCCTTTGGCCTTCGGCCGCAAACGGCCAGGTCCAGGTCCGCGAGGACAAGATCGTCCTTCCGACCTATGAGATCGGCCCCCCCGAACCGAACCCCATCTTCTATTCGGGCCGAGCCTACCAGGGCGCCAAGGGCCCCGTCTATCCCTATCCGTTCCTCGACAAGATTACCGACACGAAGCGCGACCGGGCCTACCGCATCCTCTATCTCGAGAACGAATACGTCCGAATCGGCGTCCTGCCCGAGATCGGCGGGCGGATCTTCGAGGCCCTGGACAAGACGAACGGTTATCATTTCTTCTACCGTCAGCAGGTCATCAAGCCGGCCCTCATCGGCATGCTCGGGGCCTGGATCTCAGGCGGCGTCGAGTGGAACATCCCCCACCATCACCGGGCCACGAGCTTCATGCCCGTCGACAGCGGCCTTCGGACCAGCTCCGACGGCAGCGCCACTCTCTGGATCGGGGAGATCGAGCTCCGCCACCGGATGAAGTGGCTCGTCGGCCTGACCCTGCGTCCGGGCTCAAGCGTCCTCAAGGTGACGACAAAGGTCTTCAACCGGACGCCCCTGGCCCACTCGATGCTGGCCTTCGCCAACGTCGCCGTCCACACCAACGAGGACTACCAGGTGTTCTTCCCGCCTTCGACCGGGATCGCGACCTTCCACGGCAAGAACCAGTTCAGCCGTTGGCCGGTCTCGACGGAGATCTTCAACGGCCAGGATTATACGAAGGGCGTCGACATCAGCTGGTGGAAGAGCCACGCCCGGCCGACCTCGTTCTTTGCCTTCGAATGCCAGGAGGATTTCTTCGGCGGCTACGACCATGGCCGCCAGGCCGGTGTCGTCTTCGTCGGCGACCATCACGTCGTCACCGGGAAGAAGATGTGGACTTGGGGGACGGGCTCGGAAGGCCGGACTTGGGAGAGGATCCTGACCGACGACGACGGCCCGTATCTCGAGCTCATGATCGGGGCCTGGTCCGACAACCAGCCCGACTACAGCTGGATGCGGCCGGGCGAGAGGCGCGAGATCAACCAATTCTGGTACCCCGTGCGGGGATTGGGCGGCCTCAAGAACGCCAACCCGGAGGCGGCCTGTGATCTGGCCGTCGAAGGCGACCGGGCCCGGATCGCCATGAACGCGACCGCGGAGCGCAAGGGGGCCCGATGCGTCCTGCGGTCCGGAGAGCGGACCCTTTTTGAGATTGGCTTGGACATCGGTCCGGCCTTGCCGTTCCAACGAGAGGTCCGGATCCCCGCCGGGGTCGAGGAGACCTCCCTGGTCCTGGAGCTCTTCGACGCCGAGGGCCGGAAGCTCATCGATTACGCGCCGAAAGCCAGCACGACTCCTCCGCTGCCTCCGCCGGTCGCGCCTCCGCCCGCACCGGACGAGGTCCCGAACGCGGAGGAGCTTTATCTCTGGGGGCTGCGCCTCGAACAGTTCCATAACCCGGCCGTCGAGCCCGCCCCTTACTATGAAGAGGCCTTGCGGCGGGACCCGTCCGACTCCCGGGTCAACACGGCCCTGGCCCTCCTCGATCTCAAGAAGGGAAGGTATCTGGAGGCCGAGGGCCGGCTCGAGCGGGCCGCAGCCAGGCTGACTTTCAACTACACCCGCCCCAAGGACGGGGAGTCCCAGTACTACCTGGGTCTCGCCCGCCGGCGCCTGGGGAAGCTCCGCGAGGCCGAGGACGCTTTCGAAAGGGCGGCCTGGGATTCGGCCTGGCGGGCGGTCTCCCTCCGCGAATTGGCGGAGATGGCCGCAAGGGCCGGGGATCTCGAAAGGGCCCTGGACTATGCCAACGAGTCCCTCGACGTCGGCAGACCGGATCTCCGGACGATCAATTTTCTGACCGCCCTCCATCGGCGGGCGGGCGACCCGGATCAGGCCGCTCAATATGCGGATTACGCGCGCCGGACGGACCCTCTCGATGCCTGGTGCCTCCATGAGCAGTACCTTCTCGAGCGCGACCGGAACGGCTGGATGTCGGAACCGGCCCTGACGTTATGGGTCCAGTTCATGGAACTCATCGACGACTCCGCTGCCAACAGGCTCGAGCTGGGACTCGATTACGTCAACGCCGGGCTTTGGGCCGAGGCCGCTGCGATCCTGGCCACCGCGGTCGATTGGGAGAAGGGGGCTTCGGATCCTCTGTCACTCTACCTGCTGGCCTATTCCTTCGACCGGGCCGGGTTGTCCGAAAAGGTCCTGCCGATCCTCGAACAGGCCGCCGCCCTGCCCCCCGATCTCGTCTTCCCGCATGCGCTCGAATTCATCGATGTCCTGGAGTGGGCGGCCGAGATGAATCCGGCCGATGGCCAGGCCCTCTACTTCCTCGGGAATCTCCTCTTCGACCTCCAGCCCGAGAGAGCCGTCGACGTTTGGGAACGGGCCCGGCAGAGGGGGTGCGAGTTCTCGGTCCTCCATAGGAATCTGGGTCTGGCCTACGCCCGGATCAGGAACGATCTGCCTTCGGCCCTGTCGAGCTTGGAAAGAGCCCTGGCCTCGAACCCGAAGGACGCCCGGCTCTATTACGAACTCGACGTCCTCTCGGAGGCCGCCGATGTCGATGCCGAGGACCGCCTGTCCCGCCTCGTCAAGGGCCACGATGTCGTCGCCGGCAACGATAACGCCCTGGGCCGGGAGGTCGGACTGCTGCTTCTCACGGGCCGCCCTGAGAGGGCCCTCGAGATCCTGCGCGGCCATCATTTCCACGTTTGGGAAGGCGGCGGGGAGATCCACGGATTGTGGGTCGAGGCCAACCTGGCCGCCGGCAGGGCCTGGCTCGACAAGAACGTCCCCCAGAGGGCCTACGACTCGTTCATGGCCGCGCTTTCCTATCCGGAGAACCTCGATGTCGGGCCGCCTTCGAGCGGCCCCGGTTCGCCCAAGATCTTCTATTTCCTCGGGCGGGCCCAAGAGCTTCGGGGAAGGCGGTCCGAGGCCGCCGATCTTTTCGGACGGGCTGCCGGTTTCCCGGCCAGGCCTTCGGAGCAGTCCTATTATCGCGGTCTGGCTCTGTCGAAGCTGGGGCGCGCCGGGGAGGCCGCCAAGGCGTTTGAAGACCTTGTCCATGCGGCCCGGGAAGGCCTGGCCGGCGCTCCGGCCATGGACTTTTTCGAGAAGTTCGGCGAACGACGATCGGCCGCGGTCCGTCGGGCCCAATGGCATTTTTTGGCCGGGCTCGGGCTCATGGGCATGAACAAGGCGACCGAAGCGGCCGGAGAGTTCGCCAAAGCCCTGGCCCTCGATCCGAACCACCTCGAGGCCCGCCGCTTCGCCGGGAAGGAAGGAGGAAGGTCATGACCGATCCTGTCCGACGAGGGCAGTGGATCGCCGGGGAGGCCAGCCATGACGGGGAATCGTCCTTCACCGGCTTCGATCCGCGGAGCGGGAGACCTCTTGCCCCCCCCTTCACCAATGCCGTCGCCGCCGAGATCGACCGGGCTGTCCGGGCGGCCCGGGAAGCCTATGATCAAGCCCGGGAATTCCCCGCGGCCCGCCTGGCGGTTCTCCTCGAGGCCGTGGCCCTGGAGATCGAATCGATCGGCGAGGTCCTCTTCGAGACGGCCGACCGGGAAACGGCCCTCGGCCTTCCCAGGCTCGCCGGCGAGCGAGACCGCACCATCGGACAGTTGCTCATGTTCGCCGCCCTGCTTCGCGAGGGCTCCCATGTCGAGGCCGTCATCGACACCGCCCGGCCGGACAGGCTCCCTTCGCCCCGGCCCGATCTTCGGAGAATGCTCTTCCCGCTCGGGCCCGTGGCCGTTTTCCCGGCCGGCAACTTCCCGTTCGCTTTCGGCCCGGCCGGCGGTGACACCGCCGCGGCCTTTGCCTCCGGGTGTCCTGTCGTCGTCAAGGCCCACCCGGGGTATCCGTCCACGTCGGACCTCTTCGCCCGGGCCGTCGATAAGGCCGTCAAGGCCCAGGGATTCCCGCCCGGCTTCTTTTCGCTCCTGCAGGGGGAGCGGGCCGAGACGGGGGAGGAGCTGGTCCGGCATCCCGGCATCGAAGCCGTCGGGTTCACCGGCTCGCATCGGGCCGGCCGGGCCCTCTTCGATGTCGCCGCGGCCCGTCCGCGCCCCATTCCCGTGTACGCCGAGATGGGCAGCGTCAATCCCGTCGTCATCCTTCCCGGCGCCATGGACGAACGCGGACCGGCCATCGCCGGGGAGCTGGCGGCTTCGGTGACCCTCGGCGGGGGCCAATTTTGCACCAACCCGGGTTTGGTGTTCGTCATCGAGGGGCCCGAGACGGCGCGTTTTCTGGCTGATCTCGCCGCTCGTATCAAGGACCGCCCGCCCTGCGTCCTGCTGGGCCGCCGGATAGCGGAGGGCCTGGCCGGCACGGTCTCGGCGACACTATCGAAACCCGCGGTCGACCGACTGGCGGGCGCCGGCCGGCCGGACGGACCGAGCAGCACCTTCCCGCCGACCGTGATGCGGACGACAGCCTCCGCATTCCGAGGCGATCCCGGCCTCCAGGACGAACATTTCGGCCCGGTAACGCTGGTCGTCGTCTGCGACTCCCTGGACGACCTGCTCCTCACCCTGCCTTCGCTCCACGGGACCTTGACGGCGACGGTCCAGGCCTCGGATCCGGAGAAGGACCAGGCCCGCAAGCTTCTGTCGCTGCTCAGGGAAAAGGCGGGGCGCCTGATCTGGAACGGCTATCCGACGGGCGTCGAGGTCGTGCCCGCGATGCACCACGGCGGCCCGTACCCGGCCACGACGGCGCCCTGGTCGACCTCGGTCGGCACGGCCGCGGTCAAACGCTTCCTCCGCCCCGTCGCCTTTCAGCAGATGCCCCAGGAGCTCCTGCCCGAGGCCCTCCAAGACGCCAACCCTCTGGGCATCCTGCGCCTGGTCGACGGCCGGTGGACGCGCGCCGCCATTTCCCGGGCTTGAGATCCCTTCTCGAACGCCGCGGCGTTCTGCGACCAGGGAGAGATATCCCCCTGGACCCCCTTCCGGCCGAAATAGCCGCAGGACCGATCCTCCAAGGGAGCAATAAAGCGGTGATCCAGCCGGAGACGCAAGAGATCCAGGATGGAGCCGCCCTTTTTGGCTGTGATGGGGATCATCCGTCTCCCCCGGCCCCCGGGAACCAGTCCCGGCGGTTCCCCCGTCGGCGGCCGCCGGGCCCCCCTCCGGCAGGGAGCGGACTCTGGGGAGCGACCATCAGAAGTGCGGCGGAGCGACTCGGAGCCGCACTTCTGGGAAATATCTTGAAAGAGCAGATGCCTTCATTACCGCCGTATGATAAAAGCGCGTTCCCCCGCGGAATCACCGCAGCGACCGAGGAGCACCGCTGAGGACAGGGCCGAGGGGATCCTCTGAGGAAGCATAAAGCGGTGATCCAGCCGGACGGCGGAACGGACGAGGGCATCCTCGGAGAGGACGGTTCACGTTGTTTGAGCCTGCTGCACGCAAGACCGGAGCGGGCCCCTGCGAGTTCGTGAGCCGCCGAGTCCGTGCGGCCGGGAGGCGAAATAGGATCACCGCAGCGACCGAGGAGGATCCCCGAGGCTACCCCCCCCGTGGGCTGTCAGATGAGCGTCTCTCCGCGGCTTTTGCGCAGGCGCGGTTTCCGTGGTATCTTAGAAAACCGAATTTCCGGAGACCCGATGACCGCCGATAAAGCCCCGCACCCCGATCCCTTGGCGAGGTCCACGCGGCCCGCCGTATCCGGACCGGCCGTCGAGCTCCGTAACCTGACCAAGGTCTTCAACGGCTTCACAGCCGTCGACGATGCGAGCTTTGAGGTCATGCCCGGCGAGATCCTGGGCCTGCTCGGGCCCAACGGCGCCGGAAAGACGACCATCATCCACATGCTCGTCGGCCTGACAACCCCGACCTCGGGCTCCATACGCATGTTCGGCCTCGATCTAGCCGGCCATCGGGAGTCCATCCTCGACCAGGTCAACTTCTCTTCGAGCTACGTCTCCATGCCCTATTCGCTGACCGTGGCCGAGTGCCTCAAGGTCTTCGCCAGGCTCTACAACGTCCGCCGCCCGGGGCCGCGGATCGACGAGCTGCTGGCCACGTTCGGGATGTCCGAGGTCCGCAACAAACAGGTCCGCCATCTCTCGACGGGCCAACAGACCCGCCTCAACCTGGCCAAGGCCTTCATCAACGATCCCCGGATCCTACTGCTCGACGAGCCGACGGCCAGCCTCGATCCCGACATCGCCGACAGGACCCGCTCGCTCCTCGTTCAGGTCGCGGAGCAGAAAGGGACGTCCATCCTCTACACCTCCCACAACATGAGGGAGATGGAGAAGATCTCGGCCCGGGTCGTCTTCATGCACAAGGGAAAGGTCATCGCTACGGGCAGGCCGGCCGAGGTCGTCAGGAAGTTCGCGGGACACGATCTCGAGGACGCCTTCCTCAAGGTCATCCGCGAGGAGCGGACGTGAAGCTCCACCGGGTAGCGGCCGTCTTCCTGAGGCAGACCTACCTCTACAAGCGCAGCCTGCCGCGGCTCATGGAGATCCTCTATTGGCCGCTGCTCGACCTCGTCCTGTGGGGCTTCATCAGCGTCTATCTGGCCCGCTATCAGGAGGGCCTGCCGAACTTCGTGGCCTTCTTCCTCGGCGCCCTCATCCTGTGGGACATCCTCCACCGGTCGCAGCTCGGCATCTCGGTCTCTTTCCTCGAGGACATCTGGGCCCGCAACTTCCTGAACCTGTTCGTCAGCCCTCTCAAGCCGAGCGAGTACATCATGGCCCTGATGTGCGTCAGCGCTTTCAAGATCGTCCTGGCCGGGGCCGTCATGGCCCTGCTGGCCTGGGTTTTCTACTCCTTCAACATCTTCCTCATCGGCATCTCGCTCGTCCCCTTCGTCCTCAGCCTGGTCGCCCTGGGTTGGGCCATCGGGGTGTTCACCACGGCCCTCATCCTGAGGTTCGGCCAGCAGGCCGAGATCCTGGCCTGGGGCGTGGCCATGCTGTTCCAGCCGATGTCGGCCGTCTTCTACCCGGTCTCCGTCCTGCCCCCTTTTCTCCGGACACTGGCCCGCGGGGTCCCGTCGTCTTACGTCTTCGAAGGAATGCGGGAGGTCATCACCAACGGGGGCTTCCCGGTCCAGAAGCTCCTTTGGGCGGCCGGCCTCAACGCCCTCTACCTGGTGGCGGCCTTCTTCTTCTTCTACCGCGTCTTCAGGACGGTCAAGAAGAAAGGTCTCCTGGCCCGCGTCGGCGAGTGAGCGCCCGGCGGCCCTTTTCCGGGCCGGGCGTTCGTGTTATGATGCCCCCTCTTGAAAACCTCGCCTGCCCATTCCATCGGAGGAGCCCAACGCCATGGCCAAGATCGATGACCTGCGGAAGATCGCGACCCGCCTGCGCGTCCATTCCCTGCGGATGACGACGGCGGCCGGGTCGGGTCATCCGACGACCTGCCTGTCGGCGGCCGACCTGGCCGCCTGCCTGTTCTTCGGGGAGATGCGCTGGAACACGCGAAGGCCCGACGATCCGGCCAACGACGAGTTTGTGCTCTCCAAGGGACACGCCGCGCCGCTGCTATGGGCGGTCTACGCCGAAGCCGGGATCATGCCGATGAGGGACCTCCTCGACCTGAGGAAGATCACGAGCGACCTCGAGGGCCATCCGACGCCGCGCATGAAATGGGTCAAGGCGGCCACCGGTTCGCTCGGCCAGGGCCTGTCGGTCGGCGTCGGGATGGCCTTGGCCCAGAGGCTCGAAAAGTCGCCGGGCCGGACCTTCGTCCTCCTGGGCGACGGCGAGTGCGCCGAGGGCGCCGTCTGGGAGGCGGCCGCCTCGGCCGCCGACCGAGGCCTGCGGAACCTCTGCGCCATCGTCGATGTCAACCGCCTCGGGCAATCCGGGCCGACCATGCATCAGCACGACCTCGGGACCCTGGCCCGCAAGTTCAAGGCCTTCGGATGGGAGGCCGTGGCCATCGACGGCCACCACATCGGGAAGATCCTCGAGGCCTTGGGCCGAGCGGGCAAGAACGGCAAGCCGACCGCCATCCTGGCCAAGACCTACAAAGGCAAGGGGGTGTCCTTCATCGAGGACCGCGACGGATGGCACGGCAAGCCTCTCAAGGCCGATGAGCTGGCCAAGGCCCTCGGCGAGATCGGGTGCCTCCCGGACGTCGACGCGAGGAAGCTCATCCGCAAGCCCAGGCCTTTCAAGCCCCGCCGCCGGCGGGCCGCCTTCGACTTCCCGAGGACGGGATACAAGGACAGGACGGCCACCCGCCTGGCCTACGGCAACGCCTTGCTCAGCCTGGGGAAGATCAACACCTCGGTCGTGGCCCTCGACGGCGACGTCAAGAACTCGACCTACGCCGACAAGTTCTTCGCCGCTTTCCCCGAGCGTTCCTGCCAGTCGTTCATCGCCGAGCAGAACATGATCGGGATGGGCATGGGCCTGGCGGCCAAGGGCTATCTGCCGTTCATGGCCAGCTTCGCCGCTTTTCTGACCCGGGCCCACGACCAGGTCCGGATGGCCGCTTACTCCTTCTCGAACGTCAAGCTCTGCGGCTCCCACGTCGGGGTCAGCATCGGCGAGGACGGGCCCTCGCAGATGGGCCTCGAGGACCTGGCCATGTTCCGGCCCATTCCCGGATGTCTCGTCCTCTATCCGAGCGACGCCGTCTCGGCCGAGGCCTGCGTCGCGACCATGGCCGCCCACAAAGGCATGGCGTACCTCCGGACGACGCGGCCGGCCACGCCCCTGCTCTACGGCTCGACGGAGCCCTTCCCGGCCGGCGGCTCCAAGGTCCTCCGGAGGGCCGACAACGACGGCGTGACGGTCATCGCCGCGGGCATCACCGTCCACGAGGCCCTCAAAGCCTGGGAGGACCTGGCCAAGGAGGGCCTCGGTTTCCGGCTCATCGACGCCTATTCGATCGAGCCGCTTGACGTCGAGGGCATCCGCCGGGAGGTGGCCGAGACAGGAGGCAAAGCCGTCGTCGTCGAGGACCATTTTGCGGCCGGCGGCCTCGGTGAGGCCGTCGCCGGGGCCCTGGCCGGACGGGCCGAGCTCAGGCACCTCTGCGTCCGGGAGCTTCCCCGGTCGGGCAAGCCGGACGAACTGCTCGAGCGCTACGGGATCGGCGCCGGACACGTCGCCCGGGCTGTCCGGGAGATGCTCGGCAGGTGAGCGAAGGCCGGGTCGAGTCCCCAGGGAACGCCGGTCCCGGAGATCGCCGGCACTTCATGCGGACCAAGCTCGCTCTCGCCGCCGTTCTTCTGCCGCTGCTCGCGGCCGCTGTCCCGCTCCTTCCGCAAACCGGGGCGGTTCCCGGCGGGGAGGTCGTCCGGGGAACGGTCGGCTACGTCTACGACGGTGACACGGTGCGCGTCGATCTGGAAGGGGCGGGGAACCGGAGGGTCCGGCTCATCGGCGTGGACTGCCCGGAGCTCGACGACGACCGCGAGCCCGTCCGCTTCCTGGCCTTCGCGGCCAAGAGATTCACCCACGGCCGGCTCATTCGCAGGACGGTCGCGCTGATCCCCGGGCCGCAGGCGGAGGACGCCTACGGGCGGCTGCTGGCCTTCATCGAAATGGAGGACGGCACGGACTTCAACGAGATCCTCGTCCGGGAGGGCTTCGCCCATGCCTTTCTCAAGTTCCCGTTCGACGAGGCTCGCCGGAAGAGGCTCAAGGCGGCCGAAGCCGAAGCCCGGGCCGCCAAAAGGGGCCTGTGGCGCGAGGATCCCTACCCGGTCGTCGCCGCTTCCGACGCCGGCTCCCGCCTCGGCGAGATCGTCACCGTGCGTTTCCGGTGTGCCGGGGTCGCCGCACGCAGCGGCCTGCGCATCCTGTCGGCCGAAGGGGCCTCGTTCGAGGCCGTCATCCCGGGCGCGGTCCTGAAGGTCCTGCCGGGTCCGCTCGATTTCCAGGGGCGGAGCCTGGAGACGACGGGGCTGGTCGAGGAATTCCGCGGCCGCCCCCAGATTATGATCGGGGTGCCGCTCCAGCTCCGCCGGATCGGCGCTCCCGGAGACCGGCGCCCCCGTTCCGGCGGATGAAAGGAATGAGACCATGAGCTCGAAGCTGACCGACACCGTGCGCGGGATGGTCGAGGCCGTCGTCGGCCGGGACAACGCGTTCTCGGACGCCGAGAAGGCCGTCGACTACGGACACGACGAATTCTCCCTCCGGGAGATCGCCTGCGAGCCCGAGCTGGTGGTCAAGCCGGGCGGCGCCGCCGAGGTCGCCGAGGTCCTCAAGATCGCCGCCGCCCACGGCGTCCCGGTGACGCCCCGGGGCGGGGCGACCGGCCTCTGCGGCGGATGCGTCCCCGTTTGCGGCGGGATCGTCCTGTCGCTCGAACGCCTGGACCGGGTCCTCGAGATCGACGCGGAGAACCAAATGGCCGTCACCGAGGCCGGCGTCCGTCTCTCGGATTTCGCCCGGGCCGTCGAGGACGGCGGGCTCTATTTCCCGCCCCATCCCGGCGACGAAAGCGCCATGATGGGCGGCCTCGTGGCCACCAACGCCGGGGGCAGCCGGGCCGTCAAGTACGGCACGATCCGGAACTACGTCCGGGGCCTCGAGGTCGTCGTCCCGTCGGGCGATGTCCTCCGGCTCGGCGGCAAGCTCGAGAAGAGCAGCACGGGCTACAATCTCATGCACCTGCTCATCGGTTCCGAGGGCACCCTCGGCGTCGTCACCAAGGCCACCATCCACCTCATCACCCGGCCGTCGGCCATGCGCTCGATCGTCGTCCCCTTCGCCGCCCTGGAGCCGGCCCTCGAGACCGTCCCCGTCATCCTGAAGCGGGGGATCGTCCCCCTGGCCGTCGAGTTCCTGGAGATCGAGCCCGTCATCCTGACCGAGGAACATATCCGCAAGAGCTGGCCGACCAAGCTCGGCTCGACCCATCTCCTGGTCATTCTCGACGCCGAGACCGAGGGGGAGATGGACCGCCTGTCGGAAGCCGTGGCCGAGGCCTGCCTCGAGAAGGGGGCCCTCGACGTGTTCGTCGCCGACACCCCGAGCAAGCAGGACGACGTCCTGGCCATCCGCTCCAAGATCTACGACGCCATCAAGGCCGGAACGGTCGAGATCCTCGACATCGCCGTGCCCCGGGCCGAGGTCGCCGGCCACGTCCGCCGGGTCCGGGAGATCGCCGCCCGGACCGGGATGTGGCTGCCGACGTTCGGGCATGCCGCCGACGGCAACGTCCACACCCATATCATGAAGGCCCGCTACGAGGACGGACGGATGGTGCCCGTCCCCGAGCGCGAATGGCGGGAGAAGGCCGAGCGGGTCCGCGAGGAGCTGTTCCGGGACGCCCGGGAGCGGGGAGGGGTCATCTCGGGAGAGCACGGCATCGGCCTGGTCAAGAAGCCGTTCCTGTCGCTCGTCCTCGATCCCCGTCAGATCGAGCTCATGCGGGGCATCAAGAAGGTCTTCGATCCTCAGGGCATCATGAACCCGGGGAAGATCTTCGACTGATCCCGCCGCCTTGTCACCCCGCGGATCCGGCCGCGGGCCGATCCCTCTCGTGCCGCACCCCCCTTCGTGCTCACCGCTCTCAAGCTCTCTTCGGCATCAGCGGCTCTGCTGAAATGATCCAATCGGTGATCCTTCGTTTGCCTTTGACATGAGGCCATGCGGGGCCTTGCAAAGGGTCGGCGTTAGTGGTATGAATAAGGCGTCGGGGCATGGAAATTCCATCATCGAGGGGGTCAAGCATGGCCGAGCGCGTCACGGAGATCTACGTCATCCTTGAGAACAAGCCGTCCCAGCTGGGGGACCTGTGCGGCCATCTGGCCGAGAACGGCATCAACATCGAGGCCATCGGCGTCTTCCACGACACGGCCAAGCTCTGCGTCCAGAACCTCAACAAGGCCGTCAAGCTGCTGGGCAAACTGAATTACACGACCGAGCTGCGGGACGTGCTCAAGGTCGATCTCGAGAACCGGCCCGGGGCCTTGGCCGAGTTGACGGCCAAGCTCGGCGACGAGGGCATCAATATCGAGTACTGCTACGGGACCCTGGCCCGCAAGGGCAACCTGGTGTCGGTCGTCATGGACGTCTCCAACATCGAGCGGGCCCTCCAGGTCCTCGGGGGATGAGGCCTGTCGAGCGCGGTCGAACGGCCCATGCCTGACCGCTTCGACGTCGCCGTCGTCGGCGGCGGGGCCGCCGGTCTCGTGGCGGCCGTGAGCGCCGCCCGGCGGGGCGCCTCCGTGGTCGTGCTCGAGCGCATGCCCCGCCTGGGAAAGAAGCTCCTGGCTACGGGGGGCGGGCGCGGCAACCTGCTCAACGAGCGGCTCTCGGCCGGGGATTACACGTCGACCTCGCCGGATCTCGTGGCCGCCGTTCTCGGAAGGTTCGGCGGAGCGGATATCCGGGCCTTCTTCGAGGGCCTCGGCCTCCACATGGTCAGCGATGGAACGGGTCGCGTGTACCCGGTCACCAACCAGGCCTCGTCGGTGCTCCGCGTCCTGGAGATCGAGATCGCCAGGCTGAAGGTCTCCGTCCTGGTGGGGTTCGAGGTCTCCGCCGTCCATCCGGCGTCGGCGGGCTTCTCCCTGGGATCCTCGACCGGCCGGCGGGTGGGAGCGGCTTCGGTCATCCTGGCCGCCGGGGGAAGGTCGTACCCGGCCCTGGGCTCCGACGGGGGGGGATTCGGGCTGGCCGAACGGCTGGGCCACGGGATCGTGCCGCCCGTCCCGAGCGCCGTGCCGCTCGTCGTCAGGGACCGGATGTGCCACCTCCTGCAAGGACAGAGGATCCCGGCCCGCGTGACGGCCCTCCTCGCCGGCCGGCCGGCGAGGTCGGCCGAAGGAGAGCTGCTCTTCACCCAATACGGGTTGTCGGGGACGGCCGTGCTCGACGTCAGCGAGAGCCTGTCGATAGCCATCCACCGCCAGGGCCGGAAGGACGCGGCCGTCGTCGTCGACCTCGTCCCTTTCCTGTCGGAAGCCGCGCTGGCCGAGGAGCTGGCCCGAAGGCGGAAGCGGGGCTGGACCGACGCCGACCTCCTGACCGGTCTCCTGCCCGGAAAGTTCTCTCTGGCCCTGGCTCAGGTCCTCGAGGAAGCCGGGGCCGGAACCGGACGCGGAGCGAGGAGCTTCGTCCGGACCCTGGCGACGGGTCTCAAGCGCAAGACGTTCCTGGTAACGGGAACGCGGGGCTGGAACGAGGCCGAGTTCACGGCGGGAGGAGTGGATGCCCGGGAGGTCGCGCCAGGGACGCTCGGTTCCAAGCTCATCCCGGGGCTCTATTTCGCGGGGGAGGTCCTCGATGTCCAGGGCGGCCGGGGCGGCTACAATCTCGCCTGGGCCTGGTCCTCGGGGTACGTCGCCGGGCTCTGCGAATGAGGCTTCCCGGCCGGTACGGCGCGAGCCGGGCAACGAGGAGGTGAAGACCGTGGCAAGGATGAAGAATCTCGTCCTGGCGCTCATGGCGGCCTGCGCCCTGGCGCTCGTCGCCTGCCGTCCGCCGATCGAAAGGGGCCCGATGCCCGCCGCCCGCCATGACCTTGTTTTCGAGGCCCTGGCCGGGACCTGGGACGAAGGCGTCCCGCTCGGCAACGGCCTCCTCGGGGCCCTGATCTGGGAGAAGGACGGCGCTCTGCGGTTCTCGCTCGATCGGGCCGATCTATGGGACCTGCGCCCCGTTCCGGAGTTCTCGGGCCCCGAGTTCCGCTTCTCTTGGGTCCGTGACCGGGTCCTGGAAAAGGATTACGGCCCCGTCCATAAGATGGGCGACGTGCCCTACGACCGGGATCCCGCCCCGACGAAGATCCCGGCCGCCGCCCTGGAATTCGACGTCGATGATCTGGGGGAGGTCGAGTCCGTCCGGCTCTCTGTCCGGGACGCCTTGTGCGAGGTGAGATGGAAAAGCGGGGCCCGGCTGACGGCCTTCGTCCACGCCCTGGAGCCCGCGGGCTGGTTCAAGTTCGAAGGCCTCAGGCGGCCCCTGTCGCCGCGGATGGTCCCTCCGGCCTATGCCGCGGACGTCCCGGATGATGATGCGGCCCGCAACGCCCTGAACGGGAAAACGCTGGCTTCGCTCGGGTATCCGGCACCCGAGCTCACGGCCTCGGGGACCTCCCTCCGCTATCATCAGGATGGTTGGGGCGGGATGAGCTACGAGGTCGCCGTCGATTGGGTCCCCGGGGCCCACGGGACCATGATCGGGACCTGGAGCGTCAGCGCCGCCTACCCCGCGGAGGAGGGAGGGGCGCCGCCGGCCTTCGCCGGGCCCCCGTCCTTCGCGCCCCGGTCGACGGCCGCAGCGCTGCAGCGGTCGCTCCCGGCCGATCTCGCCTCTCACGGGCGGTGGTGGAAGGACTACTGGTCTCGTTCATCGGTCCGCCTTCCCGACCCGGTCCTCGAGAAACAATGGTACCTCGAGACCTACAAGTTCGGGTCGGCCTCCCGGCGCGGGGCCCCGCCGATCACCCTTCAGGCCGTCTGGACGGCCGACGACGGGAACCTGCCGCCATGGAAGGGGGACTTCCACAACGACCTCAACACCCAGCTCAGCTATTGGCCCTGCTACAGCGGCAACCGCCTCGAAGAGGGCCGGGCCTTCCTCGACTGGCTGTGGGCCGTCAAGCCGCGCAACGAGGCGTACACGAAGCGCTATTTCGGCGTCGACGGGCTCAACGTTCCCGGGGTCGCGACCCTCGACGGCTCGCCCATGGGCGGCTGGATCCAGTACTCCCTCGGGCCGACCGTGTCGGCCTGGCTGGCCCATCATTTCGATCTCCATTGGCGGTTCAGCGGCGACCGCGATTTCCTCGAGCGCCGCGCCTATCCCTACCTCAAGGCCGTGGCCGTGTTCCTCGACGGCCTGGCCGAAAGGAGCCCGGACGGCCTGAGGAAGCTGCCGTTGAGCTCGAGCCCCGAGATCAACGACAACCGCCTGGAGGCCTGGTTCATGGAGACGACGAACTTCGACCTGGCCCTCATCCGCTGGCTCTACGGAGCCGTCGCCGACATGGCCGCCGAGCTCGGGCTCAGGGACGAGGAAGCGCGATGGAGGGTCATCCTCGATGAATGGCCCGAGCTCAGCCTCTCGGCCGACGACGGGCGGCTGCTGGTCGCCCCCGGACACGCCCTCGAAGCGTCGCATCGGCACTTCTCCCACCTCATGGCCATCCATCCCCTGGGTCTCGTGGACGGGTCGGGTAGCGAGGCCGGCCGGCGGACGATCCTGGCCTCCCTGGCCGAGCTCGAGCGTTTGGGCCCGGACTGGTGGTGCGGCTATTCCTACAGCTGGCTGGGCAGCCTGGCGGCCCGGGCCATGGACGGCGAAAGGGCGGCCGAGGCCCTGCGGGTCTTCGCCGAGTGCTTCTGCCTGCCCAACAGCTTCCATGTCAACGGCGACCAGTGCCGGCGAGGCCATTCGAAATTCACCTACCGCCCATTCACCCTGGAAGGGAATTTCGCCTTCGCCGCGGCCGTCCAGGAGATGCTGCTTCAGAGCCATGCCGGCGTCGTCCGGGTGTTCCCGGCCGTGCCGGGTTCCTGGCAGGACGTCGGTTTCGAGTCCCTGCGCGCCCAGGGCGCGTTCCTGGTCTCCGCGGAACGGGCCAACGGCAAGGTCCGCGAGGTCCGGGTGACCGCCGAAAAGGGCGGCCGGCTGCGGCTCGAACCGTCATTCGATGGGGTTCGCCCCCGTATCTCCGGGATCCCCCGCGGCAGGACCCGGATCGACGGGCGCCTCTTCGAGGCCGACTTGCAGGCCGGGGAGACGATCGTCCTCAGAGCCCGTTGAAGGGGCCGAGGTCGCCTTTCCGCTTGCCGGCCGGCTTGCCTTTTCTCCCGTGGATGGCGATGATCTCCGTGGCCAGCTCCTCGATGGGCTTGTTGGTGACGTTGACGATGGCCCAGCCCGGGTGCCGGGAGTAGAGGCCCCGGGCGTGCATGAGCTCCATCCGGACGAACTCCTGATCGGCGTATTCGCCGGCCGCTCCGTGGAGGTACTCGGAGCGCGACCGTCGCAGCTCGGCCAGCTGGCGGGCGTTGGTGTCCAGGCAGAAGACCTTGCGGGGCGAGAGCTTGGCCAGCACGGCCGGCGGGTCCTGGTGGAGGGTGATGGGGATGTTGGCCACGAACCAGCCCTTGAAGGCCAGGTAGATGCTGAGGGGCGTCTTGAAGGTCCGGGAAACGCCCAGGAGGACGATCTCGGCCTTGCGGATGTCCTCCAGCCGCTGGCCGTCGTCGTGCTTGATGGCGAACTCCATGGTCTCGATCCGCCGGAAATAGGTCTTGTTGAGCCTGGTGAACAGGCCCGGTTTCTCGGAGGGGGTGACGGACAGGGTCTCCGTCAGGCGGACGATGAGCGGTCCCATCAGGTCGATGGATTCGACGTTGTTCTCCCTTCCGAAGTTGACCATGGCCTCGCGGATGGCGTCGGTGACGATGGTGTGGACGATGAACCCGCCGGCCCGGGCCGCTTCACAGACGACCTCCCGGGCCCGGGCCTTGCTCCGGACCTTGGAGCGGACGGTGATCTCGACCTCGGCGCCCGGGAATTGGGCCAGGGCCGCGTGCAGGGCCTGCGAGGCCGTCCGGCCCGTCCCGTCGGAGACGACGAAGATGGTGTTCAAGGCACGGGGCCTCCGGCTACTCGGCCTCCGGGTAGAGGAGGGCGTTGAGGAGGAACTTGTATGTGCCGTGCGACTGGGCCCGGTGCTGGGAGCGGACGCCGATGAGGATGATGCGGCCTTTCTTGTAGGAGGCGTCGACGACGGCCGCCTTGCGGGCGATGAGGTCCCCGCCGAGCAGCCAGCCGCTGAGGAGGATGTCGTCCTCCGCGTAGCTGGCCACGACCTTGCGGTCCCAATCGAACGGCGGGGTGAAGGTGTCCATGGCCAGGCTGCCGGCGAAGACGGCGGCCGTCTCCTCGTCGAATCCGTAGCCGATGGGCGTCGTCGGATCGACGTCGAGCCGCAGGATCGATGTCGGGCAGAAAAAGCGGGTGCGCTCGACCCTCTCCAGGGCGTTGCGGGCCGGGGCGCCGAGCTCCTTGATGGCCAGCGTCGAGGCCTGGTTGAGGGTCACGACGATACCGCCTTTCCCGACGAAGGCTTTGAGGGCCTCGACGCCCTCCTTGTCGATGCCGCCTTCGTATTCCGGAGGCATGGAACCCATGTACCGGCGGTATTCGGAGGCTTCGGGCCCTCCGCGGCGTCCGGTCTTGATGACGTCGGAGTCCTCGCTGGCGAAGACGATGACGTCGAAGTCGGCCCGCAGGTCGACGGCCTTGCCCTTGACGGGCTTGAAGTCCTTGTTGTGGAGGGTGGTGAAGGGGATGCCGAGGTCGTCGAGGACGTAGCGGGTCCAGCCTTCGTCCATGTTGGAGCGCCAGGACTGGTAGAGACCCACGCGGGGGTTCTTGACAGCGGCCATAACGACGCCGGAAGCGTCGGCCAGAGCGTGGGCCGAGGCCTTCCATTTCTCGAGCAGGGCCGGAAGGGCCTTCTGGACGGCCGGGGTGTTCTTGACCAGGAAGCTGCCGGCCGCGGCCGAGAATCCTTCTCTCTTGAGGGCTCCCTTGGACCTCCAGACCTCGGCCTTGTCCTTGAGCAGGGAGAAGGCGATGGCGAACGAGGCGTTGGCCCGCGAGTCGAGGACGACATAGGCCGGGTCGGGGCCCGGAGCGCCCGCGGCCGGCGCCGGGACGGCGTCGAGCTTGACGAGCTTCGTTTCGAAGGGCTTGTCGACCTGGTCGCAGCGGACGCCCATCTGCAAGGGGAGCGTCCAGCCGGCGTTGTCGTAGGGGGGCACGGGCGGGCCGCCGGGGTACTCGCGGAGATCGGGGTATTTCTGCTTCTCGAGAAGGGCCCAGGCGTAGGCTTTGTAGGGCTGGGCCGTGAGGACGACGAAGGAGCCGGCCGGGTAATAGCGCCCGCCGGCCACGAAGGCCTCCGGGGCCCGGTGGATCTCGACGCCCCCGAACCTGAGGATCTCGAGCATCCGGAGGGTCGTCGGATGGTCGGCCTGCTCCGAGGGTATGACGAACGCGTAGGGCTGCCCCTTGTCCTTGGTCTCGACGCTCGTCTTGGACATCAGATAGGAGCCGTAGAGGAGGTCTTCCTTGTGGAGGAAGGCCGTCTTGAGGAGGCTCTTGGACAGGGTCAGCTCGTAGTCGACCAGGTCCCGCAGCCGCCACCAGCCGCCCGGCCAGGGGTCGATGAAGTCCATGCGCTTCTCGGCATAGGATTTGGGGACTTCGGTCGGCTCGATATAGATGGGAGAGGCCAAGCGGACCGAGGCCATCTCGCTCAGCAAGCCGATGGTGTTGTGGAGCCACGAAGTGTCGTCGCAGGCCCCGATCCACCACCCGGTGAAGCTCCGGCCGTTGACGACGCCGCTGAAACCGGCCTTCTGCAGGTCGTAGGCCATGTTGACCCCGCAGAGGTTGACGCCCCGCCAGAGGAGGGGCTGGACGTTCGGCAGGGGAGGGTCCATGAAGGGAGGGATGAAGAGGCGCGCGCCGTTGGAGCCCATCTGGTGCTCGTCGATGTGGATCTGCGGGAACCAGTCGTGATAGAGGACCTTGGTCACGGCCTTGGTCTCGGCCAGGTTGAACATGAACCAGTCCCGGTTGTTGTCGTGGCCGGCGTAGTGGTGATAGAGCCAGGGCATGCTGCCGCCCTCGTACTGCGTCCCGACGTATTTCCGGTACCACTCGGTGACCATTTGGTGGCCGTCGGGGTTCGATGTGGGCACGAGCAGGACGATGACGTCGCGCAGGGCCCCGTCGGCGCCGACGGGGAGCCGGCCCGTGACCAGGTCGTAGGCCAGCTCCATCGACATCTGCGAGGCGGCGATCTCGCTGGCGTGAAGGCTGCAGGTGATGAGAAGGATGGCCTTACCCTCGCGGGCCAGGGCCCGGGCTTGCTCGGGGGGGAGGCCCCGCGAGTCCTTGAGGCGACCGGCTATCTCCCGGTAGCGGTCGAGCCGGCCCATGTTCTCCTCGGCGGTGATGACGGCCATGATCATCGTTTTGCCGAGGGTCGACCGGCCGATCTCGAGCAGCTGGAGCCGCGGTGATTCCTCGTCGAGCTTCTGGAAATAGCCGACGATCTGACCGTAGTCGGCCAGCTTGCGGTCCTCGCCGACCTTGTGGCCGAGGAACGCGTCGGGAGAGGTCTGGGCGGCGAGCTGTCCCGCGGCGGCGGCCAAAAGGACCAGGGCGAGCGCCGTCCTGGAGATGATTGTGGGAGATGGTTTCATGACAGCCTCCTTGAGGGCTTGAAAGGTCTATCTACCACCGAGGCCCGGGGCTGTCAAGCGAGGGGGGCCGCCGGCGGGTCAGGGCAGGGACAGCGTGTCGTGGGCCAGGAGGAGCAAGCCTTGGACGGGCACCCCGTACGGGCAGGCCGCTTCGCACGGCGCGGCGCAGTTGGCGCAGAGGTCGGCGCGGGCCCCGGGGACGGCCGCGTAGAGGCGCATGGCGTCCTTCTCGCGGCGCTGTCCGGCGAAGTAGTGCTGGTACCGGAGGATGGTGTTGACCGGCACGCCGTGCGGGCAGCTCGGCTCGCACAGGCCGCAGGCGTGGCGGCAATAGAGCCCGCCGCAGCCTTCCCGGTAGTCGTCGAGCCGGGAGCTTTCGGCCATGCTGAGCCTGGTCCCGGAAAGTCTGAGGACGGACTCGAGATCGGTGTAGGTCTGGGTCTGGAGGCAGGCCGTGTGGGCCCGAGGCTCGGAGAGAACGAATCGAATGGCCGCGGCCCGGATGTCTTCGGGGGTCTGGAGGTCGTGGGCCCGGATGAACTCCTGGGCGGACTCGAACTTCTCCCGGTACCTCGCCAGCCCGTCGGCGTAGAGCGGGTTGACCTCCTTGTTCTCCTTCTCGAGGGCCTCGACCCGCGTTTTGAGCGTGTGGTAGATGGCGATGGGCGTGGTCTTCATCAGGGCGACGCCGATGTTCTTCAGGCGGCAGGCCTCGAGAACGGCCTCGGCCCCGTCGCGCCGCAGGAAGTTGTAGGCCATCAGGAAGACGTCGAACCGGCCGTCCTCGGCGGCGGCCAGAAGGATCTTTTCCATGGTCTCCTCGGGGTCGCGGAACCAGAACGAGCCGTGCTGGGAGACCCCGACGTGCCGGACGCGGCCCTCCGTCCTCAGCTCTCTCATGGCCGCGTGGAAGCCCTCGTCCTTGAGCGTCTCGGCCTTCTCCGGGCAGTGCATCATCAGGCAGTCGACATAGTCGAGCTGGAGCTCCTCGAATGCCTTGCGGGCCCGCTTCAAGAAGGCCTCCTTGGGCTCGGGCTTGGAGGCGTCGAGCTTGGTCGTGACGAAGACCTTGGAGCGGTCCATCTGCTTGAGGGCCCGGCCCAGGGCCCGGTGATGGCCGGGGTATTCCTCGGCGGTGTCGAAATAGTTCATCCCGGATTCGTAGGAGGCTTGGATGACGCCCTCGTCCATGATGAAGCCGCAGGAGATGTCGGAGACCTTGAAGCCCGTCCGGCCGAGTGTCCTGTACTCCTTGATGCGAGGCCGGGCCTCGGGGGCATCCTGGGCGGCGGGTGCGGGACGGACGGCTAGCCCGGCTCCCAGGGCTCCGAGCGCCGACTTCTTGACGAACTGCCTCCGGCCGAGGGACATCTTTTTCATCGTGGATCCTCCTGTGCGATCTCCCGCCTGGGGCGATGGTCGAAGGCCGGAGCATAGCAGGGAACAGGCTGCAAATCAACTTCACGTGCCGCGATCAAGAGCGAGGAGCGTTGACGAAGCGGAGCGGGGCCCCTCGCCCGCGCAGATCCGTGGAGGCCTGAGGGCCCTTGATGGCGGCGAGCGCGGACGGGGGAGCTCCGCGAGAGGAGCCGATCCGAGCCCTGGTTCAATGGCGCGACTGGCGGAGCAGGAACATCCTGAGCAGCTGCATGGCGGCCATGCCCGTCGAGGCGACATAGGTCAGGGCGGCCGCCCCGAGCACCTTGCGGGCCCCGGTCATCTCGTCGGCCGTCAGGAATCGCCTTTCCTGGAGAAGGGCCAGGGCCCGCCGCGACGCGTTGAACTCGACGGGCAGGGTGATGAGGGAGAAGACCACGGCCCCGGCGAACAGCAGGATGCCGATGTCCATGAGGATGCTCGGGCTTTCCCGGCTGAAAATGAAGCCGACGAAGAAGAGGGGGAAAGCCAGCGTCGATCCCAGGCTGGCCACGGGGTAGACGAGGGACCGCAAGTGCATGGGACGATAGTGCGTGTGGTGCTGGAGGGCGTGGCCGGCCTCGTGGGCGGCGATGCCCAGAGCGGCGATGGACGTGCTGTCATGCACGCCTTGGGAGAGGCGCAGGACCCGCTGACGGGGGTCGTAGTGGTCGGTTAGCTCACCCGGTTGCCTTTCGATCTTGACGTGCCCGGCCCCGGCCGCCTGGAGCAGCTCGGAGGCCGCCCGGGCCCCGGAGATGCGGGACGAGGCGAAGACCTGGCTGTACTTCCGGTAGGCCCCTTTGACCTTGGACTGGGCGTACAAGGCCAGGATAAGGGGCGGTATCAGCAGAAGGAACGTGCTGTCGAAGAACATGGGAAGAACCTCCGATCGATCTCCCATCATTATACCAGAACGCCCCTGGCCGCAGAAAAATGCTATAATGGGCCTTGACCGTGCTAGACGGGGAGTTAGCGGTGCCCTGTAGCCCACCATCCGCTCCAGTGGGGTCGAATCCCCTGCCGAGGCTTCCCTCTTTCTGGCCGGTGCCTCGGCACGTGGCGTCGAGGGCTGGGGCCCTGAGCGAAGGGCCTCCCGTGAACCCCGTCAGGACCGGAAGGTAGCAGCGGCAGCGGGACGGCTCCTTGTGCCCAGGTCAGCCCCGCCTGAGCCGGCGGCCGGGGACACGCGGGGAGAGTGCTGTCGGAGCAGGGTGCACGGTCATCCTACCGCAGCGAACGAACGCGAGGGGGAAGCGGAAACCCGGCGGAGATGCACGGAATGAGGTTTCTGCGGAAATCCGGATCAGGGAGATCGCTGCCGGCTAAAGTCCGGCCTTATTGAGCAGCGCGGCGATCTCCGCTTGGCCCTTCTCATCGACCGGCAGCAGCGGCAGGCGGACCGGCCCGCCGTAGTAACCCCGGAGGTCCTGGGCGCACTTGAGGCCGGCGATCCCGTACGTCTCCATGATGGCCTTGTTGAGGGGGATGAGTTCGAACTGCCGCCGGCGGGCCTCGTTCCTCCGGCCGGCCTTGAACAGATGGTAGATCTCCGACGACAGCTCGGGGACGGCGTTGGCCACGGCCAGGATGGCCCCGTCGGCCCCCATCTCGAGCCCGGCGTGGAGGACGTGCCCGGAGCCCAGGAAGTAGTGGAAACCGGGGGGGACGTGGGGGATCACTTCGCCGAGATAACCGAGGCTGCCGGCGCTTTCCTTGAGCCCGGCGACGTTGGGGTGCGAGGCCAGCTCGACGACCAACCGCGTGTCGATGGACAGGCCCGTGTTCTGGGGGATGTTGTAAAGGAGCAGGGGGACCTTGGCGGCGTCGGCCAGCGCGAGGTAGTGCCGGCGCATGGCCTCTCGGGTCATCCGCGACTTGTAGTAGGACGGCGGCCGGACGAGGGCCGCCGCGACGCCGAGCGCGGCGACCCGGTTGGTGAAGCCGATGGTCAGACGGGTCGACTCGCGGGCCGTCCCGACGAGGATCTTCTTGCCGGGAGCGGCGGCGTCGAGGACGGCCTCGACGAGGGCCAGCGACTCATCGTCGGACAGGGAGACGCTTTCGCCCGTCGAGCCTAAGACGAGGTATCCGGCCAGGGCCGTTCCATTGTACTTGAGGACGTTCTCCCGCATCCTCTCCGGGGCGATGTCGTCCCCGGCGAAGGGGGATGTCAGGGCGGCGTAGAGCCCGGCGAGCGGCTTGGTCATGTCGTCCCTCCCCGGCGGGACTCGCGCACGGCCCGCTCGATCTCGCGAAGCTCCGCTTCTCCCAATCCGAAATAATGGCCGACCTCGTGGAGGACGGTATCGCGGACGTGGTCCTTGATGTCCTCGGGCGTCCTCGAAATCCGCTCGATCGGCCGCTGATAGATGATGATGACGTCGGGCGGCAGGTTGCCGTAGGAGGCCGGGCCGCGGTGGGTGTAGGGGACGCCGTGATAGAGCCCGAGGAGGTGGGTCCCCGGCGGCGACTCGTCCTCGACCATGATGGTGACGTTCTCGATGAGCTTGCGGAAGCGGCGGGGGATCTCGGCCATGGCCTCCCCGACGAGCTTCTCGAAGTCCTCCCGTCCCGAGGAGGGCCGGAAAGGGCTGCGGCCGAAGGGATCGACGCGGCGCCTCATTTTTCGATCCCGTCGCGGGCCTTGACGCCCCGGTCGTAGTAATGCTTGACGTCCTTCATTTCGGTGACCAGGTCGGCCCGGGCGATCACGGCCTCGGGCGCGCCCCGTCCGGTCAGGACGAGCTCGACGGCCGCGGGCTTGTCGTCGAGCAGACCGAGGACATCCTCGACCGTCAGGACCTTGAGGAGGACGGCCGTGTTGACCTCGTCGAGGACGACGATGTCGAAACGGCCGGAGAGCATGGCCTCCCGGCACTTGCGCAGGCCCTCACGGGCCCTGCGGAGATCCTCGTCGTCGGGGCCTTCCGTGATGTGGAGGAAGCCCTCCCGACCGAAGCGCTCGATGTGGATGAGGGGGGAGAGCTTTTTGACGGCGTCGAGCTCGCCGTAGTGCTGGCCTTTCAGGAACTGTCCGAAATAGGTCCTCATCCCCCGGCCGGCGGCGCGAAGGGCCAGGCCGAGGGCGGCCGTCGTCTTGCCCTTGCCGTTGCCCGTGTAGACCTGGATGTAACCGTCCATCGGGCCTATTCTTCACCAACGCCGCGAAGTTGTCAAAGGCCGAAGGCCTGAGATCGGGGAAGGGCCATGCTTTCGGTTCCTTTCGCCTTTTCGTCAGCCGACGCCTGTGCTATAATCCGGGGCATGCTGGACCCCAAATATGTATTGGATAATGTTGATTCCGTTCAAGATAGGCTTGGAACGCGAGGCCCGAGGATCGACCTCTCCGGGCTGGTCGAGATCTCGGCCGAGAAGAAGGCCCTCCTCAAGCGGGTCGAGGACCTGAGGGCCGAGAAGAACCGGGCCTCGGAAGAGGTCTCGAGGATGAAGCGGGACGGGCGGGACGCGTCGACCCTGATCGCGGAGATGCGCAAGGTCGGCGACGAGATATCCGGCCTCGAGGAAAAGCTGAAAGCTCTCGAAGAGGACATCCGGGATTTCCTGCTCAATATCCCCAATATCCCGCACGAGTCCGTCCCCGCCGGCCGGGGGGCCGAGGACAACCGCGAGGTCCGGGTGTGGGGCCAAAGGCCGGCCTTCGGCTTCGAGCCCCAGGCCCATTGGGACGTCGGCGAGAAGCTGGGCATCCTCGACTTCGAGCGGGCCGCCAAGATCACGGGCTCGCGGTTCACCGTGTCGTACGGGGCCGCCGCGCTGCTCGAGCGGGCCTTGATCTCGTTCATGCTCGACATCCACACCAAGGAGCGGGGCTTCACCGAGGTCCTGCCGCCGTTCATCGCCAACGCCGTGAGCCTGACCGGAACGGGGAACCTGCCGAAGTTCAAGGAGGACCTGTTCAAGCTCGAGGGCTTCGACTGGTACCTCGTCCCGACGGCCGAAGTCCCGCTGACGAACCTTTACCGGAACGAGATCCTGGATGGGGCGGCTCTGCCGCGGCGGTTCGCCGGCTGGACGCCGTGCTTCCGCAGCGAGGCGGGCTCGTACGGCAAGGACGTCCGGGGTCTCATCCGCCAGCACCAGTTCAACAAAGTCGAGATGATGGTCTTCAGCCTCCCCGAGAGCTCCTTCGACGAGCTCGAGCACATGACGGCCTCGGCCGAGGAGGTCCTCAAGAGGCTCGATCTCCACCACCGGGTCGTCCTGCTTTCGACGGGCGACATGGGCTTCGCCAGCGCCAAGACCTACGACCTCGAGGTCTGGATGCCGAGCCGCGCCGGCTTCCTGGAGATCTCGTCCTGCTCGAACTGCGCCGATTTCCAGGCCCGCCGGTCCAACATCCGCTTCCGCCGGGCGGCGAAGGCCAAGCCCGAATTCGTCCATACGCTCAACGGCTCGGGCCTGGCCGTGGGCCGGACCGTCAGCGCCATCCTCGAGAACTTCCAGCGGGCCGACGGGTCGGTCGTCGTCCCCGAGGCCCTGCGGCCCTACATGAACGGCCTCGAACGGATCTCGGGCGTCTGACGCCGTCGTCACGACCTTCGGGCTGGGAGCCCCTATGCCTTTTGGCCCCCCCTCGACCCATCGCCATTCCCGCGCTTGCCAGCCGGCCCCCGGGCACGTAGAATGGGGTCGTGACGCGGAGGGATGGCCGAGTGGTTGAAGGCGGCGGTCTTGAAAACCGCTTTCCGGTCCTCCGGAACGGGGGTTCGAATCCCTCTCCCTCCGCCACCATGATCACGATCCTTCCGCCCCTGCCGGAGACCTCCTGCCGTTCGGCATCCTTCACTCTTCCGGTCCCCGGCGATCGCGGAAGGAGGCTTGAGATAGGGGCCCGTTGATGACAACGTCCGCTGAGAGAGGCAACAGGCTGACCGATCTGCCGAACGTCGGCAAAACGACGGCCGCCAAGCTGGAGAAGATAGGGATCAGGACGGCTGAGGATTTCCTGAAGCGCGATCCCTACGACGTCTTCCATGAGCTCCGGGAAAAGGTCGACCCCACCCTGTGCCGCTGCGCTCTGGCCGGCATCGTCGGGGCCAAGACCGGGAAGCGCTGGCACAAGATCACCAAGAGGACGGCCGCCGAGTATGAAAGACGCCACCCCCGTCACAAATGGGGGCCGTGCTGATCGATAGTGAAGAGGAGGGGGAGGAAAGCATGAGCGTAACGAAAGGCCGGGGAACGAGATCCTGGCGGGAGGCGTTCTTGCTCGTCGGAGGGGCCGCGGCCGTCGGCCTGCTGGCCATGGCTGGCCTGACGTCGGCCCCTCCCGATAGCCCGGCTCCTGCCGATGGGAGCGGCATCGGCGGCCAGGCCGGGAAGCGGATCTTCTATCTCGGCACGATCAGCTTCGAGCGCCATGAATCGGGCCGGTATTCGTTCAAGAGCGAGGACATAGGCGGCGGGTCCACGACCCGCGAGCGGGACCTCGACTCGCGGACGGCGGGCACTTGGGCGGTATCGCTCGAAGCCATGGCTTATGAAAGCGAGCTGGTCACGGCCAGCGGGTCGGCCTCCGGCGTCGTCACCCATTCCCACAGCGACGTCGAACACAGCACCGTGATCAAGGCCCAGGAGGACTGTCCCGGCAACCGCCCTCCCGCCCGTCCGGGGACGAAGACCGAGGTCGACGACCAGACCACGGACGATCCGATCGAGGGAACTGTCCGCGTGGCGGTCATGCTGTCCGCGGCGGGCGGCACGTACACCGTCTCCCTGGCCCAGGAGGAAGGACGGGAGGTCGTCCGGCATTCCCACCGCTCGGTCCATGTCACGACGCGCTGCAATCCGGCGCCGGAGCCCGAGCATACGCAGAACGTCGCCACGTTGCCGCTCCCGGTCATGGCCTTCTGCGAGCCGAAACCGTGGGTGACGGGGGATGTTCTCCAGGATGAATACATCTATGACGACCTCGAGGCCGCAGGGTCGTTCTGTCCGGGAGGGACGGCGGAGGAGGCCAAGGAAGCCGGCTGCAGCTACCTCTCGAGAACGGTCCTGAAGTGGAAACTCCTGAGGAAGGTCAGCGACTGCACGGCCCGCGTCGATTTCACTCAAGGCGACGTCTTCCTGAACGACATGCCGATGCCCGGCTCCGGAGAGATCCCGCTCTCGAAGGGGGATGTCATCCGGACCGGGAGAAAGGCCCGGGCCCAGCTGCGGACGGACCCGGCGGTGTCTTCCGCCTATCAGGTGGGTGGCTCTTCACGGATGTCCTTCGGCCGCGATCCGTGCGACCGAACGCCGACCAAGGACGTCAGGGCTGAGCTCCTGACAGGGGGCCTGTACAGCTGGATTGGCAAGCTGGGGGGAGCGGAAGATAAGTTCATGATCAACAACCTGACAAGCGCGGGTGTCCGCGGTTCGCTGGATCTCCTGAAGAGGCTGCTTGCCCCGTCTCCGCTCTTCGCCCAGGAACCGCCCGACAACCCCGGCCCCGAGGAGGCCGTCATGCCCGAGGATTGGCCGTCCTCCGGAGCCGCGTTTTATCTCTGGAGCGATCCCTCCGGGGCCGTCGGGGTCAGGATGTTCCGTGGGCGGGCCAGGATCGACGACCCGGCGGCCCAGAAGCCCATTCTGCTGAGCTCGGGGGAATTCTACCGGGGCCCGGCCGTGAAGAGAGCGAAGGGCGTCGTCGTCACCCTCCTCGGGAACTGAGCCGGGGTTGGATTTCGACCCGCCGGTCGTGCTAGAATAGCCCCACGTTCCTTGACCGCGGAGAGGTGCTGGAGTGGTTGAACAGGAACGCCTGCTAAGCGTTTGTCTCGGATCAAACCGGGACCGCGGGTTCGAATCCCGCCCTCTCCGCCACTGATCCCCTCCAGGAAGGACGGCCGATGATCGAAGAACACAAGAACCGCGGACGGACGGGAACGGCCCTTCTCGCCGCCTTTCTCGTCGCCACGGCCGGCGCCGCCTGCGCCAAGAAGATGTCGACGGACACCTACGAGAGCATCCTCCAGGCGTTCGCCGATCCGCCGGCCGAGTTCCGCAGCGCTCCTCTCTGGGTCTGGAACGACCTCATGACACGCGAGCAGATCCAGCGACAGCTCGAGGACTTCAAGGCCCGCGGCATCGGCGGGGCCTTCATCCACCCGCGCCCGGGCCTCGTCACCCCGTACCTCACGGACGAGTGGTTCTCGCTCTGCGCGTTCGCCGTCGAGACGGGCAAGACCCTGGGGCTCAAGATCTGGCTCTATGACGAGAACTCCTACCCCTCCGGCTTCGCCGGCGGGCACGTCCCCGCCGAGATGCCGGATGCCGTCCGCTCGGGGCTTCGGATGTCGCGCGTCCAGGGCCCTCTCGGCGCGTTCGAGGAGCCGCCGCTCGTCATCCTGAGAAAAACGCTGACCGGCTTCGAGGACGTGACCGGCAAGGCCAAGGCGGGGGGCGCCGAGGGGTCCGTTCACTACGTGTTCGAGGTCGTCCGCTCGGAGCCTTCGCCCTGGCACGGCGGCTTTGCCTACGTCGACCTGATGCGCCGGGACGTCACCGAGAAGTTCCTCGATCTGACCCTCAACGGCTACAAGCGGGTCATAGGCAAAGAGTTCGGGCAGACGGTGCCCGGCGTCTTCCAGGACGAGGCCGAGATCTCCCCGGCCGGCGGCCGGCAGGCCGTGAGCTACACGCCGGCCCTGTTCCAGGCGTTCCTGGCGAAATGGGCCTACGACCTGCGGCCCCACCTCGTGTCTCTTTTCGAGGAGGTCGGCGAGTGGCGGCGCGTGCGTCACAACTATTACTCGGTCCTCCTCGACCTGTTCATCGAGAACTGGGCCAAGCCATACTACGCGTATGCGACCGACAACAACCTTGTCTTCACCGGCCACTACTGGGAGCACGAGTGGCCGACGCCCCGGGTGTCGCCCGACAACCTGGCCATGGCCGCCTACGCCCACATGCCGGGCATCGACATGCTGATGAACGAGTGGGGCGAGGGCCCCCGCGCCCAGTTCGGCAACGCCCGCTCGGTCCGCGAGATCCGCAGCGCGGCCAACCAGCTCGGCCGGCGGCGGACGCTCTCGGAGACCTACGGGGCCTCGGGATGGGACCTGACCTTCGTCGACCAGAAAAGGATCGGCGACTGGCAGTACGCCCTGGGCGTCAACTTCCTCAACCAGCACCTGTCCTACGCCACGATCAAGGGGGCCCGCAAGCGTGACCATCCGCTTTCGTTCTCCTATCACCAGCCCTGGTGGGCGTCCTACAACACGCTGGCGGACTATTTCGCCCGCCTGTCGGTCGTCCTGAGCATGGGGGAGCAGGTCAACCGCATCCTGGTCATCGAGCCGACGACCTCGGGCTGGATGTCCTATTCCCCGGCCGGGAGCCATGGAACGTTCGAGGCCCTCGCCGAGGATTTCCAGGAGTTCGTCCACCTCCTCGAGTCCGAGCACATCGAATACGACCTGGTGAGCGAGAGGACCCTCGAGGAGTTCGGCTCGGCCAAGTACGGCCGGCTGCACGTCGGCCAGCGGGGATACGACATGGTCATCCTCCCGCCGGGGCTCAAGAATCTCAACGACGCGACGGTCGGCCTTCTGCGGGACTTCCTCATGCGCAAGGGCAAGATCATATCCTGGGTCAGCCCCCCGGACTACGTCAATGGCGTCCTCACGGAAGACCTCCGTGTCCTCCAGAGCTCCTACGCTGACCGCTGGCTCGACTCCGGCCCGGGGAGCGGCTTCGACAAGGTCAGGGCCTACCTCCCGCCGGCCGTCGTCTTCAGCGAGCCGTCGACCCACCGGATGCTCTTCCATCAGCGCCGGGAGTTCGACGGCGGCCGGTTCATCTTCCTGGCCAACGCCGATCCCGGCCGCGAAGCCGGCGGCCGGATGACGCTCGAGGGGGGGGGCGTCGAGGCCTGGGACCCGTTCACCGGACGGGTCGAAGCCTATCCCTTCGAGAGACAGGGAGAACGCGTCGGCGTCCGCTTCTCTCTGCCGCCCGGCGGCAGCCTGCTTCTCTGCGTTCTCGACAAGAAAGCCAAGCCTGTGCCGCATGACCCGGAGCTCGGCTGGGAAGAGGTCGAAGCCGAAGGAGGGACCGTCGTCGAGCCGTCCTCTCCGAACGTCCTGACCCTCGATCATGTCGACCTCGTCCTCGGGGGACGACGCGAGCGGGACCTGTACTTCTACGAGGCCCAACGGCGGACGTTCCGGTTCCACGGCCTGGACGGCAATCCCTGGGATAGCGCCGTCCAGTACCGGACGAACATCCTGGACCTCGACACGTTCCCGGCGGGGTCCGGTTTCGAGGCCGCCTTCGGTTTCCGGGCCGTCAAGGGGGATGTCCTGGACTTCAGGGACCTGCGGGCGGTCGTCGAGCGGCCCGGCCTTTTCCGGGTGTCCGTCAACGGCCGCGAGGTCGATCCGGCGGCCGGCCAGTGGTGGCTCGACCGGGCGTTCGGGATCTTCGACATCGGGGAGCGGGTCGTCTCGGGCGCCAACACCGTGACCGTCCAGGTCCGGCCTTTCAGCATCCACGCCGAGCTCGAGCCGATCTATCTCCTGGGCGATTTCCGGCTGCGTGCGGCCCGGCGCGGTTTCGAGATCCATCCCCCGGAGGCCATGACGCTCGGCTCCTGGGCCGCTCAAGGCCGGCCCTTCTACGGGTCCTCGGTCCATTACCGGCGGACCTTCGTTATCCCCGAAGAGGGCGCCGGGGCCGCCTATCGTCTCCGTCTCGGCGACTGGAGAGGAGCCACGGCCGAGGTCTTCGTCGGCGGCCGGCCGGTCGGCGCCGCGACCTTCGCCCCTCACGAGGTCGACCTGACCGGGAAGCTCTCGGCCGGGCCGAACGAGATCGTCGTCGTCGTCACCGGGACCCTCAAGAACACCCTGGGGCCCTTCCACAACGACCCGCCGCTCGGCCGGGCCTGGCCGGGCTCGTTCCGGCAGGGGGCCAAGGGCGGTCCTCCGCCGGGCTCGGCCTATGACGTCGTCGATTACGGGCTCTTCGAGGACTTCCGGCTGTTCCGCGGCCGGAGGGCCGCGTCCGCGGACGCGCCGGAGGAAGGACGGTCCCCGCTATGATCCGTCCCGTCGGCTTCGACAACGAGGCCTACCTCCGGAAGCAGAAGGCCGCCATCCTCGAGCGGATGGACAAGTTCCCGACCAAGCTCTATCTCGAATTCGGCGGCAAGCTGTTCTTCGACTATCACGCCGCCCGCGTCCTTCCGGGCTACGATCCGAACGTCAAGATGAAGCTCCTCCGGGAGCTGCGCAGCCGGGCCGACATCCTCCTCTGCATCTACGCCGGGGACATCGAGCGGAAGAAGGTCCGCGCCGACTTCGGCATCACCTACGACGTCGACGCCCTCAAGCTCATCGACGACCTGCGGGAATGGGAGGTCGGCGTCCGGGCCGTGGTCATCACCCGTTTCGACAACCAGCCGGCCGTCCGGATATTCAAGAACAAGCTCGAGCGGCAAGGGATCCCCGTGCACACTCACCGGTTCACCAAGGGCTATCCCACCGACGTCGACGTCATCGTCAGCGACGACGGCTACGGGGCCAACGACTACATCGAGACCGAGCACCCCCTGGTCATCGTCACGGGCCCGGGCCCCGGGAGCGGCAAGCTGGCCACCTGCCTCTCCCAGCTCTATCACGATCATCGGCGGGGGCGGGCCTCCGGATACGCCAAGTTCGAGACGTTCCCGATCTGGAACCTGCCCCTCAAGCACCCGGTCAATGTCGCCTACGAGGCGGCCACCGCCGACATCGGCGACTTCAATCTTGTCGACCCCTTCCATCTCGAGGCCTACGGAAAAACGGCCGTCAATTACAACCGCGACGTCGAGGTCTTTCCGGTCCTGCGGCGCATCCTCGAGAGGATCACCGGCGAATCCTCCTGCTACCTGTCGCCGACCGACATGGGCTGCAACGCCGCCGGCTTCGGGATCACCGACGACGCCGTGGTCCGCGAGGCCGCCAAGCAGGAGCTCATCCGGCGCTATTTCCGCTACCTCTGCGAATACACGCTCGGCTTCGTCGAGCAGGAGACCGTCCAGCGGGCCGAGCTGCTGATGAAGGAGCTCGACGTCGAGCCCGAGGACCGGCGCGTCGTCGGGCCGGCCCGCCGGGCGGCCGCCGAGGCCCAAGCGTCCGGGAAAGGCAACAAGGGGATCTACGTCGGGGCGGCCATGGAGCTGCGCGACGGCGCCATCCTGACCGGCAAGAACTCGCCGCTCATGCACGCCGCCTCGGCCCTTGTGCTCAACGCCGTCAAGCACCTGGCCGGCATCCCGGACAAGATCCCGCTGCTGTCGCCTTCGATCATCGAGTCCGTGGCGGCCCTCAAAAAGGACGTTTTCGGGGCCGGCACGGTCAGCCTCGACGTCTCCGAAGTGCTCATCTGCCTGAGCATCAACGCCTCGACGAACCCGATGGCCCACCTGGCCCTGGAGAAGCTGAAAGAGCTTCAGGGATGCGAGGTCCACATCACCCACATCCCGACTCCCGGCGACGACGCCGGATTGAGGCGGTTCGGCATTAACCTGACGACCGACCCCCATTTCTCGAGCAAGCAGCTGTTCGTCGCCTGAAAGAAAGGCCGTTGAGAGTCCTTTTCCTGGCCGTTTTCAAGGGATTGTTCTCTCCGGCCGCGGCGCTGAAAAGGGCGGCCGAGAGACCCGGCCGGGTCCGGAGGGCGGCCCTGTCCGTCGCGGCCGTGGGCATCCTGTACTCGCTGGCGTCCCTCGGGTTGGGCCTCACGGGAGCCGTGCCCCTCTGGCCCGTTTGGAAAGGATGGGGGACGGACAACTATTATTTTTGGCAGATGGTCCTCGTCCTGCCGGCGGCCCTGGCGGCCTGGGGGCTCATCGCCGCCATCATCCGCGGCCTCGGGTCGAGGAAGGCCGGCCCGGACGGCTTCGGCCGGGCCCTCGGATCGGCCGGGCCCGCCCTGGGCGGGCCGCTCCTCGTCGCCTGGCTGCCTGAAGCCGTTCAGGCCGCTCTCATGGCCATGGGAATGGGCCAGCAGGAGTGGGTGGCCATCCTGTCCGAGCCCGGGCCGTGGCAGACCCTTTATCTCGCCGTTTACGCCCTGGCCGCGGCCCTGGCGGTCCGGCTTCTCGTCGCGGCCGCCGCCCTTGCGGCCGGGCGAGGAGGGCCGTGGGCTGTGATGAGGGGCGTGTTGGCCGCGGCCGCGGCCCTGGCGCTGTTCCTGGCTTTCGTCCGCTGAATACGGACCGAGGCTTCGGAGCCGGTCGGAAGGATCGGGAAAGGAGGGAGGGAATTGCCCTCGGTGAGTGGAACACGGAAGGTCATCGTCAGGGATTTCCGCATCGAGGACTACGAGCCGGTCATGGCCCTGTGGAGGGCCGGAGGCCTGCCTCTCAAGCCGGAAGGCCGCGACAGCCGGGCCAGCCTGGCCGGCCAGATCCAGACCCCCCAGATCCAATTCCTCGTGGCGGAGGACGCTGGGTCCGGGCGGGTCATCGGAACCGTCCTGGCCTCCCACGACGGCCGGAAAGGATGGATCAACCGCCTGGCCGTGGATCCGGGATGGCGCGGGCGGGGGATAGGAGCGCGCCTCCTCCGGGACGCGGAGCGCTGGCTCGAGGGCCAAGGGCTGGGCATCCTGGCCTGCCTGATCGAAGAGGACAATCCGCTGTCGATGGCCGTGTTCGAGAAAAGGGGGTATCGCAGGCACCCCGAGATCCACTATTTCGCGAAGCGCAGGGACCCGGGGATCTAGCCGCGCGATCAGAGCTCGGTCCGCAGGATCCGCTCGGCCTCGAAAAGGTCCGCGGCGATGAAGTCGGCCTGCTTGAAATCCTGCCCGCGCGTGTAGTCGGAAGGCACGGCGATGACCGCGCATCCGGCGCGCTTGCCGGCGACGACCCCGTTCTCAGAATCCTCGAGGACGACGGCCCGGCCCGGAGGGACGCCCAGCAAGGAGCACGTCTTGACGAAGATCTCGGGGTCCGGTTTGCCCCGGCTGATCCCGTCAGAAGCCAGGAGAACGTCGAACCTGGCCCGGATCCCCAGCTTATCCATGGCGATGTCCAGGAACTCCCGGGGGGCGCCCGTGGAGACCGCCAGCTTTCTCCGTCCGAGGAAGGCGTCGAGGATGTGGAACAGCCCGGGCATGGGCCGCAGATCGGTCGTCATCCTTTCCCGCATCAGCCCGTTTCGGATCTCGACGGCCTCGGCGGGGGACAGGGGCAGGCCGAGCTCGCGGACGTAGATCGTCAGGCCCTCGAGCGGCGTGCGGCCCATCATCCGCCACAGGGTCTCGTCCCGGACCTCCTTGCCGTATCGCCGGGCCAGGGACCGCTCGACCTCGAAATACAGCCGCTCGCTGTCGATCATCAGTCCGTCCATATCGAAGATCAGGGCCCGGTCCATGGACGGTATTGTACGCGGGAGGGGCGCTTTCTCCAAGCCGCATGTTGTCCGGCCGGTCAAATTACTATAAAATAAGTAGGAATTGCGCATCATCCCAAGGAGGACAGGCCTCATGAAACCCAGACAGATCGTCCCCGGGGTCCTGGCCGTCGGGGCCCAGGATTTCGACAGGCGCCTTTTCGACGCCCTCATCCCGCTGCCGGACGGGACGAGCTACAACGCCTACCTCGTCCAGGGCCGGGACAAGACGGCCCTCATCGACGCCGTCGAGCCGGCGATGCTCCATGTGCTCAAGGACGGCCTGAACGACGTCCCCCGTGTCGACTACCTGATCTCCAACCATACCGAGCAGGACCACTCCGGGGGGATTCCCTGGCTGCTCGAGCGCTATCCCCAGGCCCAACTGCTGGCCTCGGCCACGGCCAAGCCCATGCTCGTCGACCACCTCGGCCTCCGGGCCGAACAGGTCCGAACGGTCGCCGACGGCGAGAGGCTCGACCTGGGCGGCCGGACGCTCCGTTTCATCACCACGCCCTGGGTCCACTGGCCGGAGACCATGTCGACCTATCTCGAAGAGGACAGGATCCTGTTCAGCTGCGATTGGTTCGGGTCCCACGTGGCGACGACCGACCTGTTCGTCGACGGCATCGAGTGCATCCGGCAGGAGGCCAAGAGATACTACGCCGAGATCATGATGCCCTTCCGCAAGATCGTCCGCCAGAACCTCGAGAAGATCAAGGACCTCGACATCAGCCTGATCGCACCGAGCCACGGCCCCATTCACAAGGACCCGGGATCCATCATCCAGGCCTACCGGGATTGGACGGACGACCGGCCCCATAACCTCGTCGTCCTCCCGTGGGTGACCATGCACGGCTCGACGGCCCTGATGGTCGAGCATCTCATCGGGGCCCTCGTCGGACGGGGAGTGGCGGTGGCGCCGTTCAACATGCCCGTGACCGACATCGGCAAGCTGGCCATGGCCCTGGTCGACGCGGCCACGATCGTCGCCGCCGGCCCGACCGTCCACGTGGGGCCGCACCCGGCCCTGTTCAACGCCCTCATCCTGGCGAACGCGCTGCGCCCCAAGGCGCGCGTCGCCGCGGTCATCGGCACCTACGGATGGGCCGGCAAGATGGCCGAGACCGCCAAGGGAGCCCTGGCCAACCTCAAGGTCGAATTCCTCGATCCGGTCATCTGCAAAGGGCTGCCGCGGCCGGCCGATCTCGAGGCGCTCGACCGGCTGGCCGAGGCCATCGCCGGCAGGCACCGGGAGCTGGGGATCCTGTCCTAGCTAGGGTCGGGCCGCCTTCAAGGCTTCCGGGCCCGGGCCAGGAAATCGACGATCCGGACGCTCCCCGAAGGCAGGGGATAGCGGCGGATGGACCGCAGGGTCACCCAACGGTAATCCCGGGCCGGCAAGTCCGGCTTCCGGCGGAAACGGCCGGCATAGACGTGGAGGGTGACCTGGAAGCGGGTGTAGGCGTGCCGGACCTTGGTCAAGGACCGGACGCCCACGAGCTCGGCGCCGACCTCTTCGCGGACCTCGCGGCGAACGGTTTCGAGGAGGCTTTCCCCCGGCTCACGTTTCCCTCCGGGGAATTCCCAGAGGCCGGCCAGAAGGCCGGTGTCCGGCCTCTTGCGGATGAGGATCCGCCCGCCGTCGCTGATGACCGCTACGGCCGCCTCGATCGGCGTGATCTCCATCTTCAGGGGGCGGGGGATGGTCTCCTGCGTCCCTTCGGCCGCCGCCCGGCAGAACTCGCGGACGGGGCAGAGAAGGCACTGGGGACTCGTGCTCCGGCAGATCAGGGCGCCGAGCTCCATCATGGCCTGGTTGAACGGGCCGGGCGTCGACGCCGGGATGATCCTTCCCAGGATCTCCAGGAACCCCTTGTCCGATCGAGGGGAGGCGGGGCCGGCGATGGCCCGAAGTCTCATCAGGACCCGGCGGACGTTGGCGTCGACGACCGGCAGGGGACGGCCGTAGGCCAGGCTGAGCACCGCGGCCGTCGTGTAGGGCCCGAAACCCGGCAGGCGCCCGAGGGCAGCGGCGTCGTCAGGAACGCGGCCGCCGTGATCCCGGACCATGCGGCGGGCCGCCTCACGAAGGTCGCGGGCGCGCCGGTAGTAGCCGAGGCCCTGCCAGGCCCGCAGGACGTCACGGAGGGGCGCCCGGGCCAGGGAGGCCAGGTCGGGGAAGCGCCGGAGCCATCGTTCGTAATAGGGGAGGACCGCCCGGACGGTCGTCTGCTGGAGCATGACCTCGGATACCCAGATCCTGTACGGATCCCTGGTCCGCCGCCAGGGCAGGTCGCGGCGGTGGGCGCGGTACCAAGAAAGCAGAAGGATCGTGAAGCGAGGCGGAAGAGGGGTTCGGCCGCTTCTCGCGGCCGCTTCTACGGCTTTCGGGGATCCTTTGGTACGCCGAGGCCGATCGATATCCCCCTTTGTCCCCCGGCCCCCCCGGGAACCAGTCCCGGCGGTTCCCCCGTCGGAGGCCGACGGGACCCCCTCCGCTACGGGGGTCTTCAGGTGGACATCGATCGTCCTCTCTCTTCTCCCGCTCCCCGAACACGGAGAACGTCCGCGAGGGCGTTTTGGCATGCCCTATTTCTTGACCGCGGCGGCTTCGGGCTCCGGCGGGGTCGGTGTCTTCCAGTCGGCGGCCTCCTTGGGGAGCTCCTCGAGGAAGGCCGCGTCGATCCGAAAGAGGTACGAGAGAGAGGGGACCTTGACCACGACCTGGCCTTTCTCATCGTCCCGGCGGCCGATGAGCCAAATCCTCTCCTCTTCTTTTCCGGCGCTGTCCCGGGTCCAGATGCGGACCTCGGCTGAGGGCGGCTCCAATCCGTGGCCGGCCTGGGGACCGGGCCGGTCGATGAAACCGGCGGCCTCCAGCTGTTCGACACGGCGGACGAGGTCCTCGACCTTGGAGCGGTCGGCCTCGTCCCTGGACTCCGTGTCCAGGACCCATTTTGTCTCTTCGCCGGCCTTCTCCTTGACGGCGGTCAGGCCGAAGTCCCCCCGGCGTACGGAGACCTTGAAAGCCTCCCAGGAATAGAAGTCGGAGAGCTTCTTCTCCCTGATCTCGTCGACCTTCCGCTCGAGGTCGGAGAGCAGGGTCCCCTCGAAGGCGATGATCTTGTTGGACCGCGACGTCGTGGCGTAAAGCGTCTCTCCATCCTTGTGGAAAGAGAAGACGATGTCCTCGCCGGAGGCCGGCAGGGACAGAGCGGCCTCGTAGCCGGGCTTGTCGAGGCCGAACTTCTTCAGGTCGCCGGCCTTTTTATCCTCCGAGACGAACTCCTTGGCCCGCAGGGACGAGAGGGAATCCAGAAGGCCCTCGATACGGCTCCTCGAGGCCAGGGCTTCGACGGGCGAGCGCAGGAACCATCCGTCCTCCTCGAGGACGGCCTCCCAGGCCGTGCCCGGGGCCCGGACGCGGGCCGCCTTGACCTCGCTGGTCTCGAACCGGAAGATGTCCTTCTGCCGGAGGTCGAACAGGCTCTTGTCGAGCACCGATCTCAGCTGGCTGGCGATGAGGACGATCCGGGGGTCGTCCTCGCGCTTGGCATACAGGCTGTTGTCGATCGGGTTGTCCATGCCGACGAGGATGCGGACGGGCTCCTCCCGGTCCTTGATCCACAGGGAGACCTCTTTTTTCGGGATCTCGAACGCCGCGAGATCGGCGCCGTCCTTCTCGACGACCCGCTGGATGCGGAGGCTCGAGAAGCTGTCGGCAAGTCCGCCGGCCTCATAGCTGTCGGCCCGGGCCTCGAGGGGCGCGGTCAAGCGCCAGTCGCCCGTGTCGTCCTTTTCGAGAACGACGGTCGCGTCCTCGGTCGTCAGGGCCATCTTCACCAGATCGCCGGACTTCAGGTCGACGAGCATGGCCTCCTTTTCCGCGGAGGCCTCGTTCTTCGCCCCCCGGCGCTCCACAAGCAGGACGACGGCCAGGAGGACCAGGAAAACGGCCAGGAGAACGAGGGTCGTCCGGGGCTTCACAGCGACCTCCGCCGCAGCCAGACCGCGAGGCCGATGAAGAGCACGGCCAGCGGGAGGATGACGATGCTGACGAGGAACAGGAGCCGGCCCTGGGAAGGCAGGAGCTGGATGGCCCGCGGCACCTGGGTCCGGGGCTGGATGGAGATGAGGTCGGCCTCCTCGGTCAGCCAGTTGACGACGTTGAGGAAGAAATTGCCGTTGCCGGACATGTAATAGTAGCGGTTCTTGGCGAAGTCGGAGTCGCCGACGACCACGACCCGGGCCTGTTTCTTTTCGGCCTCCGGTTCGGCTTCCGGCCCGGCCTCGGCCGTTCCGGCGTCGCTTGGGCCGGTGAACAGGCCCGATCCGGCCTTGTACTCGGCGGCCGCGGCCAAGTTGACGGGTCCCGGGCGGTCCTTGTCGGGATCGAAGCCGACCTCCTTCTGGTCGAGCTGCCGTTCGGCCCAGGAATTGGGGCTGGTCGCGGCCAGGGCCGTCACCGTGGACCCGTCGGGCTTGGTCTCGGCGACCTCGACGGACCGGGCCAGCGGGTAGAATGTCGCGTAATTGAACCTGTCGGTGATCGCGTGGCTCTCGTACTGGCTGACGACGGGCATGAAATAGTCGCCGCCGAGGAGCCGGGAGACAGTGTCGACGACGATATCGTCCTCGAGCTTGAAGCCGAGGCCCGCCAGGAACGGCGTCATCCCCGGGGCCGTCTCGGGATCGACGAGGAACAGGGCCCGGCCGCCTCCTTCAAGGTAGCCGAGGATGGTCTCCTCCTCGTTGGGCAGGAGGTCCTTGCGGGGGCCGGGGACGACGAGCAGGGCGCAGTCGGCCGGGAAGCCGTCGGCCAGGGCCAAGGCCTGCTTCTTGACCTCGTAGCCGATCTTCTCGAGCTCGGTCTTGACGGTCGAGAAGCCGTTGTCGCCGCTGTCCTCGACGGTGTCCTGACCGTGCCCTTCGAGGAAATAAATGACCTTTTTCTCGGCCCGGGTGGCCTTGATGAGGGCGTTGGTGACGTCCTCCTCGGAGGTCGAGGTGATGCGGCTCTCCTGGTCACCGGCTTCGATGATGGTCGTCCCGTCCTGGGTCACGTCATAGCGCTTGACCAGCCCGGGGTTCTTGTCGGGATCGATGAACTCGTACGTGACCCGGGGCGAATGGTAGGCGTAGAGCTTGAGCAGCTGCTCCATGGCCCCCCGGGCGTAGTTGCCCTCGCGGAAGAAGCCCTTGAAGGAAACTTCGGTCTTGAGGTTCTTGAGGACGGTGACGGACTGGCCGGACAGGCTGTGGAGCTTGGCCTCGGTGAAGTCCCACCGGTGGTTGTGCTTCGAGAGGAACACGTTGGCCAGGACGAGGATGGCCAGGACGAGGACGACGACGAGCAGGAGATTGCCGGAATACAGGAACGACCGGCGGCGGAAACCCTTCTTCAAGGACTCGAAGTTGAGAACGACGTAGGCGGCCAGGGCCAGCACTCCCAGCAGGCCCGTCACGAGCAGGGCCGTTCTCTTGTGCGGCCAGACGATCCAGCCGGCCAGGGTGGCCAGCAGAAGGGCCGAGGCGACGGTATTGAGATATTTCTTGACGGCGTTCATGGCTCACCTCCACCGCCGGGATTGGAGGACGGAGTGGGCGAGGAAGAGACCGAAGAAAGAAAAGCTCAGGTAATAGACGACATCCTTGGTATCGAGAATGCCCATGGTCATGTCCTCGAGATGTGTCGAGAAAGCCAGATAATTGACGACCCCCTGCCACGCTCCGCTTCCCAGGCTCGAGATCCAATGGAGGAGGAAGAACAAGAGCAGCGTGAGAAGGGTCAGGATACCCGCTACGATCTGATTCTCCGTCAGCGAGGAATAGAACAAACCGATGCCGATGCAGGCGCTTCCCATCAAGAACAGCCCCAGGTATCCGGTGAGCCAGGGGGCGAGCTCGGGATTGCCCCAGGCGAAGACGAAGACGGACAGCAGGGCCGTCAGGCCGAGCATGACGGCCAACAGGATCAGGGCGGCGAGGTACTTGCCGAGGACGATCTGGCCGACCGTGATCGGCGAGGTGTAGAGGAGCTCGTCCGTGCCGCTCTTCTTCTCTTCGGCCAGAAGACGCATGGTCATCAGGGGCGCGAGGAACACGAGGATGAGAGACATGTTGCCGAACAGGGGAGAGAAGACGCGCTGGTTGATGTTGATCTGCTGGGCATAATAGGGGTTCTGGGCCATCTGCATGGCCTGGGAATTGAACCACATGATCAGGTTGTAGAACATCCAGCCGAAGATGAGCGTGAAGGCGAAAAGGACGACGTAGGCCACGGGCGAGCTGAAATAGGAGCGGATCTCCTTCTTGACGATGGACCACATGTTGTTCATTGCTGGAGCCCTCCCGAGACGACTTTCATGTAGAGGTCCTCGATGCTCATGGCCACCGGGCGCATCTCCTCGAGGCCCAGCCCCTTGTCGAGGGCCAGCCGAGCGACGTCCTCGCGAAGGTCGAGTCCCGGCGCCCATTCGACGCGCAGTTCGCGGCCGTCGACGGTGACTTTCCTGACGCCCGGAAGATCGCGGAACAGGCCGGTCTCCTCGGCGCCGACGCGGCGGAGCTTGAGGACGACCCCGTCCCGCTTCTCGATGGTGGCCGTCAGGTCCTTGAGGGAGCCCGAGGCCATCAGCCGGCCCTCGTTGATGATGACGACGCCGTCGCAGACCTGGGTGACCTCCGGCAGGATGTGCGTCGATAAAAGGATGGTGTGCTCGCCGCGCAGGCTGCGGATGAGCTCGCGGATCTCGCGGATCTGGGCCGGATCGAGGCCGATGGTCGGCTCGTCGAGGACCAGGACCTGGGGGTCGTGGATCATGGCCTGGGCGATGCCGACGCGCTGCTTGTAGCCGCGCGAGATGTTCTTGATGAGCCGGCCCTTGACGTCCTCGAGGCCGGACGCCCGCAGGGCCCGGGCCACGGCGTCCTTGCGCCGGGACTTGGGGACCTGCTTGATCTCGGCCACGAAGCCCAGGTAGCCGGCGACCGTCATGTCGTGGTAGAGGGGAACGTTCTCGGGCAGGTAGCCGATGGACTTCTTGACGGCGTCGGTCTTATCGAAGACGTCGAAGCCGGCCACGGCCGCCCGGCCGTCGGTCGCCGGCAGGTAGCCGGTCAGGATGCGCATGGTCGTCGTCTTGCCGGCCGCGTTGGGGCCCAGGAGGCCCCAGATCCGGCCGGACTCGACCTTGAAGCTGAGGTCCCTGACGGCGACCGTCTCTCCGTACCTTTTGGTAAGGTCCTGAACTTCGATCATGTCCACCTCCGTGTCAGGTTGTCGAACGCCCGACCGCCGGCGAGGGGCGCGTCACATCCGCTCGGGACGGGGAATGCCCATGAGAGCGAGCGCGGCGCGGAGCCGCTCCCGGACGTATCGGATGGTCAGCAGCCGGACGGCCCTGACCTTTTTGTTCTCTTCGGACAGAATGGGGTACTGATGGTAGTATCCGTTGGACCGCTGGGACAGGTTGAACGCGAACTTGGCCAGATGGGAGAACTCCAGGCCTGAGGCCGCCCGGAGGGCCTCGGCCTCGAGCCGCGAGGCGTAGAAGACGAGGTCCCAGAAGTCGGCGAGCTCCTTTGCGGCCAGGACGGAGAGATCGACGCCCGCCCCGGCCATGGCCGCGACATCCTCTTCGGCCGTGCCCTCCCGTTCCCGGAGCTTGCGGAAGATGCTGTCGAGGCGGACAAGGGTGTATTGGAGATACGGCCCCGTCTCGCCCTCGAAGCTCAGAGCCTCCTCGAAGTCGAAGACGATGACCGAGTTACGCGCGAACTTGAGCATGAAGTAACGGAGCGCCCCGGCGGCGATCTCGCGCGAGATGCGGGCCTTGTCCTCGGAGGGCAGCTCGGGGTTCCTCTTTTCGACCTCGGCCAGGGCCTTGCTCTCGAGGCGATCGAGGAGGTCGTCGGCCTTGACCCCGAGGCCCTTCCGCCCGGAGACCTCGAGGAAAGCCCGGCCCTTTTCCTCGTCCGAGGCGTCGTAGCCGAGCTCTTCGAGGCTTCGCGGCGAAAGGGCGACCATCTCGTAGGAAAAATGGACGGACTTGTCGGCCTGCTCGCCGAACCCGAGAGCCCTGACGCCTTGGACGACGACCTTTTGGAGGTAGCTCTGGCGGACGTCGATGACGTTGTAGACCTTGCTCGCCCCGCCGAACGAAAGGCCCGCCGCAGGGCCGGCGCCAGGATCCGGGGCCTCGGCCGTCGAGATCCAGACGGTCCGCCCGTCCTCCTCGAGGAAGGGCTCGTAGCGGAAGTCGAGGCCGAGCAGCCCGAACTTCCAAAGCTGATAGGCGATATCCTTGCCGACGTAGGTCACCGTGCCGTCCGAGCGGACGATGATCTTTTCCCGGTCGGGCTCGTCCTCGAGGCGCATGACCCAGCATCCGGCGTTCTCGCCCTCGGTCGCCTGAGTGACGGCCTTCCTCGCCTTGAGCAGCTCAAAGGCCTTGTCCCAGAACCTGAGATGGAGAATGGTGCTCTCGCAAGGCAGGACGTCGTAGCCGATGTCGATCCGCTTCATGGTCGCCAGGTGGGCCCGGAGGATCCGCCGCGAAACGTAGCGGGACATCTCGAACTCCGGCCCTTCTCCGTGCTCGACCCTCTTGAGGATCTCGGCCTTGCGGGCCTGGGCCTCGGGGTGCTCGCCGAGATAGGCCGAGACCCTGGCGTAAAGGTCCCAGCAGTAGTAGTCGAACGGGCCCGTGATCCCTTCGAGCTCGTCCAAACTCTTTTTCTCGAGCTCGAGGAAGCCGAAGACGACGTCGACGACCTGGACGCCGGTGTCATCGATGTAGTTCTGGACCTCGACGGTCTCTCCCTTGTAGCGTAAAACGCGGGCCAGGGTGTCGCCCAGGCACGCGTTCCGCAAGTGCCCGACATGGGCGGCCTTGTTGGGGTTGATGTTGGTGTGCTCGATGAGGACCTTGGCTTCCCCGGGGGCCAGCCCCGAGGCTGCGGGCGCCCTCAGGGCGTCCTCGAAAAATCGCCGGCGGTCGAGGAACAGGTTGACGTATCCGGCCCCGGCCACCTGGACCTTCTCGACGCCCTCGAGGCCCGCAAGCAGGGCGGCCACCTTCTCGGCGATCGCTCTCGGGGGGGCCTTGAGGCGCTTGGCGGCCTGGAAGGGGAAGGCGAGGGCCAGGTCGCCGAACTTCTGGTCGGGCGTTTCGACCAGATCGAGCTCGGCGGGCTCAGGGGCGAAGTCCGGAGCGAGGCGATCGGCGATGAGGGCCTGGAGACGTCTTTTCAAGTCGAGCATTTCAATCGCTTATTATAGCAAAATACCCGGCCTCGGCAAGGCGGCCCGCCCGGGATCGGGGCGACGGAGACGGGGAGACCGGCCCTTCAGGGGCCGTTCAGTTGAAAGCGCCCCCCCGGTGGTGCTATAAGTTGGGGACAAGGAGTCCGCCGTGATCGAACTGATCCAGGTTTCCAAGAGCTACAACAAAGGCAAGGTCAGGGCCGTCGACGATCTGACCCTGACGGTCGAACCGGGCGAGATCTTCGGCTTTCTCGGGCCCAACGGGGCCGGCAAGACGACGACCATCAAGATGATCGTCGGGCTGCTCCGGCCGGACACGGGACGAGTCTCGGTCGAGGGCTTCGATGTCGCCCGCGAGCCGCTCGCCGCCAAGCAGGTGACGACCTATGTGCCGGACACCCCGGCCGTCTACGAGCGCCTGACGGGCCTCGAGTACCTGAATTTCATCGGCGACGTCTACGGGGTCCAGAGGGAAGCCCGGCTCGAGCGCATCGGCAAGTGGCTCGAGATCTTCGAGCTCTCCGCGGCCGTCGCCAATCCCATCCAAAGCTATTCCCACGGCATGAAGCAGAAGATCGTCCTGACGGCGGCCCTTCTGCCGGGACCCCGCGTCATGGTCCTCGACGAGCCTCTGGTCGGGCTCGATCCGCGGGCCGCCCATCAGATCAAGGAGATGTTCCGAGAACACTGCGACGAAGGCAAGACGCTGTTCTTCTCGACCCACATCATGGAGGTCGCCGAGAAGCTCTGCGACCGCATCGGGATCATCCACAAGGGCCGGCTGGTCGCCAGCGGGACGATGGAGGAGCTCCGGGCGCTCGACCGGCGAGAGCATTCGCTCGAGGACATCTTCCTGGAGGTGACCGGGAGATGATCCGGCCGGCCCAGCTGAAGACGACCGTCCGGGCCGGGCTCAAGGCCAACTTCGGCCTGTCGGTCCTCAGGCACCGGCTTTTCCGGGAAAAGAAGGACCGCTGGCTCGTGCCCGTCGTCGGCCTGGCCGTGGCCGGCGTTCTGCCGGCGCTCTACGGCTGGGTCCTGGTCATCAAGGGGATGTACGAGGTGCTCGCCCCCATGGGCCAGGAGCGGGCCCTGCTGTCCCTCGGGATCCTGGCCGGGCAGAGCCTTATCCTCCTCTTCGGGATCTTCTATGTCATCGCCGCCTTCTATTTTTCGCGGGACCTGGAGATGCTCGTCCCTTTGCCTCTCAGGCCGGCCGAGGTCATGACCAGCAAGTTCGCGGTCATCGTCATCAACGAGTACCTGACGGTCGCCGCCCTGGTCCTCCCGGTCGTCGTCACCTACGGCGCCGTGGCCAAGCCGGGCCTCGGGTATTGGGCCAACGCCGTTCTCGTGTATCTGGCGATGCCGGTCATACCCCTGGCGGCCGTCTCGGTGGCGGTCGTCGTCCTGATGAGGCTCATCAATATCAGCCGGAAAAAGGACGCCCTGATCCTGGCAGGCAGCATTCTGCTCATCGTCCTGGCTTTGGCCCTGCAGATCGCCCTCGGCAAGTCGGCGGGAGGGCAGGGGCCGGCGGCGGAAGCCAGGGCCGTCGCGGCGTTCTTCACCTCTCCCGACAGCCTGCTCAACAGGATCGGGGCCGTGTTCCCGCCGGGCATCTGGGCGACCAAGGCCCTGGCCGGCGGCTTCGGCCGGGAAGGCTTGGCGAACCTGGCCCTGTTCCTGGGCGTGTCCGCCGCCGTGTTCGTGATGATGGTCGCGGCCGCCGAGAGATTGTTCTACAGGGGATTGGTGGGCTTGGGCGAGACGACGGGGAAAAAGCGGCGGTTGACCCGGGACGAGATGTCGCGACGGGTGTCTTCGGGGCGCCGGGCGGTCGCCGCCATCTTCGCGAGGGAATGGAAGATCATGAACCGGACGCCCATTTTCCTGCTCAACGGGATCCTGGTCGTCATCCTTTTCCCGGCCCTTTTCATCCTGATGACGACCATCGACCCGGCGCAGGGAGGCGGAGAAGGGGACTCTATGTTCCTCCTGAGGGCTTTGACCTCCGCCAACCCCCTGATCGTCATCCTGGCCACGGCCCTCTTCATGGTCGTATGCGGCAGCCTCAACGGGACGTCCTCGTCGGCGTTCTCGCGGGAAGGGGCCCAGTTCTGGGTCTCTCAGGTCGTTCCCGTACCCCCAAGGGAGCAGGTCAGGGCCAAGTTCCTCCACTCCTATCTCGTGGCCGTCCTGGGGGTGGTGACGGCCGGGATCGTTTCCGCCGTCTTCCTCCATCTCCGGGCGGCCCACCTGGCCGCCGCCGCCGGGCTGGCCCTGGTCGCCGGCGTCCTCCTCACGGCCGTGGGCATGATCATCGATCTGGCCCGGCCCCTGCTCGACTGGGCCAATCCGCAGAAGGCCATCAAGCAGAACCTCAATGTCCTGCTGGCCATGCTTGCGGATATCGCCATCCTGACGGCCCTGTTCTTCGGCGTCAAGGCGATGATGGGGGCGGGCTGGGCGGATCCCGTCGTTCTGGCCGTGCTCTTCCTGGCCCTGGCGGCCCTGGCCGCGGGCGGCTATGGCGCGCTGCTCGGCTTCGCCGACAAACGATATCCCGAGATCGAAAGCTGAAGAAGGGGCCGATACAGGAGCACGGATGATCCGGGAACGCGCGCTCGAGGATGTCCTGAGGGCCTGGGGCCTCGAGCTCGGGCGGGTCCGCGAAGACATCCCCATCGCCGGGAGCCCGGACCGGTGCGAGTTCCGGACGGTCGTCGAGGACCGCGATGGGAACCTGTTCGTCCTCGAGAGCGTCCGGCGGGTCGATATCGAGCGCAAGCGGGGGATGGCCCGAGCGCTGGCCTTCCTGGCCGGCCGAGGGCTTTCCGCCGTGCGCCCCTACATGGCCGCGGGAGACGACGAGTATGTCCCCATCAGGAACGGGGCCTTCTGGCTGCTGTCCCACTACATCGACGGCGTTCCGCTGGCCAGGCCCGAGTACGCTTTCGAGGGCTGGCGGGGGCCGGCCCTGGCCGAATTCCTGACCGACCTCCGGGACCGGGCCCGGGACGCTCGGCTCTACGACAGCGCGCCCGGATTCTCCATCGTCAGCTTCATCCGGGACTTGGCCCGGACCGTGGAGACCCGGGAGCCCCTCCTCTATCTGCGTGTGCGGCCGGCCCTGGTCCATCTGGAGCAGGATCTCGCGGCCGCCCACGACCGCCTCCCGGTCCGTTTCTGTCACGGCGACTACCATCCACTGAACGTCATCTGGTCGGAAAGGGCGGTCCGGGCGGTCATCGATTGGGAGTTCATGGGCATCAGGCCCGAGCTCTTCGACGCGGCCATGATGGTCGGATGCCTGGGAATGGAGGACCCACGGAGCTTGACGGGCGACTTGGTCCTCTCGTTCATCGAACGCCTGAAGGCAAGGAGCGCGGGCGCCCCGGACAGTTGGGCGCACTTCTTCGATCTCGTCCTGGCCCTGCGGTTCGCCTGGCTGGCCGACTGGCTCAAGCGCTCCGACGCCGGGATGATCGAGCTCGAGGCGGTCTACATCGCCCTGCTCCTTGACAACCGCGGGACCTTGGTCCGCGCGTGGGAGGTCTGACGGCCATGGCCCTGTCCTGGATCGATGGAGGCGTCATCGCCGCCTACTTCGCGATCAGCCTGGGCATCGGCCTGTTGCTCCGCAAGAGGGCCACGGCCAGCGTCGGCGATTTCTTCGTCTCCGGCCGCAACGTCCCCTGGTGGCTGGCCGGGACCTCGATGGTGGCCACGACCTTCGCCGCCGACACGCCGCTGGCCGTGACCGGGCTCGTCGCCCGCAACGGAGTGGCCGGGAATTGGATCTGGTGGAGCATGGCCTTCTCGGGCATGCTGACCGTCTTCTTCTACGCCCGCCTGTGGCGCCGGGCCGGGGTCCTGACCGACGTCGAGTTCGCCGAGATCCGCTACGGAGGCCGGCCGGCCCGCTTCCTGCGCGGGTTCCGGGCCTTCTATCTGGGGCTGCCCGTCAACCTGATCATCATGGGTTGGGTCAACTTGGCCATGGCCAAGATCCTGATGCTCGTCCTGGGCGTCAACAAGCTCCAGGCCCTGCTGCTGACCATCGGGGTCATGCTGGTCACGGCGGCCATCTCGACCCTGGCCGGCCTGTGGGGCGTGCTGGTCACCGACCTCTTCCAGTTCGTCATCATCATGGTCCTCGCCGTCGTCCTGGCCGTTCTCGCCGTGGGGTCCGTGGGCGGAATGGACGGCCTGCTCGACGGCGTCCGGTCGATCGACGCAGCCTCGGGATCGTCCGGCTCCCTGCTGGACTTCTTCCCGGCCCTCCGGTCGGCCTGGATGCCGATGATCACCTTCTTCGTTTATATCGCCGTCAACTGGTGGGCCTCCTGGTACCCGGGGGCCGAGCCGGGGGGCGGAGGATACATCGTCCAGCGCATCCTTTCGGCCAAGGACGAGAGGCACTCCCTGCTGGCCACCCTGTGGTTCAACATCGCCCACTACGCCCTGAGGCCCTGGCCTTGGATCGTCGTCGCCCTGGCGGCCGTGGTCATGTTCCAGGGGGACCCGGCCTTCGCCGCCGATCCGGAGTCGGGCTATGTGCGGGTCATGCTGGCCGCTTTGCCGGCGTCCCTCCGGGGCCTCATGCTGGCCGGCTTCTTCGCCGCCTACATGTCGACCATGGCCACCTCCTTCAACTGGGGGGCCAGCTACCTCGTCAACGACCTCTACCGCCGGTTCCTGGCCCGGGGCCGGACGGAGAAGCACTACGTGCGAGTCTCCCAGGTGACGACCATGGTCATCATGGTCCTCTCGGCCGTGGTCAGCTTCTTCATGGGGTCCATCGCCGACGCCTGGAGGTTCCTCATCGCCGTCGGGGCCGGAACGGGCCTAGTCTATCTCCTGCGCTGGTTCTGGTGGCGCGTCAACGCGTGGAGCGAGGTGTCGGCCATGGCCGCGGCCTTCGTCACCTCGCTCACCCTGCGCTTCGGTTTCGGGCTCGAGGAGAGCGACCCGAAGGGCTTCGCCCTGACCTGCCTCGTGACCATGGCCGTGACGACGGCCGTCTGGCTGGCCGTGACCTTCCTGACGCGTCCCGAGCCGCGGGACATCCTCCTGTCGTTCTACCGCCGCGTCCGTCCGGACCCCGCTTTCTGGGGCCCGGTCGCCCGGGAAGCGTCCGATGTCGTCGCTGTCCGGGACGGCCTGTTCAACCTTAAGGACTGGCTGTGCGGCGTGGCCATGATCTATGCCTTCCTGTTCGGAGCGGGGCACGCTATCTTCGGCAGGACGGCGGCCGGGCTCGCGCTGCTCGCCGCCGGGCTTGGGCTGGGGGCCGTCATCTACGCCGACCTCAACCGCCGCGGCTGGAAGACCGTCGTCGAGTGATACCCTTTTCCTAAGTCTTGCGCCTCTAGTCAAGCCGCCTCTGAGACGCATCGCTGGCCGACCTGTCATTGGATCCCCGGACGCTGCTCCCGGAAAGAGCGGCATTCTAACCCTCCGGGCGAATAGGTCAGGCTAGTAGCGCCCGAATTCTTCCGCGGTCTCCCAAACAGCGGCGATGTTCTCCGGTGGCGTACGGGGCGGGACGGAGCAGGCCGTGCTCAAGATGTAGCCGCCGCCGGCCATGGCCGCCTCCAGGCATCGGCGGGCGGCCTCCCGGACAACCGCAGGGTCCCCGTCGAGCATGACGTTGACGGGATCGATGTTGCCCTTGAGGAAGAGCCTCGCGCCGACCCGGGCCTTGGCCTCGGCCAGAACGACGTCTCCGAGCGGCGGAGGGTCCATGGTGTCGATGCCGTCGGTCCCGGACTCGGCCATGAGCTCCAGCCGGTCGCCGATCCGGCCGCAGGTGTGGGTGTAGACGGGGATGTCGAAGCGGGCCTTGATGCCCGAGACGACCGCTTTCTCGAAAGGCAGGACGAAGTCCCGGTATTGGCCGGGCGAGATGAAGCCTCCCCCGGCGAAGGCCGAGGAAATCAGGACGGCGTCGACCCCGCGGGCGGCCAGGCCCCGGCCGAGCTCGACCGTCCCTTCGACCAGGGCCGAAAGGCAGGCCAGGCACTTCCCGCGATCGAGCAGCAGGGCCGTCAGGCCTTCCGTGTATCCCAGGAGATCGAGGAACTGGCTGAAAGGGGAGAAGACCTCGCCGTGGACGGAGACCCGGCCGGCGGACGCCCGGACAACGAGATCGACCGTATCGTAGCGCCAAGGCGGGAAGAAGGCCCCGCGCTGAGCGGGCCCGGAGGCGAAATCCCAGGCGTAGGGATGCTTGAGCCCGAGGAGATCGTGGGGCTCGACGTAATACAGGCCGTCGGGATCGACCTCCTCGAAGCGGGCGCGATGCCTCCGGCCGTCCGCCCGCAGGACGTGGGGGTTGTCGTCGGGCGGGCAGACCGTCGTCCAGCCGTTGTCCCAAAGGATGATCCTGTCCCCGCCGCGGTCGCCGATCGACCGGATATGGGTGCGCCACTCGGGGTGCCGGCCGGGGAGGTTGACGAGGATGCCGTCGAACCCGTACCGGCCGCGGAGGGCGAGGAGGGCCTCGGCGAAACCCTCCGTCGAATGCCAGATGTCGACGGCCTCCCGGACGGCGTTCAGGAAGTAGTGGCCGAGCGAGAGCTGGCACATGACCGGTACGCGGTCGGGAACGGTCAACCTCATGGCGGCGGCCATCCGTTCTTTGCCGGTCACCCTTCGAACATAATACAGAACGGTCCGCTCCGCAAGAACGCCAAGGCCGCCCCCCGGGGTCCAAACGGACGAAGGGCTTCGGTCCGTCGGCCCGCCCTTCGGGCGGAAGCGCCGAAGGCCGGGCGCCGCCCTTGAACGGAGCGACGATTTGTGATACTTACTCTATTCATTCATTTCGTTCATCCGAGGGATCATATCAATGAAGAAAACCAGGTTCAACGAGCTCCACAAGGCGTCCGGCGGCAAGATGATCGAGTTCGCCGGCTGGGAGATGCCCGTCGAGTTCAGCGGCATCATCCCCGAGCACCTGGCCGTGCGGACCAAGGCCGGCCTTTTCGACGTCAGTCACATGGGCGAGATCACGGTCAAGGGGAAGGGCGCCCTGGCCTTCCTCCAGTGGCTGACGCCTAACGACGTCGCCCGCCTGGAGAAGGGCAAGATCCAATACACGGCTTTGACGACGCCCGAGGGCACCTTCGTCGACGACATGCTCATCTATTGCATGGGGGAGGGGGATTACCTCCTGGTCGTCAACGCCGCCAACACGGACAAGGACTTCGCCTGGGTCGCCGGCCACGCCGGCGGCTTCGAGGTCGAGGTCGACAACGGGAGCGACGCCTGGTCCCAGCTCGCCCTGCAGGGGCCTGAGGCCGAAAGGATCCTCCGGCCGCTGACCGACGTCGATCTGGCTTCGATGAAGTCGTTCACCTGGAGAACGGGCCGGGTCGCGGGCCGGGAGGCCCTGGTGTCCCGGACGGGATACACCGGGGAGGACGGCTTCGAGATCTACACGACGGATCCCGCTCCGGGACCCATCTGGGAGGCCATCGTCAAAGCCGGCGCGCCTCTCGGCCTCCTGCCGATCGGGTTGGGCGCGCGCGACACTTTGCGCCTCGAGGCCAAGCTGATGCTCTACGGCAACGACATCACGGACCGGACGACCGTCCTCGAGGCCGACCTGAAGTGGATCTGTAAGTTCCAGAAGGGCGACTTCCTGGGCAAGGCCGTTCTCGAAAAGCAGCTGGCCGAGGGCCTGAGCCGCAAGCTCGTCGGTTTCGAGGTCCGAGGCCCGGGCATCGCCCGGCCTCACTACCCGGTCCTCTTCCAGGGGAGCAAGGTCTCCGAGGTCGCCTCGGGGACCTACTCGCCGTTCCTGAAGCGAGCCATCGGCCTGGCCTACCTGCCGATCGAGGCCGTCGCCGAGGGCACCGCGTTCGAGATCGGTATCCGCGATCGAACGGTCCAGGCCGTCGTCGTGCCCACGCCTTTCTACAAGAGGAGCAAGTAAAAGACCGTCATCCGACAAGGAGGGTTCCATGTATCCGAACGATTTCCGCTACAGCAAGGACCACGAATGGGTCAAGGTCGAGGGCGACGAAGCCGTCGTCGGCATCACCGATTTCGCCCAGCACCAGCTCGGCGACATCATCTTCGTCGACCTGCCGCCCGTCGGCAAGACGCTGGAGCTCCATCAGGCCATCGGCACGGTCGAGTCCGTCAAGTCCGTCTCGGACATCTTCTCGCCGGTCGCGGGCGAAGTCGCCGCCGTCAACGAGGAGCTCAACCAGGCGGCCGACATCCTCAACAAGGACCCGCACGGCCAGGGGTGGATCGTCCGCCTGAAGATCAAGGACAAGAAAGAGATCGAGGGCCTGATGACCGCCGGCGACTACGAGAAATTCCTCGAGGGTCTCGAGGCCTGAAAGCCGATCGCCGTTCCGCCGCCCGCGTAGGGCAAGGGGTTTTTAAATGAGCTATCTTTCCCTGAGCGAACAAGACAAGAAGGACATGCTGGCCGCCGTCGGCGTCGGCTCGGTCGAGGAGCTGTTCTGCTGTATCCCGGAGGACGTCCGCCTGAAGCGGGACCTCCGCCTTCCGGCCGCCCTGACCGAGCTCGAGCTCGTCCGGACCATGGAGGGCCTGGGCCGCAAGAACGCCTACCCCGGCTCACTGTCGTTCCTCGGCGGCGGGGCCTATGAGCACTTCGTGCCGACCGTCGTCGACTACCTCAGCTCCCGGGGCGAGTTCGTCAGTCCCTACACGCCCTACCAGCCCGAGGTCAGCCAAGGGACGCTCCAGGTCATCTTCGAGTTCCAGACCCTCATCTGCCAGCTCGCCGGCCTGGACATCGCCAACGCCTCCCTCTATGACGGGTCCACCGGGGCCGCCGAAGCCGTCCTGATGACCCAGAGGCTGACGGGGCGGCCCAAGGTCCTCATGGCCCGGACGGTCCATCCCCAGTACCGGGAGGTCGTCAGGACCTACATCAAGAACGTCGGCATCGAGCTCGAGGAGATCCCCTACGGCCGCGACGGCCGGATCGACGCCGGGGCCCTCGGACGGGCCCTCGACGAGCGGACCGCGGCCGTCGTCTTCCAGTCCCCGAACTACTTCGGGGTCGTCGAGGACGCCAAGGCCCTGTCCGAGTCCGCCCATGGGCGGAAAGCCCTGTCCGTGGCCTTGGTCGCCGAAGCCCTGTCGTTGGCCTTGCTCGAGGCCCCCGGGAGACTGGGCGTCGACATCGTCACCGGGGAAGCCCAGTCTTTCGGCGTTCCCTTGAGCTACGGGGGCCCTTATCTCGGCTTCATGGCCTGCCGCAAGGAGTTCCTGAGGCAGCTGCCGGGAAGGATCGCCGGGCAGACCAAGGACGTCGACGGGCGGAGGGGGTTCGTCCTGACCCTGGCCACCCGGGAACAGCACATCCGGCGCGAGAAGGCGACCTCCAACATCTGCACGAACCAAGCCCTCTGCGCGCTGAGGGCGGCCATCTTCCTGGAGACCATGGGCCGACGGGGACTGAGGGAGTTGGCCTGGCAGAACGCCCAGAAGGCGGCCTACGCGGCCGGCCGGCTGGCCGCCGTCCGGGGCGTCCAGCGCACGTTCAGCGGACCGTTCTTCAACGAATTCGTCATCGGCCTGCCCAAGCCCTGGGCCGAGGTCGACACCGGATTGCGGGCCAAAGGGCTGGTCGGGGGGCTCGGACTGGCCGCCGACTACCCGGAGCTCGGCGAGGCCGTCCTCGTCTGCGTCACGGAGCTCAAGACCAAGGCCGACATCGACCGGCTGGCCGCGGGTGTCGAGGAGGTGCTGTCATGATCAAAGAGATCCGCGAGCCGCTCGTCTTCGAGCTCAGCAGTCCCGGCAAAAGGGCCGGACGCCTGCCCGCCCTCGACGTCCCCGAAGACCCCAAGGCCCTGGCCGGAGCGGCCCTGCGGGAGGACATCGCCGATTTTCCTGAGGTCTCCGAGCCCGAGGTCGTCCGGCACTTCACCCGCCTGTCGCAGAAGAACTATTGCGTGGACCTGGGACTCTACCCCCTGGGCTCCTGCACCATGAAATACAATCCCAAGATCAACGAGAGGCTGGCGGCCCTGCCGGCCTTTTCGGCCACCCATCCCCACGCCCCGGACGACCTCGTCCAGGGCAATCTGGAGCTTCTCAAGCGGCTCGAGGGCCTTCTCTGCGAGATCACCGGACTGGAGGCCTTCACCCTTCACCCGGCGGCCGGGGCCCACGGCGAGCTGGTCGGCATGATGATGATCCGGGCCGCCCTCGAGGCCCGGGGCGACGCCCGCAAGCTTGTCCTCATCCCCGATTCGGCCCATGGCACGAACCCTTCCTCGGCCCACATCTGCGGCTACGGGGTCAAGGAGATCAAGTCCAACGAGCGGGGGACCATCGACCTCGACAGCCTCGAAAAGGAGATGACCGGGGACGTCGCCGCGCTGATGGTCACCAACCCCAACACCCTGGGGGTCTTTGAATCCGATATCGTCCGCATCGCCGAGATCGTCCACGACAAGGGCGGGCTTCTCTACATGGACGGGGCCAACATGAACGCCCTGACCGGGATCGTCCGGCCGGGGGACATGGGCGTCGACGTCCTCCATCTCAACCTTCACAAGACGTTCTCGACCCCCCACGGGGGGGGCGGCCCCGGGGCCGGGCCGGTCGGCGTCCACGGCGACCTCGTCCGGCATCTTCCCGTCCCGGTCGTCGTCGAGAAGGACGGCCATTATGCGCTGGATTTCGACCGTCCGGGCTCGGTCGGCCGTGTCCGCGGCTACTTCGGCCAGTTCTCGGTCCTCGTTCGGGCCCTCTGCTACATCCTCAGCCTGGGGCCCAAGGGCGTCCGGGAGATCGCCGAATACGCCGTGCTGAACGCCAACTACATCCGCAAGGGCCTGGAAGGTCACTACCATTTGAAATACGCCACCCCGTCGATGCACGAGTGCGTCTTCTCGGACAAGCTCCAGAAGGAGCACGGGGTCTCGAACCTCGACATCGCCAAACGGCTCATCGATTTCGGGCTCCACCCGCCGACGATGTCCTTCCCGCTCATCGTCCACGGCGCCCTGATGATCGAACCGACCGAGACCGAGAGCAAGCGGGACCTCGACCTGTTCATCGAGGCCATGCGGACCATCGCCCGCGAGGCCCGCGAGGAGCCCGAGGCCCTCAAGGCGGCCCCTCATGTGACCTACGTCCGGCGTCTCGACGAGGTCGCCGCGGCCAAGACCCCGGTGCTGCGCTGGGAAAAGAAAGCCTGACCATGTCGCTCCAGAGCCTCATCCTCGACCTCCACGCGTTCTGGGCCGGGCAGGGCTGCTACCTGGCCCCGACCTACGACCTCGAGGTCGGCGCGGGGACCATGACCCCGGACACGTTCTTCCGGGTCCTGGACAAGCGCCCGTGGAAGGTCGGCTACGTCCAGCCCTCGCGGCGGCCCGACGACGGCCGGTACGGCGACAATCCGCACCGGGTCCAGAAGCATTTCCAGTACCAGGTCATCATGAAGCCGTCGCCCCAGGACATCCAGGACATCTACGTCCGAAGCCTCCGGTCGCTCGGCGTGGCCCTCGAGGACCACGACCTGCGCTTCGACGAGGACAACTGGGAGTCGCCGACCATCGGGGCCTGGGGGGTCGGCTGGCAGGTCCTGCTCGACGGGCTGGAGATCACCCAGTTCACGTACTTCCAGCAGTGCGGCGGGATCGATCTCGCCCCTGTGCCCGTCGAGATCACCTACGGCCTGGAGCGGCTGGAGATGTTCCTCGAGCAGAAGGACGACATCTACGACCTCGACTGGTCGGCCGACGTCTCCTACCGGGACCTGCGGTTCCGGGAGGAGAAGGAGTTCTCCGAGTACAACTTCAACGCCGCCAACGTGCCCGCCCTCCGGCAGGGTTTCAACGCCTCCCAAAAGGAGGCCGCCCGGATGATCGAGAGAGGCCTGCTCCTGCCCGCCTACGACCTCTGTTTGAAATGCTCCCATCAATTCAATCTCCTCGATTCCCGCGGGGCCATCAGCGTCACGGAGCGGGTCAAGATGATCGCCCAGATCCGGGCCCTGGTCAACGAGATCGCCCGCAGGTACACGGCCGGCCAGGAGAGTGCCTGATGGAATTCCTGCTCGAACTGCTGACCGAGGAGCTGCCGGCCGCCCACATCCGGGCGGCCCGGGAGCAGCTGGAGGCCGGATTCCGCCGGGAGCTCGAAGCGGCCCGACTGGCCGTCGACGGGCTGCGGACCCTGGCCACGCCCCGCCGCCTGGTCGTCGCCGCCGACATCGCCTCCGGCCAGGCGGACAGGGAACAGGTCGTCACAGGACCGCCGCTCGCCGTGGCCAAGGCCGCCGACGGCTCGCTGACGCCGGCGGCCAAGGGGTTCGCCAGGGCCCAAGGCGTGGAGGAGGACCGCCTCGAGGTCGTCCGGACTTCGCGAGGCGAGTATATCGGCTTCCGCCGGACGGCCAAAGGGGCCTCGGCAGAAGAGCTCCTGAGGGACATCGTGCCGCGTGTTCTGGGCTCGCTGGCCTTCCCGAAGATGATGCGCTGGGCGGACAGGTCCTTCCGGTTCTCGCGCCCCGTCCACGGGCTGCTCTGCGTGCTCGGCGGGCGGATCGTCCCGACGTCCTTCGAGGGCTTCGAGGCCGGCGATACAACGGTCGGCCACCGGATCATCTCGCCGGTCGCCGTCACGGCCGCGACCTTCGCCGACTACCGGGCCGGGCTCGAGGCCCGCGGGGTCATGGTCGACGACGCCGAACGGAAGGCGGTGATCCTGAGCCGGATCGAGAGCTCCCTCGCCCCGCTCGGGGCCGAGCTCCTTCCCGACCCGGCCCTGCTCGACGATCTGACGCTCAACGTCGAGAGCCCCTTGGTCGTCCTCGGCGGCTTCCCCGAGGCCTATCTCAGCCTGCCGCTCGAGGTCCTGTCGACGGCCATGCGCGAGGGACAGAAGCTGTTCTCGGTCGTCCGCGACGGAAAGCAGCTGCCTTATTTCGTCGGCGTCGCCGACGCCGCCGGCGACCCCAAGGGCCTGATCCGCGCCGGGCACGAACGGGTCCTCCGGGCCCGGCTCGAGGACGCCCGTTTCTTTTGGGACCAGGACCGCAAGGTCCCGTTGGCCCGCCGGGCCGCCGGGCTGAAGGACGTCGTCTTCCAGGAGAACCTCGGCAGCTACGACGACAAGGTCCAGCGCCTCAAGAAGCTCTGCGCCTACGTCTGCGACAAGCTCGAGTGGCCCAAGGTCCGCAAAGACGCCGTCGAGGCCGCCGCCCTCTGCAAGGCCGACCTGCTGACGGATATGGTCAAGGAGTTCTCAGGCCTCCAGGGCCGCATGGGGGGCCTCTACGCTCGGCACGAAGGGTATCCGGCCGCCGTGTGCCAGGCCGTCTACGAGCACTACCAGCCCCAGAGCCTCGAGGATCCGTCGCCCGCGTCGGCCGCGGGGGCCGTGCTGTCCCTGGCCGACAAGCTGGACTCCATCGTCGGGGTCATGGGCGTCGGCATCCTGCCCAGCGGCTCGAGCGACCCGTTCGGCCTGCGGCGGAACGCCCAGGGCGTCTGCAAGATCATCCTGGACCGCAAGCTCCGCTTCTCGTTCGTCCGGCTGGTCGACAAGGTCCTTTCGACCTACGGCGAGCGTCTGTCCGCGGACCGGGCGGCGGCCAAAAAGGCCTGCCTCGAATTCTTCGAGGGCCGCGTCCGCTACCTCCTCGAAAAGCGGGGATTCCGCTACGATCTCATCGGCGCGGCGCTCGGTCCGGGCATCGACCGGATCCACGACGCCCTCTTACGCGTCGAGGCTCTCGACGGGCTCAAATCGAGCCCCCAGTTCGAGCCCTTCATCCTGATGGCCAAGCGGGTCAACAACATCCTGAGAGGCCTTCCGTCGTCCAAGGTCAACCCGGACCTGTTCGCCGAGAAGGAGGAGCGCGAGCTCCACGCGATCTTCTCCATCGTCCGGACCAACGCCCAAGCCATGCTGGCCAGGGGCGACTACGCCCGAGCCCAGAGCATCATCTTCAAGCTCCAGCCGGCCCTCAACGCGTTCTTCGACAAGGTGTTGGTCATGTCCGAGGACAAAAAGATCCGCCAGAACAGGCTGGGTCTTCTCCAGTCCATCCAGAAGATGCTGAGCGTGATCGCCGACTACTCCCAGGTCGTCGTGGAAGGGGAGAGGCCGGCCCGGCCCTAGGCGGCCGGCCCGCCGGGCGTTCCGGCGGCCCCTTCGGCGCCCTCGGGTCCGAGGAACTTCTGCTCGAGGGCGATGATCTTGACCAAAGTCCCCGGAAAGTTCTGGACCTTTTCCTCGCCGTAGGCATTGAACTGGACCCCGGCCTGATACTTGTAGCTCTTGCCGGCGTTGAAGGTCGACCAGCGGACCCGACCTCGAAGGTTCAGCGGGATCCTTTCCCCGGGAACGGAGATCTGCAGGACGATCTTGGACTTGAACTTGAGCGGCTTCTGGGTCAGGAACCGGACGCCGCCCCGGCTCAGGTCGAGCACCGGGCAGAATTCCTCGAGGAAACGCCCGGCGGCGGCCAGGATCTTCTCCCGGCGATAGGAGACCGTCGCGCCGGGGATCTTGAATCGCTGGCAGAGACGCCGTTCAATCCCCTTGTCAACCATGGTCCGCCTCCCTTGGCCTCCGGTCCTTCCTCCTCTCCCCGCGTCAAGATATACCAGACATGGGGCGAGGATGTCAAAGCTTTTTCGGCGGGCGTGGGACCGGTCACTCCCGGAAGACCCGGCCCGGCAGAGGCGCCAGGGCGACCGTGGCCCGAGCCGTCATGGGCAGCCCCTCGGCCGTCTCCCGGATGTAGGAGAAGGCCAGGCTGTCGACCTTGCTGTAAGCCGGCGGGGAAGGCTTTGGCGGCTTGCGGGCCGCGAGGTCCTTGATCGCCTTATAGGCCAGGGCCAGGGCGTCGAGGATGGAGACCCCGCTGGCCATAGGGTCCGTCCTCGGGGGCGGGAGGTAGGGCTTCTGTCCGGGCATCGAGGGACCGGGGAGGGGGAACGACAGGGGAGGAGGTTTGGGGGCGATCTTGCGGCTCTTGAGGATGAGGCGTCCGTCGACGTAGAGAGAGAGCTCTCCGGTCAGGGACGATACACCGGGCGGGCCCTGCTGGGGCGGAAGGGTGTTCCGGGGCCGGCCGGGGTCGGCGGCGGGGGCGGCCACGTCGGCCACGGCGATCTCGAGCCTTATGGGCTTGCGGACGATGAGATCGCCGGCCTTGAGGTCGAGAAGGAACTCGTAGCTCCCCTCGCGTTCGAAAAGCCCCCCGACCGGGACGGTCACGATGTGGAATCCGCTCCGCCAATACCCCCCTTCAAGGATATACGGGCCGACCGAGATCCGGTAATAGGCGTCGTTGAGGAGATCCAGACCGATCTCGATCGCGGCCGGCAGCCCCCGTGCTGCGGCCGCGCCGTAGGACAGAAGCTTCAGGTCCTGGACCAGCGGATAGAGGCGGGTCCAGCGGGACCAGAAGAGCAGGAAATCCCTGCGGGTCGCGGTGTCGAGGAACGCGAGGTCGGGATCGTTGCCCCGGTACGTCTCGAAATAGGCGGCGATGAGCTCTTGCTCGCGGCCCTCGTCGGCCAGCTTGCCCGCGAGGTAGGGGAGAAGGGCGGCCGCGGTCTGCCGGTCGTCGCCCTCCAGGCGCTCGAACGCGGATGACAGGAATTCCCAGGCCGCCCCGTGGTCGGGCGGGCGCCCGAGGTGGGCCAGGAGCTCGGTCTTCCAGTCGGCCGCCTGCAGGAGGCCGGCGGCCATGAACAGGACGACGGCCAGGACCGGCCTTCTCATTGCAGCACCCAGGAGAAATCGAACTGGATCTCCAGGAAGTCGCCGGGAAAATCATCGGGAAGGGAGGGGAACGGCAGGCTCGACCGCAACGCCTGGAGGGCGCCCAGGTCGAGGGCTTCGGCGACGGACCTCTCCAGGATCTCGATCGAATCGAGCTCCCCGCTCTTCTTGATGACGACGATGATCTTGATGGCCGCCTCGCCGGCGATCGCGGCGGCGGCCGGCAGATCCCAGTATCGCTGGAGCCGGTCGACGACTTTGACGGCCCAGGGAGTGAGATCGTAGCCCTTGAGAGGGATCGAGACGCCTATCCTTTGCCCCCCGGCCGCTCGCCCGCCGCGCCGGCCCCCTCCGCCGCCTGTTCCCAGACCCTCCAAAGGGCCGGGGATGTACTTGGAGAAGTCGGGCAGGGGACCCGTGACCGGCCCCGCCGATCCGCCTGGAGGGCCGGGGGGCGTCCCCGGAGGGGCCAGGGTGATCGACAGTCCCCGGTCCTCCCCGGGCCGGCGGCTTAGGGTCAGGGATTCCCTGAATCGGCTGGAGAGGGAAGGGACGGCCGTGGCGCCGGGCGGGGCGTCCTCGCGGACTCCGGCCTCCGGGCCCGGCGGCGCGGCCGGCGCGACTGTGGTAACCGGCCCCGGCAAGGTCCCCGGCGCCCCGGGGACTTCGGCGAGCCCGCTCTCGAGGAAAGGCTCTTCCTCGGGCAGGCCTTCGGGGACGCCCCCGGCCGCCCGGCCGCCGACGATCTTGGGGATGGAGACCTTGAGGGGCGGGGAGATGACGACGCTGCGGACCTCCTCCTTGCGGAGCGGCACGATCTTGACGGTGAACCGGGCCTGGATGATGCCATACACGAGAAGGCCGTGGACGAGGACGGAGAGCGCGATGCCGATCAGCTTCTCCGGGGCCGGACGGCTCCTTTTCTCCGGTGTCACGAAACAATCTTCGAACATCGATCGACAGCCTGAATGTCCATTATTATATTATAATCCTCGCCCCTCCCGAAAAGTTCCGGCGGCGGAGACCTCGGCCGGGCTCAGCTCTCCCGCGCGGGGAACAGGAGGTTTGCGAGCAAGAACAGCAGCAGGAGGCCGTTGAACGCGGCCAGCCTCCCGACGAGCGCCGGGATGCCCCACAGCGGGATGATCAGCGCCGAGGCCGTGATGACCCCGGCGAAGGAGCCGAGGAGATCGATCCCGTACGACAGGCCGAGATGGGCGGTCATCCCGGCCAGCAGCCGGCTCGAGACGACGAAGAGGTAGCCGCCGAGGGCGCCGAAGGCCAGCAGCAAGGCGTAGGACAGGGCTTCCGGAGCGGTTGGCCCCAGGGCCTTTCCGGCCGCGATGAGCAGGAGGAAGAAGCCGGCCTGGGTCAAGGCCAGGTCGTGCCCCCGCGCCCGTCGTCGGAGACGGGCGAGACCGGAGCCCGCGGCCAGCCCGGCCATGAAGGACGACAGCAGCAGGACGACCTTGCCGTAGACATAGCCGAAAGAGGCTTGGAAGGCGATGAGCACGGCGATCTCGACGAGGATCGTGGTGAATCCCATGCCGGCCACGGGCAGGAGAAAACGGAGCTTCGAGGCCCGGCGGGAGACCGCCAGGGCGGCCAGCAAGAGGGCCAAGGCCGCCAGGGGGAGATCGAGGGCCAGAGCCGCGGGAACGTCGGCCAACGACCGCAGGAGGCCGGCCTCGAAGCCCCTGAAGCGGCCGGCCCACAGGATGGAGTGGAAGAAATAGCTGACGGGGACGAGGTCGCGATTGATGCGGGCCGGGGCCTGGGCGATCCTTGACCTCAGCTCCTCGAGGCGGAGGGGATGGAGCCGGGCCGAGAGCATCGGGGAGGTGAAGTGCCGGGTTTCGATCCCCCGGTCGGCGGCCTCCGCGGCCAGCACCTCCGGATCCACGCTCAACGGCTCGCTCGAGGCCAGGAACACGGCGTTGACCCCGGGGACGACGGCGGCGTGAGGGAAAACGTCCAGCAGCGTCGCGGACAAGCTGGCCAGGAACCGGGCCAGGTCCGGTCCGATATAGTTCTCGGCCGACGGGACCCTGAATCCGAGCACTCCGCCCGGGGCGAGCTTGTCCCTGACCTCCCGGAAGAACTCCCGGGTGTAAAAGCGGTTGACTTGGGCCGTGGCCGGCTCCGGGAGATCGAGGAGGACCGCGTCCCACCCGCCGGGAGAGGCTTTGAGGTACGACCGGCCGTCATCGACGACCAGCCGGACGCGGGGGCTCTCGAGGGGTGTGAGCTCCTGCGGGGAAAGGTGTTCGCCGGCCAGGCGGATGACCGCCGGGTCCAGCTCCACACATTCCAGTTGCGTCCCGGGGTGCTTCAGGACCTCGGCCGCCGCGCCCCCCGGACCGCCGCCGATGAGCAGGACGCGGGCGGGGGCCGCTCTTTGCAGGAGGGCGAAGTGGACGGCCTCTTCCGCTCCGGCCGGGTCGGGAGACGTGAACAGAGGGAGTCCGTTGGAGAGAAGGGAAACCTGGTCTCCGGTCCGGATGACCTGGAGCTTGCCGTGCGGCGTGTCCTCCGATTCGACCAGCATCAACGGTTTCCAGGCCGCTCGCTGGGTCGGCCCGTCGGCGGCGGCGAAGGCCGCCGAGAGGGCGAGGGCCGCGGCGGCGAAGGCCCGGCCCTTGGCCGGCTTCCATCCGATCAGCATGACCGTCAGCGCACCGGCCGAGATGATCGCCCCGCCCTCCCAGTTCGAGAACCGGGGCACGAGGAGGAACTGGACGAGCAGGCCGGCCGACGCGGCTCCGAGGGATTCCAGGAAATAGACCCGGGGGACATCTCCTCCGAGAAGGCCCGAGTTGAGGACGAAATAGTGGCCCAAGGGGAAGCTCAGGAGGAACGCCAGGACGACGGCGAAGCCCAGGGCCGGCCCGAGGCCGGTCATCTCGCCCGGCAGCGTCCCCGTCAGCCGGTGGGAGAACCTCAGGAGGACAAGGGCCGTGAAAAAAAGCCCGACGGAGAGCGAGTAGGGGACAACCGGGCCTCCCGCGGGGAGCCGGCCCCCCGGCCGGGCCAGGCTGCCCACGCCGCCCCAAAGGAGCCAGGACCCGAGCATGAGCCCGAAGGTCAGCTCGTTGCCGTAGAAACGGGCGGAGAACTCCCTGAGGAGATACATCTGGAAAGACGCCGCCAGGAAGCCGAGCAGGAAAGCGGGCAGGGAGGGCCTCAGGTCCAAACGCCCGGGATGGTCTCGCCGCACTGTTCGCACCGTCCCTTTTTCATATGGATCCCGCCGATCCGGTATCCGGATCGCTCGATGACCGTCCGTCCGCAACCGGGGCAGAAGGTGCTCTCGGCCGGATGCCCCGGAACGTTGCCGACATAAACATACCGGAGCCCCTCGTCCAAGGCCGCGGTGCGCGCCCTCTCGAGCGTGGACACCGGGGTCGGCGGCAGGTTCTTGAGAAGATACATCGGCAGGAACCGCGAGAAGTGAAGGGGGGTCGCGGTCCCGGCCTCGTCCCGGACCCACCGGGCCATCTCCCTGACGGTGGCCTCGCTGTCGTTGAGGGTGGGGATGACCAGGTAGACGATCTCCAACCAGACCGGGCGGCGGCGGATGGTCCGGATGGCCTCGAGGACGGGCCGGAGCTCGCCCCGGACGTACTTCGTGTAGAACTCCTGAGTGAAGCCCTTCAGGTCGACCTTGACGGCATCGACGACCTCGAGGAGGTCCTCGAGGGGTCCGGGATTGATGTGCCCTCCGGTCACGACGACGCTGCGGACCCCTTTGTCCCGGGCCGCGACGGCCGTGTCCATCACGTACTCGATGAAGACCGTGGGCTCCGTGTAGGTGTAGGCGATCGATGGGCAGCGGCCGTCGGCCGCCGCCCGGGCCACTTCGCGGGGAGACATGTCGCGGTGAGCGACCTGCTCCGGCCGGGCCTGGGAGATCTCCCAGTTCTGGCAGAACTTGCAGTTGACGTTGCAGCCGACCGTGGCGATGGACAGGGCCTCGGTCCCCGGCAGGAAGTGGAAGAACGGCTTCTTCTCGATGGGATCGATATTGAAGCTGCAGGGTTTCCCGTAGACCAGGGTGCGATAGACGCCGCCGACGTTCTCGCGGACGCCGCAGTAGCCGCGCTCCCGGTCCCCGAGCCGGCACAGCCGCGGGCAGAGGAGGCACTCGATCTCCCGGTCGGGAAGCTTCCTGTAGTACTTCGCTTCGACGTGCGACAGGTCCGGGCCCGTGGAGGCCGCTGGGCGGGGAACGCTCAGCGAGGCCGCGCCGGCGCCGAGAGCCAGCCCGGCCCCGGCCGCGTCCCTGATGAACCGGCGGCGCTTCAAGGGAGAGCCTCCTCGACGACCTCGATGGCCGCGGGATCGGCCCGACCGAGACCGATCCTCTCGGCCGTCGCCAGATAGGAGGGCTCGCGGCCTTCCTCGGCGAGCGACGGCAGGCCTTTGGCGGCCCTGAGGCGCTCGATGATCGACCTCCCGACGCTGTCCGTGGCCACGGGGTCCAGGCCGAATATCAGTCCTCCGAACGGCTCGGCCCATTGAGAATGGAAGGACGGGCCTCGATGGTACTGAACGACGAGAGCGTCGAGGATCGACACCCGGTGTTTGGACCTGACCAGGGGGGCGTCGAACACGTCGGCGATGTAAGGGTCGCACCGGGAGTCGTGGTATTTATTGGGATTATGGATGGCCCCGAAGTAGTTCTTCATCCCGGCCGTCACTCCGGCCAGACCGTGGTCCTTGAGGACGGCCAGGCTGATCGAGGCCGTGATGAGGCCGGATTGGATCCTGGAGAACAGGCTCCCGATGCTGCGATGGGCGACGAGCTCGGGCCCGTAGCCGGCGCCGGGCGCGTCGGTGCCGAAGACCCGGGGGCTGCCGCGCCCGGCAGCCAGGCGGTACCCGGCCTCCCGGAGCTCCCGGTTCGTCCTGTCCCAGACGATCAGATCGTCGCCCCGAAGGCCGCCGGCCTCAAGCCAGGCGGCCAGCGGCAAGGAGACGTCGGGACCGGTCGTCAGGAGCTTGCCGCCGAGAGTGTTGACCTTGATGCCGACACGATCGGTGGGCCGGAACAGCGCCGAGACCGCCTCGCGGTCCGTACCGGCCCCGGTCAGCAGAGCGAATCCTCGGCTGAGCGCTCCCGCGACGGCCTGCGGATCAGCCGGCCCGGTCGGGCCCCTAAGTCTCATGGATCTGACGACGACGACGCGCGAAACGGCCATTCCGATCCCATCATGGACGTTTTGCCGGGGGCTGTCAACCGACGCGGGCGGCCGGCTTGCCAACCGGCGCCCGGTCCGTTATAGTAGACAAAGACGATCCGGAACGGAGGTCGACGATGAGAGTCCCCCTTTGCTTGATGAAGCGCGCGGCCGGCCCTATGCTCCTGGCCGCGGCCCTCTTCGGGGCCCTCTCAGCCCTCCCGGTGCAGGACCGGGAGGCGGCCCCGGGGCTGGCCGCCTTGGTCCCCGGGATCGACGGCTGGCCCGAGTCCGAAGAGCGCCAGAGCTACTTTCCGGAGAGCCTCTTCGAATACATCAACGGAGCCGCAGAGAGCTACTTGGGCTATGACTTCGAGGAACTGCTCGTCGTCCAGTTCGAGAACCAGGGCTCCGGCGGCTCCCTGACGCTGGAGATCTACGACATGGGGGACCCGGCCAACGCCTTCGGCATCTTCAGCGCCGAGCGCTACCCGGAGATCGAGGGCGTGGCCGTCGGCGACCTGGGCTATATCGAGGACGAGGCCCTGAATTTCGTGGCCGGCCGTTATTACGTCAAGCTCCTGGGCTTCGGGCTGGGGGACGAGGCCGCCGCCCTGTTGAAAGCTGTCGGCGGTCGGGTGGCCGCGGCGGTCCAGGACAAAGGCCTCCTGCCGCGTCCGTTGGGATTCTTCCCCGCCGAGGGCCTCGTTCCGCGGAGCGAGAAGTTCATCAAGAAGAACTTCATGGGTTATGAGTTCCTGCGCAACGGCTTCACGGCCGCTTACCGGATCGACGGGCGGGAAGTGGAGGCCTTCCTGGTCCCGACCGGCGCCGAGGAGGAGGCCGAGAGCATGCTCGGTAAGCTCCTCGATTTCTTGGCCCGCGACAAGCAGGTCCCCGAGAAGGTCGCCCTCGGCTATCACGTCAAGAACCGGTACGGGCAGCACTTCTTCGTCGGCCGCGTCGGCCGCGTCCTCTGCGGCGTCGCCCGCGTCCCTGAGGGGCTCGAAGCGGACGCCGAAGGTCTCCTCGGGCGGCTGCGGGATTCGGTGTCCAAGGCGGCGTCCCAGACCCCTTGATCCTCCGGCAGCGCGCCCATGACCGATGATCGCCCCCCTTGGACGAAGGAGGCGGACCGCCTGGAAGAAGACAGGTTCCTAGCGGCAACCGTCGCGTTGATCGCCCTGTTCGCCGCAGCGGTGTTCCTCAAGCTCGCCAAGCCGTTCCTCTTCCCGCTCCTCCTGGCGGTTTTCTTCTCCTATCTGCTCGATCCGGTCCTGGCCTTCCTCGAGAAGCGCCGCTTCCCCCGCCCGGCGGCCATGGCCGTCGTCCTTCTTCTGGCGTTCGTCTTCCTGTATTTCCTGGGGACCATCCTCTATGCGAGCGGCAAGACCCTGGCGGCCGAGCTCCCGAGATATCAGCAAAGGCTGAACGAGCTGTCCCAGGCCCTGAACCAAGGCGTCGGGCCGTTCCACATCGATGTGTCCGCCGTCCTCGGGGCCGTTGATTTCGACCGGGCGGCCTCCTCCATCCTCTCGAACTTGGGGCCCTTCCTGTCTTTCGTCTCCAAGCTCCTGCTGGTGTTCCTTTTCCTGCTGGTCATCCTGGCCGGCCGGGGCCGGGCCATCGGGCGGCTCCGCAAGAGCCTCAGCCCGGAGCAAGCCGGCCGGATAGCGGGTCTCCTGGCGGCGACCAACAGCCAGGCCCGCAAGTACCTGGTCATCAAGACGGCCATCAGCTTGGGGACGGGCTTTCAGGTCTGGGTCGTTCTGACCCTGTTCGGAGTGGATTTCGCCCTGCTGTTCGGCTTCCTGGCCTTCATCCTGAATTACATCCCGTACATCGGCTCGATCATCGCCGCCGTCCTCAGGACGAGCTTCGCTTTTTTCCAGTTCGGCTCGTTCTGGCCGCCTTTCTGGATCCTGGTCATCACCGTGGGCCTGGATTCGTTCCTGGCCAGCTTCGTCGAGCCCCGGGCCATGGGCCAGGGCTTGGACCTCAGCCCGCTCCTCGTTCTCTTCTCTTTCCTTTTCTGGGGATGGCTCTGGGGCCTTCCGGGGATGGTCCTGGCCGTGCCGTTCACGGCCGTCATCAAGATCTTCTGCCAGAACGTGCCGGCCCTGCGGCCGATCGCCGTGCTGATGAGCGCTTGAGGAGCGTCCGGGGGCCGGACCCGGGCCTCGACGGGATCATCGCCCAGGCTTGATGAGGAACGCTTCCGGGGAGATCCTTTTCAAATGGCGGCCGAGCAGGGCCTTGAGGGCCTTTTCGGCGGCCTTCTGCTCGGCCAACTTCTTGGAGGCCCCCCGGGCCTTGGCCACGGGGCGGCCGTCGACGGAGACCTCGACGACGAAAGTCCTGTCGTGGGCAGGCCCGCCCTCAGAGATAAGGCGGTAGACGGGCGCCGGCCGGCCCGAACCTTGGAGCCGCTCCTGGAGGGCCGACTTGGAGTTGTTGATCTCGTCGTCCGGGCCCGGCAGCTTGGCCAGGTGATCCCGAAGCAGCCCGGCGATGAAAGACCTGGCGGATTCGAATCCCCCGTCAAGGAAGACCGCCCCGGCCAGGGCCTCCAGCGCGCCGGCCAGGATGGAACTTTTCTTCCGGCCGCCGCTTCGTTCCTCCCCGCGTCCGAGCCGGATCGTCTTGTCGAGCTTGATCTTGCGGGCCTGCCGGGCCAGGGCGACCGTGCTGGTCGCCGAGGCCTTGAGCTTGGACAGCTCCCCCTCGCTTCGGCCCGGGAAGGCGGCGAGATAGAACTCGGCCGTCACCAGGCCGATGACGGAATCGCCCAGGAACTCCAGGAGCTCGTTGTCCTCGGGTTGCGCGGGGCTCGCCTCGTAGGCATGGGAGGAGTGGGTCAGGGCCCGGGTCAGGAGGGTCTTGTCCTCGAAGACGTAGCCGATCGTCCTCTCGAGCCTGTCGGGCTTCGTGGCGGCCATGACCAACCTCGTCCCGCCGCCTCAGAGGGGCCCCGGGCGGGGGACCGGACCGAAGGGGTGAACGACCCGCCCGCCGACGATGGTCATGACCGCCGCCCCTCGGAGGCGCCAGCCGTCGAACGGCGTGTTGCGGCCCTTGGACTCGAAGCGGGTCCGGTCGACGGTCAGCTCTCGGTCCAGGTCGAGAATGGTCAGGTCGGCGTCGGCGCCCGGGGCGATCCGGCCCTTGGCGCCAAGGCCCAGGAGGCGCGCGGGCGTGGTCGACAGAAGCTCGACGAACCGGCTCAGGCCGATGACCTTTCCGCGGACGAAGCGGTCGAGCACGAGCGGGACGGCCGTTTCGAGACCGACGACGCCGAACGGGGCCAGGCCGAACTCCTTTCCCTTCTCTTCGGCCGTGTGGGGAGCGTGGTCGGTGGCGATGACGTCGATGTCGCCCGACCTCAGCCCCTCGACCAGGGCGTCGACATCCGAGGGGGACCGCAAGGGCGGATTCATCTTGAAGTCCGCGTCCAGGGACTCGACGGCCGCGTCCGTCAGCAGGAGATGGTGGGGGGTCGCTTCGACGGTCACCCGGACGCCGCGGGCCTTGGCTTCCCGGATGGCCCGCAATCCCCCGGCCGTGGACAGATGGGCGATGTGGACCCGGGAGCCGTCAGCCTCGGCCAGGATGACGTCGCGGGCGATCATGATCTCCTCGGCCGCGGAAGGAAGCCCGCTCAGGCCGAGGCGGGCCGACACGAGCCCTTCGTGAAGGGCCCCGCCGGCGGCCAGGGCCGCGTCCTCGCAGTGGTCGATGACCAAGCCGCCGGCTTTCTCGGCCTCGACGAGGGCCCGGCGCATGACCCGGCTGTTCATGACCGGACGGCCGTCGTCGGAGAAGGCGACCGCTCCCGCGGCCTTGAGGGCCGGCATGTCGACGAGCTCCTCGCCGCGGGAGCCCCGGGTGACGGCCGCGATAGGCAGGATGTTGACGACGGCGTTTCGGGCGGCCTCGGCCAGGATGGCGAGGGTGACGGCCGGATCGTCGTTGACGGGGTTCGTGTTCGGCATCGCGCAGACGGTCGTGAAGCCGCCTTTGGCGGCCGCCCGGGCGCCCGAGGCGATGGTCTCCTTGGCCTCGAACCCCGGTTCGCGGAGATGGACGTGCATGTCGATGAGGCCGGGCACGACGACCAGCCCGGTCGCGTCGATCGTCCCCTGGGCGGGGGCGGCGATGGAGGGCCCGACCTCCGCGATCCGGCCGCCGTCGAGGAGGATGTCGACAACGGCGTCCGTTCCGGTGCCGGGATCCACGAGGCGCCCGTTGCGGATGAGCAAGGTCACCGGCGTTTCCTCGAAGCGGCCTTGGCCGGCTCGACGATCAGGACCTCGTCGGCCGGGCCGGTCTCTTTCAAGCGGACCTGGACCATTTCGCGCCGGGAGGTCGGCAGGACCTTGCCGACGTAATCCGGCCGGATGGGCAGCTCCCGGTGCCCGCGGTCGATGAGAACGGCCAGCTGGATGGACTGGGGGCGTCCGTGGTCGATGATGGCGTCCAGGGCCGCCCGGATGGTCCGGCCCGTCATCAGGACGTCGTCGATGAGCAGGACGTCCTTCTTGGAGGCGGAGAAGCGCGTTTCGGACGGCTTGATGGCCGCCCGGGCCTTGGGAGCCGGGACGTCGTCCCGGTAGCGGGTGATATCGAGGCTGTCGACGGGCACGGAGACGCCCTCGAGGTCCTGGACGAGTCCGGCGATGCGGCGGCCGAGGGCGATGCCCCGGTCCTTGACCCCGACGATGACCAGGTTCTTGAGGTTCCGGTTGCTCTCGATGATCTCGGTGGCCATGCGGGCGATGACGCGCCGGATCTTGTTGGCGTCCATGATCCGGGCCTTGATCTTCTCTTCCATTGGTTTCGCTCCTCTTCCCATCATCCGGTCCGCCGTCCTGAAGATGCCCGATTGGCAGGCAAATGTCAACCCGACGGCCGGCGCCTCTCGTAATAGGCCCGGGCTTCGCGGACGTCGCGCGCGATCCGGGCCGCGAGGGAGGCCGTGTCCGGGAAGGTCCGCGGCGGCCTGATCCGGCGAAGGAGGCGGACGGTCAGGCAGGCTCCGTCGAGGGACGGCCGGCGGTCGAGGACGTGGGTTTCGACCCTCAGGGGGCCGGGCCCGAAGGTCGGGTTCGTGCCGATGCTGGTGACCGACGGCCAGGTCCGGCCTTTCCGCACCGTTTCGGACACGTAGACGCCTTCGGGAAGGATCTCGCTGGCGGTATCGAGATTGGCCGTCGGAAAGCCGAGCCGGCGGCCCAGGTCACGGCCGGCGACGACCCGTCCGGCGATCTCGTAGGGTCGGCCGAGGAGGCGGGCGGCCCTGTCGACCGCGCCCCGGTCGAGAAGGCGGCGCACGGCGCTCGAGCTGACGACCCGTCCGTCGAGGACGACGGGCGGCACGACCTGGACCCCGAAGCCCGTCTCGCGGCCGAGCTGCCGGAGACGGTCCGTGTCGCCGCGGCGCTCACGGCCGAAGCGGAAGTTCGTGCCGACGACGACGGTCCGGGCCCGCAGCCGGTCGCGGAGGACGCCCTCGGCGAAGGCCCGGCAGCTCATCGCGGCGAAGGAGGCGTCGAAGGGGGTGATGACGACGGCCTCGATGCCGGAGCCCCGCAAGCGCGCCATCCGCTGCTCGAGCGTGTCGATCATCCTGACCGACCTCCGCCCCAGGGCCCGCTCGGGGTGAGGGTGGAAGGTCAGGACGAGGGACCTCAGGCCCCGCTCCCGGGCCAGGGACCGGAGACGTTCGAGGATCTTCCGGTGCCCGACATGGAGGCCGTCGAAATTGCCGATGGCCACGGCGGCGGGCCGGGATGACGACGGGACGGCGGCCAGGCCGTGATACACGACCATGGCTCACATCTTCAGAGCGTCGACCTTGCGGAGGTAGGCCGCCTTGAGCTGGTCGACGACCCCTTCGAGGAATTCGCGCTCCTCTTTCTCGAGGTTCCCCTTGGTCCGGTCCTTGAGCAGGTCGAGGAGGTCGATGTTGCGCCGTGCCATGCTCAGGTTCTCCCGCTTTTCGCCCGTCGCCGGATCGTCCATGAGGCCCATCTGGATGAGGGCGGGGAAGTACAGGAGGATGACGATGGAATGGAATTCGAGAGGCGGGAGGAACTCCTCGTCCCCGGCCCCCTTCCTGGGGCCGCCCTCGAAGGTCTTGTCGTTTCCGGCCATGTCTTCTGTCCTTGCGGAAGATTTCCAAGGGACCATCTTACCGCGCCGCGGTCGCGGCATCAAGCGGGCGGGACGGTCTTTTTGCGGCGGATCAAGGCGGCCTTGATGAGATCGTCGAGGCCGCCGTCGAGGACCCTGTCGGTGTCGCCCGTTTCGACCTTCGTCCGCAGGTCCTTGACCATCCGGTACGGATGGAGGACGTAGGAACGGATCTGATTGCCCCAGGCGATCTCGGATTTCGCGTCCTCGAGCTTCTCGAGCTTCTCGTTCCGTTTCGACTTCTCGAGCTCGTAGAGACGGGCCTTGAGGATCTTCATGGCCGAGGCCCTGTTCTTGTGCTGGGAGCGCTCGTTCTGGCACTGGACGACGATCCCGGTCGGGACGTGGGTGATGCGGACGGCCGAGTCGGTGCGGTTGACGTGCTGGCCTCCGGCCCCCGACGCCCGGTAGGTGTCGACGTGGAGATCGTCGGGATTGATGTCGACCTGGATGTCCTCGTCGACCTCGGGATAGACGAACACGGCGGCGAAGGACGTGTGCCGCCTCTTGGCGGCGTCGAAGGGGGAGATGCGGACGAGGCGATGGACGCCCGTCTCCTGGCTGAGGTTGCCGTAGGCGTAGTCGCCCGTGATCCGGATGGTGGCGCTCTTCAGGCCGGCCTCTTCGCCCGGCTGCTGGTCGAGGACCTCGGCCTCGAACCCTTTACGCTCCGCGTAACGGAGATACATCCGGAAGAGCATCTGGGCCCAATCCTGGGATTCCGTGCCGCCGGCCCCCGGGTGGATGGTCAAGATGGCGTTGCGGGGATCGTCCTCGTCGTAGAAGAGGGCCCTCAGCTCGCCTTCCTCCAGCGAGGATTCGAGCTGGCCGATCGAGGCCTCGATATCCGCATCGACGCTCTCTCCCTCCCCGGCGAGCTCCATGAGGACGTCGATCTCGTCCCGGGTTTCCCGGATCCGCTTGAAGAACTGGAGGTCCTTCTCGAGGCGCTTCTTCTGCTGCTGGAGGGACTGGGACAGCCTCTGGTCTTTCCAGGTCTCAGGGGAGGAGAGACGGGCGTTCAGCTCGTCCCATTCGGCCTTCTTGCGATCGAGGTCAAAGAAAGCCCCGGACCTCTTCGAGCTTCTCGTAGAGGCCGTCGAGGCGGATCTTGAGTTCCGTCATGGAGTCGGTGATCGGCATGTTCGGCTCTTCCCTTCACGATCGCCGGGCCGGGCTCGGGGCCGGGGGCCCGCTAGTCCTGAACGACCCGATAGTCGGTTTTCTTGTTCTCGGCCGCGTTCAGCTTGTCGAGGAGCGCGACCGCTCTGTCCCTCGTCGCGTATCCGCCCAGCCGCACCCGGTACCAGGTCCTCGAATCGCCGGGCCGGGGATCGGTGACGAAGACCGTGTAGCCCTGCTTCCGGTACCTGTCGGCCAGGGCGTTCGCCTGGGCCCTTTCCGTGAAGGCCGCGACCTGGACGTAATACAGCCCGCTCCCCGGCGCCGGGGAGGCGGTCTTGGTCTCGGTCCGGGGCTTGGACGCCGCCGGCTGGGTCGGAGCCTTCGTCGGCGCGGCCGGCTTGTCGGCCGTTCCGCTCCCGGCGTCCGCGGCCCGCTCGACCGGAGCGGTCTCTTTGACCGTTTCGGCGATGGGCTCGGAGACGACCTGGGTCCTTGAAGCGATCCGGACCTGGCTCTTGCCGACGTTGACCCCGAGGAGGAAGATGAAGACCCCCAGGACGAGCACCGCCAGGAAGATGACGACCAGGACGGTGCTCGAGACCTGGATCTCGCGGAAATCCTTATCTTTCATAGGCGCTATTTCTTCTCCTGGGGCTTTTCAAAGTTAAAGGCCTTGAGCAGCTCCAAGGGCAGCGGGAAGACGATCGTCGAGTTCTTCTCGGTGGCGATCTCCGACAAGGTGCCCAGGAACCGCAGCTGCAGGGCCTGGGGGTTGCGGGAGATGATGTCGGCGGCTTGGGTGAGCTTGTCGGCGGCCTCGAACTCGCCGTCGGCGTGGATGACCTTGGCCCGCCGCTCGCGTTCGGCCTCGGCCTGCTTGGCAATGGCCCGGACCATGTTCTCCGGCAGGTCGACATGCTTCATCTCGACCAGCTGGACCTTGATGCCCCAGGGGTCGGTGTGCATGTCGACGATCTCCTGGAGGTGGGCGTTGAGCTTCTCGCGCTCGGAGAGGAGCTCGTCCAGCTCGACCTGGCCGAGGACGCTGCGGAGGGTCGTCTGGGCCAGCTGGGACGTGGCGTAGAGATAGTCCTGGACCTCGAGGACGCTCTTGAGGGGCTCCATGACCCGGAAGTAGAGGACGGCGTTGACCTTGACCGAGACGTTGTCCTTGGTGATGACATCCTGGGGAGGGATGTCCATGGTGATCAGCCGCAGGCTGATCTTGACCATGCGGTCGATCGGGGCGAAGACCAGGATGATGCCCGGCCCCTTGGGCTTGGGCAGGACCCGGCCGAGCCGGAAGATGACCCCCCGCTCGTACTCCCGCAGGACCTTGATGGAGTTGAGGATATACAGGACGACGAGCCCGACGATGATGACCGGATAGGTGATCATAGAACCCTCCTTGATCGGCTCAAATTTTCTTGACCTTTATCTTGAGTCCTTCCAGGACTTCCAGGACTTCGACATCCTCTCCCGCCCGGACCGGCCCGTCGGCCTCGGCCTCCCAGAGCTCGCCGTGGACGAAGACCTTTCCGGAAGGGGAGAGGTCCGTCCGGGCCCGGCCGCGATCGCCGACCATGCCCTCCCGCCCGGACGCCGACCGGCGGGCGTGGGCCCGGACGACGAGGGTGACGAGAAAGACGACGATCAGGGCGAAGGCCAGGACGACCGGGATGACGAATCCGAGGCTCGGACGCAGCTCCGGCACGGGTGAATCGATGAGCATGAGCGAACCGATGATCATGGCGGCGATCCCTCCGACCGAGAGCATTCCATAGCTGGTCACCTTGACCTCGAGGATGAACAGGATGATGGCCAGGAGGATGAGCAGCAGGCCGACGTAGTTGATGGGCAGGATCTGGAAGGAGAAGACGGCCAGGAGCAGGGACAGGCCCCCGAGGATGCCCGGCAGGATGGCCCCCGGGTTGGAGAACTCGAAATAGAGACCGAGCAGGCCGATCATGAGGAGGATGTAGGCCAGGTTGGGATTGGAGATGGTCAACAGGAACCTCTGGCGGAAGGTCATGGGCCTCTCGATGACCGGCTGGCCGCCGAGCGACAGGGTTTCCACCCGGCCGTCGAACCTTCGGATGGCCCGGCCGTCGGACCAGCCGATGATGTCGCTCTCGGTCACGGCGACGAGATCGATGAGCCCTCCCTCGAGGGCCTCCTTTTCGGTGTAGGACAGGCTTAGGCGGACGGCGTCCTCGGCCATCCGGACGTTCCGGCCGCGCTTCTCGGCCAGCGTCTTGATGTAGGCCGCGGCGTCGTGGGTGACCTTGTCCTCCATGGTCTTGTCCATGGACTGACCGGTGATGGAGATGCCCACAGGGTGAGCCGCCCCCGTGTTCGTGCCCGGGGCCATGGCGAAGATGTCGCAGGCGATGGCGATGAAGAAGCCGGCCGACGCCGACCGGGCCCCGCTCGGGGCGACGTAGGCGGCGATCGGGGTCCGGGCGTTGACGACGCTCTCGATGATCTCCCGCATGGACGTGTCCAGCCCGCCGGGCGTGTTGAGGATCAGAAGGACCAGGGCCGCACCCTCCCGGTCGGCCTCGTCGATGGTCTGGACGATGTATTCGGAGGTGATGGGATGGATGGGCGCGTCGACCCGGATCTTGACGATCTCCGCCGGGGCCAGTCCGGCCAGAAGGACGAGGGAGACGAGGACGCTGAGGATACGCACCGCAGCCTCATTATAGGGAAGTCCGTGGGATCAAGTCAACACGGGACATAGGGCCATAAATGTTCTTGACATTTTATTATCAATAAATTAATTATAGTGAGTCTTTCGGAAAAGAAGGAGCTCCTTCGATGATCAAGAACGATGTCGCCCTGGCCATCGAGAAGAAATCCGAGTTCAACCGGGCCAAGTCCCTGGTGATCGTCGAGGCCGTCCTGGGCTCCTTGAAAGACGCCCTGGCGAACAAGGAAAAGGTCGAGATCCGCGGCTTCGGCAGCTTCAAGGTCGTGGCCAAGAAGACCGGTTTCGGCCGGGACATCCGCCGCCGCAAGCAGATCAAGATCGAGAAGGGCCACCGGATCAAGTTCCGGCCCGGCCAGGAGCTGAAAACCCTCCTCTCGAAGGACTGACGCCCCCCCTCAGGCCCCCTCCCGGGCCATCCTTGCCTCCTGGACGAGAAGAGCGCAGACCCGTTCGGCCTGCTCGACCGTCTCGGCCAGCGTCCCGGACGTGTCGATGGCGTGGTCGGCGCGCTTGAGCTTCTCGCTTTGCGGGAGCTGGGCCGCGATCTTCCGGCGGGCCTCCTCCTCGTCGATGCCGTCCCGGGCCATCAGACGGCGGAGCTGGACGGCCGGGTCGCAGTGGACGACGACGATGCTGTCGAAGTGGCGGTCGTAGCCGGCCTCGATGGTCAGCGCGGCCTCGGAGACGAACACCTCGTGCCGGCCCTGCCGCTCGATATCCCTCAGGGCCCGGGTCCGCTCGGCGAGGACGAGAGGATGGAGCAGATCGTCCAGGAAGCGCCGGGCCCGCGGATCGCTGAAAACCAGCCGGCCCAAGCGGGCCCGGTCGATGGTCCGGTCGGGCCCGAGCACGCCCGGCCCGAAGCGGCGGACGATCTTCCTCCACGCCGGGGAGCCGGGGGCGACCAGGCCGCGGGCGGCCCGGTCGGCGGAATGGACGAAAAACCCCTTGTCCTCGAAGATCCGGGCGACGATGGATTTGCCGCAGGCGATGCCCCCGGTCAGAGCGACGCGGAGGACCCTACTTTTTTTTCGGGGCGGCTTTCTTGCGGACGGGGACGACCTTGAACTCATCTTTGAAGCGGACCGCGACTCCCTGTCTCTTCGTTTTCCGGGCGGGCTTGATCAGGCGGACGGTCACGCCTCCGATCCGGAGCCTCATCGGCTTGCCGTCGGCCAGCTTCTCGGGAAGGTCGATGAACAGATTGAGCTTGGAGCCGACGCATACGCCCGCATCCAGACAAAAGAAGGCCCCTCCCGAGGAGATATTCTCGAGCAGGGTCTCCTCCTTGAACGCCTTCCCGCCGGGCAGCTTGCCCTCGACGAGGGTCTTCAGAGGGAGGTCGAACCGCCATTCCCGGCGGCGGTTGATCTCCAGGTCCTCGGGAATGGCCTTGGCTTTCTTGCTGGAGGCGGCTCGTTGTTTCATATCGACCTCGATTCCTTGGGCTAAAAGAGGGCCGAATTGATGGCGTAGAGCGCCAGCTGGAGACGGCTGTGCGTGTCGAGCTTGGCGTAGATGCTCTTGATATGCGAGCGGACCGTGTTCTTGCTGATGAACATCAACTCGGCGATGTCGTCATTGCTCTTGCCCTGGCCGATGAGGCGCAGGACCTGGAATTCCGTCGGCGTCAGCTGGTCGAGGGTCTTTTCCTTGAGGTCGCGGCCGACGACGGAAATGATGCGGTCCATGATGCTGGACATCTTGTCGCGGGGCAGCCAGATCTCGCCCTTGTGGATGCCCCTGACGGCCTCCGGCAGCTGGCTGGAGGAGTCGTTGAGGTCGAAATAGCCTCGGGCCCCGGCGTTGATGAGGTTGACGATCTCCTCGTGGGCCGGGATGCTTCCGAGAAGAAGGAGCTCCGAGCGCCCCTGGCTCTTGGAGATCTCGCGGATGGCCTTGCAGATCTCCCGCAGGTTCGGCAGGGGTTCCATGTGGGCGAAGAGGATGACCTGCGGCTTGAGCTTGCGGATCGAATCCATGAATGACTCGATGGTGCTCTTCTCGATGTTCAGGATCTCGAGGTCGGCATCGGCCTCGAGAGCCCTGAGGATCCCGGCCAGAATGATGTCGGACGGACAGAAGACGAGAAGCGTGATCCTCTTGTCGTCAACGGTCGGCAGGGTCTTCTTTTTCTCCATGTTCGTCACGGTCCCCTTCGGCATTTTAGTCATCCGTCGTACGCCTCGATCACATGATGTGTCCGAATCATAGACAATCCCCTCCGGCTTGTCAAGCCAGCAGGGGAAGAGAGGCGGCGCTCAGGAGGAGGGATAGGGATTGGGCTGGAGGCGGAACCCCCGGTCCAGACGCACCGAGACGTACTGGTTCTGCCCGTTGGCCCCGGCCTCGAACCGGACGTAGTTGACGGCGCCTGAGAGGACCATCCGCATCGGGTTCTCGAGGATCAGGGTCCTGGGGATGTCCAGGGCGATGACGACCTTGGCGCCGATCAGCAAGCGGGATTTCAGGCGGAACGAGACCTCCTGGGCGCTGATGGCGCAGACGGAGGTCCGCTCCTCGAACCGACGACCGGCCGCCTCGAGGCCCTTGACAAAGGCCGGCAGAGCGAGGTCGAAGACCCGTTCTTTCTTGGACGTCTTGACGGCGCCGGGAGGCGCGGATTCGCGTAACGAGCTGGAGATATCCATATCCACAGGCATTTTCGTCCTTGTCCGGCGCGCCATCAATCCCTCATCCTGAGGAATCCCGGGGTTATTTTCCCCGTCCGTTTCTCACCGCCCGCGGCTAGACACCGCCCTTCTCAAGAGGCCTCCGACTCGATGACATATCGGCTCTCCAGACGGAGGGCGATCTTGGAGGCGCGGCCCTCCCGACGTTTATCGGGATCGACGTCGATGATCGTCCCTTTGACGACGAGCTTGAGCCTTCGGCCTTCGGCCAGCTTGTCGGGCAGAGCGACGACGAGTTTGAGCCGGGAGCCGAGGGCGACCGGGCTTTCCAGGGGGAACAGGGCCCCGGCATGGCTCATGTAATCGAGGGTCGTGTCCTCACGGAACGGCGCTCCGTCGATGTCCGGCCCCTCGACGGTCAGGGGCAGGGAAAACTTGAACCCCCGCTCGGCCGTCCGCGACCTGACGGGCCGGTAGTCCCAGGTGGTCCTCCTCAACATGTCGAGCTTCCTTGTTCCTTTGATTTGGCAGGCCTACTTTCGCATCCCGGTCCGGGCCGGTCAATCACCCCTAACGATGAACCGCGAGGGGATTTGTTGACAAACGGCGGACCGGCCGCTAGAATCCTAACACGCTGGAAGATAAGGAGATGACGTGAGCGAGAACGAACGGCAGGTCACCAGGATCACCCCGAAGAGCGAGGACTTCTCGAAGTGGTACACGGAGATCGTGCGCAAGGCCGAGCTGGCCGACTACGCCCCGGTCAAGGGGATGATGATCATCCGCCCGTACGGCTACGCCGTGTGGGAGAACATCCAGCGGCTCCTCGACCGGCGCTTCAAGGAATCGGGGCATGTCAACGCCTATTTCCCCCTGTTCATCCCCGAAAGCTTCCTCCAGAAGGAGGCCGAGCACGTCAAGGGGTTCGCCCCGGAGGTCGCCTGGGTGACCCGCGGCGGCGCCGAGGACCTCGAGGAGAGGCTGGCCGTCCGGCCGACCTCCGAGGCCATCATCGGCCCGATGTACTCGAAATGGATCAAGTCCTACCGCGACCTGCCCGTTCTCATCAACCAATGGGCCAACGTCGTGCGCTGGGAGAAGGTCACCCGGCCCTTCCTCAGGACGACGGAGTTCCTCTGGCAGGAAGGCCACACGTGCCACGAAACCTACGAGGACGCCCAGGAGGAGACCCTGAGGATCCTCGGGATCTACAAGGAGTTCAGCGAGACCGAGCTGGCCATCCCCGTCCTGGCCGGCAGCAAGACGGAAGGGGAGAAGTTCGCCGGCGCCCAGATGACCTATGCCATCGAAGGCTTGATGTCGGACGGCAAGGCCCTCCAGATGGGCACCTCCCACAACCTCGGCCAGCATTTCGCCAAGGTCTTCAACATCCGCTTCGAGGACCGCGCTCAAGCCCTCCAGCACGTGTGGCAGACCTCCTGGGGCGTTTCGACCCGCTTGATCGGGGCCGTGGTCATGTCCCACGGGGACGACTCCGGCCTCATCTTCCCGCCGAACATCGCGCCCGTGCAGGTCGTCATCGTGCCCATCGCCGCCGGCAACTGGAAGGAAACCGTCCTGCCCGTGGCCAGGAAGATCGAGTCCGACCTGGCCAAGGCCGCTTTCCGCGTCCACCTCGACGCCCGCGAGGAGTTCACGCCCGGGTGGAAGTTCTCGGAGTACGAGATGCGGGGCGTTCCCCTCCGACTCGAGATCGGGCCCCGGGACATCAAGCAGGGCCAGTTCGTTCTCGTGCGGAGGGACGACGGGACCAAGCGGAACCTGCCCTTGAGCGGCCTGCTCGATGAAGTCCCGGCCGCTCTGAAGGATGTCCAACGGGCGCTCTTCGACCGGGCCCTCCGGTTCCGCGAGGAGAACACCCGGGACGCCAGGACGTTCGAAGAGTTCAAGGGGCTCGTGGAATCCGTGCGGGGATTCGTCAGGAGCCCCTGGTGCGGCGATCAGTCCTGCGAGGACCGGATCAAGGCGGAGACCATGGCCACGGTCCGGGTCATACCGCTCGATCAAGGCGTCGGGCCGGCCGCCGAAGGACCGTGCGTAGCGTGCGGCGGGAAGGCCCGGACGATCGCCATCTTCGCCCGCTCGTACTGACCGGGGGGCGGGCCGAGCCCGCCAAGGGTCGACGATGAGAGATGATGCCGCCAAACAGCGCCGCCGGATGGTCGAAGCCCAGATCCGGGCCCGCGGCGTCCGCGATGAGCGCGTGCTCGAGGCCCTCGGACGCGTCCCACGTCATCTTTTCGTCCCCGAGAGCATGAAAGCCCTGGCGTATGCGGACGAGCCCCTGCCGATCGGGGGCGGTCAGACCATCTCCCAACCCTACATCGTCGCTTACATGACGGAAGCCCTGGAGATCGAGGGCCCTGAGCGGGTTCTCGAGATAGGGACGGGCTCGGGGTACCAAACGGCCGTCCTGGCGGAGCTCGCCCGCGAGGTATGGACCGTCGAGATCGTCGAGGACCTGGCCGAGCGGGCCCGGGCGACGCTCGAGGCGCTGGGATACGGGAATATCCGCTTCCGGGTGGGCGACGGTTCCCTGGGATGGCCCGAAGAGGCCCCCTTCGACGCCGTCATCGTGACCGCGGCCGCGGCCCGCGTGCCGGAAACGCTCAAGGGCCAGTTGGCACCCGGAGGCCGGATGGTCGTTCCCGTCGGAACCAGCCTCCAGGACCTCTACCGCTTTCGCCGGGCGGACGGCGGCTGGGACACCGAGCGCCTGCTTTCGGTCCGTTTCGTGCCGCTCGTGGGGCGAGGCTGAGGGCCCGCGGGTCTCGGCCGGGCCGTCAGTCCTCCTCGCCGTAGATACGGATGGTCGGGAGGTTCTTGGGATCCTGCCCGTGAAAGAACAACCACTTGTCGTGGCTTTCCTGTTCGTTGTAGATCTTGATGGACCGCCGCTTCGATGAGCTGACGACCCCCAGGATGCGGGCCGACTTGATCGAACCGAGGGCCCGGGCGGGGGCGACGAGGACCTCCTGGGCGCCTCCCGTCCCGCCGCCCGGCCTTCCCGTGGCCAGGATGATATCCCACTCGCCGTTCGGCCCCAGAGGATCCTTGTAAAGCTTGCGGATGCATTTCTTCTCCAGGAGGTCCTCGAGGGACGACGGGTACTGATTGGGGTTCTTGAGAAGATAGAGCCGGACGGCCTCGGCATATTGCCGGCCGCGGAAGATGAGCTCCTCCTCCTTCTCACGCTGGACCTCGGTCTGCAGGACGGGCACGGCGACCAAGAGCCCGATGGTGATGACGAAGACGGCCATCAGGAGCATGATGACGAGATAGCCGCGGCGGGGCCGGCGGGCGGCGGCGCTCATGGGGTCACCACGTCCTGTAGGGAGAGCCGTCGATGGGCGACTTGTCCTCGGATCCGGACTGGATGTCGACGACCCCCGGGATATCCATGATCATCGGGTCCTCGAGGGTCGGGACCTCGCGGATCTCGACCCAAGTCTCCGCCGAGCGGGTCATGGGATCGACCGGGATCATCCGCAGGTAGCCGTCCTGGACGAGGGTCTGCAGGGAGGCGGGGTACTTCCCCTTGTCCATGGCGTACTGGTCGATGAGCTTGCGGAGGATGAACAGGTTTTCCTTGAGAACGGCCTCGCGGGCCTTGACGGCCGCCGACCGGTACTGGGGGAGGCCCAGGCCGACGAGGAGACCGATGATGCTGAGGACGATGATCAGCTCGATGAGCGTGAAGCCCCGCTCACCAGTCACGATACCGCGTCCCGTCGAGGGCCATGGCCTGGCTCTTCGTGTAGACATCATAGACGTTCTCCTCGCCCCATCGGTCGGAGTCGGGGTCGTCCTGGTACGACCGCAGGCCCCATTCGAAGGAGCTGGTCATTGGGTCCCTGGGGATGCGGCGCAGGAATTTGACCAGGCGCTCGACGGTCTTGCCTTCCCGCTGTTCCTGGACCTCGACGCCCTCGACCAGGGTCTCCAGCGTCGGGGGGTACCCCTCGGTGTCCTCGTCGACCTGGATCTTCTTTTCGTCGGCCAGCTTCTTGTAGGAGTCGATGGCTTCGCGCATGAGCCGCAGGGCCCTCTGGAGCTCGATCTCCTTGCCGTGCTTGGCGGCCATCTTGCCGAGCGGCAGCGCGGACAGGGTGAGGATGGCCAGGAGCGAAAGGGTGATGATCATTTCCGCCAGGGTGAAGCCCCCGGCACGGGATCGTCGAAAAATCATCCGCCGGCCCTCCCCAAGAGGTTCACGGCTATTATATGCGAGCCGATCCGGAAATCAAAACCGGCCGCGCCGGTCCCGCGAGGGCTTCCGCGGCGGTCTCTCCTGACGCGGACGCTCCGATCCGGCGTCCTCGCCGCCTTCCTCGAGGGCCTTCTTGCTGAGCCGGATCTTGTTGTCGGCCGGGTCGATGCTGACGACCTTGACGGTCACGGCGTCGCCGAGATGGAGGACGTCCCGGATGCTGTTGATCCGGTAGGGGGCGACCTCGGAGATGTGGAGAAGGCCGACGAGGTTCGGCATGATCTCGATGAAGGCCCCGTATTCCTCGAGCCGGACGACCTTGCCCGTGTAGGTCCGGCCGAGCTCGGCCTCGGCCGTCAGGTCCAGGATCATCTGCTTGGCCCGCTCGGCGGCGTCCATATCCGTCGAGGCGATGAGGATCCGGCCGTCCTCCTCGATGTCGATCTTGGCCCCGGTCTGGCTGACGATCTTCTTGATGATCTTGCCCGCCGGACCGATGACCTCCCCGACCTTTTCGGGGTTGATGTTGATGATGATGATCCGCGGGGCGTAGACGGAGATCTCCGGCCGGGGCGCGGGCAGGGCCTCTTTCATGCGGGCCAGGACCTTGAGGCGGGCCTCCTTGGACCGGGCGACGATCTCCCGGAGCATGGGGAGAGTCACGTGCGCGATCTTGAGGTCCATCTGGACGGCGGTGACCCCTTTCTCCGACCCGGCCATCTTGAAGTCCATGTCGCCGAGATGGTCCTCGACGCCGGCGATGTCGGTCAGGACGGCGTACTCGTCGCCCTCCGAGACCAGACCCATGGCGATGCCGGAGACGATCATCTTGAGGGGCACCCCGGCATCCATGAGAGCCAGCACCCCGCCGCAGACGGTGGCCATCGAGGAGGATCCGTTGCTCTCGAGGATGTCGGAAACGATGCGGATGGTGTAGGGGAAGACGTCCTGGTCGGGAATGGCCGGCAGGATGGACTTCTCGGCCAGGGCCCCGTGTCCGATCTCGCGCCGGCCGGGCCCCCGCAGGAAGCCGACCTCGCCGACCGAGAAGGGCGGGAAGTTGTAATGGAGCATGAAGCGCTTCTTGGATTCCTCGCCGAGGCTGTCGAGCCGCTGGGCGTCCTCGAAGGTGCCCAGGGTCACGGTCGCCAGCGACTGGGTCTCGCCGCGGGTGAACACGGCCGAGCCATGGGTCCTCGTCAGGGGCGCGACGTCGATCGTTATGGGACGGATGTCCTCGAAAGCCCTTCCGTCGGTGCGCAGCCGCTTCCTCAGGACGAGGTCACGGAAGAGCTTTTCCTCGAGCTTGTGGAGGAGCTCGCGGGTCTCGGCCCGGTTCTCCAGGTCGTCCTCGGGGAGCCGGGACAGGGCGTCCTGCATGACCGCGTTGAGGGCGGCCTGGTTCTGCCGCTTGCCGCGGACCTGCATGGCCTCGAGGAGAGCGGCGCCGTGCTCCTGCTCAAGCCGGGCCAGCTTCTCCTGGTCGACGGTCTTGGCCGTGAACTCGCGCTTCTGGATGTTGAGTTGGGCGAACAGGTCCTTCTGGGCCCGGATGATCCGCAGATTGGCCTCATGGGCGGCGGCCAAACCTTCGAGGAGGACCTCCTCGGTGACCTCCTTGGCCCCGGCCTCGATCATGATGATGCCGCCCTCGTTGCTGACGACGGTCAGGTTGAGGGGGCTCGCTTCGAGCTCCGTGCTCGTGGGATTGACGACGTGGCGGCCGTCGACCAGGCCGACCTTGACCGCGCCGAGGGGCGTCGTGAAGGGGATGTCCGAGAAGTACAGGGCGGCCGAGGCCCCGAGCACGCCGAGGGTTTCGGGCTCGTTCTCGAGGTCGGCCGACAGGAGCAGGCCGACGATCTGGGTGTCGAAGAAGTAGCCCTCGGGGAACAGCGGTCGAACGGGTCGGTCGATCAGCCGGGCGATGAGGATCTCGCGCTCCGAGGGACGTCCCTCGCGCTTGAAGAACCCGCCGGGGATCTTGCCGGCCGCGTAGGTGTTCTCGCGGTAGTCGACGATCAGGGGCAGGAAGGACTTGGCCTCCCTCTGCTCCTTCCGGGAGGTGGCCGTGACCAGCATCATCGTGTCGCCGTAGCGCATCAGGACCGAGCCGTCGGCCTGCTTGGCGATCTTGCCGATCTCGAACGTCAGGGTGCGGTTGTTGATCTCTAGACTGATAGTGTGGGACATGGTTTATCTCCGGGTTTGGCGTTACTTCCGGAGGCCGAGCTTCTGGATGAGACGCTCGTAGCGGCCGACATCTTTCTTCTTGATGTACTCGAGGAGCCGCTTCCTCTGGCCGACCATCTTCATCAGACCGGTCCTCGAGTGATGGTCCTTCTTGTGGGCGGCGAAGTGCTTGATGAGGAGGTTGATCCGTTCGGTCAGCAGGGCGACCTGGATCTCCGGCGAGCCCGAATCCTGGGCGTGGGCCTGGTTCTCCTTGACGATCTTCGTTTTGTGTTCCTTGCTTAACACGCTATTCGTTCTCCTAGTTCTTTATCCGGGCCATTCTAGCAAATGCCCCTCGAAAAGTAAAGAAATTCTTTAAGTTGCGGGACCAAAGGCCCGGGGCGCGACGGTCGGCCCAAGCCACGGGGCGGGGGAGGCCGGAGGTCAGCCGGAGAGGGACTTCTTGCGGGCCAGCAGCTGGCGGGCGTATCTCGAGAGGAGACCGCCCTGTTTCTCCTGGCACTCGGCCAGCTTGGACTCGACCTCAGCCAAGGTCAGGGCGTTGATCTTCTTTCTCTTGGGGCCGGTATCCTCATTTGGCTCAGCCATTCGTCGTTCCTTTCCGTCGATGCCTGGGTATCCGCCCTTCCGGGGGCGGCCTGGGGAAGAATCGTATGAATTCTATCAGAACCCGCCCGATGAATCAAGGGCTCCGTTTACAAGAAGTCCGTATTCGCTTAAGATGAACGCCCGGGACCGCCGCCCGCGGAGGAGGATATGGACAGAACGGAGGAGTGCCGAGAGGCGAGAGCGCCGGGCCTCCCGATCGGGGAGCCCGACGATAGGCGGAGCGGAAAAGGCCGGTCCCGGACCGGGCGGAGGGCTTTTCGCGTCCGCGCGCTCGCCTGGTCGGCCGCCGCTCTGGCTCTCGTCGCCGGCCCGCCCTTGGCCAGACCGGCCCAGGAGCCCGCCGGCCCGGTCGTCAAGCTGTCCTACAGGGCCCTCCAGCCCGGAGAGCCGGTCATGGTCACCCTGACCTCGGCCGGATCGGCCCGCTCGGCGACCGTGACCTTTTTGGGCCTGTCGACGACTTTGACAACGTCGGCCGGCAGCCTGTCGGCCTTCGCTTTCCTGGGCATCGACGTCGGGGTCGAGCCGGGCTCGTATCCTATGGTCATCCGGATCGAGAAGACGTCGGGAGAGATCGAGGAGATCCGCAGGGACATCGAGGTGGCCCCCAAGGATTTTCCGTTCACCAAGCTGCGCTTCAAGCCGGAATACGTGACCCCGCCGCCCGAGCTGCGGGAGCGCATCCGCAGGGAAAGTGAGCTCGTGGCCTGGGTCACGTCGGTCGTCACGCCCTCGTGGCTGGGCGACGGGCCGTTCGTCATGCCCCACCCGGCGCCGACCTGGGCCAACTTCGGCCAGCGGCGGCTCAACAACGAGGTCCTCCAATCGGTCCACACGGGCCTCGACATCCGGGTCCCTTTCGGCGACCCCATCCGGGCCGCTAATGCGGGGCGGGTGGCCATGGCCAGCAACCTCTTCCTGGGGGGAAAAACGGTCATCATCGATCACGGGCGGGGCGTCTTCAGCACCTACGGCCATCTCTCGGCGCTCAAGGTCAAGAGGGGCGAGATGGTGGCCAAAGGGCAGGTCGTCGGATCTTGCGGCAGCACGGGCCGTTCGACGGGCCCCCATCTCCACTGGACGGTCAGGATCTTCGACGCCCGGGTCGATCCCGAGGCCATGCTGCTCCTTCCTCTCGAGACGCCGGAACGCGGATCATGAAAGAGACCGCTCGACCCGGAACTTTCGCCCTTGCGGGCCGTATATCATTGAGAATAGACTAAGGGCCGCCGCATGAGCATCGAGGTCAAGGACCTTCAGTTCCGCTACGGGGCGATCGTCGCCCTCGACGGCGTCAGCATGCGTCTCGGGCCGGGGGCCGTCGGGCTGCTCGGGCCGAACGGGGCCGGCAAGAGCACCCTGCTGCGGGTGCTTCTCGGCTTTCTCGTCCCGGAGAAAGGCGAGGGCCGGGTGCTCGGGCACGACATCCGCCGCGACCAGGCCCGCATCCGCCGGGTGGTCGGATACATGCCCGAGAGCGACTGTTTTGTCGCCGGGATGGACGCCGTGACGTTCACCTCCTACTTCGGGGAGCTTTCGGGGATGCCCCGGCAGGAGGCCATGAAGCGGGCCCACGAGGTCCTGTTCTATGTCGGGCTGGGGGAGTCCCGCTACCGTCTTCTCGACCAGTATTCGGCCGGCATGAAGCAGCGCCTCAAGCTGGCCCAGGCCCTGGTCCACGACCCGAAGATCCTGTTCCTCGACGAGCCGACCTCGAACCTCGATCCCCATGGCCGGATCGAGGTCCTCGAGCTCATCAAGGACGTGGCCTCGAACAAGGACATCCAGGTCCTCATCTCCTCCCACATCCTGGCCGACATCGAATCGATCTGCTCCTCGGTCGTCATCCTCAACAAGGGGAAGGTCGCCGCCGAGGGACGGATGGAGGACCTGCGGGCCATCCGCTACAGCCTCTACGAGCTGCGCATCAAGGGAGAGGAGGCCCCCTTCCTGGCCGATCTCGAGGCCATGGGCTGCCGGGTCGACGGGACCGAGGACCGCCTTCTCAAGGTCTACATGCCGGCCGAGCGCGACCGCATGGACATCTTCCGGGCGGCCTCGAGGACGGGCGTCCAGCTGCGCTATTTCGTCAAGAGCCGGACCTCGCTCGAGGACCTGTTCGCCGGCGTCGTGGGGGTCGACTGATGGCCACCGTGCGGGCCAAGGGCTACGCTCATTGGGAGGGCGCCCCCGTCGAGCGCCGCTTCCCCTGGTGGCCCATCACCCGGACGGGCATCATGCTGGCCTTCCGCAGGAAGCGCTTCAAGTTCGCTTTCGCCATGTCCTTCGTCCCGGCCTTCGTCTTCCTCGTCGGGCTCTACGTCTCCGAGCGCATCGATGATTTCCGCCACATGATCCGGGGCGGCAACCAGCTGCTCAACATCACCCCGAACTACTTCAAGGCCTATATGACCAACGACTTCCTGCTCCTCCCCATCGTCTTCGTCCTGGCTTTCGCCGGGGCCGGGCTCATCGCCGACGACCTCAAGCACAACTCCCTGCAGCTCTATTTCGCCCGGCCGCTGAGGAAGGCCGATTACGTTCTGGGCAAGATGTCCGTGGTCGCCTTCTTCGTCCTCATCCTGACGGCCCTGCCGGGGATCGTCCTGCTCATCTTCAAGCTCGTCTTCGCCGGCAGCTTCAAGTTCCTGCTCGACTACCCCTGGCTGCCCCTGTCGATCCTGGGCGTTTCGGCCCTGCTGACGGTCTTTTTCTCTTTCGGTATCCTCTTGCTGTCCTCCCTGAGCGACAAGAGCCGTTATGTCACGATCCTGGTCTTCATGAGCTACTTTTTCTCGGACATCCTGTTCGGCATCCTCTACGGGATCTTCCGCAAGCCGGCCCTGGCCCTGTTCTCGATCAGGGCCAACATCCAGCAGGCCGGGGCCTTCCTCTTCGGGCAGAAGCTGCCCCACGCGTTCGCCGCGGGCTGGTCGTTCCTGGTCCTGGCCGGCATCTGCCTCCTCGCGGCCGCCGTTCTCCATCGCAAGGTCCGGAGCGTGGAGGTCATCCGATGAGCGCCGCCGTCATCCGGGCCGAGAGCCTGTCCAAGTGGTACGGCAACGTGCTCGGGCTGAGCGACGTCAGCCTGGAGATCGACAGCGGTATCACCGGCCTGCTCGGTCCCAACGGGGCCGGCAAGTCGACCTTCATGAAGCTCGTCACCGGGCAGATGAAACCCAACATCGGCCGGGTCACGGTCCGCGGCCGCCGGACCTGGAACGAACCTTCGCTCTATCGGTCGATCGGGTTCTGCCCGGAGCCGGACGCATTCTACGAGGACGTCACCGGATGGCAGTTCCTGACGGGCCTTCTCCGGTTCCACGGGTACGGGCCGGCCGAGCGGGCCGAGCGCGCCGGCCGGGCCCTCGAGGTCGTCGATCTCTTCAAGGACAAGGACCGGCTCATCCGCGGCTACAGCCGGGGCATGCGCCAAAGGGTCAAGTTCGCCCAGGCCATCGCCCACGACCCGGAGATCGTCATCCTCGACGAGCCGCTGTCGGGCCTCGATCCGCTGAGCAAGCGCAAGCTCATCAAGCTCATCAAGAGCTTCCGAAGCGAAGGCCGGACGGTGCTCGTCTCGAGCCACGTCCTGCCCGAGATCGAGGCCTTGACGACGCGCATCGTCCTCATCCACCAGGGCAAGATCCTGGCCCAGGGCGACATCCCCTACGTCCGGGAGCTCATCGAGGCCCATCCGCACGTCATATCCGTCCGGTCGAGCGATCCGCGCCGGCTGGCCTCGAGGTTCGTCGCCGATCCGGCGGTCCAGAAGATGACCTTCGATCCGGACGGCCGGACCCTGGTCGTCGAATCCCGCCAGCGGGACCGCTTCTTCGACCTGCTCACGAAGGCCGCCCTCGAGGCCGGGGTGGCGATCGACGAGATCACCTCGCCCGACGACAATCTCCAGGCGGTCTTCGATTACCTCGTGGGGAAATGAGATGAGCGTCCATCAGCGCATCGCGGAATTCGCCGCCTCGGCCCGGGAGGTCTCGGCCTTCTTCTTCTTTCTCGGCCGTAGGGGAGGGAAGGCCCGGGTCTTCGCCCTCCTGGGCCTCATCCCGGTCGTCCTGGCCGTCGTCGTCCGTATCGTCATGCACGGCCGGTCCGAGGACGTCGCCGCCGTCTTCACCGAGATCCTGATGGTCTTCTTCCTGCAGTTCTATATCGTCATCCTGTCGCTGTTCTTCGGGACCTCGATCGTCGCCGAGGAGATCGAGGGACGGACCCTGCCCTATCTCGTCAGCCGGCCGCTGACCAAGCCGGGCATCATCGCCGGGAAGTACGGGGCGTACGTCCTGCTGATGGTCCTCATGGTGACGGTCAACCTGGCCCTCTCGTATTTCGTCATGAACAGCGACCGGCTGGGCGCGGTCTCCCTTTACGTGACCTTCCTCAGGTACGCCGGCGTGCTGGCCCTGGGGGTCCTGGCCTACACGGCCTTTTTCACCTTCCTCGGAGCGGTCCTCAAAAAGGCCATCCTGGTCGGGCTGGTGTTCGGCTTCGGCTGGGAGAACGTCATCCAGTATTTCCCGGGCTCGACCCAGAAGTTCTCCCTCGTCCACTACCTGAAGTCGCTTCTGCCTTACCGCCCCATGCGGGGCGGGGGAGGATACCTCACCATGCTGCTCTTCAGGCTCGAGCCGACCGGCCCGGCCGTCTCCGTCCTGACGCTGGCCGCCGTCACGGCCGTCTTTCTGGCGCTGGCGGGCGCCATCTTCCGGGCCAAAGAGTACCTGTTCGAAGAATAGCCGCGCCGCCGCGGCGGGGGCCGCCTATTTCTTTTCCTCCGGCTCGGCGGGGGCCTTTTCGCCCTGGACCATCTCGCCGAGCGTGTCCTGGGCCGTCTTCTGGAGCTTCTGGAGGAGCGATTCCGGCAGCTCGGCGTAGAGCCGGACATAGTCCTTGCCGGAGGTGATCTCGATCCCGCCCATGGCCTCGCCGATGGCCGGCTCCTGCCCGGCCATCATGGCCCCCATGCCTTTCAATCCATTGAGGGTCGCGGCCAGATTCTCGTTCTGCTCCTCGGTCCCTCCCATGGTCCGGATGTCGACCATCAGGTTGTTGTTGAGATAGTCGAAGGACATGTTCACGGCCGTGATGCCCTCCATGACCTTGAGCATGGGATTGCCGGCGACGGCCTCACCGATAAGGGCAGGCGGGATGGTCAGCGCGCCCCAGGCCATGGCCGACTTGTTGACGGGCTTGAGGGCCCGGCCCATGGCCTCGTTATTGGACAGGGAATAGGCGTTTTTCTGATGGACGTCGATGACCGACTTGACCGCCGCTTCGGTGCCGACGAGGATGTTGGAGGCGTCCAGGAAAGCCCCGTAGGCCATCGGGCCGGTCTGGCCCTCGGCCCGCCCTTTGTAAAGCGTGATCCCGGAATAGTCCTCTTCGAGCAGCTCGGCGGTGTTGCCTCGGAGCAGCTCGAGCAAGGGGTCCTTTTCGTAGCGGAGGTTGACGAGCACGGCCGTGTCCGGGCTCTTGGCGTCCATGGCCCCGGTGACGCCCATGACGATGAAGAAGATGTCCTTCATCGGATCGATGCCGACGGCCTTGACGAACTCATCGTAGCTCTTCTTGGCCTGCTCGTCCTCGAGCGACCGCTTGGCCGCCGCCGTGCCCATGGCCCGGCCGACGTCGATGACCATGACGGCCTGGGTCGTTTCGGGCAGGAGGTTCATCAGGGCTACCGCCGACGCCGATCCGGCCTGGGTCCCTCCCCCTGCGCAGGCGGTCATAAAGGCGGCCGTGAGGACCGCCAAGACGATTACGGATGTTTTTTTCATGATCCTCTCCTTCCATTCGGGGAATACGGATTTCCGTCAGGGAAGTTCCCCGCGGGCAGACTATACCATTGTCCGGGGACGCCGACAACCCCGCCGGGGGGGCGGGGATCGCCGCCTCGTCTATTGATTTCCGCCCCGTCTTCGGATAAATGTTAGTCCGGGAAGGAGAGTGCCCCGATGATGAAACGCGCCATCCCTTGGGCCCTGGCCGCCCTCACGCTGGCCGCCGTCAGCCCGGCCGCCGAGCGAACCCTGGCCTCGGAAGCATTGACCCGGGCCCTGATCGACGAGGTCTCGGGAGAGATCGCCTTCCGCTACACGAACCTCGTCTCCGGCTACGACCGTATCCAGGCCTCCGAAGGCTGGCGGGCCGCGGCGGAAGCCGTCCGGCGGGAGCTGCTCCGCCTGGGCTACGACGACGCCGCGATCGAGGGCTGGCCCTCCGACGGCACGCGCCGCTATTACACCTACCGCAGCGTCATCGGCTGGCGGGCGAAGAAAGCCGAGCTGTGGATGGTCTCGCCGTCGCGCGAGCGGCTCTGCGATTACGAGGAGGTCCCGTTGACCCTCGTCAAGCACAGCGGACCGGGTCGGGTCGAGACCGAACTCGTCGACGTCGGGTCCGGCCTGGGCGAGGCGGCCTATCGGGGCCGGGACGTCAAGGGCAAGATCGTCCTGGCCACCGGGCCGACCGCCGAGGTCATGCGGCAGGCCGTCATCGAGAGGGGGGCCGTCGGCGTTTTGACCTATTACGCTCCCGACACCCGGCCCGGCTACCCGAACATGATCCGGTACACGGCCCTCTGGCCGACCTGGGAGGAGAAGGACCGGCTCGGCTTCGCCTTCAACATCAGCAAGAACCAGGGCGCGACGCTCAAGCGCCTCCTCGAGGAGGGCCGGCGGGTCGTCCTCAAGGCCGAGGTCGACACGGAATTCTATAGGACCGAGATCGAGACCCTGACGGCCTCTTTCCCCGGGGCCGTCGAACCGGACAAGGAGATCCTGCTGGTCGCCCATCTCTGCCACCCGATGCCGAGCGCCAACGACAACGCCAGCGGCAGCGGGGGGCTTCTGGAGATGGCCCGGGCCCTGCGCCGGATGGTCGACTCGGGGGCCGTCGAGCCCCCCCGCCGGACCGTCCGGTTCCTCTGGGTGCCCGAGTTCAACGGATTGGTCCCCTACGTCCAGGCCCATCTCGAACGGACGCGCAACACCCTGGCCGCTATCAATTGCGACATGATCGGGGAGGACCTCCACAAGACGGGCGGGATCCTCAACATCGTCCGGACCCCCGACTCGATGCCGACCTTCCTCAACGATGTCGTGGCCGACTTCGCCGCCCTGGCCGAGTCTTTGAACCTGACCAGCCTCAACGGCAGCCGCCATCCGTTCGTCTGGAGGCCGGTCCCTTATAGCGGCGGCAGCGACCACGTCGTCTTCAACGACGGGGCCCTCCGCGTGCCGTCGGTCATGCTCAACCGCAACGACATCTTCCACCACACGAGCCTCGATACGATGGACAAGGTCGATCCGACCGAGCTGCGGCGGGTGTCGTTCCTGGCCCTGGGCTCGGCGTATTACCTGGCCTCGGCCGGCGACCGCGAGGCGATGGACATGGCCCGGCTCATCCTTCGCAACGGATTCGGGCGGTTCACGGCCGACCTCTTCGACGGCTTCAACGGGCTGTACGGGGCCGGCACCATGGAGGAGCTCCACGCCGCCTACAAGCAGGCCCTGAACATCATCGCCCACTCCGGCCGGCGGGAAAGGGACTCGGTCCGCTCGACCCTGGCCTTCGCCGGGAACCCGTCGGCGAGCAAGGAGATCGCCGCTCTTTGCTCTCCCTTGGAGTCGGCCCTGCTGTCGTTCCCCAAGGAGGCGGCGGCCCTCTATAGGGCCCAGTGCACCCGCCTCGGCGGAGTGCCCAAGCCCCTGTCCCTCAGCGAGGCCGAGCGGGCCCTGACCAGCCTGGTGCCGGTCCGGGCCGAGGATTTCGTCGGCCCGCTGCAGACGCATTACCTGGTCGAAAAGCTGGGGCCCGGCGTCCTCGGCTCCCTTGGGCTCAGGGGCAACGCGGCCTACGAGGCCCTCAATTTCACAGACGGGAAGCGGAGCCTGCACGACATCTTCCTGGCGGTCTCAGCCCAGTTCGGGCCCCTCGATCCGGAGCACGTCGCGTCCTTTTTCAGGACCCTCGAAAAGGCCGGCCTGGTAGCCATGAGGAAGCGCGGATGAACGTCGCAAGCCGACCGCAGCTGAGCCCTTTCCAGAAGCTCGTCAGAGGACGACGGAGCATACGCCGTTTCCTCGAAACGCCGGTCGACCGCGACAGCGTCCTTTCCTGCTTGGAAGCCGCCCGCCGGGCCCCATCGGCCCACAACGCCCAGCCCTGGCGCTTCTTGGTCGTCGACGACCCGGCCGTCAAGGCCCGGATGGCCGCGGCGGCCTTCTCCGGCATCTATTCCGGGTCGAAGTTCGCCGCCAGGGCCCCGGTCATCATCGTCATGCTGGCCAAGCTCGACTTCGTCGCCGACCGCCTGGGCAGCCGGCTCCAGGGGGTTCCCTATCATTTCGTCGACCTCGGCATCGCCGGCGAGCACATCGCCCTTCAGGCCGAGGAGCTCGGGCTGGCCACCTGCTGGATGGGATGGTTCCACGCCCGAAAGCTCCGCAAAGCCCTGGCCATCCCCAAGACATTCAAGATCGTGGCCATGATGCCCCTCGGACGCGCTGAAAAGAGGCCGAGCCGGGAACCTGCCCGGCGGAGCCTCCGGGAGATCGTCTCGTTCAACCGTTGGGGCGGGGAGGAGGGCCCGGACCGTTGGCCGGCGGACGACTGAGGGAGCGGGACATGGTGTTTTTCCTTCTCATCGTCCTTTCCGTTTACGGGCTCGTCAATTTCTACATCGGGAAGCGGGGCTGGCAGGCGCTGGCAGTCCACCCGACGGCCCGGGCCCTGTTCCTGACCGCTTTCATCGCCGTCGTCCTCTGCTATCCAGTGGGCCGGATCGTCCTCAGCCGCGGCGCGGCCGGGCTGGCGGCCCCCTTCATCAAGCTGGGCTCGCTGCACATGGCCTTCATGCTCTATCTTTTCATGGGTGTCGTGCTGGTCGATCTCGTCCGTCTGGCCGATACCTTTCTGAGGTTCATCCCGTCCTCGCTTCGGGCGCCCGGACGGGCCGGCCCGGTCCTGTTCGGCCTGGTCGCGGGAGCGGCCCTGTTGACGGTCGCCGGCGGCGCGGTCAACGCCGCCCGGCCGCGTATCGCGGAACTCGACATCCGCATCGACAAGAGGGCCGGGGCCCGCGACCGGATGACCGTGGTCATGGCCTCGGACTTCCATCTCGGGACCTTGATCGGGCCGGCCCGCCTGGGAAAGATCGTCGACCGGATCAACGCCCTCGAGCCGGACATCGTCCTCATGCCGGGAGACATCGTCGACGAAAGCGTGACCGACGAGCAGGAAGCGCGGATGAGCTCGGTGATGCGAAGGATAGAGGCCCCACTCGGCGTCTTCGCCGTGCCCGGCAACCATGAGTTCTACAGCGGTCTGGAGAGGAACCTGGCCTGCCTGCGGGCGTGCGGCATCCAGGTCCTCGAGGACGAGGCCGTCGAGGTCGCCGGCGCCCTGGTCATCGTCGGCCGCCGCGACCCGAGCGTCCTCAAGAAGCAAGAGAGCCGCGTCCCGATCCCCGTCATCCTCGAGCGGGCGGGGGTCGATGAGGGCCTTCCGATCGTCCTCCTCGACCATCAGCCTCTCCGGCTCGAAGAGGCCCGGGAGGCCGGCGTCGACCTCCAGCTGTCGGGCCACACTCACGCCGGACAGCTCTTCCCCCTCGATCTCATCAACAAAAGGGTCTGGGAGCTCCATTGGGGCTATCTACGCAAGGGAGGCACGCAGTATTACGTCACATCCGGCGTCGGCACCTGGGGCCCCCCGGTCCGGACGGGCAGCCGCCCGGAGATCGTCCGCATCGCCTTGGCTGTCGGAACAGACCGATGATCGTACCCCGGGCACGATCCCACGGGCTTCATAAGCCCTGAAGGACCTTATCGACCGTGAGGGCCTATCTCATTCGAGAAGATGAGAGAGGACGGCTATCGTCCCCTCACGGCCATTCGTTCCCCGGAAATGGGAGAAGAACCTGAAAAGAGGAGGGAGCATGCGCCGCTCGCCGATCATTGTGTTGATCCTGACGCTGGTCGTCGGTTTGAAGACCATGCCCGCCGACGGGTCCCCGCAGGGGACCGAGGCCGAAGGGACGGTCGCGGATTTCGCGATCGAGCGCGGGGACCTCGAGCTGGCCCGCCCGGCCATGCCCCGAGCGCCCTTCACCAAGGCCGGGCGAAAGTTCGCCCTGCTCGGCTTCGAGAGCGGCGGCTTCGAGGCCTGGGCCTATCCGCTCAAGCTCCTCCGCAATTTCGACCTCTCATTCCTCATCGGCACGAGCACCGTGCCCATCGAGGCGCGGGACATCGTCCGCCGCGTCTCGGCACAACCGGCCGTCACGACGCTGACCTACGCGTACCAGTCGTTCACGGTCAAGGCCCACTACGTGGCCCCCGTCGGCGACCCAGGCGCGGTCATCCTGCTTGATATCGACTCCACCGAGCCGTTGACCGTCGTCTGCGGGTTCCTGCCCGTTCTCCAGCCCATGTGGCCGGCCGGACTCGGCGGCCAGTACGCCCATTGGGACGGCGGTCTGAAGGCCTACCTGATCTCGGAGCCGACCCGCAAGAACCACGGCTACATCGGCTCTCCGGCGGCCAAGGGCATCTCCTACACGCCCGCGCACATGCTGTCGGACGTCGCCAGCCAGTTCAAGATCGAGATCGCCGATCCCCGGGCCGTCGAGGGCCGGTTCATCCCCATCGTCGTCGCCGGAGGGAAGGGTCCCCGGGACCAGGTCCGCGAGACCTATGCCCGTCTGGCCGCCGCTCCCGAGGCGGCCTACCGCCGGGCCGTCGCCCATTACGCCGATCTCAAGGGATCGACCTTGAGCATCGCCACTCCCGAAAAGACCATCGACCTGGCCTTCGAGTGGGCCAAAGCGGCTCTCGACGGCTTGATCGTCGACAACCCCGACCTGGGCCTGGGGATGGTCGCCGGGCTTGGCCCCTCGGGAACGGGCGGCCGGCCGGGCTTCGGCTGGTTCTTCGGCACGGACGCGTATCTCAACTCCCTGAGCCTCAACAGCCTGAACGGCTACGATCTGTCCCGCCAGGCCCTGGCGTTCACCCGGAAATGGCAGCGTGCCGACGGCAAGATGGCCCACGAGCTTTCGCAGGCCGCCGGCTATCTGCGCTGGTGGGATGATTATCCCTACGGCTACATCCACGGGGACACGACGCCCTATTACATCGTGGCCGTCGAGGACCACTTCCGGATGACGGGGGACGAGGCCTTTCTCAAGCAGAGCTGGCCGTCCCTGGTCAAGGCCTATGAATGGTGCCTGACGACCGACCAGGACGGCGACGGCCTGATGGACAACAGCCGGGCAGGTCTGGGGGCCCTGGAATTCGGCGCCTTGACGGGCATCCAGACCGATATCTACCTCGGCGCCGTCTGGGTCCGGGCGAACATGGCCATGCAGCGGCTGGCGGCCGCGGTCGGTGACAAGTCGCTCTCACGCCGGGCCGCGGCCCTGGCCGCCCGGGCCGCCGCGTCCTGGGACCGTCGTTTCTGGGACGCCGAGAACAAGCGGTATTCCTACGCCTTCAACAAGGACGGCCGGCTCGTCCCCGAGCTGACCCCATGGAGCGCCCTCGGATTGGCCTGGGGGCTCGGCGACAGGTCCCGCGGAGCGGAGACCCTGGCCCGCTTGAACGCGGCCGACATGACGACCGACTGGGGTGTTCGCATGTTGTCCGAGGGCAGCCCGCTCTTCGAGCCGCTCAACTACAACTACGGTGCCGTCTGGCCCTTCTTGACAGGCTGGGTCGCGGCCGCGCTGTTCGAGTACGATTTCGTGCCCCAGGCCTGTCACGTCCTCCGGGCCAACGCCAGGCACACCTTCGACAACGCCCTGGGGACGATCATGGAGCTCTTCTCCGGCCATCAGAACATCTGGCCCCAGGAAGGGGTTCCTCATCAGGGGTTCTCGAGCACCGGTGTCGTTTTGCCGCTGGTCCGCGGCCTCCTCGGCCTTGACGGGGACGCCGCCGCCCGGACGGTCATGTTCCGTCCCCGGCTTCCGGCGGACTGGCCCGGCGTTCGCCTCTCGGGCTGGAGGATCGGGGCCGCTCGGTTCTCATTCGAGCACGAGCGCGAGGATACGGAGATCACGCTCCGCGTCCGGTCGGAGAACGCGCCGGCTTTCAAGCTCGTTTTCGCTCCGGCCCTCGGTCTGGGAACGAGGGTCCTGTCGGCGTCGCTCAACGGCGCTCCGATCGCCGTCGCCGGCGGAGAGGCCTTCCCTGGGGCCCAGGCCGTCCGGCCCCGCATGGAGATCCCGCTGACCGGGGACGATACCGTCCGCCTGACCCTCGAGCCGGCCCCGGAGATCGTCCTCCCGCCCGGGCCGTCCTTGACAGGGGAAATCAGCCGTGGGCTTCGGATCATCCGGCAGTCCCTGGAAGGCCGGGACCTCCATGTCTGGGTCGAGGGGCTGTCGGGGGAGACCTACGAACTGGGGATCCGTCGATGGGAACGCGTCGAGGCGGTTGACGGCGCCGCGCATGACGGTGACCGGATCTCCCTCGAGATCCCCGAGGGGCCGGCCCGGTTCTCGGCCCACCGCTTCACCCTTCGCATTCGCTGAGGCGGCCCTTCGGGAGAGCCCCGCCCCGACGGGCCTCCCTTCTGCGCAACGGACGGTCCCGTTCTCTCCTTTGGGGCACAGGGGCCAACGGCTATGGACGCCGATGGATCACGAGTCCGGGAAAGGGGAGAGGAAATAAAAAAAAGCGGGGAAAGGCCCCGGCCTTCCCCCGTTCCGATCTGCCGAACGAGAGTAAGACTACTTCTTTGCGGGGGGCGCGGCCGTCTTGGTCGCGTCGTAGCGGCGGACGACCTCGTCGGTGATGTCGATGGCCGGGTTGATGTCCACGACGCCGCTCGATCCGAGGTCGAGCACGATGTCGTAGCCCTGCTCTCTTCTCAGGGCCTTGATGACCGTGAGCATCTCCTCGCGGATCTTGTTGATGAGCTTGGCGGCGTACTGCTGGTTCTCGCGGGCCTTGTCCTCCTGATAGCGTTTCCGCTCGGTCGACTTCGTTTCGAGGTCGCTTTGGACGGCCATCAGCGCTTCGGCGGTCATCGTCAACCGCCCGGTCGCCAGCTTGTTCTCGAGGGCCCGGATGGCGTCGTCCATCTTCTGGATGTCGGCTTGGATCTTCGAGTCGCGGCCCTGCAGCTCCGTCAAGACCTTTTTGCCTTCCGCCGAGCTTTCGAACGCGCGCTGGGAGTCGATGACGGCGATCTTGACCGCCTGCTGGGCGTACGACACGGCCGTGAGCGTGAGCAGCAGCCCGAGGACGAGGGGTACGAGGATTTTCGTTCTTTTCATAAGGGCCTCCTTTGAGCCTTTACTCTAAAAACCCGCTCCAGCGGGGAACGGTTCCGTATTTTACCACGTTCAGAGGATTTTTTTAAGGAAATCGGTGATCCGGTCGAGGGCCTTGAGGAGATAATCCGGTTCCGGGCCGTATCCGAAGCGGAGAAAGCCCTCCATCTCGAAATGGTCGCCGGGCACGATGAGGACGCTCTTTTCGCGCCGCAGGAGGTCGGCGAGCTCGGTCGAGGGGACGTCGAGCTTGTAGCGGGCGAAGCAGATGGCCCCGGCATCGGGAGGGCGGTATTCGAACAATCCGCCCTGGGCCCGCAGCCAGCCGTCGAGGACCGGGAAATTGGCGTTCAGGATGCCTCGCGTGCGCTGGAGGATCCGCTCCCTGTTGCCGGGGGCCAGGGCGATCGAGGCCAGCCGGTCGCTCAAGGCCGAGGGCGAGATGGTCGTGTAATCGTGATAGGGCCATATCCTCTTGATGACTTCCTCGGGACCGACGACCCAGCCGATCCTCAGGCCCGGCAGCCCGTAAGCCTTGGACAGGCCGTTGACGGCGAGGACCCGGTCATAAGCGCCCCAGAAGCTCGGGGTCCGGTCCCCGGCCAGCTCGGCCCCCTGATAGACCTCGTCGGCCAGGATCCAGATCCCGTGCTTGGCGGCCAGATCGATGATGCCCTTCATGGATTCCGGGCTCAGCACGGCCCCGGTCGGGTTGTTCGGATTGGTCAGGACGATGAGCTTGGTCTTTTCGGTGACCAGCCGGCCCAGCTCGTCGAGGTCGGGCTGCCACCCGAGATCCTGGCGAAGACAGAAGGGCTTGACGACGGCCCCGAAGGCCTGCAGAAGGCCTCCCATCTGCATGTAGTTCGGCAGTTCGAAGAGGACCTCGTCGCCCGGCTCGATGAGGCTCCAGATGAGAAGGAAATTGGCCTCCGAGGAACCGGCCGTGGCCAGGATCTGCTCGAGGCCGATGCCGGGATAGAGGCGGGCGATCTGCTCGCGCAGCCCGACCGTCCCGTTGGTCTGGGTGTAGCCGATCTCGATGTCCGTCAACTGATCGAGCTCAGCGGGCGTCAACAGGCCCTTGAGGTTCAGGGGATGGACACCGCTCTCGGAAAGATTGTAGTCGACGACGTTCTCCCAGGTCGACTGCATACGCTCCATCTTGAAGATATCGATCTTCATCGGGACCTCCTTTGCTCTATCGCTCGGCTCATTGCTAGATATCGACCTTGAACGCTCCCTTGAGGGCGAAGGCGAAGGCCAGGGACAGGAAGAAATAGGCGACCAGCCAATGGACCGTCAGGCCGAAGGCGGCCAGCCGGGCCGCAGGATAGAGGATCTCGACGGACCGGACGGGCGTCCCTCCGGGCAGCGGCGGCTCCCCCGGGTGAAGGATCCTGTCCCAGAAGGACCCCCGGGAGGCCGCAGCCGAGACCCGGGTCAAGGGCGGCCCGCCGACCCTCACGGACTTCTCGAGGGTCCGTTCGCCGACGCGTAGGAGGATCTTGCCTTGGCCCTCGGTCAAGGCCTTGAGCCGCCAGACGATCTCGTCCTCGTCCGGGATGCGCACGGCCGGCGAGTCGACGGCCACGGCCGCCGGGCTGGTCAAGCCGATCCTTAGCGCGAGCGGGTCCGTGCCCGGCTCGAGACGGACCCTGAGCAAGGTCTCGTCGCCGGGCATCAGGGGAAGGCGGTCGTACCAGATGCCGATCTGGGCGAGGATGAGGACGAGGGGCACGATCATGACCAACAGGGGCTTGAGGTTGGCGGCGATATAGCGCAGGTTGGCCTTGACGATGCCGCCCTGGGCGCTCATCGTGACGCGCAGGTTGTCCTTGAAAAGACGAAGCTCGAGAAGATGGGCTTTGATGCGGTCCTTGGCGGAGCGCACGGCACTTTGGTCGGAGGTCAGCTTGAAGATCTCGAGCATCAGCAGGGCCGTCAGGAGCGACAGGGCGGCCATCCCGAACCACGGCGAGACCCCCCGGAAGGGCCAAAGGGCCAGCCCGACGAGGCGGCCGAAGACGAGATTGACGAAGTGCATGGACCCTCAGCCGATGTAACCCAGTCCCTTGAGCTTTTTCTTGACCTCTTCCTCCGAGTCCGCCTCCTCGAGCTTGGCGATCTCTTTTTCGAGGCAGTGGGAGACGAACTCCTCGGCCGAGGAATAGCCCGACATCTCGGCGTACTTCTTGATCTTGTCGAGCAGGGCCTTGTCGATCTTGATCTTCGCGTTGCTCATGGTCGAGACTCCTTGTCCTATCTTGCGTCGAAGACGTCGCGGCCGGTCATCTCCGCGGGCCTCTCGACGCCGAAGACGGCCAGGATCGAGGCCGTCAGGTCGTGGAGGGCGGGGGAGCCGGCCGCGATCGTTCTGTTGGCGAAGACGATGCCGGGCAGGACGTCCGGGGCCGCCATGTGATCGCCGCTCCATTTCTGGGTGTTGTCCGTCAGGACCTCGCGCGGGAACCCGCCGAGGGGCGACTGCCACGAGATGCGATAGCCGGGAGCGAAGCCGAGGACGATGTCCGGGGCCAGCCCCGCATGGGCCCCCCGGTAGACCTCCTTGGAGATGAAGGCTTTGCGGACGACCCGCTCGCCCGTCAGGGGGTCGGTCAGGGCCTCGAGCTTGCGGGCGATCTCGCGGACGAGGTTGTCCTTCTCCGCCCCGGGCTTGACGGCGCCCTGGGCCTCGCGGCCGGCCTCGTTGACGTAAAGGCTGTTGAGGCCGATGCCGTAGGCCCGGGTTCGGGGCCAGTCCGTGTTGTCGAACAGGACCGACTCCTCCTGCCGCCTGGGGCTTTGGAGACGGTGATAGCCGTTGTGGAGGAGCCACGTGTTGAGGTTGAAGCCGCGCCGGAACGTGTTGAAGCCGTGGTCCGAGAGGACCATGACGACGGTGTCCTTATCGGCCTTGGTCAGGGCCATGTCCAGGGCCCGGTCCAGCTCGGCGTAGCTCTTGGCGATAACGTCCCCGAAATGGGCGGCCAGACGGGCATCGTAGGCCGGATGACCGGGATCGACCAGCCGCCAGAACATGTGCTGGCGCTGGTCGGCGTTGGAAAAGTAGTAGAACAGGAGCCCGGCGTCGAAGCGGCCGAGCTCGTACTCGAGCATGGCCATGCTCTCCTCGTAGACCATGTCGTCGAGCTCAAGGAACTCCTCCTCGTCGAGGACCCCATTCTCGAGGGCGCTCGTGTCGGCCGGCAGGCCCTTGGTGAAGAAGGGCCCGAAGCGGCGCTCGAGCTCCCGGGCGTAGGACTCCGGCGTCGAGAGGGGCAGGGCCGGCCGGGCCGGGTCGAAGTGGATGGGGGACACGTAGAGCTTGAACTTGGGACGGACCTCCTTGAGATAGAACAGGCAGATGCCGTGGACGCTCTGCGTCGGGATGAGCCCGAAGCGGACGCGCTTCCAGCCGCTCCATTCACCCTCGCGCAGGATGAATTCGTTGGATTGGATCTTGATCTTGGCGGCCGCTTCGACCGGGTCGATGAAGACCTGGAAGGGGATGGTCGCCTCGGGCGCGTCGGTCCGGAAGGTGTTGACGGGGCCGGTCAGCTCGGCCTCGACCCGGTTGCCGACGACCCAGACGTCGTAGACGCGCCCTCCGCCTCCGGCTTCCTGGAGGATCTCGCGCCGCTCGTTCGTGTAGTAGCTGAAGATCCCGTATGATCCCTTAAGGTCGGGGGTGTTCATGCCGGCGAACGTTCTCTGCCCGGTCTCGGCCGGCGGGTAGTTCGTGGGCATCTTGAAGATGGTCGCCGGGATATCGGCCTCCTCGAGGGCCTGCCAGAAAGTCTTCCCCTTGCGAAGGCTCCGGACCTGGCCCCCCGAGATGGGGATGATGGTCTTGCCTATCCGCACGGTCTTGGAGGCGGCGGTCGTCTCGGTCGACGAGAAGACCGGGATATAGGATGCGGGGTCCCGGTGGATGAAGTCGAAGATGGCGTGGCCTCCGGGATCCATGCCGGTGATGAAGTTCGACCAGGCCACCGGGGTTTGGGGGGGGAGGCTGGTCCCGAGAGCCTTGAAATCCCCGCCCCCGCGCAGAAGCCTGCTGAAGGCCGGAAGGCGGCCCTCGTCCATCCAACGCCGGGTCAACACGGGATCGAGCCCGTCGAGGCCGAGGACGATCATCTTCTTCGTCGTCCGCGCCCGCCCGTAGACCTTGGGCACGAACCGACCCGGGCCGCCGAGTCCCATGGCGGCCGAAGCGACCACGCCGGCCTTGATGAATTCGCGGCGGCTCAAGGCCGCCGGCTTGGTTCTTGCTTTCATGATGCCCTCTTGTCCTTGTCGTCCGGGCTCGCGGACGCGTCGAAGAGGACGCGCCCGTCCATGTGTCCCGGCGGAGTGAGCCCGAAGAGGGCCAGGGTCGTCGGGGCGATGTCCATGATGGACGGGCTCTGGACCCCGGTCTTGCGGCTGGAGAAGAAAACCCCCGGGACGAGGGCGGGGTCGATACAGTGGTCCCCGCTCCACGCCTTGCGGTTGTCCTCGAAGACGACCTCGTTGACGATGCCCGTGACACCATCCCAGGAGGCCCGATAGCCCTCGTTGTAGCCGACGATGAGGTCCGGAGCGTTGTCCTTGAAGGGCCCGGCGTAGACGGCGTCGCGGTCATAGACCCTCAGGACGGCCGTCGGGCCGCCGGCCCCGTCCTTCAAGCCGGTGAGCCCGCCGATGAGCTCGGCCTTCAGCCGTCCGGCCTCCTCGCCGGGGGCCACAATGCCCTTGGCTTCCCGGCCCTTGAGGTTGAGATACACGCCGCCGAGGCCCAGGGCGTAGGCCCGGGTCCGCTCCCAATCGACGTCACGGAACCACTCGCCGCTTTCCGCCCGGCCGTCCTTGAGGGCCAGGTACCCGTTCCGCAGGAACCAGGAATTGAGATTGACGCCCCGTCGGAAGGCCTTGAAGCCATGGTCCGACATGACGAAGAGGACATCGCGGTCGCCGAGAGCGTCCGCCACCCGGCCGACGAGGTCGTCCATCCTCCGATAGAGCTCCTCGATGACCGAGGCGCTCATGCGGGCCGGGGCGCCCTTGAGCGCCGGATGGGTCTTGTCGAGATAGCGGAAGAACATGTGCTGGATGCTGTCGGTCGTCTCGAAGACGATGGCCACCAGGCCCCGGGGCGTCTTCCGCAGGGCGTTCCATAGCATGGCCTCCCACTCGGCGTGATTGGCGTAGGTCAACTCGAGGAAGGCCTTCTCGTCGAGGGCCCCCTCGTTGAGGGCCCAGGTGTCGTTGGCCTCCCCGAGGGTGATGAAGCGGCCGAGGAGCTTGGAGAGATAGACGGAGTAGATGAAAGGGTGGGAAATGGGCAGAGCGGGTTTCCCCGGGTCGATGTTGAGGGGCGTCATATACATCTCGAAGGGCGGGCCGAGGGAAGAGATGTAGAACCGGCAGATGGCCCGGACCTTGACGCCCAGGCCCGCTTTGAAGGTCACTCCGATCCACGGGCTGAAGGTCCGCTCCTTCAGAAAGAAGGGCCTCTGGCCTTGGATATCGAGCCGGGCCCCGCCCGCCTTTTGGTCGATAGAGATGGTCAGGCCCAGGCGCATCTCCGCGGGCTCGCGCAGGAGCGTGTTGTCGGGGCCCGAGATCTCCGTCCGGATGAGGTCCCCCTCGCGGGCGACGGGCACGGCGACGCCGCCCTCCCTCTTGCGGACCTTGGCGGCGTCCTCGGTGTAGAAGGCGAACGTCCCCTGGCTCCCTTTGAGGTCGGGGGCGCACATCCCCGAGAGCAGATGGCCCTTGAATTTCTCGGGGGGGAAGGTGATGGGCACCCGGAGGATCGTGCTGAAGACGCCCTTCTCGCCGAGGATCTTCCAGAAGGGCACGCTGCGCCGGAGCCCGCGGATCTCGGGTTTGGAGAGAGGAACGAGGTAGGGGCCGAGCCGCAATGTCCGCCGCGGCCGGCCGATGCGGGCCGAGGAAAGGTCGGGCAGGTAGGTCCGGGGGTCCCGGCTGAGGAAATCGAAGATGTTGTGCTTGGACGGCTCAGAGCCGGTCATGAACGACGACCAGGCCACCGGGGAGATGGCCGGGGTCGTCGTCGCCAGCCGGGCGTACGAACCGTCCTTTTTCAAGCGGGCCAGGTTCGGCAGCTTGCCGGCGGCCATGAATTTCTCGGTGAGCGTGGGCTCCAGACCGTCGAGACCGAGTATGACCAGCCGGTCGACGGCGCTTCTCTTGTAGGCCCGCTGTCCCCTGACGACCTTCCAGAGAAAGCGGAAAGGCCAGGCCAGGAACGTGAACAGGGCCATCAGGAAGGTCAGGAACAGGACCAGGAACGAGGACAGGAAGGCGAATCCGGCGCCCGGCCCGACGTAGGCCGACAAGGGAACGGCCAGCCCTGCCGCGACGGCCAGATAAACCAGAAGCCTGAGCCCGCGCCGGGGTCCGCCGATGGTCATGAGAAATTGTCCAGGATGATGGGGGCCAGGTCCTCGATGGACAGGTCCGGCCCGTGATCCTTGGAGGACCAGAAGAACGCGTCGTCCCAGGTGTGCATGCCCTGCAGGCCCGACCGCCCGAAAACGTCTTTCCTTCTGACCGAACCCTTCATGTCGAAGCCCGGGTGGCCCAGGACGATGAGGTCCGGTCCCTTAGATTTCAGGGGGCCCGAGTAGACCTGTTCGGCGAAGAATATCTGGCGAACGACCTTCCGCCCCTGGTACTCGAGCTTCTCGAGCTTGCGGGCGATCTCCTCGCGCAGGGCCCGGCGGGCGGACCTTTCGATATAGCCCTTGGGGAACTTTTTCTTGAGGTTGAGATAGATCCGGTTGGGATCCAGGGCGAAGGCCTTGGTCCGGGGGCCGATGTCCTGCAGGCCCTCCGGCTCGGCCTTGGCGAACTTCAGATACCCGTTCTTGGCCAGCCAGGCGTTCAGGTAGACCTCCTGGACGATGCCGGTGAAGCCGTGGTCGGACAGGATGTACAGGCCTTCCTCGCCCCCGGTGATCTTCTGATAGGACGAGATGATCTTGCCGATGAGGCGGTCGATGTGGCGGTAGAAGTCGAGGAAGTTCTGGTGGAACGGGTGCCGGGGATCCTCGTAGGCCCTCCAGAGGAAGTGATGGAGGCGGTCGGTCCCGGTGATGACGTACTCGAAATAGTCCCAATCCTCATCCCAGTAATGGTTCAAGGCCTTCTGGCGGCCGGACATGGTCTTCGACAGCTCCTGCCAGAGAACGGCCGGGTTCTCCCGGGACCTGAGGATGTCGATATCGATCTGGTAGCCCATCCGCTCGAGGACGGCCAGGTTGGACAGGGGACGGACGGCTTTGGCCAGCTCGACGGCCACGAACCCGGAGACGAGGACGCCCTTGATGTCGCGGGCCGGATAGGTCGAGGGCTGGTTGATGACGATGGAGCGCCTGCCCTTGGCGCCGAGCTTGTCCCAGATGGTCGGGACCTTGAGGTCCTGGAAGCCCGGGTAGCGGATCTCGTAGGAACGCGGCTTGAAATCGGTGAAGCCGAAGATGCCGTGGGTCCCGGGATTGGTCCCGGTCATGAAGTTCGTCCAGGAAACGGCCGAGATCTCCGGCAGGCTGGCCTTCATCCGGTGGAGATGGCCGGAGTCCATGAGGCGGGCCATGGTCGACATGATGCCGCGCTGGGCCAGATCGGCGATCATGCTGTAGGGGACGCCGTCGAGTCCGATGATGCAGGCCCGGTTCGATTTCTTGATCTTTGTCTTGGCCATCTTCCAGAATTTTTATTATACCAGCATAACTATCGGCGCGTCAATGACTTCCGTCAATACCGGCAGAGCCCGCGGAGGACCAGGCCGGTCAGGGCAGCCGGGCGGCCTCGAGGACCTTGGCCAGGAAGGCGTCCTCGGGGACGGCCCCTTCGAACGTCAGGGCCCCGTTGATGACCGTCTTGGGGACGCCGAAGACGGCGTGTTTTTGGACGAGATGGGGGAATTCGGTGGCCTCGACCATGTCGGCCCGGACCCGGGGCGACTCTTGGGCCATCTGATGGGCCGTCCGGACGGCCGTCGTGCAATAGGGACAGGTGGGGGTCACGAAGACCTCGATGTGGACGTCCCGCTCCAGGCCCAGAAGGGCCTGCTTGGTCTCCGGCCGCAGCCCCGTCCGTCCCTTCGAAGCGTCGAGGATGGCCTCGATGAGGCTCGTGTATTCGTAGCCGGACGGGATGCCGAAGAAGCGGACCCCGGCATCGGCGGCCCCGGCGACGACCAAGGCCGGGATCTTGTCGACGCCGTGCTCGGCGGCCTTATCCCGGCGATCGACGAAGTCGAAGATCTGGAGGTCGATCTTGTCGGAGAGCGAGGCGACCTCTTCGAGCAGCTGTCTCGTTTCCCGGCAGAACAGGCATTCGGACCCGGGAACCCGGCCGGGGACGACGAGGAGGCCCGGTTCCTGGGTGAAAAAGAGCAAAGAAACGGGTCCGGACATCTCCTCGTCGAATTTCTTTTTTGTGATCTCGCGGATCTCATCGTTGAGAAGGGACATGGCGGGCTCCTTCGACTGGTCTTTGCGCATTCTAGACCATGGGGGGATGGTCCGTCAATCGGCGGTCCCGGGCCTGACAGAGGAGCAGTTGACTTTAAACGGCCGCCGCTGTTTAATGAGTGGTCTTTGAGAGGACCCATGAAAGGAATCGACCGCCTCCGTGAGCATCTCGTCCGCGAGTACCGGAAGAGGACGGCCAAGAGCCGGGCCGCCTTCGCGCGGGCCGAAAAGGTCCTGATCGGGGGGGGGAGTCACACGATCCGGCTCTGGCGCCCCTATCCCTTCTTCGCCTCGGGGGCCGAGGGCCCGCTCGTGCGGGACCTGGACGGGAACGAATACATCGATTACTGGCAGGGCCACTACGCCAACATCCTGGGCCACAACCCGCCGCTCGTCCGGCGCGACATCGCGTCCTGGCTCGCCCGGGGATCGCTCCACACCGGCTTCGAAGCCGGCCACCAGGTGGAGCTGGCCGAACTCATCGTGCGTCGCCTCGACGGCCGGGACCTCAAGGTCCGCTTCACGACCTCGGGAACGCTGGCGACCATGTACGCGGTCATGCTGGCCCAGGGATGGACGGGGCGGGACCTGGTCCTCAAGGTCGGCGGAGGATGGCACGGGTCATCGCCCTACCTCCTCAAGGGCATCAAGTACGACCGCCAGGCGGGCTTCGAGGGCCGGGAATCGGCCGGCGTCCTCGGCGACATCCTCCGCCGGACGCTCGTCACCCGGTACAACGACGGCGACGACCTGGAGCGGGTCTTCCAGAGGAAAGGCGATCGCATCGCCTGCTTCATCGTCGAGCCGTTCATGGGCGTCGGCGGTTTCATCCCGGCCTCGAAGGAGTATCTCGAACGGGCCCGGGATCTGACGCGGCGCCACGGGTCCCTGCTGGTCTTCGACGAGATCGTCTCGGGGTTCCGCTTCGCTCCCTCCGGTCTCCAAACCCTCTACGGCGTCCGCCCCGACCTGTCGGCTTTCGGCAAGATCATCGGCGGCGGGCACGCCGTCTCGGCGGTCGTCGGCGACCGGCGGATCATGGAGGGCTGCGAACGGGGCCGGTCCGGCGGCGGGCGGGTCCTCTTCGAGGGCGGCACGTTCTCGGCCCACCCCGAGTACATGCGGGCCGGTTTGATGATGCTCGGCCGCCTGGCCGACCGGGCCGGCGCGATCTATCCGCGTCTGGCCCGGCTCGGAGAACGGCTGAGGGCCGGGATCGCCGGGGCCTTCGAGGCCGAGGGGATCGACGTTCAGTGCTCGGGGGCCGGCAACGAGGTCGTTCCAGGAAGCTCGCTTTTCATGGCCCATTTCCCCCGGCGCCGGGGACCGGTCCGCAGCCCGCGGGACGTCCTCGACGACGGCCGGACCGATGTCGCTCTCAGGGAGGAGATCCTCAAGCTGGCCCTGCTCGTCAACGGCGTGCACGTCGTTCACGGAGGCGGGGCCGTCTCGTACGCCCACGGCGAGAGGGACATCCGGCGGACGATCGAAGCCTACGGGGAAGCGGCCCGCCTGTTCCGCAAGTTCCTCGGCTAGACCTCGCGGCGGCCGGGGCCTATCGTCTCAACTCGAATCTGTAGGCCCCGCTTCCTGTCCGGAAAACGGCCCGGCCGTCGCGCTCCCCTTCGGCGGTCACGAACGGCGGGGCCTCGATGCCGGAAGTCGACGGCCGCAGGAGTTTCCCGGACTCGAAGAGGCGGGCATCCGGCCAGAGCAGGGGCACGTGGACCTCCCCGGCCGCTCCGGCCGGGATCTCGACCTCGATGGAGAACGTCTCCGGGCTTCTCTTCCAGGATGCCAGGACCCGCCCGGCGACCGTTTCCAGGCTGGCCTCGGCCGACGTCAGATCGCCCAGGACGTGGGGCCGGACCCGGATCTCTTTCCATCCCGGCCGCAGAGGGGCCAATCCGGCGATCGTCCGGTAGAACCAGGCGTCCACGCTGCCGAGCATGATGTGGTTCTGGGAGTTCATGGCGTGGCCGGTCAGCTTCTCCCATCGTTCCCAGAGGGTCGTCGCCCCCTCGGCGAGCATATAGCCCCAGCCCGGGTAGCTCCGATGGGTCGCCATCCGGTAGGCGACGTCGGGGTGGCCGCCCTCGACCAGGACGTCGAGGATGTATCTCGTCCCCAGGATGCCCGTATCGACGTGGAAGTCCTGCTGGCGGACGATGCTCTGGAGCAGGCTTTCGAGGACCCTGTCCTTTCTCCCGGCCGGGACCATATCGAGGTAGAGCGGCAGGGCGTTGGAGGTCTGGTTGGGGTAGGTGTCGACCGGGCTGACCCGGATGGCGGCGTACTGGTTCTCGCCGAGGAACTCCCGGTTGAAGGCCTCCAGGACCGATCCCGCGAGGTCGTCGTACGCGCGAGCCTCCTCGTCCCGGCCGAGGACCCGGGACAGCCGGGCGAGGATGAGGACATCGTGATAGTAATACCAGGTCGAGGTCAGTTCGACGGGCGTCTTTTTGGGCACGATGCCGCCCGGCGGGCACCAGTCGCCGTACTTTCCGAGCTTGCGGATGATGCCGCCCTCGGCGCTGGCCGACAGATAATCGATGTATCGCTTGAGCGGGAGATAGTGGCGGGCGACGATCCGCTTGTCCGCGTAATGGTCCCATAGCAGGGCGACCAGGGCCGGATAGGCGGCGCTCCAGGCCGGGTCCGCCGGGTAGAGGCGGCGCAGGTAAGGCGGCGCGACGTCGGGCAGGCTGCCGTCGTCTTTCTGGGCCAGACGGATGTCCTCGAGGAACTTGGCGTAGAAGGCGGCCATATCGAAGTTGAAGACGGCCTCCTCGGCCGAAAGGTGGGCGTCGCCGAGCCAGCCGTGCCGCTCGTCGCGCTGCGGGCAGTCGGTCGGGATGCTCATGAGGTTGGAGAGCTGTCCGTAAAGGACGCACCGGTGGACGCTGTTGAGCAGATCGTTCGAGCAGCGGAAAGAGCCCGAGGGCGGGACATCGGAGTGAACGAAGCAGCCTTCCAGGGCCTCGGGCCCCGGCTCGCCGGGATAGCCGCTGAGCTCAACGTATCGGAATCCGTGGTAGGTGAACCGGGGCTCCCAGGTCTCGGGCGAGCCGCCCCTAAGGATGTAGACGTCCGTGGCCTCGGCGTTCTCGTTCGGCCCGACGTTGATCGAACCGTCGTCGTGGAGGAGCTCGGCGTGACGCAGGCGGACCTCCGTGCCTTTGGGGCCCTGGACCTTCAGCCGGACCCAGCCCGAGAAGTTCTGCCCGAAATCGAAGACGGTCGCCCCCGACGGCAGCCGACGGAGCGACTTCGGGGCGATCCGCTCGACGACCCGCACGGGCGGCATCATCTGCGACACGAGCGGCGGGCCGGCGGCCGCCGCGGCCTTGGCCCAGGCCCGGTCGTCGAAGCCCGGCCGGTCCCAACCGTCGATATCCCGGCGGGCGTCGTAGAGCTCCCCATGGTACAGACCGTTCTCCCGGAGCGGCCCGGACGAGGTCTTCCAGCTCTCGTCGGCGAAGACGATGGCCCTTCCGCCGCTCTCGTATTCGACCTCGATGCGGCAGCTGAGCTTGGGCCCGTCGTATCCGTAGCCCTTGATGTGCCGGCCGTTGCCGAGGATGACCCCGATGGCGTTCTGGCCGCCGACGAGGGCCGTGACGTCGTAGCTCGCGTAGAGGGCCCGCCGCTCGTAATCCGTCCACCCGGGATCGAGGACGCTGGTCCCGACGCGCTCGCCGTTCAACCGCAGCTCGTAGTGCCCGAGGCCGGAGATGAAGACCATGGCCAGGGCCGCTTTCTCCTTGAGCCGGAACTCCTTCCTCAGATACACGCCGTGGGCCTGGACCTCGTCGGCGCCGGGGTGGCCCAGGAGGACGGTCCCCTTGGAGCGGAACTCCTCGACCTCGCGGGGGGCTATCCACTTGGGCTTCCAGTCGCCTTCATGGATGAACCCGGTCACGAAGGCGCCCGGCTCGCTCCATGGGCTCGGCGTTCCCGCCCCGTCCCACCAGCGGACCTTCCAGTGGTAGCGGGCGCAGCTCTGCAGAGGCTCTCCGCCGTATTCCACCGACGGGAAGCCCTCTCCATCGACCCGTCCGCTGTCCCAGAAGTCCCCGATCTCGCTCTGGAGCAGCTCGGGGGCCGACGAAACGAGGACCTGATAGGCCGTCCGGCGGTCGCCCCGCCGGCCGCTCTCGACCGACCAGGACAGGCGGGGCGCCGGCGTATCCACACCGAGGGGCTCCGACAGGTATTCGCAGCGGAGATGGCGCGGGGGCTGGGACGTCATGACCGACCTCTCTTTACGCTCCGGTCCAAGGCGGTATTATAGGTGAATCGCCGAAGGGATGATAGGACCGGAGGAACACGATCGGCCGCTCAGCTCGAGATCGCCTGGGCGTGGGCCAGGAAGTAATCGGCCGTCTCGACATCGTACTTGGAGGGATCGAGGGCGGCGGCGATCGTCCACTTGTAGCGGCCTGTCACGGGGTCCTTGTCGGACAGGTCCACGATGTCCCCGTCGATCTTCTGTCCGCTCCTGTCGGCGACGATCTTGACCGAGGGCCGGAGGATGAGTTTGGGATCCGCGGCGACATCGAAGACGACGCCGATCTCACCGGACGTCAGGACGACGAGCGAGCCCACCGGATAGGCCCCTATCATGTTGACGAAGGCCTTGAGGATGACGGGATTGAACTCCGTTCCGCTTCTCTCGAGCATCATGTTGAGGGCCTCGGCCCGGGTGAAGACCCCATGCCTGTAAACGCGCTTCGTGGTCACGGCGTCGAAGAAATCGACGACCTTGACGATCCGGCTGAAGAGATTGACGTTGTCCTTCTTGAAATACCTGGGATAGCCGGAGTGGTCTTCCTTGATGTGGTGCTCGAGGGCGACGTGGATGGCCCGGAGGGGGAGGCGCCGGAACTCCGCCTGGCAGGCCAGTTTCTCGGCGCCCTTGAACGGGTGCTCTTCCATGACCGCCCGCTCGTCCTCGCTCAGGCAGGCCGGCTTGTTGAGGATCTCCAAGGGCGTCTCCGTCTTGCCGAGGTCGTGGAAGAAGGCGGCCATGCCCAGATCGACGAGCTCGCCGCGGCTGAGACCCAGGCGGCGTCCGAGGGCCGTGGCCAACAGGCAGACATTGACCGAATGATTGAGGGTGTATTCGTCATGGTTCTTGATGTTCGTCAGCCCGTGGATAAAGGCCTCGTTGTCGACGATGTGGTTGTAGATCGACTGCATGAGGCGGCGGGTCGTGTTGATCTTGATGCCTTCCCCCCTCTTGTCGCGGGCGAAGGACTCCTTGAGGTGGACGATGCTGAGGAAGAACATCCGCACCGTGTTCTTGTGGAGAGCTTGAGCGGCGTCATCGGGGGAGGCCCTTTCGAGCAGGACGCGGGCGATGCCCGCCGCCTGGCAGTCGGACGACAAGCGGTCGAAGCCGAGCTCAGTCCTCTTCTCCCGTTTGGCGAACAGGGACATGAACCGGAACAATTCTTCCTGCGTCAAGCCGGGGAGGAAGGTCAGGGCCTGGATCTCCCGACCCCGGAACTCTTCCAGGACGGACTTGAAGAGGGGATAAGTCCCGACCCCGAACTTCAGGCGGACGCCGTTGAGAAGAAGCGAGCCGTGCCGGACCCGGAGAGAAGCCTCGTCGGCCTCCCGCAGCATCGTGTCGAGGGTCTCGAAGAGCAGGCGCCCCTGTTCCTGGAAGGCGTCGTTCTTCGGATCGTAGATCTTGGCGATCTTGTCGACGACATGGAAGCGGATGAGCAGATCGCCGCCCGCTTTCTGAAAGGCCCTGGCCTCGGCGTCCGGGCCCGCCCGGCGCCTGCCCTCGGGCCCGGGCGTCCTGGGATCCTCTTTCTCGCTCATGTCACGGTCCTTCACCGCTCCGGCGCCGGCAGCCGGATGAGGGCCGCCGCGCAGGCCTCGCGGACCTTCCGGGTCCGCCCTAAAGCGCCCTTTTCCAGGGCCTTGACGGCCTCGGCCGTGCCCATGCTCGCCAGGCCGGCGGCCGCCGCCAGTCTCGTTTCCAGGCTCTGTTTCGATGGCAGGAGGCGGGCGCGGAAGAGAGCGCGGTTCAGGAACTCCAGGGCCGGGCCCGAGCGGGTCCTGCCGAGGAGCGATAGGAAAGCCTCCTTCTCCTTGAGGCTCTTGGTCCGGAACTCCCTCACGGAGGCTTCCCGGATGAGCTGCTGGACACGGGAAGCCTCTTCGCCCGGGCTGAGCTTCATGGCCGTCTGGATCCTGAGCTCCTCGTCGGGATCGTTCAGGAATCCCATGAGGATGCGGCCGGCGACGTCGTGACGAGAGCCGCCGAGGGCCTGGATGACCTTGAGGCGGACGTCCCGGTCCTGGAAGCCGACGAAGGTGGCGAGAAGGGGGATGCCCCGGCCGTCCGGAAGGCCGGCCAGCAGGCCGACGATCTCGCTCGACAAGGCCGGCTTGGCCTTGTCGGCCAGGCCGGACAGCAGCGAAGGGTCCCGGCTCCCTTGCTCACGGATGATGTCCAGGATCTTGTGACGGGCCTCCCCGGAGGCGACGCTCTCGTACAGCTCGGCGGCCAGAACGAGCGCCGGCGGGCCCAGCAGCTTGAAGAAGTCGAGGAGGGCCTCCCAGTCCACGGAGATTTTCTTGTCGAACAAGGTCTTGACGGCGTCGACCGTCCTGGCGCTGACGATCTTCTCCAGGAATCCGTCGAGGAGGGCCGCCTTTTCCGAGGCGTCCGCCTTGAGATGGTCGCGGAGCTTGAGGACCTTGCCGATGAGAAGGACGGCGGTCTTGAAATCGCCCCGTTCAAGACGCTCGTGGTAAGCGGCCGTGAGGACCTCGAGGCTGGTTCGGCAGCCGCCGGCGTCGCTTTCAAGGAAGATCAGCTCGACCATGAGATCGATGAACTCCTCCTCGGGCGAGATCGTCCGGTTGGCCCGGACGAGCGATTCGAGCTCCTGGAGTTCGGACGGCGACAGGGTGGGGTCCATGGACGCCGCCGGGCTCCTTTGACCGACATCGCGGGCCTCGACGGAAGCGGGGGTCTCGGCGCGGCCTTCCGCCTTGACCTCTTGGGCTCCCTCGAGCCCGGCCCGCCGGGCCGTCTCGCGGTCTTCCGGCGTCAGCTCGATCCGCCCCCGGGTGAGCTTGGCGGGATCGATGCGGACCTCGATCGTCTCGTGGGCCAGGTCGGCGGGCAGCCCGGAGAGGTTCCTGGCCGGGAGCGACTCCCGGCTTTCCGTGAGGATGCGGTTTTCGAGGTATTCCTCGGGAGCGTAGTACTGGATGTTCGGGAAATCCCGCTCCCAGAGGGCGGCCACGATGTCGCTTTCCTCGGGCGGTCTCTGGGACTCGAGCTTGATGAGCTCCAGGAAGTCGGCGATCTCCCTGGTGTCGAGGCCCTGGTAGAAGTAGAGGATGTGAAGGCCGTCCTTGAAAAAGAAGAAGGGTAGGCTCTTGATGGTCAGCTGATCGGTGTAGACGGGTTTGCCGGCGTAGGTGAACGAGTATTCATCGACGCCGACCTGGAGCTTCTGATAAGGGTCGAGGAAGCTTTGGAACTTGGCGCCGAGAAGCTCGACGAAATGGCGGACTGTGGCGTGGTCGGAGGGGAAGATCTTCATGGCCGAGGCGGCGTTGGCCAAGGTCTGAAGGATGTCCTTGGCCTTCTCGAGGCGGACGGGATCGGATTCCAGGGTCTCGGAAGGGGCGGGGGCGTGGATACGGTCGTCCGGAGCCATGGGATTCGAGCTTTCTCCTCGCTCCTCGGATGGCTTTCAGTTTAACGAATTACGGGCGTTCGTCAAGAGGGAAGAGCGCCGTCCAAGCACGCGCTCATCGCCGGCTAAGGACGCGCCGCTCATAGGCCTCGACCTCCCGGAGCCATTCGTCGGCCGGCGGGACGCCGCTCTTCAGGCAGTGGTAGTCCCAGACGGCCCCGAACGGCAGGGCCTTGAGCTCCTCGAACAGCGACAAGCGCGACAAGGTCTTGGCCGGGGCGTCGAGCTCCTTGAGCTTGTCGTGGGGCTCGAGCAGGGCCTGCAAAAGCCCCTTCAGCACGGCCCTGGCTCCCAGGACCCAGGCGCCGATGCGGTTGAAGCTGGCGTCGAAATAATCGAGGGCGATGTGGACCCGGTCAAGGGCCTGGCCCCGGACGATCTCGGCGGCCAGGTCGCGGACCTCGTCGTTGAGCAGCACGACATGGTCGCTGTCCCACCGCACGCCACGGCTCACGTGGAGGAGGATCTCGGCCGAAAAGGGCAGGATGGCCGAGAGTTTGTCGGCGACCGATTCGGTCGGATGGAAGTGCCCCAGGTCGAGGCAGATCATCTTGCCCCGGGTCAGGGCGTAGCCCAGATAGAATTCGTGGGAGCCGACGACGTAGCTCTCGGTGCCGATGCCGAACAGCTTGCTCTCCAAGGCGTCCTTCATCTGCTGGGGACTGTACTCGACCGAGAAGATCTCGTCGAGCGACCTCAGCAGGATCGCCCGCGGGCCCCAGCGGTCGGCCGGCATGTCCTTGGAGCCGTCGGGGATCCAGAGGTCGTGGATGCAGGGGGCCTGCTGCACGCGGCCGATCGAGGCGGCCACCTTCCGGCAGCACTTGACGTGGTCGACCCAGAATTTACGCGTCCCGTTGTCGCGGTGGCTCAGGGTGGCGCCCGAGGCCGCCAGGGGGTGGGCGAAGCAGGTCGAATTGAAGTCGATCTTGAGCCGCTCGCGGCGGGCCCACTCCTGCCAGCCGCGGAAGTGCTCCGGCTCGATCCCGTTGCGGTCGACAGGAGCGTCGCCGAACTCACCGTACATGGCGTGGAGATTGACCCGGTGGCGGCCGGGGATGAGGGCGAAGGCCTGATGGAGGTCGCCCCGCAGCTCGTCGGCGTTTCGGGCCTTGCCCGGATAGGCCCCTGTCACCTGGAGTCCGCTCGCGCCGAGGCCGGCGGCGCTGCTCTCGAAGCCGCCGACGTCGTCCCCCTGCCAGCAATGCAGGGACAGAGCCACCGAACCAAGCCGCTCGAGGGCCTTGTCGGTGTCGACGCCGCGCTCGGCGTACCTCTCCCGGCTCGCGGAATACGCCGCTTCGATCGAGGCGGCTTCCATTTTCAACCCTCCCCGCAGGAACGGCATCTTTATAACGCTCCTCTCACCCTCTGTCAAGGTCTCTCGACCAGTTCCAGGAAGCGCCGGTAGGCTTCCTCCCATTCGATCCCGCCGGATGGCTCATAGGCTCGCGGTTCGAAGGAGCCCCTGACGATACGCCGGATGTCCGCCGTCGAGGCGACGAGCCCCGCGGCCATGGCCTGGACGAGGAGGTTCCCGACGGACGTCGCCTCGGCCGGGCCGGCCAGAACGCGAAGCCCGGTCGCCTCGGCCGTGAACCGGCAGAGAAGCTCATTGCGCGAACCGCCGCCGATGATGTGGACCGTCCGGACCGGCCGGTTCCGCAGGACCTCGATCCGGTCAAGGACGAGGCGCGACTTGAGGGCCAGGCTCTCGAGGACGGCCCGGACGACGGCCCCCTTGGAAGAGGGCGGCTTTTGGCCGGTCCGTTCGCAGAATCCCCGGATGGCCTCCGGCATGTCCGGAGGATCGTGGAAATCGGGGCTGTCGGGATCGACGAAGCAGCGAAAAGCCGGGGCCTCGGCGGCCGACCGGACGAGGTCGTCGTATCCGGCCGGGCCGTCCTTTTCCCAAGCCCGCCGGCAGCCCTGGACGAGCCAAAGGCCGGTGACGTTCTTCAGGAACCGGATCGTGCCGCCGACCCCGCCCTCGTTCGTGAAATTGGCCGCCAGGGCCTCGGCGGTTACGAGCGGACGGCTCTCCTCGACGCCGATGAGGGACCAGGTCCCCGAGCTGATGTAGGCCCAATCCCCGCCTTCCGCGGGGACGGCGGCGACGGCCGCGGCCGTGTCGTGGCCGGCCGTGGCGATGACCGGCACCCCGGCCAGGCCCGTTTCGGCGGCCACGCCGTCTGCGAGAGGGCCGAGGACCGTGCCCGTTTCGATGATCGGCTGAAGGAGCTTTTTCGACAGCCCCATGGCCTGGAACAGGCCCGTATTCCAGGACCTCGTCCGGGGATCGACGATCTGGGAGGTCGAGGCGATGGTCCACTCAGCCGCCTTGCGGCCCGTGAGCAGGTAGTTGAACAGGTCGGGCATGAACAGCAGGTCGGCGGCCGCGTCGAGCAGGGGAGAGCGGTCGCGGACCAGGCCGTAGATCTGGAACAGGGTGTTGAAGGGCATGAACTGGACGCCCGTCGCCTCGTAGAGAACAGGCGGCGGCACGAGCCGGAAAAAATCCTCCATGGCGCCGAGATGCCGCCGGTCGCGGTAGCAATAGGGGAGGCCGACGAGAGCCCCTTCTCGGCCGAGAAGGCCGAAATCGACGCCCCAGGTGTCGACGCCGATCCCCGAGAGGCCCTGCGGCGCCAGGGCGGCCGCGTCGCGCATGGCGGCCTTCATCTCTTCGAGCAGGCCGGGAACGTCCCAATGGATGTGCCCGGCGAGAGTGACCGGGGTGTTGGGGAACCGGCGGATCTCGCGGACCGCGAGGCGGCCGCCCTCGAGCCGGCCGAGAAGGGCCCGGCCGCTCTCCGCGCCGAGGTCGAAGGCCAGGAAATCGCGGGGCTCGGTCGCGTCGCTCATCGTGGTCCGTCTTCGGTCCCCTTTCTTATATTCAGAACGCCGGCCCGATTCAAGCCCCCGGATGTTTCGGCTCTTCTTCCGTTTTGAAATGCCGGTCCGTTTGGCCTATCATAGAACCCGCCCATGGACCTTGACGACAAGCTGAGACAATTGCGCCGCGAGCGCGACGCCCGGACCCGGTCCCAGAAGATCCGGTCGACGTGGGAGAGGCTCGACGGCGAGGACGGCCTGTCGGTCAAGCAGAAGCTCGAGCGGTTGATCTCGCTGACCGGCTCGGGCCGCGGACCGTCGGGACGGCCGGAAGATAGACCCGCGGAGGGACCTCGCCGCGACTCCGTCCAGGTCCTCGAGAACGCCTATGTGCTGGGCGCCCGCTACGGGCAGATCCCCATCGCCATGGGGCTCCAGATCCCGGGGACCATCCTCAGGTTCCTCAGCCGGGACGGCGGGTTCGAGTCCCTCGACCTGTCGTCAGCCGTGTTCATCGACCTGGAGACGACCGGCCTCTCCGGAGGGGTGGGTACGGTGCCTTTCCTCGTCGGCCTGGCCTATTACCGGGACGAGCGTTTCAAGGTCACCCAGTTCTTCCTCAACGACATGGCCGAAGAAGCCCGGCTCATCGAAGAGCTCGGGGTTTTCGTCCGCGAGATGGGCTTCCGGTCCGTCGTCAGCTACAACGGCAAGGCCTTCGACCTGCCCCTCCTCGAGACCCGGTTCGCCCTTCACCGCGCGCCCTGTCCCTTGAGCGGCCTGCCCCACCTCGATTTCCTGTTCTCGGCCCGCAGCCTCTGGAAGCACAAGTACGACAGCTGCAAGCTATTCAACCTGGCCCAGCAGATCGTCCAGGCCTCCCGGTCCGAGGACATCCCGGGAGCCGAGGTCCCCCTGCGCTATTTCCAGTACATCCGCACCGGGGACTTCTCGCTCGTCGAGCCCGTCCTTTATCACAACCAGGAGGACCTGCTCTCGCTTCTGGGAGTCACCGTCGCCGGGGCCGTGCTGGTCGAGAGGAACCGCGAGGCCGCCGAGAGAGGCGAGGCCGACGCTATGGACCTGTTCGGTGTCGCCAAGCTGTTCGAGCGGGCCGGCGACACGTCGACCTCGACGGCCCTTCTTGAGAAAGCCTTGGCCGGAGGATTGTCTTCCGAGGTCTCCCAACTGGCCCGCAAGAAGCTCTCCGGGCACTTCAAGAGGGCCAAGGATTGGGATAAGGCCCTCGGCTTCTGGCGGGAGATGGCGGCCGGCGACGAATTCGAGTGTTTCCGCGAGCTGGCCATGTATTTCGAGCACCAGGCCAAGGATTACGCCGAAGCCATCCGTTTCGCGACCGAGGGGCTGGCCGTCTCGAAGGGCCGGGCGCCGGCCGCCGAGAGGGATTTCGAGAAGCGGCTGGACCGTCTCCGGAGAAAGATGGCCAGGGCCCAAGGGAAGGAGGGGCGATGAAAGCCATGGTCCTCGACAGGCCGCGCCCCGTGTCCGGATCGCCGCTCGCGCTGCGCGACGTCCCGGTGCCCGAGCCCGGGCCGGACGACATCCTCGTCCGGGTCCGGTGCTGCGGGGTGTGCCACACGGACCTCCACGAGGTCGAAGGAGAGCTCCCGGAAGTCAAGCTCCCTCTCGTCCCCGGGCATGAGATCGTCGGGACCGTCGAGAGGGCCGGGGAGAGGGCCGGGAGGTTCCGGGAAGGGGAGCGGGTCGGAGCCGCCTGGCTGCGCTGGACCTGCGGCCAATGCCGCTTCTGCCGCAGCGGCCGGGAGAACCTGTGCGAGAAGGCCCGTTTCAACGGGTATCACGCCGACGGCGGCTACGCCGAGTACACCGTCGTCCCCGAGGCCTTCGCGTATTCCCTGCCGGAGGCCTTCGACGACGCCGCGGCCGCGCCTCTGCTTTGCGCCGGGATCATCGGCTTCCGCTCCCTACGGCTCAGCGGCATCCAGCCGGGTGGGAGCTTGGGGCTTTACGGCTTCGGGGCTTCGGCCCACATCGCCGCCCAGATCGCCCGTCACTGGGGATGCCGGGTGTTCGTTTTCACGAGGAGCGGGGTCCACCGGGCGCTGGCCCTGGAACTGGGCGCGGAATGGGCCGGCTCGGCCCAGGACGAGCCGCCGGCCAAGCTGGATTCGGCGGTCATCTACGCCCCCGTCGGGGCCCTCTACCTCGACGCCCTGAGGGTCCTCGACAGGGGCGGGACGGCGGTCTCGGCCGGCATCCACATGTCGCCCATCCCCGAGATCGACTACGACAGGCTTCTTTATCAAGAGCGGAAAATGGTCAGCGTGGCCAACGCGACAAGGCAAGACGGCCAAGATCTGCTGAAGGTCGCCGCCGAGGTCCCGGTGCGGACGACCGTGCGGTCCTTCCCGCTCGAGGAGGCCAACGAGGTCCTGCGCGAGCTCAAGGCCGGCCGTATCAACGGCGCCGCCGTCCTGACGATCGATTGAGGAACGGGCCGGTCCCGGTCCGTTGCATGTCGGGCCCTTTTGCGCTATAGTATGCTCGATTTTCCGCCCTGCGCGCCCGTAGCTCAGTTGGATAGAGCGTCTGACTACGAATCAGCAGGTCGGGTGTTCGAGTCACCCCGGGCGCGCTTCTTTTTTTCCCCATATGAGCCATAGTAATCAGTTACTTGGCCTATGTCCGCAGGTCCATAGGCTTTAAGCCCCTTTAAGCCATTTTAAGCCCTTTCTAGGACCAAAGTGGACAAAATGAGGACAGACACCTTACCCCATAAGTCAGGGCGCTCCCATCCGAGTATTGATTTGGATTGCCCTCAAAATGAACGCTTCTGTATTAAAAAACTTCATTTCAGTTCCCTTTGGAACTGGGAGTGATTTTATCTTCGAGTAATACCAAGTGAGCACGTCCTTGCTATCAGGTGTTTTTTCATATGCTGGAACTAGTGGAGGCCAATTAAGAATATAGGTCCGAACGGACGAACTATTACCTGGCTTCTTAGACAAGGGAACCTCATATTCAACATACCCGATACTCGGTCTCTCTTTTTCGTCTTCGGTGCTGGTGTTCGAAATCCCAAACAAGGATTTTAGGTAATTTGCAGTTTTTGGCGTGACCATAACTCCAATCATATCGGTTTGGTCAAACCAGCTAGCAGCATCGATAATCGCTGGGCCGAGGTTAATTGAACCTGATTCAATGTATTTTCCCAGCGCGAATGCACCTCTTAGGAGAATTCCACTTTTTAGGGCCTCAATAAAATAAATATTAACGATGATTGAGACCATTAGAAGTCCATCTGTAGAAATCGTGTCGTTTTGGGTAGCATATGTAATAAGAATCGAATCTCCGAAGTAGCTAAATTTCAGTTTCTGTTTCATCAAGCTCATTGGTTCTTTGTTTGACTTTACGTCAGAAAAATCAGGCAATTCTTTTAGTAACCGGACTGTATCCTTCAGTTTTTCAATACACTTGAGGTAATTCTTTGAGGTATCCATATTCAACGTCCGGGCGCCGAGAGCATCCAATAGGACAACTACGCCAAATTTATCTTGGTCTTGCGAAATGGCTAAACGCTCCATTGTCTTAAGTGCCCCTTTTTTTCCGACGTGTCGATTTACATTTTTTTTCGCCGAGGTCAACGAACGGGAACATCTGTTCAATTAGTTCCTTGCGCCACTTGGCTGCAGCCCTTCGATTCTCTCCCGGGCGCGCAGATAATAAATAGGCGACTACAATAGGTCCAAAAGGCATACCGTATTTCTCTAAGCACACAGCTCCCAAAATATTCAAGCGGTTCTCAGGAGCGAACCGGAAAGTCTTGCCACGGTCCTCTTTCCCATCGTAGGTGTCATCGACCAAGTAGACGGTCCGCAAGTTGTGGACTGGGTTTGATGCCTTGCCTCTAATGACTGCCTCAAGTGCGTTCTTTAGGTCCTCAGAGATATAGCCGCGCTTAGCTTTTTCAAGGATGAGGCGTTGTTCTGCATTGAGCCTGTAAGTTTTTTTCATTGGGCTCCTCCACGGACACAAGTTCAATCGGCTGTGCGTCGCCGAAGGGCGGGTGGAGGGTTAAATTACTTTGGTAACTGCGCTGCCTGTCTAGAATCAGGATTGTCTATGGTCACGCTAATGGGCTCACAAAGGCTGAGCGCCAAACCGTTCACTCGTCTGACAGTAACATCTAACTCGCCTCCGTCAACCCATACACCAGGAGCCCTACCTTCATCGCCAGCGAACAGGCTTGACGGCCCGATGGCAATATCTCGGACACATATCCATACAAGGCAAATAGCGATGACCGTAAGGATGAACCTGAGATACCTGTCTGATTTCAATGCGACCTCCCTCTAAAGATAAAATATAAGGCTGCTATCTTTCTCTTGGGTCAAGGAACTGAAACGGCGAGTGATTCTGCTTCGCCCGGATAATCCATCCGCGCCCGACTTGTTGACCGTTGGCCTGGGTCCCTGGCCGCTGGGTCACGCCAGCGAACATATTTCGGAAGTCAGTTGAATCAAAGCCCTTGTTGCCCAACACAACTCTCGTCCATTGAAATTCGATGATGGCAACTTCGTTCTCGCTGAACCAGACGAGGGCGTAGTAGTGCCAGTAATTGTAACGAGAGGTTCTTGTTTTTTTGTTTAGTTCATCCCCCGTAAGGAAACGCACGTTTACAGAATACTCCTCTGACTGTCCTCTAGGAGATAAATATGAGACCATACAGCGGCGCTCGATTTCCGCGTGCAGGGTTCCCAGCGATGTAAACACAAGGACAGTCGCTACTAGCAAAGCAACGCGCGTTTTCATTGAACGCCTCGTTTAAAGCGGCCCAATACTCAACCTTGAGACCTGCCCCCAGATTCTCTAACAGGCAAATGGGAGATTAACAAGAGCGCGAGGGCGAGTCAAGGGCGGGACTAGAGGACCTCTCCTGGCGTCATCGACGAGACGGTGCGGGCGGCCAAGGAGTTTCTGGAGAAGCATCCAGAGGAGCAGAAGAAACTGGGCGACCCCGGTAAGCGTCACGATGACAGTTCCGTGGGGGGGTCATTAATATCTCGCTTCCTCGGCTGGCCGCAGACGCGCGTTAGTTATGCCCTAGAGCGGCTCGGCCTTATCGACAAGGGCATCGTCGATGCCGAGGCCGTGCGGTCACTTCTTCTCGGTCTGCGGCTTCCTCGCCGCGAAAACGAAGGTCCGCTTGTTCCTGTAGCCCCCGCGCTTCCGCTGGAATTTGTGGGCCACCTGCTTGTGATAGATGCGATAGCCCTTATCATCATCCTCCTCATCCTCCTCGGACCCGTCGAGGGGGGCGCGCCGGAGCCAGTCCACGGCCGCGTCCACGTCCTCGGCCCTGCGGACCCTGAACTTCCGCTGCAGTTCCCGGCGCGTCGCCATTTTCGTTGGCCGTGAGAGGATGTAGTCTCGTATCCTCATCGCCAGCCGCAGCCCGTCAGCGGGCTCCCAGCCCGGCAGCGGCGGGCCTAGCCGCTCGTGCTCGCCGTGCAGGATGCGGAGTTTTTCCTTCGTGATGGCCGCCAGCACCCGCCTGAACGCCGGGGTCTTCACCCGCCCAGCGTAACGGGCCAGGTTCCGTCCTCTCAGATGGTCGGCCAATGTGGGGCGGTTGAATTCGAGGACCTTCCGAACGAGTTTCCATGACGGCGCCTTATCGTAGTCCTTGAGATTGTAGCGGTAGAGCCGGGCGTTGCCGTAATGATTTAGTTCTTCGATGACCGAGTTGGCGAAGCGCCTGAATTCAATGCATCCCTCACGCTTTGCCTTGCCGACGTATTTTGTTTTCTCGCGGAGCAAATAGGCCAACTTCGTCTCGTGGATGAGCCATGCGATGAGGAAGAGGTCACGGCTCCACAACGGACCCGGGCCTTTCTTCGACTCCTCATAGACCGAGTAGAGGCAGCGGGGGCAGATACAGTCCGGCGGGTGCTTGGGGCTCTTCTTGTCGAAGTCCCGCAGCATCGTCGCCATCCGCCGCTCGAAATCCTCCGGGCTTTCCTGCCCCTGCGGCGGGGCGGTCGAGAGGGCCAATTCGCTGTGCTCCCACTTATCTCTTGCAGACTTCTGTGCGTCATACCTGAGCGCCGGGGGCTTCATCCTCATGTCACGCTCCTAACTGTCACGTTCGTAATTATTGTAACTCCCCAGGGGAACATTGTCAATTATGGGCTCTTGACTGGACACGTTCTGGGTGTATGCTGAAGGTGGAGAAAACAAAATGATTCGCCTGTCACGAATGAAAGCAATTCGACTTTCGTGCCACGTGACCCAGGATGAAATCGGCCTGGCGCTCGGCGTGAACACGGCGCGAATCTCCCGGCTCGAGAACGGATACCTTCCCGCCTCGCCCGCGACCGAACTTCTCAAGCGCCGCGTCGCGGAGTTCCTTGGCTACTCCGTCGAACATCTGTTCCCCGAGGAGTGATGTCCAAACGCGCCTCCTCACCGAAGCCCGCGCCGTTCACTCGGCGGTGGCTTTCTGTCAACGAGGCGGCGGCGTATCTCTCACTTCATCCGCAGACGGTTTACGACCTCATCGGGCGCCGGGAAATCCCGGCCGTCCACGTCGGGCGGGCCGTTCGCGTGGACCTGCGCCGACTTGACGAGCGCCTAGAGCAGCAGCTCGAGCGGTGGCGCGGGAGGCGGCGATGAGCGACGAGCTGGAGCGTGCCATCCTCGGCAGTCTCATTCTGGCGCCTGCGCTGATGGAGAGCTCCGACTTGACTGCGGCCGATTTCCCGGCCGGGCAGTTGCGACGCACCTTCGAGGAAATCTCCGCGAACTGGGAAGAAGCAAAGCCTGCTGAAATCGACCCGGTCCTCCTCGCGTCCTGGCTCGGCAGCGACGACGCCACATCCTTCGTGAGCTCGTTGCTGGGCGGCAACCTCCGGCTCACGCCCGAGGTCTTCCGGTCTTGGGTCCGCGAGCTGCGCCACCGCCGTGTCTCTTCCGAGTTCAAGCGTAAGGTCCATGAGCAAGACGGTCTTCCGGGAATCGACCTTGGCGAACTCCGCCCCTTGTATCACCAACTCGAGGAGCTCGAGGCTGAGGAGAAGGGCCCGCGATTCAAGCGGCTGGGCGACATCGAGGGCCGCGAAGTTTCGTGGCTTTGGCACGAGCGAATCCCGCTCGGGATGCTCACTCTTCTCGCGGGTGACCCGGGGCTCGGAAAATCCTTCCTCGTGACGTGGCTCGCCTCTCGGCTGAGCACAGGTGCAGGATTCCCAGGAGCCCCAGGCCCAGCCTTGGTTGGCTCGACGGTCTACCTCGCCGCAGAAGATTCCCCATCCTTCGCCCTGCGGCCTCGTGCAGAGCGCAACGGCGGCGACCTTACGAAAATCGTGGTCCTCGAGGATTCGGACTTCGACATCGCTGCGGACCTGGAGAAGATTCGGGCCATCATCGCTTCGAATCCCGACGTTAAGCTCGTCATCATCGACCCGCTCAACAGCTACATCGGCGAGGCAGACTATTTCAAGGACCCGTCTGTCCGCAAGAAGCTTCAGCCGCTCGTTCAATTCGCCGAACAGAGCAATATCGCCATCCTGGCCGTCATGCACCTGAACAAGAAGACGGACCAGGCTGGCATCTATCGCATCGGCGGCTCCATCGCCTTCGCGGGTATCGCCAGGTCCATCTTGGCCGTCACCCAGGACCCCGAGGACCCTGACCGCCGCTTCCTCCGGCCGCTGAAGATGAACTACTGCCGCAAGCCGGACCCGCTGGCCTTCCGCATTGGCGAGGACTTGCGCCTGGCCTTCGAGGATGGTCCCGCCGATGTCGCTGCCGATGAGAGCCTGTCCGCGCCCACGGGCCGAGAAGCGGCCGAGGGCTCCTTCGCTGTAACCTGGCTCTCGGACTTCCTTGACGAAGGGCCCCTCGAACTCAAGGACATCCTGGCGGCTGCCAAGGCCGTTGGCATCAGTCGGAGCACCCTCTTCAGGGCCAGGGCCAAGCTCGACCTCGACACCAGGAGCTCCGGCTTCGGCTCTCATCGTAGCACGCTGTGGGGATTCCCCAGCGGCATTAGTCCCAGGAGAGTGTTATGAAATTATTGGGACTAATGGGACTGATGGGACTAATGACAATCCCCAATAGTCCCAATAATCCCAATAGTCCCATCCGTTCCACGAGTCCCACGGGTGGGATTGATGGCAGCCGGGCTGTGCGTGCTGCTCGATTCGGGCCGAGAGAAATCCACTCTCATCACCCTCCTCAGCGCAGGCCAAGCGAGCTCCGGCCGTCTGACAAGTTGTCAGTCGCATCAGGCTTTATTATCAGCAAGATGTGCGCACCTCTTGTCCACTCCCTGTCCACTCTTGGCGATAGCGAATAGAGGACGAGAAGATGAGCAGAAGAGCGAAAAAGGGCCAGGAGACGCTCCCCAAGGGCCCCCTGGCCCGCCACGGCGGCTACTCCGTCGTCCACAAGGACGAGCTCCTGCGGAAGCGGCCCGAGGTCCGGCGTTACCTGAAGGCCCTCCGGCGTGACCTCCTCCGAGACCTCAGCCCGGAAGGGGAGGAGCATCTGACGGCCGCTCGGCGGTGCCTGCTCGACAGGATGCTGGGGAAGTTGGCGACGGCCCGGCTTATCGAGTCATACTTGGCCGAGCACGGGCTCCTCCGGCCGGACCGCTACAAGGAAGGGCTGCTGGAAGGGCACTCCATCCTGGCGCTGTGGATGACGCTCAACGCCCAAATCACCAAGGACTTGCTGGCCTTGGGCCTGGACCGTAAGGCGCTCGAGGTGGTGGACCTGAGCCCGATGGAACTGCTGGCCGTAGCCGCCGAGGACGAGGCAAGGGAGGCCGAGGAAACCCAAGACCCAGCACAGGATGGCCCTGGGAACGCGCTGGAGTGCCAAACGGAGGCCCGTGAAGGTCAGGGGCAGCAGAAATAAATTGGAGGCCTATGGAAATCGGGAGCGAAGCAACGAACGAACCTTGGCTTTTTCTCCAGAAAGTTCGTCAGGCTTACCGTATTCCGAGGAAAAAGTAATGTCTGTGCCGAGAGCGTCTTCCAATACAAGAACCAGAAAAAGAACCCTGCAAAGCGCATCCCAGGCTGTCCCTGAAGCGTTCTCACATGTTCCACAGAATGATGAGTCGTCGTCTACATGCGAGAAAACTTCAAGATTTGCATGGATGTTGATACTAAGCAAAGCATTCCACACCATGCCAAAGTTATCTGAGATGAATTTGCTGCGTTCAGTTGGACTCTTGGGCCAAATAATCTTACCGCCATCTAGCAGACCTGATATCGTGTCAGATACTTCATTACTAGCCATATTTGCCTCCTTTTGCTTCTGCCCCAAACATTGCTCTGTAGGCGATTTCAAAGTATTTGTCCTTCAAAGTCAAGACCAACATCGGGGGGATATTAAGGCAGGTGACATCGGATTGGTGGAGTCTTGGCAGGCGAGGCGACGATGAGTAACATCCTGGCGGCGTTGCGTTCGCCGCGCATCTTCAAGCCTGCGTTCCGCGACCTCAAGACGTGGCACTCATGGGAGGTCTTTCTGGCGGCCGCTTTCGGGCTGCCGATAGCCGAGGGCCCGGACGTTGACCTCTTCACCCGCTGCACGGGGCGGACCACGGCGCCCTCCGCACCCTTCCGTGAGGTTTTCTGCGTGTCCGGGCGACGGAGCGGCAAGTCGCGCATCGCCGCCGCTTGCGCGGTCTTCCAGGCCAGTTTCCGCGACTGGAAGAAGGTGCTGGGGCCGGGCGAGCGGGGCAAGGCGCTCATCGTCGCGACGGACCGGGAGCAGGCCAGGGTTGTCCATTCCTACGTGGCGGGGCTGCTCCATGCCAACCCGGAACTGAGGCGGCTCATCGTCTCGGAGGGCAAGGAGCGCATCGAACTCTCGACTGGCGTTGACATCGAAGTAGCCACGGCGAGTTATCGCGGCATCCGAGGGCGGACCGTGGTCTTCGCCTGCCTTGAGGAGTTGGCGTTCTGGAGGGCGTCCGAGATATACGCCAACCCGGCCATGGAGATATTCAGGGCTCTCAAGCCCTCGCTCGCCACGGCCCCGGGAAGCCTGCTGCTGGGCATCTCGTCGGCCTACGCTCGCCAGGGCCTGCTGTGGGAGCAGGTCCAGAGGCACCACGGGAAGGATTCGGACGTGCTGGTGTGGGTGTCGGACAGCCGGACGATGAATCCCACATTGAGCGAGAGGATGATTGCGCAGGAACTCGAGGCGGACCCTGTAGGGGCCAGGGCCGAGTGGCTGTCGGTCTTCCGCGACGATGTGGAGTCGTTCCTGGGCTTAGACCTGCTCAAGTCGGCCATCGTCCCGGGCCGTGTCGCGGACGTGCCGCTTCGGAAGGGGGCGCAGGCGGTGGGCTTCATCGACCCGAGCGGCGGGCGGCAGGACAGTTACACGGCGGCTGCGGCATCGCTCGACAGTGCGGGCCGCATCGTCGTCAACGCGGTGCGGGAGCGGCGGCCGCCGTTCTCGCCCGAGGCGGTGACGGCGGAGTTCGCGGAGTTCTTCAAGGGCTACGGCGTCGCGACGGTCGTCTGTGACCGCTGGGGAGGGGAGTGGGTCCACGAACTCTGGCGCAAGCACGGCGTGGAGGTGGAGACCTCCGGCGAGACCGCGAGCGAACTTTATCTCGCGTTCCTGGCGCTGGTCTCCTCGGGCCGGGTGGAACTGCCGGACCATCAGCGGTTGATGACGCAACTTCTGCAACTCGAGCGCCGGGTCCGGCCCGGGGGCAAGGATGCCGTGGTGCATCCGCCTGGGCTCCACGACGACGTGGCCAACGCGGCGGCGGGCGCGGCCGTCGTGGCTTCGCGGGACGAGCAAGGCGGGATTATCTTCGGCGTCGTGGAGCACGACATCAGCCCCGATTAGCCAGCAAACTCACGAGGAGGTGAAGTATGAAATCGGAAAAGAATCATCTGACGACGGCGGACGTTCCACGGCGCGAGCGCGTCGAGGTCGAGCCGTCGGAGCCGAGACGCGGGCCCCAAACGGCGGACCTTCGAGCCCTTCAGAACGAAGGGCCGGGGGTCCTTGAAATCTGTCTCCGTCACGCCCTCCCTGCGGAGTGGCGCGAATTCCGCGAGCGGGTCATGGCGCGGGTGAACTCCAAGCCGCGCTTCGTCATGACGCGCTGTCAGAAGTGCGGATTCGTGAGCCGCCGGAACTATTGGGCGAAGGCGGACGCGGCCTTCTGCGTCAAGTGCAACTGGCAGGGATTCGCGGACGGGGGCTTCATGAAGGACATGACCCCGGCCGAGGTGAAACGATACGAGGCCGACAGGCGGGCGGCGGACGAAGCCTGGAAAGCGCAGAACGAGAAGCGGGCGCTCTACCTGCGGAATGAAGCGCGCGGCAAGGCGGGCCTGGACCCGCTGACCATGGAGGAATACCGGGCCGAACTCAAGGCCGAGGCCGAGCGCAAGCGGGCGCTGGAGGCCCGGCTCGGCGCAAGGCGCAGCGCGTCGCCGCTCCCGCAGCCCCCAGCCCCGGACCTCACGCTGACACAGCGCGGCAACGCCCCCGCCGTCACGAGAAAGGGCAAGGCGAAGAGATGAGCGCCGACGAGCGGACCCTGGGCGACCTCTTCCGCGAGGCGGCGGGCGATGACCGGGCCGAACTCGACCTCGGCGGGGGCCTGCGCGTGGGGTTGAGCGTCGGCGGCGTCCTCGTCGCTCTCGACCAGGACGGGGGGCACAAGGAACTGAGCGAACTCCCTTCGCACGTCGTGGAGGACTTGACCCGCGAGCTGCGCCGGGCGGCTGACGATAAATACGTGGACCCGGCCCGCAACGAGTTCATCAAACTCGAGCCGGATTGACGGCCTGGTCAAAGCCCCGTTAATTCGACTGGATTATAGGTCAATATTCTCTACTTGACATAACGGGGTTAAATTAATTACATATTACGTATGAAAAGCAAAAAGAAGAAACTCATCGGCCGTATGGTCCAGATAGTTCTGAGGATTCCTCCCGAAGCAGATGAAAGAGTCCGGAGGATAGCCAGAGAGGAACATCGTTCTTATAGCTCAGTCCTCAGACAAGCCATAATTTCTTGGCTTGATAGACGAAATGAAATTAGCCGAGGCAGGAGCTAAGACAATGGCAACCTGGGACACTAATTGGACTAAAGGAGCCATTTTCGGGGTCATCAAGACGTTGTTAAGCACTCTTGTCGCCCTTGTAGTGATTCTCAACTTCTTTTCATCTATCGTCGGCGGCGTTTGGCTTGCAATCCTTGGAGATTGGGGCTCCATCGGACTTGGGTTATTGATGAGCTTGTTAATGCCCACAGCCTTTTTTGTGGTGACCTTGCCCAGCACAGGGCTTGGCTTTTTATTGGTCGCGTTGATTGAGAAACGACACACAGTGACTGTTACTGTCCTTGGATTCATCAATATGCTCTTCACTAATGCCGTAATTGCTTTTTGGGTTGTTCTTGTTTTCGGCTTTTTCGTCGGAAGAACTAAAGACAACTCAATTTTCCCGTATTTGCTTTGGGGTTACGGGACGGTGATGGCACCTCTTGGTTATATGGCCAAGAAAGACGAACCAGAAGGCACACCTGCAAACACGCTTGCACTCATTTTTGCGCAGATTTGTTATCTAATATGCGTAGTATTTTATCTGGCCGCAACTAGTAGAACACCTTGGCTGCTATATTCATTGGTGATAAGTGGCGTTGTCTTCTCGGCAATCGCAGCTGTGCTCTCGTGGAAGTCAATGAGTAGGTCTGATGACTCAGTTGCGTCGGAGTATGAATCTGAAGGAGAGATGCTGTGAAAAAGCAAGAAAAGAACCTCAGAATGAAGGGCGGCAAGTGGCGCGTGGACTACCGCGTTCCAGCTGGCCGGGACGAGAAGACAGGAAAGCCCAAGTATCGCCGCTGCCGCGAGGCCTTCGACAGCCGTGATGAGGCGATGGAGGTCCTGGACCAGGTCCGGGCCAAGCGCCGAACGTCGCGGCGGATGCAGAAGCTCGGCGTCGCGGTGCCCGTCGTGGACAGCGGCCTCGTGACCTTCGAGGAGCTCGCCAAGAAGGTCATCGCGCGGCACTCATCGACGAAGCGCCGGAAAACGGCCATCAGCCATCAGACCTGTCTCAACGCGTTGCTCAGCTCGGGCCTGTTCGCGGGAAGGCGCTTGCTGGACATCACGCCCGAGACCATCACCGCCTATATGGCCGAGCGCAGGGCGTCGAAGCCCATTGCAGCGAACCGAGAACTGAGCTTCCTCAAGCTCGCTTTCAAGAAGGCCCTCGACTGGGGAGAGGCCAGCGTGAATCCCGCCGCTCCGGTATCGAAGGGCAGGGAGCCCGAGACCAGAATCCGTGTTCTCTCCGACGAGGAAGCCGGGGGGCTCCTCGCGGCCGCGCCCTCCCACCTCAAGCCTATCCTCGAGGTCCTGCTGAGCACGGCGATGAGGAAGAGCGAGGCGCTGTCAGCCCGTTGGGAGTTCCCCGGCTGGGATGCCGAGCCGAGGCTCAAGAACACCATCATCAGCCTTGAGAAACGGCTCATCCATATCCCGGGAGAAGTAGCCAAGAATCACAAGAGCCGTATCATCCCGATGAACGCACGACTCGTCGAGCTCTTCAAGGGGCTGAGGAAGACTAATGCCAGGGATTCGGTCTTCGGCGTCAAGGACATCCCCAAGAGCTTCCGCAGCACCGCGAAGACAGCCGGGCTCACGGGCCTGCGGATTCATCACCTCCGCCACACGGCCATCTCGAGGTGGATTGAGGATGGAGTCGATGTGGTGACGGTTTGTGAGCTTGCAGGCCACTCGGACCTGAAAATCACGCTGCGCTACTGCCACAGCGACGCTGAACGGAAGCTCGCCGCGATTAAGAAACGGAGCGCCGCGCTCGCTCGGGCGAGGAAGAGGGCCGAAGCTCGCAAGCCTGTCCGAAGTGGACAGAAAGTGGACGTGATTCAGCAACCTGCGCGCGTATCTGATTACGGATACTATAATTAGGGCGGCGTCGGGGCTGACTACGAATCAGCAGGTCGGGTGTTCGAGTCACCCCGGGCGCGCTTCCCCCTTTACCCATCCGGCCAGTGCAATCAGCGCCGGCCGCGGCTTCGCCCGGCCGACTCGATCCGTCCGAGGAGGCCTTCGAGCTCCGCGACCACGCCGGGACGCGCGGCCGCGACATTGACCTTTTCTCCCGGGTCGGCCTCGAGGTCGTAAAGCTGGGCCTGCGGATCATTGCCGAGCTCGATATCGGTCAGGGTGTTCATCCGGGGCCCGTCGTTCGGCCGGATGTACTTGTAACGGCCCTTGACGATGGACAAGGTGCGGGCCTGCTCGATGACGTGGTCGCGGCCGGTCTTATCCCTTCCGAGGAGGGCTTCCGACATGTCGAGGCTGTCGGGGGCCTCGTCCTCGGCCATGGGCCGTCCCGCGATCGCGGCCAGGGAGGCGAAGAGATCGACCTGGCTGAACAGGGCCCCCGACACGCCGGACTCGATCCGGCCCGGCCAGCGGACGATGAACGGTTCCCGGGTCCCGGCCTCGAAGGCGCTGTATTTGCCGCCCCGCAGGGGACCCCAAGGCCGGTGGTCGCCCAGCCTCTCCACGGCCTGGTCCTTGTAGCCGTCGTCGACGACCGGCCCGTTGTCGCTCGTCAGGACGAGCAAGGTGTTGTCGGCGATACCGAGCCGGTCGAGTGTGGCCAGAAGCTCTCCCACGCACCAGTCGAACTGGACGATGGCGTCCCCGCGCGGCCCCATGTCGGTGGCCCCCTCGAAGCGCGGGTGGGGGACCCGGGGAACGTGGATATCGTGGGTCGCGAAGTAGAGGAAGAACGGCCGGGACCGGTGCTTTTCCATGAAGGCGACGGCCCGGCGCACGAACTCATCGGCCATCTCCTCGTCTTTCCAGAGGGCCGAGGCGCCGCCCGACATGTAGCCGATGCGGCCGATGCCGTTGATGACCGCCTGATTGTGGCCGTGGGACCAGTCCATCTTGAGGCTGTCACGATGGGTGACACCGTTCGGCAGGCCCGGCAAAGGGTCCTTATAGCTGACGACGATGGGATCGTCCGGATCGAGGTTCGCCACCCGGCGGTTCTCGACATAGACGCAGGGCACCCGGTCGCCCGTGGCAGGCAGCAGGAAGGCCTCGTCGAAGCCGATCTCGAGCGGCCCCGGGCGGATCTCGCCGTTCCAGTCGAGCCGTCCCGGCCCCTCTCCCAGACCGAGGTGCCACTTGCCGACGACCCCGGTCGCGTATCCGGCTTTCCGGAGCATCCCCGGCAGGGTCGGACGGGCGGGATCGATGATCAGCCCCGCGTCCCCCGGGAGGATGCGGGCGGCCGGATCCCGGAAGGCGTACTCCCCGGTGAGCAGCGAATAGCGGGAGGGCGTACAGGTGGCCGATGTGGCGTACGCGTTGGTGAAGAGAAGCCCCTCCGAGGCGAGGCGGTCGGTGTTGGGGGTCCGGACGGCGGCCGCCCCGTAGCAACCGAGGTCGCCGTAGCCGATATCGTCGGCGTAGATGAGGACGACATTGGGAGGCCGGTCCCGGCCCTGCCGGCCGCAAGCTGTCTGGAAGACCCAGGCGATAGGGGAGAGGGCCGCCCCGACCGCCGCGGCCCTCAGGAATTCCCGCCGTCCCATGAGAGGGACGCCGCCTGGCGCCAGACCGTCCTCGGCCCTGATCTTCATGGCCCGAAGGTATCCCGGCCCGGCAAGTAAGTCAAGCCCATCAAGAGGAGTGAACGTGAAAGGGACGTTCCGAGGCCTGTCGGTCGACGGGCAGCCTAACAACGCGAACTTCGCGTTCATCGATCCGGCGCCGCGACAAGCGGGAGATCGATCGGCAGCCGGCATTATTTTTTGACAACGGGCGCCCGGGCCGGTATATTTTTTGAGATGGAAGGTCTCACGCGCCGTCTTTCGACGTTGTTTCTCGCCGCGGCGGCTTCGCTGGCCGCCGTCGCCCCGGCCGGCGCCGACAGCCTTCGCATCAGCGACCGGCTCAGCCCTCTCAACGCCAAGCGGCCGATCCGCCCCCACACCCGCTACATCATCCTCCATACGACCGAAGGCGGCACCTTGGGCTCGCTGCGCAAGGTCCGGCGATACGGGGAGGCCCACTATTTCGTGACACCCTCCGGGGAGGTCTATCGGATCGTCGACCGGCGCCGGATCGCGGCCCACGCCGGGCGCAGCATGTGGGAGGGCCGCGGTCCCCTCGACAACTACTCCCTGGGGATCGAGGTCGTCGGCTATTGCGACCGGGACCTGACCGCGGCCCAGTACACGGCGCTCAAGGAGCTGCTGCGCCAGCTGAAGGCCCTCTACCGGATCCGCGACGTGGACATCCTGACCCACTCGATGGTCGCATACGGACGCCCCAATCGATTTCACCCCAAGAACCACCGTGGCCGCAAGAGGTGCGGCATGATCTTCGCCCGCGCCGACGTCCGGCGCCGGCTGGGGATCGGACCGGCCGCAACGCGCGACGCGGACGTCGAAGCCGGGCGGCTGGTCGTCGCCGACCCGGAGCTCCACCGCTTCCTCTATGCGGGTGGGGCCGCGAGGCCCGCCGCTACCCTGGCAGCGCCCGTGGCCGACGGCGGCCCGTCCCCCGCGGCCCCTGCCGAATCCATGATCATCTCCAAGGGTGTCAACGCCTGGAGGATCGCCCGGGACAAGTACGACGATCCGGCGACCGTCTACATCTTCCCCAACGGGACCCGCATGAAGGGCAACGAGGTCCGCGACTGGGACAGGATCCCGGCCGGGACCCGCGTCGAATTCGACGAGGGCGCGGAAAGGGAGCAGGATTTCGAGGGCTTCCAAGCCATCGGCGAGGGCGGCCGGACCCTGCGCGACATCGCCGGCGACCTGGCGGCCGAGGCGACGACCATCTATTTCTTCCCGAGCGGCCTGGTCCGGACGGGTGCCGAGCTGGCCCGGACGCCTTCGCTGAAGCGGCTCCTCCAGTCCCCCCCGGCGGGAACGCGCGTGCTGGTCGGCTACATCTACGGCGGCTACATCCGGGCCGGCAGGCCGGCTTCGCGCATCGCCGGAAGGAAATGGAACTACCCGTCGACCTTCTACCGGCTGCCCAACGGGCGTATCCTGAGCGGCGACGAGGTCGACGACAGGGCCATCCCCGCCCGGACCCTCATCTTCATGCTCCAGTAGGAAGCCGTCTAGGTTCGCACCCGGACCCAGCCGCCGGCCCGGTTCGACTCGACGGCGGCGTCGATGACGCCCATCATCCCGTGGCCGGTCCGGAAATCGGGGAACGTCGCACGCAACGGCCGCCCGGCCCGCTTGGCCGCCAGAGCCTCGTAGAAGTCCCTGAACAGGTTGTAGACCGCGTCGTGATATCCCATGGGGTGGCCGGTCGGCAGGGTCGCGTACTTCCGGGTCTCGGGGGCCTGCAGCAGGCCCGATTCGTAGAACGTTTCATTGGCCCTTTCACGGTGTCCGATCCACAGGGCGTTCGGGTGGACATGGCTCCAGGCGTACGACTCCCTCGACCCGAAGATCTGGAACTCGAGGTCGACCTTGCGGCCGGCCGCCGCCTGGAGGGTGGTGAAGCTCCCTCGGGCCCCGTTGTCGAGGCGCAGGAAGAGCGACGCGTAATCGTCGAGCGCGATGGCGACCTCCTCGGAATCGCCGGCCTCCCCGGCCCCGAACGAGAGGGGCCCGGCCTTCGGCTTGCGCCGCTTCGGCAGGCAGGTGTGGAGCTCGGCCATGACCTCGACGATCCGGCGGCCGGTGACGAACTGGACGAGGTCGCACCAGTGGCTGCCTAGGTCGGCGACGACGTTGGCGGCGCCGGCGACGGCCGGATCGAGGCGCCACGAGTAATCGGTCTCCAGGAACAGCCAGTCCTGGAGGAAATGGCCCATGAAGGCCCGGACCTCGCCGAGGTCCCCCCGCCGGACGCGGGCCGCGGCCTCCTGGACGACGGGATAGTAGCGGTAGCAGAAATCGACGGCCGTCAGGGTGCCGTGCTTCTCGGCCAGCCGGACGAGCTCTCCGGATTCCCGGGAGTCGAGGGCCAGCGGCTTTTCCGACAGGACCTCCTTCCCGGCTTGCACGGCGGCGGCGTTGATCCCGAAATGGACGTGGTTGGGGGCGCAGTCGTGGACGACCTCGACCTGGGCGTCAGCGATGAGCTCATCGGCCCCGCCATGGACGCGAGGCACGCCGAACTTGGCGGCCGCTTTGGCCGCCAGATCCTTGTTGGCGTCGGCCACGGCGACGACCTCGACGCCCTCGAGCCGTCTCAGCATCTCCAGGTGGACCATGCCGATATAGCCCGTCCCGATGAGCCCGACCTTGATGGCTGTCATGAGTCCCTCCGTCCTCCCGACAGCATAAACCAACCGGGCCTCGCGGTAAAGCGGGCCGAGGCCGTTTGTGATAGCCAAGCCATAATGTCCCCTCAGACTGCCAAGCTAAAATGTCCCCTCAATGAAGGAGGTGGGCATGAAGGAGTCGGTCACCTTGAGTTCTCGTGAGATCCAGCGCATCGCCGTTCTGGAGCGGGTCTGCCGCGGGGCATTGACGCTTAGAGAAGCGGTGCCTTTGTTGCTGGTCTGCTACCGCCAGGCAAAACGTCTGCTGGCCCGTTATCGTGAGGAAGGGGCAGGCGGCTTGGCCCACCGGCGACGTGGCCAGCCCTCTCACAACGCCTACAGCCGAGAGCTGCAGGATCGGGTCCTGGGGCTTCGTCAAGGACGGTATATGAACTTCAATGACACCCACTTCGTCCAGATGCTGGGAGAACGAGAGGGGCTTCGGATCAGCCGGGAGACGGTGCGCGGCTGGCTGCGGGAGGCGGGGATCTCGGCCAAACGACGGCGATGCCCGCCCCGCCACCGCAGCCGCCGGCCTCGCCGCCCCCAGATAGGCCTGCTGATGCAATGGGACGGCAGCCCCCACCGCTGGTTCGGGCCGTCTCGGCCGCCCTGCACACTCCTGCATGCCACCGACGACGCATCCAGCACCGTGTTGGGGATGAAGTTCCGGCCCACTGAGGATGCCGTCGGCTATCTCAAGTTGCTGGATCAGGTCTTGCGTCGTCACGGCATCCCCGTGGCCGTCTATCAGGACCGCCATGCGGCCCTGTACCGCAACGACGACCACTGGAGCCATGAAGAGGAGCTCGCGGGCATCCGCTTCCCCACCCACGTCGGCCGGGTTCTCCAAGACCTCACCATCGAGCCCATCACGGCCTACTCTGCCCAAGCCAAGGGTCGCATCGAACGGCAGGGAGGAACCTTCCAGGATCGGCTCATCGCCGAGATGGCGCTGGAGGGCATCACCGAGATCGATCAGGCCAACGAATGGCTGGACTCGACCTTCCTTGACCGCTTCAACACCCGCTTCGCCAAGCGGCCGGAACAACCGGGCTCGGTCTTCCGAAGAATCACCGCCGCCCAACGCTACCTCAAGGTCTCGTTCGCCTACGAAGCCACCGTGGCCAACGATAATACGGTCTGCCTCGGGGGACTGGTCATCGATATCCCCCCGGGTCCGTATCGAAAAAGTTATGCCCGTCAAAGGGTCTTGGTCCGACAACACCTCGATGGAGCCTGGACGGTATGGCTCGGTCAAACCCGGATCGCCCGACATGCTTCAACACCCCTGAGAGAACCGCTTAGGTCCCGGCGCCCCCGTCAACCAAACGACAACCCGCGGGCCCGCCATATCCTCCAGACTTACCTCGAGACGACACCTGCCCCCGCTCCATGGGGACATTTTTGCTCGGCAGATAAGGGGACATCTTGACTTGGCTTAGACAG